>Ga0209751_10000369_pt1 | contig 48152 bp, 51 predicted proteins | sample RifCSP13_1_FD_184019 | JGI IMG/M metagenome (GOLD analysis project Ga0209751, IMG submission 184019) | Soil microbial communities from Rifle, Colorado - Rifle CSP2_sed 13_1 (SPAdes) (version 2) | ecosystem: Environmental > Terrestrial > Deep subsurface > Rock core/Sediment | place: Rifle...
ATCTTCCCGGGGGACAAAGATCGAGAATAGATTAACGACTAAGCAAATTCAAGGTATACGATGCGAGGTATACGATGCGAGCTTTCCTTCAATGTTGCAAATGAATTTCTTGAGATTTCTTTTTAGCGTTTTCTGCGTCTCTTTCTCTTTCCCATTTGCGAAGAGCTTGAACGCCCAGCGCAAAGTCCTTTTCATGGACGTAGAAGTTGTGAGCCCCGTCATCTCGAGAAGGTTCACGCACGTAATACATGTAGTTAGTCTGTGCTGGATTCAATGCGGCCAGCAACGAGCTTTCTCCCGGTGAGGCAATAGGGCCCGGAGGGAGTCCGGGATGAATGCGTGTGTTATATGGGGAGCGTCTTTCGATATCGCTGCGGTACACCTTGCCGTCGTTGCGCCACTTGCCGTCGATCTTTGAGCCATAGATGATGCTGGAATCGACCCCGAGAGGAATATCCTTCTTCAGCCGGTTATAGATGACCGAAGCGATCAGCGGACGTTCGGCGGGCAGTTTTGCTTCAGTCTCGATAAGGGAGGCGACGGTAACAACCTGCCGGGCAGACATACCGAGGGCTGCAGCCCGGGCTGACCAGTCCGGTTTCCACACGGAGCGAAATTGCTCGACCATAAGGCCGATCAATTCTGCGGGTGTTGTGTTAGGGGGAAACTCATAAGTCGCCGGATAAAGATAACCTTCCAGATTGTCTGCATCGAGGTCCAGATCTCTAATCAGACTGACATCGCTCATCAGCGCCAATGCAGTCTGAGAGTCTTGCAGTCCAAGCTCGGGAACGCCAGCCATAGCCTCAGCAATGTCCCACCGTGTCCACCCTTCGACAATGGTAAGGCGCACCAAGCGCTGCTCACCGTGTTGCAGCTTTGCGATTACCGCAAATGGCGAGATTGGAGAAGCAAAATCATATTCGCCGGCTTTGAACCTGGAACCTGCTCCAGTTAACTTCAGGTACAGTAACAAGGGCCATTCGTGCTTTATGATTCCTTCACTCTTGAGCTTTTTAATGACAGTGACCGGTGAGCTGCCTTTTGGAATCTTGATATATTGGCCAGCCCTCGTATGGTAGGCGGGCGTCGTTATCACGTGGCGAGCCCACAAAGCCACCGCGGCGACCAACACCGCTATGCCTAATGCAATACGTGAGATGAGGCGTCTCATTTACCTGGCTGTAATCGGTTTCTTACCTAGTCGGCTTTAACTAAAACCCTATCCTGTTGCTCCCCCAGAAAATCCTCCAGGATAATAGCAGCAGATTCACTGTCAATTCTTGCAGCCAACTCCTCTTTTGCCAGTCCCTGGGAGCGAAGCCTCTCGCTGGCTGCCACCGTCGATAACCGTTCATCCTGCAGGTACACCGGAATGTTCAAAGACTTCGCGAACTTTCGTGCCACTTCGGCTACCTGCTCTGCCGCCGGACCGCGGTCGCCGGCCAGGCCAAGCGGAAAACCAATTACCACAGTCTGAGCGTCAAAGCGTTGTGCCAAGTCAGCCACGTCCCGCAATAGTTGTTTCCAACTGGTGCGACGCAAGGCCGCGAGCCGGGTAATAGAGATCAGCAATGAGTCGGAGACCGCCATCCCGATTCGTTTCTGGCCAACGTCGAGCGCTAGCACGGGTCCGTTAATCTTGTTATCTGCGGTTTCGATTGGAAGGCTCCTCGAATTCCTGGAGCGATTAGAGCTTTTGCTCGCAAAAAACGTGGCTTGCGCACCAGTAACGCCGCCTGTATCATACGATTGGCGGTGCAAACGGGATTGAACGGCCCACTTTTGAGACGTACGAAAGGCAACGAATGTCATTCCGCACTAAATTCGCACTCATTCTTTTATCAGCCGCATTGGCTATTTATACAGTTGCCGGGAGTTGGATAGCCACCAGAGCACAACAGCCGGCAAACGACCCAAATGCTCAGCTTCGGATTTTTGAGAGTGTTCTCCAGCATATCCAGAATGATTATGTTGACGAACCGAATATGGAGAAGGTACGGGCAGGCGCTCTGCGTGGGCTCGCCTACGGGCTGGATCCATATTCCACTTATTTGACGCCGCAACAAGTACGTGAGTTTAACGTTAACGATAAGGAGAGCCAGTCGGGTATTGGGGCTGAATTGTCTCAAATCGCGTCGTACCTGTATGTCATCGCTCCTTTGAAAGGTTCTCCCGCCGACGCCGCGGGGGTGCGGGCCGGGGATATCATAGAATACATCGACGGGAAGGCCACGAGAGACATTTCTCTTTACGATGCCAAACAGTTGCTAAATGGCCAGGCAGGAACGGAAGTAAAACTTCGCATTCTCCGGGCCAACGCACGTCCGCTTACGATCACCGTGAAGCGGGGTTCCTTTCGGGCTCCGGTCGCAGAAGGCAGATTGGAGGCCGGCCGAATTGGTATATTGCGGATAAATAGCTTTGCTGAAGGGGAAGGCGCCGACGTTCGGGCGCGGCTGCAGGAATTAATCAAGCAAGGCGCGCAGAAGGTAGTTATCGACTTAAGAGCGACCGCAGGCGGCTCAATCAACGAGGCGGTTACAGTTGCTAATTTGTTCATTAAGGAAGGTACGCTCGCGCAGACAACAGGCCGAGAAGGAAAGACTCTAAAAACTTTTAGCGCCGATCCCAAGGCCGCGATTTTCGCCGGTCCCGTCGTGGCCCTGATTGACACAGGGACAGCCGGCGCGGCAGAAGTCGTAGCATCTGCTCTGCTGGAACGGAACCGAGGACAGGTAGTAGGCGAAAAAAGCTTCGGCGCAGGCGCCGAGCAGCAGCTATTCACATTGCGAGGTGGCGACGGCTTACTGCTGACCACCGTAAAATGGGCTTCAGCAAGCGGGAAACCATTCCTGGGAGAGGATCGCTCGCACTCGGGTGTGTCGCCATCAGTGGAAGTGAAGCGTCCGGAAGTGGCGGAGGCCATCGATCCGGAAGATTTGACGGGCAATGATGACGATGCGGCCGCAAAGCCCGGTCAGCCACCAGCTCAAGCACCAAGTCAACCCAGTGAAAAGCGCGACCTTCCTCCCGAACCCGCGAAGTCTGGAGTCGAAGATCTGCAAATGAAGAAAGCATTGGAGCTGCTGCGCGAAAACAAGCCGGCTGCGGCCCAACGCGCTGCCTGAGACACGCACCGTCCATCTTCCGTGGAGGCCAGGGGATTTTCTCCTGGCCTTTTTTCTTGGGACTTATCTTTAGCGTGAATAACCATATCGCATAAGGAGATTCCATTTCGGGTACCGCGCAGGCCCTGTGGGTAGTCGATCAATATTGAAATACCATTGCAATTTCCTTACATCGGGCCATTTGGCGCAGTTTTTCGCTGAAATTGCGTATGATTTGAATGGGCTGACCGCCAGCGAAGACTGAGGTACGCACCTTGCTCCTGTGTACGGCGGGGCTTAATTAGCCGCAAGAAAAATGACCACATGAGGAGAAGAGCGATGATTTTCACAAACAAGATTTTCCCAGTTGCGTTGATAGCCGCGTTAGTGGGCGGGTCTGTTGGCGCTTTCGTTATGCGTTCGAAAGACCAGCCAGTAACAGCAGCTCAGACTGCTAACAATGGGGTTAAGACAAACACCGATGCGCAAGATCAGACCGCCAGCGATGGATTAATGCCGGCAGAATTCGGCACTGCCGCTGAGCAAACTGCTTATAAGAATGGCTTCGCCGATGGATTCCGAGCCGCTCAGGAGACCGCTGCCAACGTTCCGGCCGCTTCATCCAGAGTCGTTTACTCCGGCGCACGCCGCAGTTCTGCACCGCGTCGGGTTTACTACGACTATAACAGGCCGCAGGGCAGGAGTTTCTGGCAGAAGCACCGCGACAAGCTGACGCTGGCCATGGGTACGGGCGCCGGCGCCGCAGTTGGTGGCCTGGCGGGCGGTAAAAAGGGTGCGGCAATTGGAGCGCTTGCCGGACTCGGCGGTTCCGCTCTCTATACCTACAAACTGCGTAATCGAAACCAGCGCTACTAGCCCCAGCGCCAGAGGTTGAAGATGACGAGAGTGAAGAGCTCCTCAATCCTTCGGGTAACACTCATTGCTCTTGCGGTAGCTAGTTGGGCAGTTCCGGAAAACGGGACTGCCCAATCTCTATCTAGGCCTGTCCAACGTCAGAACCGAGTCAGAGAAATTGCGCCTAATTCAGGAGGTTTGCAGGTACCGAGGCCCGCGACGTTTCGTGAGGCGCGCGACCGGGGACTGCTCGTTAATGCCTGGCTCAATGGTCGCGGGCCTTACACGTTTGCGATAGACACTGGCGCAGGAGCTACCCTGGTCTCCCAAAGATTGGTATTAGAAGCAGGGCTCCCTGTAAGAGCGGGAAGAAGGACCTTGCTCGGTGGGTTATCAGGTTTCGGCAGCATCTCTGACCGGGAGGCAACTATCCATCAAATTGCTCTCGGAGAACGAGAGAATCTCCTGCCTTCCGAAAGCCGGGCGGTGATAGCGCCTTCGCTTCCTGCCGGCCTTGACGGAATTCTCGATCCCACTCAGGCCTATCATCCGCTGGGGTATTCGATAGATTTGCCTCGGCGAAGAATCGAGGCGTTTGATCCGCACATTAACCCGCTCAGTACCGCTCAACAGCCTCCTGGAGGAACCGTAGTAAGGTGGGCCAGGGAGGCGGGCACAAAGCGACCTTTCGTAAGGTTAGCTGACGGAAGATTAGCGCTGGTTGATACTGGTTCAGGTTTTGGATTCGCGGTCAGTGAGCCTCGAATGGCGGCGGTCTCGAAAAGCCACGCCGGCGTGCGAGATTTGAGTGGTGCCACAATCCACTCGAGGCGCGTGGCGCCGACGGAGGTGACCATTGGCTCATTGGTTTTGCGTGGCCTGCCGACTGACGTTTTGAGCGGCACCGAAAAGGGCGCCCCGACTATCCTTGGACGCGACGCCCTTTATCCCTTCAGAATCACGTTTGATCCACTCAAATGGTTGATAGAATTTGCCCCAATGGTGGAAGATAGCAGGTGAGCCTGAATGCGTTTTTCGTTTTGCCGGTTGTATGCACGGTATTCTCAAGCTGTCCTCGAAACTCATCTTGTTGCTGACGCTCTTCGCTGTTGCGAGCAGCGGACAGAAGCCTTCTACTTCAACGCAATCTCCAGTATCCAAACCTCCACCTCCGCCCTCCGATCAGAGCCTGCTACAAACTCCTCCGGAAGCTGAATCAGACGTACTGCGCGTGGAGACGGATCTAGTAGACACGCTTTTTACGGCTGTGGATAAGGACCGGCGTTTTGTGACGGACATTGCACAGGATGATATACGTATCTCTGAGAATGGAGTTGAGCAGGAGATTAGTTCTTTCGAACGCGAGACTGACCGGCCTTTAACCCTGGTGATACTCGTTGACACGAGCAAATCCCAGGAAGTGAGCTTGCCTCGGGAGAAAAAAGCTGCAAGCGCGTTTATTAAGTCGGTCGTTAATCCGGAGAAGGACCGGGCGGCCATCGTCTCTTTCACAGGAGAGCCCAAGATAGAACAGCCGCTGACCAACCAGATCAGTAAACTACTCGCGGCAATCGAAAAGCTGGAGGTGGCTTTCCCACCGGACAATCCTGGTTGTGAAGAATACCGAGTTGTTCAAGAGGACCCTCGTTGTTGGACCAGTATCTGGGATTCGATCTGGGCGACGGCGTCTCAAGTTCTCGGGCAAACACGTGCGGGTAATCGTCGCGCAATAATTCTGATCACCGATGGCGACGACACCAGCAGTACGATCAAACAACAGGACGCGATCGAAGAGGCGGTGAAGAACAACGTCGTAGTTTACGGAATCGGAATCGGCGAGGATTACCCGTTTGATAAGAAAGCCATTAAAAAGGTCTCTGAAAGTACGGGCGGCCGAGGTTTCTTCCCTCGTGACGACGGCGAGCTTGTGGCGGCATTCTCGCAAATCCAGCAGGAACTGCGCTCACAATACGTAGTTGCCTACACTCCAAAAAACAGAGTACGAGACGGCTCCTATCGTCAGATAAAGATCGATATTGCGAATCCTGCCCTGAAGAAGCGAAAACTCACATTACTTTATCGCAAGGGTTACTATGCAAGGAAAGGATAGCTGGGCGGAAGAATATGCTAAAGCGGTATGTTGCCGTGTTTTTTTGGTGGATTAGTGTCTCGCTTGTTTTCCAGCAATGAAAGGGCCCGGATTAATTTGGGACGTGTCAATTGTGGTTCGATCACTTCGTCGATGAATCCCCGCTCCGCCGCCACGTAGGGATTGGCAAACTTCTCTTCCAGTTCCGAAATTCGCTTCTGACGCGCCGCCTCTTTGTCCGTGGCTTCACTGATTTCGCGGCGATAGAGCACGCCAACCGCGCCTTCGGCTCCCATGACCGCGATTTCCGCCGTGGGCCAGGCGAAGTTAATGTCCGTCCGAATGTGTTTTGAGGCCATCACGCAGTAAGCGCCGCCATAAGCTTTTCGTGTGATAACGGTCAACTTCGGGACGGAGGCTTCTGCGAATGCGTAAAGGAGCTTCGCGCCATGTCGAATAATTCCGCCATGTTCCTGAGAGACCCCAGGCAGAAAGCCTGGAACATCCTCAAATATGATGAGCGGAATATTGAAGCAATCGCAGAAGCGAACAAAGCGGGCGCCTTTAACCGAAGCATCGATATCTAAAACTCCGGCCAGATAATCGGGCTGGTTTGCCACAATCCCGACCGAACGACCTCCAAGTCTGGCGAAACCAATGCAAATGTTTGGCGCGTAGTGTTGCTGCACTTCGAAAAAATATCCTTCATCGACCACCAGGTTGATTACGCCACGAATATCGTAAGGCAAATGCGAAGCTTGGGGCACGATCGAGTTGAGCTTCGGCTCGGTTCTTTCGGCAGAATCGGACGAAGCCAGCCGGGGCGGATCTTCGAGATTATTGGAAGGAATGAAGGAAAGTAACTCTCGCACCAACCGCAAGGCGTGCTCGTCTGAATCAGCCGCAAAATGGGCCACGCCGGAAATTCGGTTGTGTGTGACTGCGCCTCCCAGTTCCTCCTTTGTCACGTCTTCATGAGTTACGGTCTTGATAACGTCCGGACCAGTGATGAACATGTAGGACGTGTCCTTGACCATAACGTTAAAGTCGGTTATTGCCGGACTATAAACTGCGCCACCCGCGCACGGTCCCATAATGCAACTAATCTGGGGAATCACGCCGCTGGCCAGGGTGTTGCGTAGAAAGATGTCAGCATAGCCACCAAGACTCACCACACCTTCCTGGATGCGCGCGCCGCCGGAATCGTTCAGACCAACAATAGGTGCGCCCACTTTCAGCGCAAGGTCCATCACTTTGCAGATTTTTTCGGCGTGAGTTTCGGAGAGCGAGCCGCCGAATACGGTAAAATCCTGGGCAAATACGAAAACCCGGCGACCATCAATTAAGCCATGACCTGTCACGACACCGTCGCCTGGATGAAGGTGCTTCTCGAGTCCAAAGTCGCGTGAGCGATGGACCACGAGTTTATCAAACTCCTGAAAACTCTCGTCATCGAGCAGAAACTCAATTCGCTCCCGGGCTGTCATCTTTCCGGCCGCATGTTGCTTGTAGACACGCTCGACACCACCGCCCAGTTCGGCCAGCCGTTCCCGTTCCGCGAGACTGTCGAGCTTGGTCTTTGCTTGCTGCTGCTTGTGTTTTGAAGTCATCAGTCTCGTCTCGGTTAATTGAATGGAAATGCCCGGCTCTCAATCATCATCACCAAGTCGTCAACTGCCTGGTATGCATGCTCTCGCACGTGGTCGGGATATCCATACTTGACCGCGTTTTGCTCGAATTCCTCCCGATCAAGAACGCGATATGAAAAATCCGGTTCAATTAGAATGTCGATGTCCAGATCGATATAACTGAGGACGTGTCCATCAAACGTTGGAGGGACGTTAACATTGCAATAATGGTTTCTCAATTCGCCGCTCACATTCGAGAATCTGAAGATGTTATACCAGCGGTCGAGCCAGTAAAACTCAGTGCTGAGCGTACCGGTGCTGATGGTGCCGAGAATGGCATGCCGGACTTCCGTCTCAAAGCTGGCATCGAGTACGAGCAGAGAACCCTCTTGCTGAACAATCCTGGCTGGCCAACTTCGATGGGCCGAGCCATCAAATTTGAAGGTTCTGACTTCTATCGGCGGCTTACTTTCGGCCACTCTTGTGCCAGTCTGCCAGAAACTGGGCTTGACCCTTCTCAGTCAACGGATGATTGAACAGCAGCTCAATTACTTTGAACGGCATAGTCGCAATGTCGGCGCCTATTCGTGCTGCTTCAATCACATGCACGGGATGGCGCAAACTCGCCGCCAGCACCTGGGTTTCCCAATCATAATTCCGATAAATTTCGACGATGTCAGCCAGAAGGGCCAGGCCATTTTCGCCAATGTCGTCGAGACGACCCAGGAAGGGACTAATAAAAGAGGCACCAGCCTTTGCTGCCAGAATAGCCTGGGCCGCCGAAAAACAGAGTGTGACGTTGACCCTGATACCTTCGCTCGACAATTGCCTTGTCGCCTTTAGGCCTTCACGCGTCAATGGACACTTAATGACAACGTTGGGCGCTATCTTTGCATACTCACGGCCCTGCCTTAGCATTTCATCCTTTTCGTTTGTAGTTACTTCTGCCGAAACCGGCCCCTGCACTATCTCGCAAATTGCCGCTATGTGCTGTTTGAAATCAACGCCACCTTCCTTCGAAATCAAGGTGGGATTCGTCGTGACCCCATCGGCAATGCCCAGAGCGGCAGCCTCCCGAATCTCATTGAGATTTGCGGTATCAAGAAAGAATTTCATAAAAACCTCCTAAGTTGGCTAAACAGCCTGCGGGTTTACTCAGCACCGTGGGCGCAAACCCGGTTTTGCAGCACGCCAACACCTTCCACCTCGACCTCTACCACGTCTCCATGCTTCAGTTGCGAAACTCCGGCAGGCGTGCCTGTGGCAATCAGATCACCTGGATAAAGAGTCATCATTTCGGCTATGTACCTGATCAGAAAGGGTACGGAAAAGGCCATGGCGGAAGTTCGCGCTTGCTGTTTGACGACGCTGTTGACGCTCGTTTTAACTTGTAGATCCAGCGGATCAAGATCTGTAACGATCACGGGACCCACGGGACAAAAAGTATCAAAGGATTTCGCCCGGGTAAACTGGACATCTTTCCGCTGCAGGTCGCGTGCAGTAACATCATTAACGCACGTGTAACCAAAGACATAGCTCAGGGGATCTTCCTCAGAACCGATTCGGTGTGCCTTTCGGCCAATGACCACGCCCAACTCGCCCTCGTGGTCCACCTGATGTGATTGAGGTGGCAGCTCGATCATCTCATCAGGGCCAACTATCGATGAAGGAGCCTTCAGAAAGAGCAGGGGCTCCGTTGGTAATTTATTGCCAAATTCGATCGCATGCTCAAGATAGTTTCGTCCGATACCTACGATCTTCGAAGGTGTTAAAGGCGCTAGCAGCCTGACTTCTTCCAGGGGCAGAGCCTCGGCAAAAATCGGTTCTGTTAGATTCGGGATTGTTTCGCCTCGAGGAAAGGGAATTACACGCATGCCGTCTAGAATGGCGACACGTGAGCTCTCCGAATTAGGAAGTGAGAAACGACAAACCTTCATTACGGCTCACGGGACCGTTTCCGACACAACTTCCGAAGCCTTGCTCTCGTTGCTGGAACGGTCGACTGCAATTAGGTAATAGTAGTAACGCTTGCCCGCTTCGACATTCTCATCCTGAAAAGTCGTGCGCGTTAGCAAGATCTGGGTCAGCCTGGTCCAACGATCCTTTGCCAGGTCCGGATCACTGGATCGATAGACATGATAGCCAACAACATCAGGTTCGGGATTCGCTGGGAAGAAGATCGAGACTCGTCCCGGGGCCGCCACAATTGATAACTGTTGGGGCGGCGAGGGCGCAAAGATGTCGCGCGGCGAAACCGATAGCGAATTTGAATTGAGGCTTTCAACCTGGGCTCCTTCTGTTCCTAACGAAACAGAACGAACTACATAGCGGTAGTTTTCGCCAAAGCTAAAACCTTTATCAACATACTGCGTTCCAGAAACGAGCGTGGTATTCAAGGGCGTTTGGCTGATTTCAGTCTGCGACTCCTCGGCGCGATAAACGTTATACCCTAGTAGATTGACCGGCGTTGAGCCATCAATGTTAACGGCCGGCGCCTGCCACGATATAGTTATTGCGCTTTCACCAATCTCTTTGCCGGTGACCAGCAGCATAGGCGGTTGCGCAATGCGTGCCGCGGGCTCGATCAAAAGAAAATTGGAGAATGCGGCGCGTTGGCCGGCAGCATTCACGTAACGGATGGCATAGCGCAAACGTGCCGGTTCTCCCGCCAGCTCCAGGGTATCAGTGTAGCTCAGGCTTTCGTCTGCGGTTCTGATCTTGTCGTACGTTACGGAGCCGATGAGCGTGGAACGGGAAGCAAAATCTTCCTCGGTCAATGGAAGCGGAGAGTCCGGTTTCTCCGCCAACCGGTAAACATCAATCCTTCTAATGCTTTGAACGCTCGGGTCAGGAGCGTTTCTTTGCGGCGAGGGCCAACTCAAGATTACCTGATTGCCTCGTTGCACACCGGAGAGTAGCTCAGTCCGTTGCTGCACTCTTTCAACGGGCGGAAGTGGTGGACGCCTTTTTCCACAGCCAGGCAGCGCCGCAAGAGCAAGTAAAATTAGGGTAAGGAGTCGCTTTCGAGCTGAGAAAGAGGGCTGCGATTTGAAGCACCGATGGTGGGAGTTGCGCGTCGCTCCCGTAAGGAGGAGAGAATAGAACCAGGTGGTCTGTTTCACAGAATATACCGGCTGAGGTCCTGATCTTTCACAGTTTCTGAAAGCATATTCTCTACGTACGCAGCATCGATTCTTTGATTCTTCGGCTCCAGGTCTGGCCCTTCGAAGCTGATCTCTTCCAACAGCTTCTCCATTATCGTTTGCAGCCTTCGCGCTCCGATGTTTTCTGTCTGCTCATTAACGCGTGCCGCGAAATTGGCGATAGTGGCAATGGCATCATCAGTAAACTCGACATTGACGCTCTCAGTCTCCATCATCGCCTGGTACTGCTTTATCAGAGCATTCTTTGGTTCCGTAAGAATTCGCTTGAAGTCTTCAACTGTCAAAGATTCGAGTTCAACTCTAATTGGAAAACGCCCCTGTAACTCCGGAATCAAGTCCGATGGTTTGCTAACATGAAACGCGCCAGCAGCAATGAAAAGGATGTGGTCGGTTCTTACCATGCCATAACGGGAATTGACGGTAGTACCTTCGACTATCGGCAAGATGTCTCGCTGTACGCCCTCACGCGAGACGTCTGGTCCATGCCCCGACTCTCGCCCTGCGATTTTGTCGATCTCATCGAGGAAAATGATCCCAGAGTTCTCAACTCGTTCGATTGCCGCCCGCGCGACCTGGTCCATGTCTATCAGCCGTTCTTCCTCCTCTTGCATCAGATACTCCGTGGCTTCATCGACGCGCATCTTGCGACGCTTGGAACGTCCCTGAAAGAGATTCCCTAACATGTCTTTCATGTTAATGCCCATCTCTTCGACGCCCTGAGGTCCGGCGAGTTCAATTATCGGAAAGCTCTTTTCCCTCACTTCAATCTCGATCAATCGATTGTCCAGCTTGCCGCTTCGCAGTTGCGAGCGAAGCTTTTCCCGGGTCTTCTGGTTTTGTTCATCCCGGCCGGCAGTTTCAGGCGCCGGTTCCTCTACCAGGGAATCATCAAAATCATAGAAGCTGGACGCTGAACGAGAGGGTGGGAGCAGAATATCGAGAATTCGCTCCTCGACATTCAATTCCGCCTTCTCTGCTATCTCTTCAATCTTCTCCTGGCGCGTCATATCAACGGCAATTTCGGTCAAGTCCCGAATCATGCTCTCCACGTCGCGCCCAACGTAGCCAACCTCGGTAAACTTCGACGCCTCCACCTTGAGAAAAGGGGAGTTTGACATGCGCGCGAGGCGACGCGCGATCTCGGTTTTGCCGATGCCGGTGGATCCGATCATGATAATGTTCTTGGGCATCACGTCGACCGCCATCTCCGGCGGCAGCTTCTGGCGCCGAATTCGGTTGCGCAGGGCGATGGCGACGGCTCTCTTGGCGTTTCGCTGCCCTACCACGTGTTTGTCCAGTTCGGCAACGATTTGACGGGGTGTCATTTGGTCGAGCCGAATCTCTTCGTCCACTTCTCCTGCCAGATAAATAACCATCTCTTTAACTGCTTCTTAGCTGCGATTCAAATTCAGGGAATCGAAACCCGCGTTTATAGTTCTTCCACGATGATGTGTTGATTGGAGTAGATGCAGATTTCGCCGGATATGCGAAGGGCTTCTTCCGCTATCTGCCGCGCTGATAGAGTAGTGTGCTTCAGTAGAGCCCGGGCCGCAGCGAGGGCGTATGATCCCCCGGAGCCGATCGCGAGCACGCCCTCGTCGGGCGCGATCACATCTCCGTTTCCAGATAGAAGAAAGGAGTATTTTGCGTCAGCGACAACGAGAAGTGCCTCGAGGTTCCGCAGCACCTTGTCCGTGCGCCATTCCTTGCTCAACTCAATCGCCGCGCGCTCAAGGTTTCCATGATATTGCTCGAGTTTGCTTTCGAAACGAGTCAAGAGGGAGAAAGCGTCCGCGGTTGCGCCCGCGAAACCAGCCAGGATCGCATCGTTATAAAGGCGCCGCACCTTTCTGGCGCTGACCTTCATAATGGTTTCACCCATGGTTACCTGGCCGTCACCAGCTAACGCAACTTGACCGTCTTTACGCACCAGCAGAACTGTTGTGCTGCGGATAGCAATGGATTGTTTTCGCATTTCCGGCAAAGAGCACTATAGAAATTCGCCTGAATGTAAGTCAAGGATGTCCAAGGCATGACTCTATTCTCGCTGGTATGCGATTCAATGTTACGAGCGACACTCGGGAATAGTTTGCGCTATTATAATCTTGGCATCTGCGGGGCCGCTCTTTATTTGGACAGGAACCCATTCATGATGAACCACAGGCCGCGCATCGGAATAACGATGCGCATTGAGTTGCACACCGACCGCTTCTACCTTTCCCGTCATTATAGTGAGGCGATTGCAGCAGCCGGAGGTGCACCGCTGCATATTAGCCTAATCCCGGAGCCGGAATACATCATGAATGGGTTCTCCGGATTAGACGGCATCCTGCTGCCGGGCAGCGACTCGGATGTCGATCCACTCCATTACGGACGGGAGCCTCACCCGGCGCTCGGCAATGTTCACCCCAGCAAAGACAAGACCGACTTGCTTGTTCTGGATGAGATCGAGAAACGTAAACTGCCGCTCTTTGCAATCTGCTATGGCATGCAGGTGTTGAACGTTCACCGGGGCGGTACCCTATTTCAGGACATCGCATCGCAGCTACCCGAGGCCATCAAGCATGAGCAAGGTCCACCGCGTGATCGCCCTTCGCATCGTGTGAGCCTGCTCGCCGACAGTTTGATGTCGCGTCTGGCTGCCGCCGACAGCGTGGTTGTGAACAGCCACCATCACCAAGCCGTTGAAACGGTGGGCCGGCACCTAATCCCCAGCGCCTGGGCCAGCGATGGTCTGGTGGAGGCTCTGGAAGACCCCAGGACAGATCGCTATGTCATGGGTGTCCAGTGGCATCCCGAACTCGGCTGGAACAACGACGACATTTCCCGCGCGTTGTTTCATCACTTCGTAACTGCAGCCGCGCGGCACAGACAGACGCGAGCAAACCAGGAACAACCGTCATAATGTCGAGAGAAGGGAGGGGAATTGGTGGGCAGTGATACCTTTCAACTTCGCGGACAGGTAGCGGTCATTACCGGAGGCTCACGTGGCATTGGTCGCGCCGCGGCGCTTCGGCTTGCTGAACTCGGGAGCAACGTTGTTGTGAATTACATTCAAGACCGGGAAGCAGGTGACCGCCTCACCGAATCAATAACTGCGCTGGGGGTCAACGCCTTATCTTTTCAAGCTGATGTTTCCCAATTATCGCAAGCTGAAAAACTGATTGCGGCGACCATTGAACGCTTCAAGCGTATAGATATACTCATCTGCAACGCGGGTACCTGGGAGGGGGCCCCAGTGGAAGAGATCCCGGAAGAGCTTTGGGACCGCACGATCGACACGAATCTGAAGGGAACGTGGACAGTATGCCGGGCAGCGGTTCCATTTATGAAAAGGCAGCGCGGCGGACGCATTGTCATTGTCAGCTCTACAGCTGGTCAGCGAGGCGAAGCTAACGTATCAAACTATGCCGCTTCAAAGGGCGGGCAGATCTCATTTACCAAATCGCTTTCCGCTGAGCTCGGCCCTTTTGGGATCAATGTGAACTGCGTCGCGCCTGGTTGGGTAGATACAGAGCTGAACCGCGAAGTATTTGCTGATAAGAGTCGGCTTGACTCGATTGTGCGTACCATCCCACTCGGGAGGATTGCAACTGCCGACGAAATAGCCTGTCCGATTGTGTTTTTGTGTACCTCCTGGGCAAGCCACATCACCGGCGAGGTTCTAAACGTCAATGGCGGTTCCGTTCTCTGCGGTTAAGAACTTCAAGTTTTACCTTAACATCAACGATTACTTCAACATGGAACACACAAAACTGCGGCTCGGACTTGAGAGGCTACTTGAAGATCGGCTCGATCTTTTGAAAGGCGTGCGCGTCGGACTCGTCTGCAACCAGGCTTCAGTAGACCACAGCTTTCATCACGCCGCCGACTTAATGTCACAGCACCGTGAGATACGTTTGGTCGCTTTGTTTGGGCCACAGCATGGTATTCGCGGTGATGTTCAAGACAACATGATTGAAACCGGACACAGTACGGATCACGCTACTGGGTTGCCCATTCATTCGCTATATAGCGAAACACGGTCACCAACGGCCGAGATGCTCAAAGACATTGACGTACTTGTTTTCGACATGCAGGAAGTCGGCTGCCGCATTTACACTTTTGCCTACACACTAGCGAATTGCATGCGCGTGGCAAAGAATCTGGGGAAGAGAGTAATAATCTGTGATCGGCCAAATCCAATCAGCGGCAATTACGTTTCCGGCAATGTTCTCGAAGCTGACCAGACATCCTTTGTGGGTCAGTTTCCGATTCCGACGAGACATGGAATGACAATCGGGGAACTCGCGCAGTTATTCAACAGGCACTTCCTTATCGGCTGCGATCTTGAAGTCGTAACAATGGACGGTTGGCGACGTGATTTCTGGTACGACGATACTGATGGTCCATGGGTGATGCCTTCTCCTAACATTCCCACGGTCGACACGGCGACTGTTTTTCCCGGCACCGTTCATCTCGAAGGAACACAATTATCGGAAGGTAGGGGAACGACAAGACCCTTTGAGTTGGTTGGTGCGCCTTACATAGAGCCGGAGATTTTTGCCCGGGAATTAAACCGACTAAGCCTCGAAGGCGTTTACTTCCGGGCGTGTATCTTTAGGCCGACTTTTCAGAAGCATGTCGGCGTCAGTTGCGGCGGCGTCCAACTGCACGTAACGAACCGCGACCAGTTTGAGCCAGTGATAGCTGGGATAGCGATCGTTAAAGTGGCGTATGAACTCTATTCGAAGGACTTCCGGTGGAAGGAACCTCCTTACGAATACGAGTATGAGCGAAATCCTTTTGATGTAATTTCCGGCAGCCGCCGCCTGCGAGAAGCCATAGAGAAGGGAACTGCGCTGACGGCAATTCAAGCAGGTTGGGAAGACGCCCTCAGAGAGTTTCGGCAAGTGCGAGACCGTTACCTGGTCTATTAGCATGTCTGTCTTCTCAATGTTAAGGTATGAGCTTAATGGTCGTAACGCCGACGATTAAGGTTTAGGATTAGCAGGATAAGATTCCTAGCTAAGGTGGAAGATGAGATCTAAACACGTTTTGTGAAAGGTGATTGGAGTCGCATGGAGAGCGGAGAGAAGGCTCCGGCCCAGGCCTGGCTGGTGAGCATCGCCGGCTGGCTCGTTCCTGGCGCCGGCCATCTATTACAGGGTAAATGGGTCAGAGCTGTCCTCCTGGGCGGCGCAGTCTGGTTCTGTTTTCTAACGGGCTTGCTTATGGGCGGGCATATGTTCAGTGTTGGTGGCAGTGACCAAGGTTCTTCGACCTTGCTTCAAGTGGCGCCAATGATTGCCAATCTTGGTACTGGTGTTCCTTACATTGTCTGCTGGATGGCAGGGGTGGGCTTCTCCGATGATCCTATGCAGGCCGCGCGCGCAACCTTTGAGTATGGAAACACGTTTCTGCTCATTGCCGGATTGCTAAACTATCTTGCCATGCTCGACGCCTTCGATCTTTCAGCAGGGAGGAAATCTTGAGACACTTCCTCGTTATGACAGCATTTGCGATGATGGCAGCCGTGGTCTTCGGTACGGTGGCGAAGGATACGAATAGGGAGCGCGTGCTCTACAGTTTGAAAGTGTTTGCGGAGTTTCTATTGGTGGGTCTGCTTTTGGGCTGGATCTTATACTTCATCCCTTTCTGACGAAGGTGACGAAAAGCATTAAATGGCACTGCTGGAAACGGAAGCAATTGTGCTTCGTAGCTACGATCTTGGAGAAGCGGACAAGATCGTTGTGTGTTTGACCCGGGGTGCCGGACTCGTTCGCGCCGTGGCCCGGGGATGCAGGAAACTCCATAACAGGTTCGGAGCAGCTCTCGAACCGTTCACGCTGATAAACATCACGTGTTACTTTAAGGAGAATCAGGAACTCATAGCCCTTCGGCAAGCCGAGATCTTAAAGTCACACTTTAATCTGACTGCGCAACCTGAAACGCTTTCTGGCTTGGCCTATATGGGCGACCTGATCGTCGAGTTTTCGCCTCCCTACCAGCCGAACGAGAAGCTCTTCAGAATGCTCAAAGCTTGCCTGGAAGCAATCGCCACCTCTCCGCCGGACCTTCAGGTTGTCCAGCGCTATTTTGAGATCTGGCTTTTGAAGCTCGAAGGGTTCCTTCCGGATCTCAACTGCTGTGTGGAATGCCATCGCACCTTTAAGGAGAATGATAGGATCTTTTTCAACGTCGATCTGGGTCTGCGATGCCGCTCCTGCAGCCAGGGTGCTGGCAGCTTGCTTTCGCATAGAGTCCATGCTCAACTTTGTGTGAGTCAGAAACTGGATCCCCACCGCTTCGCCAACGAGACACGTGGTCTCCCTGCTAAAACTCATCGCGAGATCGCTGAGCTGACTCACCGCATGCTCGGACGCGTGCTCGAACGCCAGCCCCGACTTCGACAGAGCTATCAGTGACCTGCTCTCCCCGACTGTCCGTTGGCCTAACTTTTCTTTACAATTCATGAAAATGCCGCTTGGGAAGCTACTGCCAAGATATGTCATCGACGCTGCGCTCCCTTATGTCTTGCTTTCACTGCTCTTACTCACCGCGATCCTATTCGCTCAGCAAGCCAGCCGTTTAGCCGAGTTAACACTTTACGCTCAGGTTCCATTTACGGTGATGGCAAACGTCGCCATGGCTCTGGTACCTGGAGTCCTGTTGCTGGCTCTACCAACGGCGGTGCTTGCCGGGGTGATGGTAGGTCTGGCGCGGATGGGCAGTGACAGCGAGCTCGTCGCGATGCGCGCGGCCGGTGTCGGTCCGTGGCGCATGCTCTGGCCCATGTTGCTGGTTGGCCTGATTGTTAGCGCGGCCACTGCCTACCTGAATATCAAGGAGGCGCCGCGGGCGGCACGAGAGATTAGAAAAGCCGCTCTACAGGCAGCCCTGCGAAAACTTGATTCACCGGTGGAGCCAAGAACCTTTACCGCAGAAATTCCCGCGTTTGTCATCTATGTGCGTGATGGCGACAAGGCGCGCGGTTCCTGGGGTAGGGTCTTTATCTACACGCAACAGGACAACTCGGTTCGCCTTGTAACTGCGCGCTCAGGAAGAATCGATTCTTCGGGTGATAAATCAGAACTGGTATTGAGCGATGCGGCCATGGCCAAGCTCCCGAGCTCCCTTGGCTCCGATCAACCCTACGTGATGGAACGGTCGGACCAACTTAGAGTAGTAATTGATATTGGCCGGCAATCGCTGGTTGATCGGCTCGAAAAAGAGAAACTTGGGCCAGAGGAGTTGGAGTGGAGCGACCTGCGAACCCAGGCCACTTCGGGTACGGATGCGGAGAGAAGGGAAGCGCAGAGGACACTTAACCGCAGGCTGGCCCTCTCCGTCTCGCCTCTCCTATTTGCGCTGGTCGGTGGCGCCCTCGGTTTACGAGTCCGTCGCGGTGGTCGCGGTATGGGCGTGTTATTGGCGCTTGCCATCCTAATTGTCTATTACCTGATCTCTCTCCTGGGTGAATCGCTTGCGCGCATCGGAACGGTCTCTGCTTTTGTGGGCGGCTGGATGGGTACAGTCACAATGTTGCTCCTCGCCGCCGGATTTCTGTTATTCAATCGCGTATCGCTGGCGGGGTGGCTAGTTGCATCACTTGCTGGCCGTACGCAGAAGCAACAGAAGGCTGCCGAACAGATGAGGTCAGCCTCAACAGCCCGGACACGTCATTTCGGCTTTCCGAGCCTTCTCGATCTGGATCTCTTTAGAACGCTCACATTGAGCTTCGCCGCCGGATTCGCCGCACTCCTCTCAATCTTCATCATTTTTACGCTCTTCGAAATGTGGCGCTTCATCGGTGCCAATCGAAGCGGGCTGGCCCTTGTTAGTAAGTATCTTCTCTTTCTGCTTCCACTGGTTGCTGTGGAGATTTTTCCTGCCACGATGCTTATTACAGTACTGATAAGCTACGCCCTAATAGCACGACGAAGTGAAGCGATTGCATGGTGGGCCTGTGGGCAGAGCGTCTATCGACTCATGCTGCCTGGGCTCGTCTTTGCTGTGCTGGCAAGCGCCGTCAGTTGGCTAATTCAAGAGCGCGTTATGCCACAAGCCAATGTCAAGCAGGATGCTTTTAGGGCGCAGATCAGAGGCGGCGGGGCAAGAATCACCACGGGAAGCGGGCGCCAATGGCTCGCGTCGCCGGAAAGCAATCGCCTTTACTCATATGAGTTTGACGAGCAACGCGGAACCTTAAGCGAGCCAGCGGTCTACGAGTTGGATTCAGAGGGAGTGCATCTGGCAAGGATCACCAACGGGAGTACAGCTCGCTGGACTGCAAGTAACGTGCTTAAAATTCAGAATGCGCACACCTTTACGCTTGAAGGCATGGAGATTCAGCACCAGGTGCTGGATGAGAAGGAACTAACAGGAGTGGAGCCATTGCAGGTCTTCAGGCCCACAACGGACCGACCTTCACAATTAAGCGCCCGGGGCTTAAGCGATTATTTAAGGGCGGCCCAGCGGCGCGGCATGCAAGTCTCCGCTCTGGCCGTAGCTCTTCAACGGAAATATGCTGCTCCGTTTGGAGTGCTCGTGATGGCCTTTATTGGGATGCCCCTGGCGCTGGCCTTCGGTCGACGCGGAGCGATGATGGCCCTTGCGTTAGCCGTGGGGGTAAGTATCGCTTACTGGGGAATCGGAGGCGGTTTTCAGCAGTTAGGAAATCACGGCCTACTGCCACCTCTGGCGGCTGCCTGGGCGCCGCCGATCATATTTGCCGCTGCCGGTATCTATTTTCTCTCGCGAATCCGGACCTAGGTCCCCGTTTCCCAACTCGATATGTATTCAACCTGTTCGGCAGTAAGAGTGTCGATTGATAGACCTAATGCTCGCAACTTAAGGCTGGCGATTTCCGTGTCGACTTCTTTAGGCAAAAGATGCACTCCCGGTTCCAATTTCCCCTGCTGCTTTACCAGGTATTCAACAGAAAGCGCCTGGTTCGCAAAACTCATGTCCATAACGCTGGCCGGATGACCCTCGGCTGCGGCCAAATTTATGAGGCGACCTTCACCCAGTACGATCAGGCGGCGACCGCTTGCCTTGAGCTTGTACTCCTCCACGAAAGGTCGCACCTGCACTGCTGCTTCGGACATCTCACGCAAAGCAACCAGATTTAACTCAAGGTCGAAGTGACCACTATTGCAGACTATGGCCCCATCCTTCATGCTCTGAAAGTGTTGGGCATCAATTACGTGGCGATTACCGGTCACAGTAACGAAGATGTCGCCAATGGGCGCGGCATCAGCGATGGGCATAAGTCGAAAGCCATCCATCACCGCCTCGATAGCCTTAATTGGATCCACTTCAGTGACAATGACGTTCGCCCCCATGCCGCGCGCTCGCAGGGCCACACCTTTGCCGCACCAACCATACCCGACAACGACGATATTTCTACCGGCAAGGAGAATGTTTGTCGCCCGAATGATGCCGTCCAAAGTAGACTGGCCCGTACCATAACGATTGTCAAAGAAATGTTTGGTCTGAGCGTTGTTGACGGCGATAGAAGGAAACGTTAGGACGCCGGCAGACTCCATTGCTCGCAGCCGCTGTATTCCCGTAGTTGTCTCTTCAGTTGATCCGATTAACTCCTTCACCTGGGTTCCACGTTCTTTGATCAGCGCAGCAACGACATCGGAGCCATCGTCAATGATGATCTGCGGATGATAGTCAAGCGCCGTGCGCACATGACGGTTATAGGTTTCGGTGGACTCACCCTTAATCGCATAGACAGGAATATTCCAATCGGTAACCAGTGAGGCAGCCACATCGTCTTGTGTGGAAAGGGGATTAGAAGCAATTAAAACCGCCTCGGCGCCGCCGGCTTGCAGGGCTCGTGCCAGGTTGGCGGTTTCAGTTGTGATATGGGCACAAGCCAGAAGCTTTACACCTTCGAGTGGCTTGTCGGCGCCAAATCGTTCCCTAATCAGGCGCAAAACCGGCATCTCTCGTTCGGCCCATTCAATCCGCTGCTTGCCATGATTCGCTAGGCTTGTATCCTTCACATCAAATTCAGGCGAACGTGTTGCGCTCATTTGGTTGATTCCTTTTGTTGTAGACTGGAATTAAGCGGGAATAGGATTGTCAGATACCTGCATTTTCCCGCAACGACTCTGCCTTATCGGTACATTCCCAGGTGAAGCCATCCTCCTCGCGACCAAAATGGCCGTAGGCTGCCGTCGCTTGATAGATTGGCCGGCGGAGTTTCAGCTCCTCCATAATACCTCGCGGGGTGAGTTGAAAACTCTCGCGAACCAATTTGGCCAGCACGCTCTCGGTCACGCGACCGGTTCCTCCGGTATCCACGAGCACTGATACGGGATCCGCAACTCCGATGGCGTAGGCCAGCTGAACCAGACAACGGTCCGCCAGGCCGGCAGCGACAATGTTCTTTGCTACATAACGGGCCATATAGGCCGCGGAGCGATCCACCTTGGTCGGATCCTTACCCGAGAAGGCACCGCCACCATGCGGCGCATAACCGCCATACGTATCCACTATGATCTTTCTACCAGTTACACCCGCATCTCCCTGCGGACCGCCAGTGACGAAGCGGCCTGTGGGATTTATGTGATACTTCGTCTGTTCATCAAGAAGCTCGGATGAGACAGTATGACGGATGACTTTCTCCCCGATGTCGGCGCGCAACTGTTCGTTTGAGATATTTGGATCATGCTGTGAGGAAATTACGACAGCCTCCACTCTAAACGGCCGTCCATCGCGATACTCAATAGTGACCTGGGATTTCCCGTCGGGACGCAAATAAGGCAGCTCACCCGATTTGCGTGCTTCCGCCAGCCGGCGTGACAGCATATGGGCCAGTTGAATCGGCAACGGCATCAGCTCCGGAGTTTCGTTGCAGGCAAACCCAAACATGAGACCTTGGTCCCCAGCGCCTCCGGTATCCACCCCGAGGGCAATATCCGGCGACTGGCGGTCCAGAGCTGACAGCACGCTGCAAGTATCTGAGTCAAAGCCAAACTTGGCGCGCGTATACCCAATTCGCCGAATGGTTTCGCGGGCCACGCTTGAATAGTCGATGTGGGCATCGGTGGTGATTTCACCCGCAATGACCACCAGTCCGGTAGTAACCAACGTCTCACAAGCGACGCGCGCAGTCGGGTCTTCCTGGAGCGCCGCGTCGAGGACAGCGTCTGAGATTTGATCGGCAATTTTATCTGGGTGACCTTCTGTTACGGATTCGGAGGTGAATAGATATCCGGATTCAATACTCAAGCGAACTCCTCCATGACGAGAACATAAACTAATGCCAAATCGACGTAAAAGACCGCGTAATGTAGCAGTCAGCGTTAAACGGTGTCAAGGCGACGTGATTGTAACATAATATACATTATCAGACGCGGCGCATGTGGGCTGTTTTCCGACTCCTTTTGTTCTGACGTGCCTGCCCCTTTCCCTACAGCTATGGGCAGAAGTGCTCTCCCGAGCAGGCGCTCTTTGAGCGACGTTCTCGCCAGCTTATGATAAAGAACTAAAGATGTTCACAGCAGTCAATATTCTGCTCGTGTTCCTGCTCGTTGCGGCGAATGGGTTCTTCGTCGCTTGCGAATTTGCGCTGGTGGGCGTCCGCCGTTCGCGTATTGCGGCCCTCGCCGAGAATGGCGACGTGAAGGCGCAACGTCTGTTGGGTTTGCTTGATAACCTGAACGCCTACATCTCGGCTACTCAACTTGGCATCACAATGGCTTCCCTGGGGCTCGGTTGGATCGGCGAACCAGTAGTTGCGCACCTGCTCGAGGAACCACTTCGAGGGCACGTTTCCGAGATCACTCTGCACACGATCTCATTCGCCGTGGCGTTCAGCATCATAACGTTTCTCCACATAGTGTTGGGCGAACTCGCGCCCAAGACGATGGCGCTGGAGCGAGCAGAGAGGACCTCACTGGCCATCGCCTTACCGATGCAACTGTTCTACAAGGTTTTCTACTACCCGATCCGGCTTCTCGATTTGGCGGGTACTCACACCGTGCGCTTGTTCGGACTGTACGGGTCAGGCGAGCACCGCTCGATATATACCGAGGAAGAGCTGCGCGCGCTTATTGATGCTTCAAGCAAAAGCGGACACCTGGAGGAGGAACAGAGGACGCTAATCAATCGAATTTTTGACTTTTCTGGCGCTGAAGTGCGCGAAGCGATGGTGCCACGCACAGCTATTGACGCATTACCCGTGACCGCGACGCTTGAAGAGACGAAGGCAGCTTTTCGCAAATTAGGTTATTCGCGTCTCCCGGTATATCGCGAGCGTTTAGATAACATCGTAGGCGTGCTCTTCAGGAGAGACTTCGAGCCCTACCTGGAGGAGCCACAGTCTGAGGAGTTCAACCTGGAAGAACTGATTCACAGTCCCCTGTTCGTTCCGGCGACTGCGCGGCTCGGCGCAGCTTTGAAGCAGATGCAGTCAACACATACTCATCTGGTGTTCGTAGTTGACGAGCACGGAGGACTGGAAGGCATCGTAACCCTTGAAGATCTGCTGGAAGAGATTGTCGGTGAGATTGACGATGAGTATGATGAAGAAGCGCGTGCACAAATCGTCGAGGATAATGGCACGTATTTGTTGGACGGAATGCTCGCCGTGCGAGACGTAAACCGTCGCCTAAATGTAAAGCTTCCTGAAGAAGCTGGCTATATCACCCTGGCCGGGTTTTTGCTCACAAAGGCAGGACGAATACTTCAGGAGGGTGAAACGGTCGAGCACGACGGAGCACGTTTCACCGTGGAACGTAGAGATCGCCGCCGCATCCGCCGGGTGAGGTTGACGCCAGCGAGTAGTGAACTTAAACCCGTTGGACTGCTTTTGACATCGGCTTGTGCGATGGTATCTGAAGCGCTCGTGTGTGTTGTCTAGACCCAAGGGTACGCGAGCAGGTCTTTGCTTTCGCGCTCCGCGAGAATCCTTCACTTGACCCTTGATTGCGCTTCCCCTACATTGGAAACTCCATTTCAGCAAACCAATTTCGAGCTTACGCTATAAAGGAACGGCGATACTGTGGCTATTAGGATTGAAAACCAGGTTGAGAGAAAACTTCCCGCCGGAACCATACCTCAGATTGAAGAGGCGTTTGACAGCTTGCCGCGGGAGCACACTCGTGGAATCGAGCGGATTCGTCTGGTGGAGTTCATTTCCGAACCTCGCCTTAAAGGTTCTTTCGAGACTACGGAACTGCCTGGTCTTTATCACCCTCGCCAGGGTCCGAAGGGATCATGGATGGAGATTGCGATGGGTGTTCTGCTCCCTAGCGCAAAACCCATTCACAAACGCATAATTCCGCGGATGTCCTTCAAAGGAAATCTCGCCGCAATCATCTTCTCTCTGGTGGCCCAGCACTATCACTTGACCCTCAAACATTCGCTCAAGAAGACCCAATTGGAACCGGCAATAAAGGCTTATACCGAAAAGCAACTGAAGGCCTGGAACGAGAAGAAACACAACCTGAGGGCGCGCCTTTTTAAGCCCCTGCAACCGACTCTGGAGCGCTGGGCAAAGGGACTGCAAAAAAGAGCGGCGGCCGAGAAGAAGAAAGGCCTTGCTGCCAAGTAACCGGGGGTTAATTGGTCGCTATTCAGCTCCATTTTCGTCGATGCTCTTGGCTGCCAGACGCAGGGCAGCCGCAACATCGGTTGATTCGACGCTTGAACGGCGAAAGCGAACTTCCAAGCTAAATTCTTTTCCGGGTGAAGTGTATTTATAGGTGTAAGGTTTTAATTGAGGCGTGATCCGGGGACCCATCTCCTGCCGGCGCACTTGCCTTGCATCATCGCGCGTTAGTCCTCGCGAGGCAATCTCGTTCGCCAACCGTCGCATTCCCTCGTCGTCCGGCTGGCGAACAATCTGCAGAAGCACAGACTTTGCCGAGACATCTGCACGCCGGCAGATTTCTCTTACGTCAGGCGGAATCGTGGCTATTGACAACGCCTCTGTGACGGTGCTTCTGCTCTTCCCTACTTTTCGCGCCACCTCATCATGCGTATAGCCAAAACGTTCGCACAATGCGAGCAGCCCGTCAGCTTCCTCCCACACCGTCAAATCCTTGCGCTGCATGTTCTCAATCAACGCAATCTCGGCGACACCCCCCTCGTCTACCTCCATCTCGACGCAAGGAACTTCCTTAAGGCCCGCTTCTCTTGCAGCTCGCCAGCGACGCTCTCCGGCAATGATCATCCAACGACCAGTAGAGCTCGAGGGCTTAACCAACAGTGGCTCCAATACCCCCTTCTCGGCAATGGAGGCAGTCAACTCGGTCAAGTCTCCAAATTCGACGCGCGGTTGCTCCGGGTTTGGATCCAGCTTATCCAGAGAGATCATTCGACCTATCGGCGCGGGTCCGTGCTGTGATAACTCCTCGACGTAGTGTGCGTCATGACGCATCTGAAGACCTGTTGGTAGTCCCCTCTTAGACACGGCTAATTACCTCTTCACAAAGTTTTGCGTATTCCAGCGCGCCTGATGAAGTTGGCGCAAATGTAAAGATCGACTCCTTGTAAGCTGGCGACTCCTCCAGCCTGACGCTCTTGGTGATCACGGTGTCAAAGAGCTTTGCCCCGAAGACATTCCGGATTTGATCGTAAACCTCGCGCGCCAGCGTCGTCCGTTTGTCGTGCAAAGTGACCAGGACGCCGAGAAGTTCCAGATTAGGATTAGGCCGGGCTTTGACCTTTTCAATAGTTTCCAGCAGATCATCTGTTCCCTCCAGGGCAAAGTAAGACGACTGAATGGGAATCAGCACATGCGAAGCGGCAACCAGTGCATTAACCGTTATCAGCCCCAGCGTAGGAGGCGTATCAATGATGATGACTGAATACTCTTTGCGGAATGGCTCCAAACGATCTTTGAGACGAAAGGGCGCGTCGAAGTCCCCCACGAGCTTAGATTCGAGTTTAGCGAGGCTAATTCGGGCCGGCACGATGTCGAGTCCTTCAACGGCGGTGCGATAGATCGACTGCTCGACTTGCCCCTGGCCATCCATCATGAGCTCGTAGGCAGATCGCTCCACTGTCATTGGATCCAAGAACGAAATGGAGCTGTTTGCCTGAGGATCGAGATCCAGGAGAAGGACACGCTTTCCCAGCCTGGCGAATGCGGCGGCCAAATTGATGGCGGTAGTTGTCTTTCCTACGCCACCCTTTTGATTGGCGATTGCGATTACCATTCGCTGAAGAGCAGCTGGAGCCTGGCAGTGACTAAATCAATCGCAAGCATACAACAAAAACTAGATTGTGTCGGGAAACTGCAACTCACGACGAGATAAATATTACATCGGCAGATCGCCGGCCTCACCAATCACGTCTGGCCATTCTTCTTCACCGAGAGCAGATTCCTCGGTGCCACCCTCTTCTGAAGGCACAGTATTACGAGAGGCCTTGATCACTTCCATATCGACAAAAATCGGGCAGTCTGCTCGCAAGGCAAGCGCAATGGCATCAGATGGCCGGGAATCCAGAATCATACGGTTCCCTTCACTGGTGCGCATCTCGATAACAGCAAAAAAAGTGTTGTCGCGCAGATTCGTCACTACTACCCGCTCGACGTGGATGCCGAGCTCGACAATCAAATTGCGCAGAAGATCGTGAGTCATCGGACGCGGTGGCGCGATTTTCTCAATCTCCAGGGCTATCGCATTTGCCTCATAAGCACCGACCCATATCGGCAACATAGTATCGCTGTGCACATCCTTTAAAATGATGATGGGCGTGCCACTGTTAGGATCCATCATCAAAGCCCTGATCTTTACCTCGATTTCCATAGACCGATACCTCTTAATGCGTCAGTCGCGACTTTGAATCCATCCTGCCATAGAGACTGTTTGTTTTGGTCTCGGTAATGAATACATCTACCACCGTGCCTGCCAGTTCGGGTCCACCTGCAAAATTCACCACTTTGTGGCAGGTTGAGTGGCCGGTCGCATCATGATTTGAGCGAGCACTCTGACCTTCCACTAACACACTAACTCGTCGTCCGATGTAAGTCTTATATATTTTGTTCTGAACCTGACGCTGCAAGTTTTCCAGCTCCGTGAAGCGCGCTTTCTTCACATCGGGGGGAACATTGTCAGCTAGTTTAGCCGCCGGAGTGCCTGGTCGCTGGGAATATTTGAAAATATATAGACCATCGTACTCACATTGCTTTACGAGGCGCAGCGTCTCCTCAAAGTCGCGGTCAGTCTCGCCGGGAAAACCCACAATGATATCGCTAGTCAATGACAGCCTGCGCTTTGATCCTTTGATTGCTTCCACTTTTCGCAAATAGTCTGCTGCTTTGTGACCCCGCCGCATCCCCTTCAAAACGCGATCGCTTCCTGACTGAACAGGCAAATGAACCCAATCGCACAGGTTAGGGTGCTCTTCAATTGCTGCCACTATATCAGGATGAAAGTCGCGAGGGAACGAGGTGGTAAACTTGATTCGCTCCAGACCGGTTTCGGCCACAGCGCGGAGCAGACTACAGAACGGCGTGGCGCCTGGATGTCTCTCAAGTCCCGTTTCCTGACGCGGACGGTAACTATTTACATTCTGACCAATTAGGTGAATCTCTTTAAATCCCAATTCACGCAGATTTCTTACTTCAGCAATGATTTCGCTGGCCAACCTGCTCTTCTCGCGACCTCGCGAATAAGGCACAATACAGAACGAACAAAATTTGTTGCAGCCCTCTATTATTGGGACAAATGCGACGTGTCGAGAATGGCGCTCAGCGGGAGATATATTCCACGATTCCCCTTCCGCCCGCTCGCCCAGATCCAGAACCGCGGCTTCCCCGGCCCTTGCACGGCTGATTAACGAAGGAAGGCGATCGGTGGCGCGGGTGCCGATTACCATTTTTACGGCCGCAGAGTTGCGGAAGATCGACGCACCTTCCAACTGGGCCACACAACCCATCACACCGATTAATGGATTGTTCCCATTGGGCGCCTGGCGCAACTCACCAATACGCGTGAACACTTTGCGCTCAGCACGCTCCCTCACGGAGCAAGTGTTGAGCAGCACCACATCCGCTCCTTCCGCAGTTCTTGCTATCTCGTAACCGGCTTTCTTAAGGTTCGTCGCCGCCCGTTCTGAATCAGCAACGTTCATCTGACAACCGAACGTTTCAATGTAAACTTTGGTGTTCATTCACCCACAATCCAACATCCTTCAGTTTCGACTAGTCTAACAGAAAATATTAGGCAAACGCGATAGCAGCTATTTAAAAGCAGCAGACTGGGAGCTTGCATGCTAAACGTTAGTAACCTTGACGAGTTGGTCTGGCGGCTAGTAGTATCGCGACGAGTTTTCCCGATCGAACAAAACAACACACACTGAGAGGTTCCTCATGTCCTTTAACAAGATCATTCTCGTAGGCAATCTGGGCCGCGACCCCGAGTTGCGTTACACAGCACAGGGAACACCTGTTTGCAGCTTCAGCATGGCTACAAACGAACGGCGCAAGGATAAAACAGGTGAACTGCAGGATCAGACAACTTGGTTCCGTGTCACTCTCTGGGGACGTCAGGCTGAAACCGCTTCTCAATACCTCACGAAAGGCCGACCGGTTTACATCGAAGGCAGGCTTCGCGTCGAAGAATGGACGGATCGTGACGGCAAAGCGAGGCAGACTTTAGAAGTTCATGCTACTGATATGCAGTTTATCGGCGGCGGCCGAGCGGAAGAACCGATGGCCGCGCGCGCTGCGGCGGGACAGTCAGTCAGCAACGACGTACCGGAAGTAACAGACGAGGACGTTCCCTTCTAACTAAATAATTGCCGGATTATTTTGGTTTAAGTCCGACTCGGCTCAGGCAACACCCCAACGGCCGAAGTGCCGTAGTTTGCGATAACGACGCGCCATGCGCTCGTCCTGTCTGCAACTGACGGCTTCTGCCAGCCGTTCGCTGAGCGCCAAATCCAGATAGCGCGCGGCGCGGTCGTGATCTGTATGCGCTCCGCCTGGCGGTTCCCTGATTATCTGGTCCACAATCTTCTCTTCGTAGAGATCTTGTGCCGTTAGTCGCAATCCCTCCGCAGCGCGATCGGCGAGCTTTGCGTCCTTCCACAGGATGGCGGCACAACCTTCTGGTGAGATGACCGAATAGATTGCGTTCTCAAGCATCAACACCTGATCTCCGATGCCGATGGCGAGCGCTCCGCCCGACCCCCCTTCCCCAATTACTGTAACAATCACGGGTACCTTGAGTTTGGCCATTTCGCGCAGATTATGGGCAATTGCTTCCGCCTGACCTCTCTCTTCCGCATCGATTCCCGGGTAGGCACCCGGCGTATCGATGAACGTAAAGATAGGCCGGCCAAACTTCTCCGCCAATTTCATAACGCGCAAGGCCTTCCGGTAACCTTCAGGCTTTGGCATGCCAAAGTTGCGATAACTGCGCTGCTTTGTGTCTCTTCCCTTCTGGTGTCCGATGACCACGACCGGCAAACCATGAAAGCGGGCCGAACCACATACGATCGCTGGGTCATCTGCATATCGACGGTCGCCATGCAGTTCCACAAAATCCTCGAATAAACGCTCCACGAAATCCAGCGTGTAAGGCCGGTCCGAATGGCGAGCCAACTGCACTCTTTCAAAAGCTGTTCGTGGCTTGGATGGAGGCTCCACAGGAACCTCGACTTCAGGTTTCAGTTTGGGTTTGGCCATCTCATTAATGGGCGCCGGTTATCAGACCCGACCGCCCAGCTCGGCTTTTTCAACCGAAATTACACACCCCAGTTGCTTAAGGGCAGTCTCCAGGCTAAGACTCCGTTCAACCCGCAAGGCCGAATTCGTCTTAACGCGTACGAGAGTCTCGGCGTCAATAAGTGTTTCAACAGCCACGTCGCAATTGCCGGCGTGCTGATTAAGCAGATGAAGAATGCTGTCAAAAAAACCTTCCGGGTCGTCGTTTTGCGGCAGACGCAGCACAATTGTCTCGCGTTGTTTCAGTATCTCATCCAGGGTTTGTGCTGCCTCAGCTATAACCGTCGGCGGATTCTCCTCGCTCAACTCCAGCCGGCCGGTGATTAGAACTGCCAGTTCATTTTGCATCACAGTCGAGTACTTTCGGAAGGCCTCCGGCCAAAAGACGCATTTGGTTCCTCCACCTTCGTCTTCCAAACGCAGCAGCGCGAATTTGTCGCCTCTCTTCGTGTTTCGAGTCTGCAAATCGGTGATGATGCCGCCAATACTGACCCTGACGCCGCTGTTTAAGTTCAATAGGTCGGCTGATTTGACGGTTTTTAAGCTCTGCAACAGCTCGACGTAGCTCTCCAAAGGATGACCCGTGATATAGAAGCCCAGCGCTGTCTTTTCCGCAGCTAGTAACTGGGAATGGGTCCAGTGTGCACTACTCCGCAATTGGTGATCATGTTGATTGTATTCCGCAGAGTCGCCAAACAAACCATTTTGACCCAGAAGGCGCTCTCGCCTGGCGCGTTGCGCTCTACCAAGGGCGCCGTCAATCACTTCATTGAGCGCCGCACGCCAACCGCGCAGCTCCGACCCAGGAGGTTTTATCGAATCGAATGCCCCCGCGCACACAAGACTTTCCAGGGCTTTGCGATTAATGGTTCCCTGCTCCAACCGTTCCGTGAAGTCGAAGATAGAGCGGAAAGGCCCCTTCATCCGGGCATTAATAATTTCATTAACCGTCGATTGGCCCAGTCCCTTTATGGCCGCCAAACCATACCTGATTGCTCCACTGAGCGGTGTAAAACCTGAGTAACTCTCATTCACATCAGGGGGCAACAGACGAATTCCCTGGCTGCGGAGTTCTTTGGAATATTTAAAGATCTTGGCCGCGTCCTGGGCTTCATTGGAAAGCACGGCCGCATAAAAGTGCTCCGGATAATGTGCTTTTAGATAGGCAGTCTGAAAAGCCAGGTAGGCATACGCGACGCTGTGACTACGATTGAAGCCGTAATCAGAGAACTGCGCCATTAATGAGAAGATCTTTTGAGCCTTCTCCTTCTTAATCCCTCTTTCCACCGCTCCGTTAATGAACTTCTCCTCATGCGGTGCCATCTCTTCACGCTTCTTCTTCCCCATCGCCCGGCGCATTAGATCGGCCTCACTGAGCGTGTAGCCCGCCAACTTCTGAGCCAACTGCATAATTTGTTCCTGGTAGACGATGATTCCATAGGTATTGCTGAGAATCTCCTTCATCTCTGGAACGAGGTAGCGCACGGTCTTCTTCCCATGGTGCCGCTGAATAAATTCATCAACCATTCCTCCATCCAACGGACCTGGTCGATACAGGGCGTTCAGGGCAGCCAAGTCTTCGACACCCTTGGGCTTTAGCTTGCGACAAATCTCCTGCATCCCGGAGGACTCAAACTGGAACACTGCATCAGTGCGCCCCTCAGCAAAGACACTCATCGTTTTCTCGTCATTAAGCGCTATATGCGACCAATTAAGCTCGGTCCCAAGCAGCTGCTTAATTGATCTTAAGCAATCATTTATCACGGTTAAAGCGGTAAGCGCTAAAAAGTCCATCTTAAGCATGCCGGTCTTTTCCAGATCCGACATGACATATTGAGTAGTAACCTCTTCCTTATTTGAAACGGCGATGGGAATCAGTTCTTGGAGCGGTAGCGGCGATATGACCACGCCAGCCGCATGCACGGAGCTGTGTCGCGCACAGCCTTCCAGCCGCTGAGCAATCTCAATCAATTCCTTAACCTGAGGATTTGTCTCAACTTCTTTCTTAAGCTCCGGTACCTGGTCGAGCGCTTGGGAGATACTGACGTTGCGTCCTCTGACCGGAGGTGGGATCAGCTTGGCGATTCTCTCCACCTCCGCATAGGGCATCTCAAGGGCCCTGCCAACGTCTTTGATAGCGGCTCGCGAGGCCAGTGTGCCGAAGGTAATAATTTGGCATACCGAATCGCGGCCGTACAACTCAGCTACGTGGTTGATCACCTCACCGCGACCACGCACACAGAAATCAATGTCAATATCGGGCAAAGATACGCGACCAGGGTTCAAGAAACGCTCGAAGATAAGGTTGTACTGGAGGGGATCGACATCAGTGATCTCCAGACAGTATGCAACCAAAGAGCCGGCAGCCGAGCCGCGGCCTGGCCCAACAGGAATCGAGTGCTGCTTAGCATAGCGGACGAAATCCCAGACAATCAGAAAATAGCCAGCAAACCCCATCTGCTTGATCATGGCCATCTCGGTGGAGAGCCGGGTCTGATAATCAGAGAGAGGCAGTTTCAATTCGCCCAGCGCCAATTGTCTGTCCCAGACGGTTTGACGTCGCCGCTCAAAGCCTTCGCGGACCATCCTTTCGAAATAGTCATCGGCTGACAGGCTGCCGTCTGACTCCGGAATGGGGTAATTGGGGAGATAGGTGACCTTTTCAGGAAGTACGAGATCGCACCGGTCCGCGATCTCCATGGTTCGCACCAGTGCTTCGGGCAGTTCTTGCCCAAACAATTGCCACATCTCTTCCGGGGAGCGCACATAAAAATTTGGGGTGGGGTAACGAAGGCGATTACTATCAGTAATGGTTTTGCCTGATCCGATGCAAAGCAAAACGTCATGAGCCCTTGCGTCCTCCGGCCTGAGATAGTGTGCGTCATTCGTGGCAACCAGGGGCACACCTGTTTTTCTTGAAAGCTCAACCAACGGTTTGCGTATTCGGGCTTGCGCTTCCAGACCGTGCTCTTGAATTTCCAGAAAGTAATTTCCCTTCCCGAAGATCTCTTGAAACTCGATGGCGGCGGCAGCGGCGTCATCAAATTTCTCCCGGGCCAGCAATGCTGAAGGCACACCAGACATGCAGGCCGAGAGTCCAATGAGTCCTTTGCTGTGCTCGGCAAGCAGTTCCTTATCGATCCGGGGCTTATAGTAGAACCCTTCCGTATAGGCTTTTGACGTTAGTCGAACCAGATTTCGATAACCGTCAAGATCCCTTGCCAGCAGAATGAGATGAAAGTTCGCCTTCTCTCCTGGCGCCCCGGCCGAGCGATCTGCACGATTGCCCCGCGTGATGTAAGTCTCGCAGCCGATAATGGGCTTCACCCCACGACTCTTCATCTCGTTGTAGAAAGAGATTGCTCCAAACATGTTGCCATGATCGGTCATGGCGCAGGCGGTCATGCCGAGTTCTTCCGTCCGCTTTGCCAGCGGTTTGATCTGGTTCGCGCCATCAAGAAGACTGTAGTCGGTGTGTAAATGAAGATGTACGAATCTGTCGTTGGACATATTTCGCTATTCCCACTCAATTGTGCTTGGAGGTTTTGAACTGATGTCGTAGACCACGCGGTTAATTCCCCGAATCTCCGACACCAATCGCCCTGAAATTCGCACCAGGAGGTCCTGCGGTAGGCGTGCCCAATCGGCTGTCATGCCATCCATGCTCGTGACAGCCCTGATGGCCACAACTCTCTCATACGTGCGTTCGTCACCCATTACGCCTACCGTTGACACTGGCAACAGCACGGGAAAGGCCTGCCAGACGGAATGGTAAAGATCGGCCCGGCGAAGTTCCTCTCCGAGGATCCTGTCGGCAGCTTGCAGCAGCCGCAGTCTTTCCTCCGTGACTTCCCCAATAATGCGCACGGCTAGCCCCGGCCCCGGGAATGGATGTCGCGTCAATATTTCTTCCGGTATTCCCAGTTCCCTTCCGATTAAACGCACCTCATCCTTAAACAATTCCCGCAGCGGCTCAATAAGCCGCAGCTTCATCTTTTCTGGCAGACCACCCACATTGTGATGACTCTTGATCACCGCTGACGGACCACGCACTGATACTGATTCGATCACGTCCGGGTAGAGAGTGCCCTGTACCAGATATGCGACATCACCTAATCGTTTCGCTTGTTCCTCGAAAACGTCGATGAAGACTTTGCCGATGCGTTTGCGCTTCTCTTCTGGATCGGTCACTCCGGCAAGCGCCGCTAAGAACAGATCGCTGGCACTAACCCCAACAATGTTGAGTTTCATGCTCTGCCTCAGCAGTGCCAGCGTAGACTCGAACTCGCCTTCTCGCAGAAGACCATTGTCTACGAAGATACAGGTCTGTCGCTCACCAATTGCTCGATGAACAAGAGCGGCGGCGACCGTGGAATCCACGCCGCCCGAAAGGCCAGAAACCACGCGCGCCGAGCCTCCCAACTCACTGCGAAGACGCTCAGTCTGCTCCTGGATTACGGCTATGGGAGACCAATCGGCACGGCAGCCACAGATGTTGAACAGGAAATTGCGCAACACCTGCGCTCCCATCGGGGTATGCGCAACTTCCGGGTGAAACTGAACACCGAAAATCGCGCGACTGCGATCCTCGACCGCATTCAACGCGTCTTCAGTAAGGGCAGTAACGCGAAATCCTAGTGGAACCGAAGTCACGTGGTCACCGTGGCTCATCCAAACGTCAATCTCTCCGGGCAGGCCTTGAAACAATGGACTTCCAGTCTCAATGATTTTTAAGCGGGCATATCCAAATTCCCGGCTTGGCGACGCTTCGACCTCACCTCCCAGATCAGCTGCCAGCACCTGCAACCCGTAACAGATTCCCAGGAGCGGTGCTCGCAGTGTTGGGAGCAGTTGTGAATCCGGTCGTGGCGCGGCCGGTTGGTAAACCGAAGCCGGACTGCCGGAAAGGATTATGCCCTTTGGATTGCGCGCAGCGATTTGCGCCGCTGGAGTGTTGTAAGGCAGGATCTCGCAATAAACCCCGGCTTCGCGTACGCGGCGGGCGATGAGTTGAGTGTATTGCGATCCAAAGTCAAGTATTATTACCGTTTCGTGATGAGTTTGACTCGGCAAAAAAGAAAACCTCTTGTATGGTGGCGCGCGTCAAAGCGACAGGACTTGCGGAAAGCTAATTATACGTTTGCGGCATCGTAATACAAAACCGATTCACGAAATGAAAACGAAACTACACCAACACCCTTTGTTTGTGTTAATTTTCGTGTGATTTAGCAGATCGGTTTAACGTCTTCCGGTGCGACCGAGCCGCTGTGAATGAACAGAGAGGAAATTTGGCCGCACTTATTTTGCTCAATCGCGTATAGGCAAAGTCATTGTGAAAAAACGACTGATTCTACTTACAGCAATTCTCTTATCGGCTTTCATTGTCAGATCTGAGGCTACACAGAACGGCAATACCGGAAAGAACCGAGTGAATCTCGTTCTCTCCCAACCGTTGACTCTACTCTGGCGCTACGATTCGAACCTCACTCTTAACCTGACTCCAGCTTTCGACCAGAACAGCGTTTACTTGCCGTTGGTTGGTGGAACCATCGTGTCATTGAAGGCTCGGAATGGCCAACTCAACTGGCGTTCCGAGGTGGGCGGCGAACTGTCGGCTTCCCCCGTGGCCGATGAGGAAAGACTTTACGTTGCTTCCGAGACCGGAGAGACCGACGTGGCTCGAGCCAGCATTCGACACGCCAAAGGTACTGTGCGAGCTCTTGGCCGCGAAGGTGGCGTGACACAGTGGATGCGTACGCTAGCCATGCCGCTACAGGGCGCGTTACTTCTGGCCAATGGTCGGCTGTATGGCGGTGGGAGCGACGGTGGTTTTTATTCGCTTGATAACAGAACCGGCGAGTTGAGGTGGTCATTCAAGTACAGCGCCGCATTCAATTGCCAGCCAGTTCTTTCTTCTTCTCGACTTTATGCAGGAAGCGAAGACGGCAATCTGCTTGCATTTGAGGAACAAACTGGGAGGCTGCTGTGGCGGTACAAAAGCAAGGGACCCGTAAGAGGCCCGGTTGCAGTAGCCAATGACACGGTTTATTTCGGTTCAGGAGATGGCTATCTATATGCCGTCCGCTCGTCAGATGGTAAGGCACTATGGCGGAAACGCACTGGCGCAGGTATACAGTCGGTGGCACGCGTAGGCGACTCTTTGCTGGTAGCCTCTCTCGACAATTTTGTTTATCTGTTTTCGTTGAATGGGGCGCGTATCTGGAAGAGACTATTGCCGGGCCGGGTTTCCGCGCAGCCTCTCACCGCTTCTGATGGTGCGCTTTATACTCCGCTGTCGAGTGCTGCGGGCGTTGTGCTGGGTCTCCATGATGGGCGCCCGGTAAACTCGCTTCCCACGGGCGAGGAGATCACAACCTCCGCCTCACCAATTGCCGTGGGCGACGCAATCATGGTGACCACCGAGCATGGCTTGCTGGCTTTTGCCCAACCCGGCGACCGAGCAGCGGTCACTAATCACCAATAAAAGCGTCCGAGCCCGTTATCTCGGCGGCATCGGACTTCTGGACTTGGAGAAAAAGGGCTACGCGCTTCGGCTGCCTGCCCTTCCTTGTGTAGCTCTTGAGCATGCTTCCAGGTCTACCTCACTGGTAACACAAACTTCCAAATCCCTGAGCAAACCATCTTCCAGGTCATATACCCACCCGTGTACTGCCAACCGCTGGTCCCGCCTCCATGCGCTCTGCACGACAGTAGTCTGGCTGACGTTCACTACCTGCTCGACTACGTTCAGCTCGCAGAGCCGATCGTGTCGTTGATTCTCCGTCTCCAGGGCGTCGAGCTGCGCAAAGTACTTTGAGCGCACGTCCTGGACGTGCCGCAGCCAGTTGTCGATGAGGCCGAGCTTGTCGTCTCGCAAAGCAGCAAGCACTCCTCCGCAGCCATAATGCCCGCAGACGATAATGTGGGCGATCTGGAGCACTTCCACGGCGTACTGGATCGTCGATAAGCAGTTCAGGTCTGTGTGGATCACGACGTTGGCCACATTGCGGTGAACAAACATCTCGCCGGGAAGTAGGCCAACAATTTGGTTTGCCGGCACTCGGCTATCGGAGCATCCAATCCAGAGGTAACGCGGCGACTGCTGGGCTGACAAGCGTTGAAAGAAGTCTGGGTCTTCACTCGTCATCGCCGCAGCCCACGCGCGATTGTTTGCAAACAACTCGCTGAGTACTCTCATGCCGGCATCTTACAACTCTCAGACTCAGCTCCCAAGTAGCTCCGGAGGCGGCAGCGTAGAGATCCATTCACGCCAAGAGAAACTTTTTTCTCATCAGCAACGATAAAGCTAATGTCCGAACTCCCAACGTACTTAAGAGGCTCCGTGGCGTGGGGTCGGGTGCATGCCGTTTATTCGCGCGATCCTCAATTCTGGCAGATGACATTCGCGTGGCGCGCGGTCAGAAGCCATTTACCATCTCTCTTCATCCAGAAATGTGTGAAGCGCCGGCGTACGGTTTGCCCAGCGAACGGGGCCTTGCCGACTGGTTTGATGGTTTCCAGCCCCATACTAATGATGGTCTCCCCGTGAAATAACATAGTCTCGACCTCTCGGACGAAAGAGGAGTAATCAATGATGCCGTTGCGAATGAGCGCCACGACTTCTTTTCTTCCGTTGGTGATTCCGTTACGTGGATTATTAACAGTAAAGTCTTCTGCCCACAACTTCTCTAATGCCGCTATATCTTTACGCTGAAGTCCGTCAGCTTCGGCAAGGTCGAGCTTTCTGATCTCTTGTTCCAGCGCATTATTCTGTTTTGCGCTCTGTGCTGATACCGAACCGGGAACGACGAAGGTCATGGCTGCTGCCAGCAGAATCAATCTCATCTTTACACCTCTCGGTTTCTTATGGTTTAGCTAAAAACGAAGCGGGCATCAATTCGTTTTCTCGTTTGTCGGCATTGTGAATGTCCGCGCTTCCTGTCCCGTTTTCATGTCCCAGAACTTGATTGTAGTGTCGACACTGCCCGTCATTAGAAAGTGATCGTCGCGTGTAAACATAAGGCCGTCAATATCGAACTTGTGCCCTTCTATCGTGAACAGTTTCTCGCCAGTCATCACGTTCCAGACCAATGTCTGAACGTAAACATAGCTGGTTTGCTTTTGATCTAGCCCAATGTTACTGGCGGCGATCAATTTTCCATCGTGGCTGAAGGCGAGGGCGCTCGAGATATTAAATGTTGCTGGCGCGCGCACCATCGATATACTACGGACTTCGCGCCAGGTCGACGTGTCCCAGAGCTTTACCACTGCATCACCGAACGATGCGAGCAATGAATAATCAGGACTAAACAGCAACTTTAGAGTGGTCTGATCGTGCGCTTTCCACGTACGCGTTTCTTTTCCCGAAACAGCATCCCATTCGCTGATCGTTCCATCGCCGTTAGCTGCATAAATTTTGTTTCCGTCACGACCGAACGCGAGGGAATAAACTGACATGTCGATGACTGCCGAGTTGATATGCACCAGTGACCGCAATTCTTTTCCGGATTTTGCGTCCCACAGCTTCAGCATCCCGTCATTCCCTGAGGCGGCGAGCAGTTGACTGTTCGGACTGAAGGCGACGGCCTTGACTGAGCAGCGAAAGCCATTCAGCTTCTGAAGCTCTCGGCCCGCGGAGAGATCCCAAATTCGCGCGGTCCGATCTCGGCTCGAAGAGGCGAGCAGTTTTTCGTCTGGGCTGAAGACGGCTGTGTAAATCGCGTTTGTGTGTCCGGTCAGAGTCCGTTGCACTGCTCCCGTGCTCATGTCGACAAATCTGATCTTGGCGTCGCCTCCGGCAACGACAAGCGTCTTGCCGTCACGACTGAGACTTAAACCACCAACGCCAGGCTTGACGTTTGGCGAGATCGGCGGTGTGGGGCGGCAATTCGAAAGTGTCTGTGCCTGACACGAAGTAAGAGTGAGCAGCAAAAGGAAACCAAGACAGTTTGAATGAAGGATTGTACTGAGCATTAGAATAGGGGCCAAGCCAAAAGCAAGGGCGCAGCCCGGATGATTCTAGCTGTTAGTCGGCGAGGCAAGCCACCGCCGCACATCAGGCGAGACCTGGCCCAGGACCCCCGCTTTGTCGGCGGCCGCCTCGGCAGTGGTGGGCGTCCTGCACACCTGGACCGGCCAGCTCATTTATCATCCGCACGTTCATTACCTCGTTATGGTATGAACGCAAATGCGCATTTGCGAGTTGCGGTGCAGATTTTGATATCGGAAGAGAAAATGCAGGAGTTTTATCCCAAAGTTCGCAAGGGATTACGGAAGGTGTGGTCTCAGGGAGCTGTCAAGAGGATTTAGCCGTCGTGTCAAGAGGATTTAACCGCTACTTCGAACTAATTGAGCTAGAGTTGTTTATTCTGGCTAGCGAAATAGTCGCTAAGTGTGCGTATTAATTATCTTGACGTTTATGTTAATCTTCTCTATGCATCCCAGCTATGGAAGAGAAGAGAGCTCGCAAGAATGAGAACCTCAAAAAGGCTGGCCTGCTCCATCCTGCACCCGAGCGCGTCAGCGATCCCTTGTTTCAGGAGCATCCGGAGTTTTTCGATGCCCATGACTCCCTCCAGGTTCGGTACCATATGATCCGGTCCCATCATATCGACCACCGCAGTGTGGTGGATGTCTGCCGACTTTACGGCATCAGCCGACAGACCTTTTACACCTTGCGCCAGAGAATCGTCAGTGAAGGAACAGCGGGGCTGCTTTCCAAAAAGCCCGGTCCCCGAGGTCCCTCGAAACTAACAGCGGAGATTCTCGCGTTTGTGGAGCAGCAATTGGAACAGGAGCCGGAGCTCCGAGCGGTACAGCTTCAGTCCCGGCTGGAGAAAGAATTAGGGGCTTTCCTGCACCGACGAACACTCGAAAAATTCCTTAAAGAGTTTCGGGCAAAAAAAAACTCCTGAATCTGTCACGACGGAGTGGTTGTGGCGAGATGGAGTTCGCGATTCAACAGCTGTCCGCTACGAATTGCTTCGCGTGGGGTTTATGCAAGCGGGGTGCCGGGGAAACGGAAAGCTCTGGGAGCGTTTTTCCTTATTCGGCATGTTGGGTCTGACAGATTTCAGAATCCAAACGCAGGAAGACGATTATGTGGTCCAAATCTATCAGGCTCCTGCACCCGCCTGGTGTGGACGGAGGGATCCACAGGAGGAAGCCCTAAGAGAAGTTCTCCGTCTTTTGATTAGCAAGGTCCTTGTGTCGGCCGCCGGACATTTCCCAGGAGAAGACCATGAAAGTAGCACTGTATGCGCGGGTTTCCAGCCAACGCCAAGAGAAAAGGGGGACGATTGCTTCTCAAGTAGAGGCCCTGCGCCATTACGCCAGAGAGCATCATTATTCGATAGCCGACAGCGTCTGCCGCGTCAAGGCAGCGTTCCCGCTTCTTTGGTTATCTACGAACCCGAAGCCGAGGTAGTGCGGAACATTTTCTTTTGGCACGCCTACGAAGGGATGAGTATCAGGCAGATCGTCAAACGACTTACAAATGAGGGATACACTACACCCAAAGGCAGAAGACGCTGGGCGGAATCGACCGTTCACAAAATAGTCCGCCAAGAAGCTTATGTTGGGACCTTGTACTACAACCGGTCTTACGAAATAACAGTAACCTCACCTGAGGGAGTCCCCTGAAAGAAAAAGCTCTTGAGACCGGAATCCGAATGGATATCTGTCTCGATTCCTCCGCTCATTGATCGAGAGACCTTCGCCTGCTCCCAAGCACGCCACGGCCCCAACCAACAGTTTAGCCCCCTTAATCTAAAAGAAGAGTACTGGTTGCTGCGTCGTTTACTTCGTTGTGAACGATGCGGCTACAAATCCGCTTGCGTAGCCGATAAGAGACGCCCCTATATGCCCCCGTCCTATTACTACCGCTGCGACAAACAAGATCGTCTCGAGGGACGACCGCGTTGCTATCCCAACCATATCCGCTCGGGACCGCTCGATGAACTGGTTTGGAAGGAGGTGCGACGTCATCTCCTCGATCCACAACTACTATTGAAGGCGCAAACCACACTGAAGAGCATGCAGTCTCTCGACGAGTCATTTCTGATGACCCAACTGCACAACACCCAGAAAAAACTTTCTCAGACTCAAGGCGAACGACGCCGGCTGGTCGATGCTTTTCAAGGCGGATTAATCACAAAAGAGGAATTCGCAGAGCGCACTCGCAATCTATCCATTAGAATCGAGAACCTGCAAACTGATCTCAAAGCGGTCGAAGAGGAAACTAAGAATGTCTCGGCCGGGAAACAGCTTCTCACCAGAATCACCGATCTCACTAGGACCATCAGGGATAAGTTCGATGATATGACCTTCCACGAGAAGCGAAACTTGGTCCGCGCGGTTCTTAGCGAAGTTGTAATCAACGGCAGTACTGTGAAGCTGTTATTCAAAATTCCCCTACCAAAAACAAAAGGGACCGATCCTCCAGACAACAACCGCCAGGCTCCATCCACATTGTCAACCGAATTATATTTGCGTTCACGCGGTGGTCACCGGCGGCGGCCTCACCGCTGCCGGCGGTTGGCGCTCTGCACGCCCTGACTTTCTGGTCCCCCAGAAGCCACTCGCCCTGATCTTCCGCGCTAAGCTGCGTGACGAACTCAAAAATGCCGGCCTCTTCCCGCAGCTGGACCCCCGCGTCTGGAAAAAGCGCTGGGTCGTTGACTGTGAGCCGGTAGGCACTGGCAGCGCCGCTTTCAAGTATCTCGCCCCTTACATCTTCCGCGTGGCCCTCAGCAACCACCGGCTCGTCAAACTTCAAGACGGCAAGGTCACCTTCGAGTACAAAGACTCAGCCACAGAGCAAATCAGATTTTGTACTGTCTCCGCACCAGAGTTCATCCGCCGCTTTCTCCAGCACGTCCTCCCCGATCGCTTCGTCAAAGTCCGCTACTACGGCTTGCTCGCGCCGCGTCATCGCCACCTGCTAGAGCAGGCCCGGCAACTGCTCGCCGCTGACGGCCCACAGCCGCCGGCGGACAAAAACTGGCAAGCAGCAATCCCCAAGCAACCGGGCACAACGCGAGAGCCGCTTCGCTGTCCTCACTGTGGCCATCCCTTGGCTTTGCTGGGGCCACTTAAGCCACGCGGCCGCTCCCCCTGAAAGCTGCTTGACGTTTCTAAACTTCCCAACCTGGATTGCCCCCAACACTGGCGGCCCGCGCCGTTGCAGCCCCCAATTTCTCCTTCAACCGCCGCCTTGCCTGGCCTCTTTCTCCTCCCGGCGGCCCACCGAACCCCTCAATCACTCGGTCCCTAGGCGCTCCTGCTCTTCATCAAGCCACCTTCAACTTTTCACTCAAACTCCAAGTCGCCTCTGAACTCCAACGCCCGGCTTAGTTCAACAGAGAATTGTGTGGCGGCTCGTTGAGTCTAGTGCAGGTTGTCCTTACTTCACCGCGCCACACTAATTCTTAATACGTTCGATGCCGCGAGTGGAGCTACCGGGAACGCTGCTCGATTAGCTGCCGCAACGCTTGATTTACCGCTGCGGAATCCGGAAAGACTTTTGCCACATCGGGCTCCAGCACAACAATATTGGTGCCCTCAGCATACTGTTTGGCGTACTTGCCAATCACTCCCTGGCTAAAGTCATATTCATCCAACATTTCAACTTCTTCTTTGTTCTTTTCCTCGCTCATAGTCTCTTCTCTCGCGTGGCGTCGCCGAACGAGCACTAAGGATTCTGATGACCTCTCCCCGATATGTATGAACCACCACCAACGAATGTTGCAAGGTCGATTGCCCTAAAATGACAAACCTTCCTTCCTCCTCTGAGTGTAGAGGATCAGGAATCGTACGTGCCAGCGGGTCAGCGAACACTGTAGATGCTTCAGAAAAGGAAATGCGATGCTTCCTCAAATTCTCTCTAGCCTTGGCATCATCCCATTCGAAGATCAGACTCATGAGTAAGAATATACGTTAGTTCGTGAGAGTGAAAAAGGCATCGAACGACGCGCTTCAGCGGCGAGCGATTCCACTCAACCTTAGGAACAAATGAATACTAACGGGAGCTTCAACCGAGTCCGCTGCAAGCGCTTCGTTCGGTGCGCCGAGGGAAAATATTCTTAATCCAGCAGGCGTTTCCCGTGAACTATTGCCACCACTGTCACAATCCCGTTCTCAACGCGATAAATTACTCGATAACTGTAGGCGAACCACTCCCGGATACTTCTGTCATTGAACTCTGGTACTACGCGACCGGAAAATGGGAAGCGTGAGAGATTGCTTGCTATACTCAGAATTGATTTCACTACCGTTGCTGCATACGCCGCAGAGTCAACGGCGATGTATTCAGCAATGGCCTCAAGATCCTCTACAGCGCGCGGCGACCAGACTACTCTGTGAGCCATTTGCCAAGCCGCCGCTCAACTTCTTCCTGCGATACCGTACCGTCGGAATCAGCTGCCTCCAGACCGTTGCGCACCTTTTCAATAACATACAGGTGATACTGAATGTCCTCTAGCGAACAGTCATCCGGCAACTTACTTAGCAGCGCCTGAACCTCTTCTTTCGCGGTACTCATGACATCAACAAATCTACCACAACATTTACCCACGACCCTAAGCACCGAACTTTGTAATTAGGTTACATAAAACTCGTGTTGCAACACGAGGTTTTTCTCACATAATAACGGTTGGTTCAAGAGTTTATTGGCGTTTTTCGGCGTTTCGAGTGCTTATGCTATACCAGCCGCGGTATTAGGTTAGAGAAGTAAAAGGAGTTGGCGTAGCGCAGAGGGTTCGCGTAATGCGCCTTACTAGACGCACAACAGAAAAGCTGTTTCAAGTTCCTAGCTTCGATTCAGTCAGTTCTGGCCGGTGGCGAAACATGCCGAGCACTCTTGAGAGGAGCCCGTGCAGAATGTAAGCAATGACAGTCGCCAGCAGGATGTATTTTGAGTAGAGGATGATTAACACCAGAATTGCTACGACCACGATCACAGTGCGCATGCTACGGGCGCGGGTGCCCACTGTTTTGAAGCTCGAGAAGCGCAGCGTGCTCACCATTAGCACACTAATAAAACCAACTACAGCCATCAGGAGTATGGAGTAAATTTCCGCTCGTTCGGCGCCATACCGGATCAATGGCATAGGCGCAAAATGAATCAATGCTGCAATCAAACCGCCAGCCACAGGAATGGGCAACCCGACAAAACTCTTCTTATCAACCTTGACCGTACCCTCAGCGAGAATTCTGGGGCGGGAAGCCTGCACATTGAAACGTGCCAAACGAAAGGCGCCACACATCAGATACATAAAGGACAAGAACCACGCGAGTTGATGGAGGTCGCTACCTTCCTTCAAACTGGCTCCATATCCCCAGACGTACGCGAGAACCGCCGGCGCCAGCCCGAAGGTAACTACGTCTGCAATGGAATCCAACTGTATTCCGATCTCAGTTGTTGTCTTGGTCATGCGCGCGATGCGCCCGTCGAGCATGTCAAACAGCACTGCCCAACCGATGGCTTTGGCACCGTTATCCAGATAAGCAGCCGCCCAGAAGAGATCGCTTTCAGTTCCGGAACCAACATACTGAAAGCCGCGCAGCGCGGACATAATAGCGTAGAATCCCATCGCGATGTTCGCGGCTGTGAACACAGAGGGGACCAAATAAAGTCCCTTCTTCAGCCCACGTCTCTGCGGAGTGGGGGCCGGCAATTCGGCGTGCAATGCTGATTGGCTTCTCATCGTGTCCTCCCGATGATTGTAGTGCCGCCTTTAACTCGCATGCCCTCTGACACTATCACTTCAACGCTTTCCGGTAAAATGAGATCGGTCCGGGAGCTAAATTTTATTAATCCAAACCGCTCGCCCAGCTTTACATGCTCGCCAGCCTTCTTCCAGCAAACTATCCTCCGGGCCAGGATTCCGGCCACCTGCTTGCACACAACCGTTATCTTATCGCCTTCTATGGTAAGAGCGTTCTGCTCATTTACCAGGCTGGCCTTTTCGTCGGTGGCCATCAAGAACTTCCCCTTTGTGTAGGAGATGTCGGTAATCCGGCCGGCAATAGGAGCACGGTTGATGTGAACGTCCAATGGCGACAAGAAAATGCTGATGAGTCTGGGTGCGTCCCGGGAATCCACGGCCAGGCTTGTAACACGTGTGATACGACCGTCGGCTGGGGCCACGATAGCATTGGGATCTTGTGGTGGCACACGCTTGGGATCTCGAAAAAAGAAGGCCATGAAAAAGGCCAACAAGAGGATTGGCAAGGCGACGTACCAGTAACCGACGACAAAGGCAACAGTCGACAGAATTGCCGGCACGAGAATGTATGGCAATCCTTCGCGAACGATTCTCAAATTCTTAATTCAATCCTTTTTGAAACAACAACCTTCGGCAACGACGATTTGACCTCCTGAAGAAAAGGGACGCGTAGTTTTCCACGTCCCCTAAACTTCCTGGTTAAAAGTGCCTTCGCAGAATCAATGCCCCAGGCTTTGATTCTTCTGATATTGCGAAATCATTGAATACATTTGGTCCTTGAGAGCTAACTTCTTCTTTTTAAGAGTAATCTCTTCCAGTTGTTCTTCGTCACTCGGATAGGCCAGGGCTGATAACTCGCTCAGACGTTGTTCATACCTGTTATGTTCACGGGCCAGTTCCCGAAACTCAGGATCGCGATTCATCAACTCTTCCTTAAGCCTATCCGTGGTTGTGATGTCCATTTCGTGCGTGTCTCCTTTCAGACGATTGAACTGGTAAGATGGATTTGCGGAGGTGGCAAAGGATTGGCCCTCCTGGGAATGTTCGACACGAAAAAATGGTAGCCCAATTGAACCTCTGAATCAAGCACCATCTCGTAAATCGACACTCATTATGAGAGCGTCTTCTAGCGGCTCGGAATAGTAATTGGTACGCCGGCCCTGAAGGCAAAATCCGCAGCTCTTGTAAAGTCCCTGTGCGGCAGCATTTCCGGCCCGGACCTCCAGAAAGGCCGCAATCGTCTCCAGCCGCTTGCCTTCCTCCAATACCCGGTTTAACAAAGCTGTGGCGATGCCGCGTCGCCGGTACTCCTGCCGGACGGCCATGTTGTTTATGTGGAGTTCACCGGCTGCGACGCGAGCGACAATGTATCCGGCAATGTTATGAGTGTTGAATTGTTCCAGTGGGCGGTCTAACCTTGCCACTAACATGAGGTTTCTGTTGATGCTTTGGAGCTCCGCGTAATAAGCAGACCAACCCCAACGACTCAGTCCCGAACGCTCCTCTATTTCGACAACTTCCAGCAAATCATGCTCGGTCATCCGCGACACCGACACTGCCGGCAAAGCTTTCAAAAACGCCTGTTTAGTTAGCGACATTTATTTTAAGTTCTGCATCTGACGGTCGCACATAGAGGGCCTTGAGCGATTGAGGTCCACCATAATTTCCCTTTTCGTACTGTTGAAGCGCGAGAGCCGAGACGTGGATTGCCAGGTTTGCTGCTCCTGCCGCTAGTTTCCACATTCTGGGCAAGCCGGCAAGTTCTTCGTCAAACACTTCTGTGAAAGCGTAGTCCAAGCTTTTGGCCCATTCTCGGATCAATTGTCGATACTGATGCGCCCCCTCCCCCGCCCAGATTATGCTCGAGTAAGCCTCATACCTGGCAAAGACCTTTGCGGGTGAAAGATGGCCCGCCGGGTCCTCGGGGATGACGTCTCCAGCAGGTGATACTGTAAGCAACTGTGCAAAGAGCTCCCCTCGGCCGGCAGGCAAGAGGGCCACCGTTGCCGCTGATGGTCCAGCCGCATGCGCAATCGCTTCAAGGGTGGGTATACCAACGCACGGCCGATGCAAAGAGGCGGAAAAGGCCTTAACCGTAGCGAGGCCAATCCGCAGACCTGTGAAACTTCCGGGTCCCGAAGCCGCAGCAAAAAGATCCACTTGCGTCACAGCGGAGCCCGTTTCTTTCAGTACCTCCTCAATGTCTCTCAACAGGGTTCCTGAGTGTGCAATCGCCGGATCACCAACCCGGGTGGCTAAAACCTGATTCCCGCGCGCAAGACAGACACTACCGCCCCGAGTCGCTGTTTCTAAACTCAAAATGATCGGGCACTCTTCCATTGAAACCTCGGATTGACACCTGTTTTCGGCAGCGCGATTATAGGTTTGCAGACGCCCCAGGAGCAACTTATGACTCTCCCCGAACGCCACTAAAACAGCTCGAATAGAACGGAAAGATGATGAATAACACGATTGGAGTACTCACGGGAGGTGGAGATTGTCCCGGGCTAAATGCGGCGTTGCGGGCAGTGGTACGCCGCGCTGCCCGAGAACGGTGTCCGCGTAATGGGAATCAAGAACGGGTGGCAGGGCTTGGTCGAAGGAGATCTTGTTTCTCTCACTCGGGAAGCAGTGACCGGAATCCTGCCACGAGGCGGCACTATTCTGGGCACTTCCCGTTTCAATCCCCTCGAGCATCCAGAGTCGTTGAGTCGACTGGGTGACAACTGGAAAAAGCACGATCTCTCGGCGGCGATTGTGGTCGGCGGTGAAGGTACTCTTTCTGCAGCCCACGATCTGTGGCGCGACTTTCACTACAAGCTCGTGGCGGTGCCCAAGACCATCGACAATGACATCGCGGGAACCGACTTTACGTTTGGCTTTGATACCGCGGTAAGCATTGTCACCGATGCGGTCGATCGGCTTCATTCAACTGCGGAATCGCACCATCGCGTCATGGTCGTGGAAGTCATGGGCCGGCATACGGGCTGGATTGCAGCGTTTGGCGGCATCGCAGGCGGTGCTGACGTCATACTAGTTCCAGAACATCCTTTTCGTTTGAGCAGAGTCTGTGAGCTCTTAGAGGCTCGGAAACGTGACGGGCGAGCTTTCTCGATTGTAGTGGTGGCGGAAGATGCGCACCCCGCGGTGGAGGAGGAGTTTCTGAGTGAAGAGATTAAGCAGAACCTTTATCGCCACGATAGGCTTGGAGGGATAGGGGGTGTGCTTGCATACGAAATCGAGCGGTGCACGGGTATTGAAGCGAGGGTGACTAAACTAGGTTATGTGCAGCGAGGAGGATCACCTACCGCCTACGACCGCGTGCTAGCAACGCGTTTTGGCGTGAAGGCATACGAGATGGTGCTGGCAGGTGAGTGGGGTCACATGGCTGCTTTGCGCGGAAATAAGATCACGAGTGTGTCACTCGCGGAGGCGGTCAGTGGCATAAAGCGGCTGGATGAAGACGTCTATAAGGTGGCGGAAGTATTTTTTGGGTAGGATGAAGTCTGGTTTATCGAATGCTCATTGAGGGATCGCCGAAAAGGATCCATGTTCGACGAACATCGATATCGGTGGTTGCATTCTTAGCCTGCTTTACTGCATCTCCAAGAGCGATCGGTTGAGAGCCATACAATAGGGTGTACAACCGTTTGCTCATATCGTGTTGACCATCCGGAATAGTGAGGCCCGAAGAAGCAAAGGCGGCCACCGCTCCCCCGTTGGGTGCCTTGATTAGTGCCTCTGCTATGCCCTCCAGGGTGGGATCGTGAAAGTATCCATTGAGGCAATCCATAACGACCACAAAAGGAAGCTTGTTATTATTAGTGAGAGCGGTTGCATCGGTGGAATTAAAGGTCCCACTCCAGGTGTCTACATTGCCGTGACCAGAATAGTTAAC
>Ga0209751_10000370_pt1 | contig 48126 bp, 35 predicted proteins | sample RifCSP13_1_FD_184019 | JGI IMG/M metagenome (GOLD analysis project Ga0209751, IMG submission 184019) | Soil microbial communities from Rifle, Colorado - Rifle CSP2_sed 13_1 (SPAdes) (version 2) | ecosystem: Environmental > Terrestrial > Deep subsurface > Rock core/Sediment | place: Rifle...
CGATGCACTTCGTCAATGAAGAGGATGTCGCCCGCGCGCAGGTTGGTGAGGATGGCGGCCAGATCGCCCGCGCGCTCGATCACCGGCCCGGCGGTAACTTTGATGTTCACGCCCATCTCGTTGGCGCACACGTGCGCCAGGCTGGTCTTGCCCAGGCCTGGCGGGCCATAGAACAAGACATGATCCATTGCGTCTCTCCGCTTTTTTGCCGCGTCAATCAGGATGGACAGGTTCTCCTTAACGCGGTCCTGCCCCAACAAGTCGGTCAGGCGTTTGGGGCGCAAAGCATGATCGGCCTGGTCTTCGGGGCGGCGCTGAGGCGAGAGCAAACGGTCAGGTGCATCGGGCATGACAGGGATTATACCGAACAAATCCCAACTCCCAAATCCCAACCTCCCAGGGGCGCATCATCCTTTGGGATTTGGGAGTTTGCCCGCCCATGCATTACAATCACAATGTTTCCCCCTATCTCATCTGAGGAGGCCTCTATGTCCGACAACATCTTCGCTTCAAAACACCCGCTGGTAGCTCACAAACTGACTCTGCTCCGCGACGTCGAGACCAAGCCCAAGAAATTCCGCGAATTGGTGCGCGAACTGGCGATCCTGCTGTGCTACGAAGCCACCACCGACCTGGAGGTCGAAGAGATCGGCGTGGTCACGCCGATGGGCCAGACCAAAGGGCAGCGCTTGAAAAGCGACATCGGGCTGGTGCCGGTGCTGCGCGCGGGCCTCGGCATGGTCGAAGGCATCTGGGAGATGATGCCCGGCGCGGAGGTCTGGCACATCGGCCTCAAGCGCGACGAGCGCACGCTCCAACCCATGCAGTATTACGCGAATAAGCCGGTTCAACCCCGCGTGCAGCTCTGCCTCGTCCTCGACCCGATGCTGGCGACCGGCGGCTCGGCCTCGGCGACCTGCTCGCTCCTGAAAGAATGGGGGGTGGCGAAGATCAAGTACATCGGCCTGATCGCCGCGCCGGAAGGCATCCGAAAGATGCAAAAGGATCACCCGGACGTGCCCATCCACATCGGCGCGATTGACAGCCACCTGAACGACATCGCCTACATCGTGCCAGGCCTGGGAGACGCGGGAGATCGGCAGTTTGGGACGGGCTAATTGCCCGTATGCCCGACGTAGAGGTCGAGAACTGCCTGGAATAGCCAGGATGCCCCCCCTCGCCTTTCTCATTCCGTTTGCCCTTGCCCTCCTCACCACCCCTCTCGCCGGTCGGCTGGGGCAGCGGTGGGGCCTGGTCGCCGTCCCCGGCGGACGCCGCCAGCACGCAGAGGCCGTGCCGCGTATCGGCGGGATCGGGCTGTTCACCGGGTTCTTCCTCACGGCGCTGGGGCTGTATCTCTTCGCTCCCCTGAACGACCGGCTGCGTTTGCCGGTCGGCGGCGTGCTGATCGGCGCGGCTTTTGTGTTTCTCTTCGGCCTGGCCGACGACAAGTGGGAGTTCAAAGCCTGGCCGCAGTTCGCCGCGCAGTTCGTCGCCGCGCTGATCGCCATCGCCACGACCGTCTTCATCGAGCAGGTCACGCTCCCGTTCCGGGGCTTTACGGTCTTCCCGTGGTACATCACTTACCCGCTCACCATCCTGTGGATCACGGGGATGATGAACACCGTCAATTTCCTGGACGGGCTGGACGGGCTGGCGACGGGCGTCGGCAGTATCGCGGCGGTGATCTTCGCGATCCACTCCTATACGCTTGGACAGCGGGAGATTGCGCTGTACTCGCTCGCGCTTGCGGGAGCCTGCGCAGGGTTTCTGATCTTCAACTTCTATCCGGCCCGGATCTTCCTGGGTTCGGCGGGCGCGATGACTTTGGGCTACGTGCTGGCGACCCTTTCGATCCTTGCCCCGGCCCGCGTGATGACCGCCCTGCTGGTCATGGTCATCCCGATCGCGGATACGGCCTTCCAGATTTTTGACCGCTGGCGGCGGGGGGCCTCACCCTTCCGGGGCGACCGGGGCCACCTGCACTACCGGCTGATGGACCTCGGCCTCTCGCAGCGGCCTATCGTGCTCGGCTACTGGATTTTTTGCGCCGTGTTCGGGGCGCTCGTGCTGATCATCGCTTCGCGTCTCTACAAGCTGATTGCGCTCGGCGCTGCGGGGCTGATCGTCGTGGGGTTGCTGATCGTGCTGAGCCGAAGGCAAGAAGAAAAATCCCAAATCCCAAACCCCAAATCCCAAGAAGCCGAGGGCGAATAGTCCCGCCTTCGGGGTTTGGCTGTTGGGATTTTCAATATTCCACCTTCAACCTCGTCAACCGCATCAGCCCGCGCTCGATCACCCAGATGATCGGCGCGAAGCACAGGTCGAGGCCCACCGTGAGCGTGAAGGCCAGCGCGAGGGCGCGCAGGGCCGTGTCCAGCGGGCCGAGGAGCGCGTTCCTGAGCAGCGAACCGAAGCCAGCGTAGACCAGGATGCCTCCCAGCAGGGCCAGCGCCACCGCCAGTGGCAGCCAGGCCCGGCGGTCTGAGGCCGAGGGCAGCATCGAATTGCTCACGGTGAAAACGACATAGAGCCAGAGCCAGAAGTCGGTGGCGCGCGTCATCGCCTGCAGCCCCAGCGCCATGCCCAGCACATCGCCGCGGCGCAACGCTTCCCCGACCGGCCCCACCCCCAGCCGCGAGTAGCCCACAAAGAGGATCGCCGCCGCGCCCACGACCAGGGGGGCCGCGCCGATCAGCGCCTCGCGCAGCACGTCCACTTTCTCGGTTTCCACGTAGCCCAGGCGCAGCGTCCCATCCGGCGTGCGCTCAGGGATGAGCGAGAATCTGCCGGTGCGCACGCCCAGCAGGGTGGCTGCGAGCCAGTGGCTCCCTTCGTGCACGATCACGCCGGGCAGCATGAGGAGCGAATAGACGAGGAGCGCGATATCCGGATGGCGAAAGATCAAAAGCCAGATGCCTTGCAGATGCCGGTGAATCCATCGCTCGAGGAAGACGAGCGGGATGAGGACCAGGAGGAGCCAGAGCCAGGAGGCTAAGAGAGGCATTCTTGATTGCTGAATGCTGAATGTTGATTGGGTCAATCAACATTCACAAATCAACAACCAACAATCTGGTTCATGCTGCGGCGGCTTTGACGATGGCTGCGAATTCCTGGGGTTTGAGGCTGGCCCCGCCGACGAGCGCGCCGTCAATATCGGGCTGGGCCATGAGGTCGGCGGCGTTGGCGGCTGTGACCGAGCCGCCGTACTGCACCCGGATGGAGTCGGCCACGGAGGAGGAATAGAGATCGGAGATAAGGCCCCGGATGTGAAGGCCGATGACGGCGTTCGCGCCCGCCGGGGTGGCCGCCCGGCCGGTGCCAATGGCCCACACCGGCTCGTAGGCGATGATGGTCTTCAGCGCGTCGTCCGCCGAAAGGTTCTCATAAGCCGCGCGCGTCTGCCGCGTGACGACCTCGGCGGTCTTCCCGGCTTCGTTCTCTGCCAGGTTCTCGCCCACGCAGACGATCGGCGTGAGGCCGTGCGCCAGCGCGGCCTTGACCTTCTTGTTCACCCCCTCGTCGGTCTCGCCGAAATACTGCCGCCGCTCCGAGTGCCCGAGGATGACGTACTGACACAACCCGGCGAGCATGGGCGGCGAGACCTCGCCAGTGAACGGGCCAGAATTCTCCCAGTGCATATTCTGCGCGCCCAGGCCAATGCCGGTGTCTTTCAGCCAGGGCGCGACGGAGGTGAGCGCGACGGACGGGGGACACAGCACGCGCTCGACTCCCACATACGGCTGAATTTGCGCGATCAACTCGCGGGCCAGGTCCACCGCCTCGCCCACGGTCTTGTTCATCTTCCAGTTGCCAGCCACGACCGGTTTGCGCACAGAACCTCCGCTCACGTCGAGAAGTAAATGCGGAATACCATTCGGCCCAGGCACAGCTCGTCGCTGTCCTGCAACACCACCGGGATCTCGGGGCGCAGTTTCTCGCCGTTGATCCGGCTGCCGTTGGAACTGTTCATGTCAGTGTAGAGCAGACGGCCCTGGTCAAAGCGCAGGATACCGTGCTGCCGCGAGACGCCCTGCTCCATGCCTTGCACCTCGGCCAGATCCAGGTCGGGCATGAAAGGCCGTGTAGGCTCGGAACGCCCCACCCAATATTCCTCCTTGCCGCTCAGGAAAAACAGTTGCCCGGTTGGCTGCAAGACCAGCATCATCGAGATATCTTTGCCGCGCAGTTGCGCCGGGACCAGGACGGTCGTCTCGTCGTCGGAGGCGGAGGTCGAAGCCAGGCGGATCGGCGCAGTCGGCGGGCGCGGGGGCGCCGCCGCGCGTTGGAATGCCTCGACCATCTCCATCACGGTCAGGAAACGACCGGTCGGAAACTTGACGAGCGCGCGAAGGATGACGTCTTCCATGGCCGGGGTGACCTGTGGGTTTAGTCCACTTGGGCGCGGGGGCAGCGTCGAGAGGTGCTGTTGAGAGATGGGGAGCGCGTTGTCGGCTTTGAACGGCAACTGGCCGGTGACCATCTCGAACAGGATGACGGCGAGCGAATACTGGTCGCTGTGCTCGTCGAGGTCCCCTGCGCCGATTTGCTCCGGGCTGGCGTATTCGGCGGACTCGGCCACGAGCTTGGCCGTGGCCCCCGTGGCCGCCCGCCCGGCCATCCGCGCCATCCCGAAATCGGCGAGGAAGACGTCGCCCTGCGTCTCGAGCAGGATGTTGGCCGGCTTGAGGCCGCGATGCAGGACGCCGTGCTGGTGCGCGTAGGCCAGCGCCGACCCGACCGCGCCGAGGATGCGCGCGCAGTCGCCGATGGGGAGCCGCCCCCATACCAGGCGGGTGTGGAGCGTCTCGCCCTCGACGTACTTCATCACCAGATACGGCCACCCCCCGTGCTCGGCGAAATCGTACACCGGGACGATATTCGGGTGATCCAGCCGGGCGACGACCTGCGCTTCGCGGCGGAAGCGCTCTAAAAAGCCGGGGTCGTCCCTGCGCAGCGCGCTGAGAATCTTGACGGCGACATAGCGGTCAAGGACCTCGTGGTAAGCCTTGAAGACCGTCGCCATGTCGCCGTACCCCAACTGCTCGACGAGGCGGTATGCGCCGATCGTGTCGCCGATGGTGAAGGTCATCGGGCATCCTTCATTGCACAACTGAGAATGATTACTGTGACCATCCCGGACTCCCTCCCAGGCGCCATTTTACTTCCGTATCCGCTTTTGGACACCTGCGCCTTCCAACTCTCGGATGGCGTCAGCGGCGATCCAGCGGGCAGCTTTGGAGTCAGTGCGCTGGATCTCTTGGGCAGCCTTGATCGCGGCCTTGTTGAGCCTGGGGTTTCGCTTGCCGATATTTCGCAGCGCCCAGTTGACGGCTTTCTTCACGAAGTTGCGCTCGTCGGTGGAGCCGCGCTGGATGATCGGCAATAGCCGGAGGAAGTCTTCGTCGGCGGCTTGCTTGTCGTGCCAGGCCAGACAAGCGATGAGCGCAAAGGCAGCCCGCCTGACAAATTCATCTTCTCGTTCAGACCATTCCCTGATTTTCTGCCAGGCGAAGGGCGTCTTTTCGAAGAGATTCATGCAGACCTGGTCACAGACATCCCAGGAATTGATGTCCTTGACCCAGTTCTCCATTTCCTTCTCGGTCAGCGCTTCGGGAACGGCAATCATGGACGCCACGATTCTGGCTTCGGCTATGCCCGTTTTCCACAACCTGGCTGCCAGCTTGTGATCTTTGCCTGTTTCTTTGGCGATCAAGCGCATATCGGGCACGGACACCCCCAGCCGCTTTTCGACCGCCATGCCGAACCTGGCCATTCCTTCAAGCTGCGCCGGGCTGGCTTTAGCCTTGAGCCGGTCCAAGACTTCTGTTGTGGAAGCCATATCGCGTTTTCCGGCAGGTGGAATCCTGGGGTTGCCGATTGGCGAGCATCACTCGCCCGCCTGGGCGGGGGGCGCCTCGCCAGAACTTGAGAGGAGGCCCTTCGTGATCATCTCGTCCAGTTCTTTCGGCAACTGGGGCCGTCCCTTCTCGTTGATGGCTGTCAAGACCACCTTGGCTTGCAGGACAGGTTTGTTGTCCGGGACGCGATAGATGTCCTGGTAAAAACCCAGCCGCAGAGGCGAAATCCGCTCGGCATTGACGCCGACGAAGAACCTGTCCCCGCTTCGCGGGGGATACAGATAATCCAGCTCAACACGGATGACGGTGAAATAGATGCCGCGCTTGGCCCAGGCAGCGAAATCAACCCCGTGGGGCTTCACGAATTGGTTGCGCGCATGTTCAAGGTAGTGCAGATATACGGCGTTGTTCACGACGCCTGCCAAATCGCACTCGTGATCCCGGACCTCGAAGTCCAGGCGGAACTGGTAATCTTTCACCCTGCGCCTCCACGTGGTGCAACCACTGAGATGAAAGCGTTACTCTCCCGTGAAATGCTAAAAATGCGCTTCGCCAGAGCGACGGTGCGCGACGGCAACCTGCGAAACTCGTCCCTCAGCGAAGCCCGGCGTATCACACGCTACTTAAGCAGCGGAAACTTCATCACCCGGTTGTTCGCGCTGTCGGCGACGTAGATGTTCCCTGCCTCGTCCACGACAATGCCGGAGGCGAGGCCGAAGGTCGTGACGTCGGAGCCGAAGTCGCCCCAGGTCGTGACGAAGTTGCCGTCCTTGTCGAAGACCAGCACCCGGTAGCCTTCGGGGTCGGTCACGTACAACCGGCCGTTGGCGTCGAGCGCGAGGTAAGGCTTGTTGTCGAGCGACTGCCCGAACCAGCCTTCGATCTTCCATTCTTTGGCGAAGATATAGTCGCCCGCGCCCGCGTCGGGCTGGAAGACCTGCACGCGCTGGTTCCACGTGTCGGCGACGTAGAGCGCGCCGTCAGGCGCGAGCGCCAGGCCCACCGGCTCGTCGAGGAAGCCCGGCTCGAAACCGCTGGCGCCGACGCTCGTGAGACCGTTGCCGTCCCGGTCGAAGACGACGATGCGCTTGTTGCCCGTGTCGGCGACGAAGACGCGGCCCTGCGCGTCAACCGCCACGGCGCGCGGCCCCCACATGGCGTCGAAGGTCTCCGCCTGCCCGAAGCGCCCCCAGGCTTTAATGAAGTTGCCGCCCGCGTCGAACTTCTGGATGCGGTGGTTCCACGTGTCGGCGACGTACACCGAGCCGTCCGGGCCGACGGCGAGGCCCCACGGCTCGTTGAACAGGCCGGGGCCGGCCGTGTTCTGCTCCAGCGAGCCGAAGGAACCCCAGGCCGTCAGCAGCTCGCCGTTCGCGTCGAACTTCTGAATGCGGTGGTTGCGCGAGTCGGCCACGTAGATCGAGCCGTCCGGGCCGCGCGCGAGGCCGCGCGGCGCGTCGAACGAGCCAAGCGCGTTGCCCTGCACGCCCCACGTGGTCAGGGCCGCGAGGGTCTGCCGTGACCTGGCATAGGGGTCTTCCTGCACGCCCGTCCCGAGCGTGGCCGGCCCCACGCCATAGCCCCACATTTGCGCGGCGAGGTCTTTGCGGACGTAGAAGTGCATCCGCTCGGCCACCGGCCATTGGGAAAGATCAAAATTAGTCTTCGTCTGCTCGCCGTAGAGCTTGTAATCGCGGTTGAACCAGATATTCCAGAAGGCCTGCCGGTAGCTCGCCTGGCTCCACGCGTCGCGGATGCGCTCCCAGGTGAGGTTGAAGTAATCCTGCATCGGCCAGACCATGCGGATGTACTCGAACTTGTAGTAGCGGTCGCCGAGCAGGGCCTCGACCTTGCTCCAGTGTTTTGGCCCGGCGATGACGACCGGCGTGTTCAGCCCCTCGCGGGTCGGGTTCTCGCCGTAGAAGCCGTAGCTGCGCTGGTCGTAGTAGCGCAGATACCACGTCATCGGCCAGGAGACGTCGGAGTCGTAAGCCACCTTCAGCGGGCCGTTGTCCATCGTGCGCGCGGCGATCTCGTCCACCTGCTCCATCACCGTCTTGACGCCGCGCGCGCCGTGGGCGTAGACGAGGAACTCGTTGGCCGAGTCGTAGTTGATGTAGGTCGCAATGAAGGCCGTGCGCATCGTCAACAGAGCCAGGAGGCCGAAGAAGGACAGCCCGGCCAGGCGGCCCACGTTGTTCCACCCCACGTCGCGTCCGAGGAAGTAGACCGCAGCCAGGCAGATCGCCGCGACGATCAGCGCCGAGACAAAGGCTGCCGTCGCCTGCAACTGCGGGAGCTGGCTGCCCTGGAACGGCGGCTGATTGCCGAGCAGGCCGCCCTGCCCGAAGCCGAAGACCGAGGCGACTGAGAGCACCGTCAGCGGCAGGAGAATGACGACGAGCCAGGCGCGGCGCTCGCGAAAGGCCTGCCAGTCGGTCGCGTCAATGAACCGCCCAATGGCCCAGCCGCTCACCAGGATCAGCGGCAGGGTGATGTGCGTGGTGAGCCAGGGCATCTTCTCACCCGCGGCGCTGAATCCGACGAGCGCGGCGACGGACCAGAAGCCGAAAAGGCCGATGACCGGGAACGCCAGCGTCTCGCGCGGTCGCTCCGGGTTTTCCTGCTCGGCGGCGGCCTCGTCTTCCACTCTCAGCCAGCGCGCGATGCCGATCCCAAGCGCGAAGAGCGCGCCGATGACCGGCAGATATTCGTAGACCGGGAGGGTGATCACCGGGTAGTAATACCAGGGCTGGTTGCCGCGCTGGACAGGGTGCTGCGCCAGCCAGTAGCCGAGCGAGCCGACGACGCCGGTCGCCACCCCGCCGCCGTTGGTGAAGAACGTGGTGAAAAGGGGGATGTAGATGCCGTAGAAGATGCCGCTGCCGACGAGCGCCTTTCTCCAATCCCACCACCAGGCAATCGCCGCGCTGATGGCAAACAGGGTCAGCACAACGATGAGAGTCACTCCGGCGTTGGTCGAGAAGAAAGGCCCTCCCGCGGGCAGATTGTAGTCAAGTGGGTCTTTGCCCAGGGCGCGCACCGGGAACGCGGCGAGCTGTGGGAGGGCGAAGATGCCGAGGACGACGAGCAAATCCAGGGCCGGGAAGCGACGTACCTCCTGACCGAAGCCGGCGAAAGCCAGCGCGCTCGCGACGAGCACTCCCAGCCCGACCACGCCCCCGGCGATCACGGCCACCCTCAAGGGAACCGACAGGGCCGCAAACGCCGAGGCCGAGCCGGCGAGTTCCTCGGCTGGATTCGCCGGCACCGCCGTGGCTTCGGCGTTGAGCGTGCCGGAGGAAGTCTGGAGGAAATGAATGGCGACGGCCGCGGCAGCAACCAACAAAGCGATCAGGGTCAGGTTGATGACCAGCCGGTAGCGGCCCTGGTATTCGGCCCGAGGCCAGGGGACGGAGTACCATTCGCGGGCGATGTGGAGGCCGAGGAACGTCATCGTGATGGCGATATAAATGAACGACGTCTCCATCGTCGCGTAAAACAAGGCCGTGACGGCCGTCAACCAGTACAGGTAATTGGTCTGGCGCTTTTCCATGTAATTGTTCACGCACAGCGCCATCAGCAGCCCCCAGACGACGACGTACGGCTCGTCGCGGATGTAGCGCGAGTAGTAGAGCATGTAGGGGGAGATGACCATCAGCAGCGCGGCGACGAGCGCGCCCGCACGGCCCAGCCACCTGCGGAAGTAGTACATCAGCCCGACGGCCACGACGCCCATGATGGCGCCGGGGACGCGCGAGGTGTAGTCGTTGTCGCCCAGCAGCCAGTAGGTGAAGGCCGTCAACTCGAAGCGGAGCACGCCGTGCATGAGCGGCGAATGCTGGAACCCGCGCCCCTGATAGAGATACCACGCAAACTGGGTGTGGAGGCTCTCGTCGTGGCTCATCACCCGGTCGCCGAGGCGGTAGAAACGCGTGGCGATGGCCGCGACGATCAAAGCCAGGTAAGCCGCTTTCTCCCAATCCAGCGCGATCGCCGACCAGAGCGGGCGGTCGAGCGTCGAAGGGGTCGGGGTGGTTTCAATAGTCGTCGCCATAGAGCATCCTTATCACGCATCACGTATCACGTTTTTGTTTTGGTCGTGTGCGAGCGGGCGGCGCATGTCCTTCCGCGCCTCGCAGCCGCCTTACTTCCCAATCTTGCAGTTCACGCCATTGGCCGGGCTTGAGGTCCCCGACTTTCAAAGTCCCTATGCGGACCCGGATCAGTCGCAGGACCGGCATCCCCAGGAGGCGGCCAATCTCGCGGATTTCGTGCTTGCGGCCTTCGTGCATCACCACGCGCAGCCAGGTGTCCCCGCGCTCACGCGTTTCGCGCATCACCTGCGCGGGCGCGGTGCGCTTCTCACCCGAAGGGAGGACCACGCCGCGCCGCCACGCTTCCAGTTGCTTCTCGTCCGGCGCGCCGGCGATGAGCACGCGGTATTCTTTCTCGGTTTCGAACCGCGGATGGGTGAGATGGTCGGTCAGTTCGCCGTCGTTCGTGAGCAGGATCAGCCCCTCGCTCTCCAAATCAAGACGCCCGACCGGGTACAACCGTTCCGCGAACGGGACGAGGTCCCGCACGGTCTGCCGGTCGCCCTGCGGCTCCAGCGAAGAGACCACGCCGCGCGGCTTGTAGAGCGCAACGTGGACAAATTGCTCAAACCGCAAGGGCGCGCCGTCGAGAGCGATCTTGTCTTTGGCCAGGTCGGCCTTCTGGCCCAACTGAGCGATCCGCCCATTGACGGCGACTCGCCCTTCGACGATGAAGGTCTCGCATGCGCGCCGGGAACCGACTCCGGCTCGGGCGAGAATTTTCTGCAAGCGCTCTTCCATCTCTCTCGTGGTTAATCTATATTTCCTCACGCCTTCAGCCGTTCAAAAATTCTTGTGGCGCTGGTGGCGGAGTGAGCCCCGATTCCGGCTCCGCTTCCTGAGGCGGCGTGGGCAGAGTCGGCGGTTGTTCAAGGTTGAGCGCAGGCAAATCGGCCAGCGATGACAGGCCGAAGTGTTGCAGGAACTCCGAGGTCGTCGCATAAAGCACCGGGCGGCCCGGCCCCTCCGTGCGCCCGACCTCCTCGATCAGCCCCTTGCTCAGCAAATTCTTGAGCACGCTGTCAGAGTTCACGCCACGCACCGCCTCGATCCGCGGGCGGGTGACCGGCTGTTGATAGGCGATGATGGCGAGCGTCTCGAGCGAGGCGCGGGTGAGCGGCTGCGCCGCCAGGCCGAGGAAGCGCTCGACGATTGAACCGGCGGCCGGGGCGGTCGTAAGTTGCACCTTGTCGCGAAAACGCTGAACGCTCAACCCGCGCTTCCCGCTCGCATAAGTCTCAATCAAGGTGTTCAGCGCCGCCTCGACCTCGCGGGGCGTCACTTCCAGCGCCTCCGCCATTTGCGCCACCGAAACCGGGCCTTCGGCCACAAACAGCAGGCTCTCGACCAGCGCTTCCAGGCTCAACGCGCCATTGGTCGCCTCTGTCTTAACCGGAGGGGGCGCATCAACCGGAACACCCTCTTTTTCTTTCTCTTTTCGCCTCCCCGTCTTCCGTGCGGACCTGGATTCCGCATCCGGCGCTTTCTCGGCCAGCTCGGGAGCGGGCAAGTTGCCCTTCACCCAGCCCGCGGCCTCGGCCGACTGGGAGGGCGCAGCGGCGGCTTCGCCGGATTCGGTTTGAGGGGGCGTGCTATAATCGTTCGACATTGATCTCAACCTGTGGAGGTTCGCATGCAACGCGGCATCCGCCTCTGGCTGATGATAGCTTCGTTGGTCGCAGTGAGTCTGGCTTGTGATTTGTCGGTGGGCGGCCCCACCCCGCCCGGTTCGCCGATTCCGGTTTCGACCGAGGCAGCCGGCGAACTGCAAGAACTCTGGAAAAACGCGATCGCCAGCGCCTCCGGTGGCGAAGTGAGTGTGGTGATTACCGAGGCGCAAATCACCTCGTATCTGGGTCTGAAACTCTCCCAGCAGACAGACCCGCCCCTGCGGGACGTGCAAGTGTACTTGCGGGACAACAAAATCCAAATTTATGGCGCAGCCAAGGCCGGGAATGTCTCCACGACCGCGCTGATCACTCTCGCCGTGACGATCACGCCGGAGGGCAACGCGCAATTCTCCATTGAGAAAGCCGATTTCGGCCCGGTGCCGGTCCCGGCGGAGCTGCTTAGCAGCCTGTCGTCTGCGCTCAACGAGGCCCTCACCGGCCAGTTCGGTTCGCTCGCCACGGGCATCAAAATCAAATCGGTGCTCATTGCCGACGGCAACATGGGTATCGTCGGCACCGTGAAATAAGCGCGCACGCGGGGCGAATTATACCAGCAGCAATGCTCCATAAACCAGGCTTACGGCCCCCCCAGGCGCTAGGCGCAAGCAGAGCATTCCGCCTTTTGCTTTCTGCCGTCTGCCTTCTGGTTTCCGCCTGCTCTACCCTCCTCCCCTCCCCCACACCCGCGGCGATGCCCCTCATCACCCTCACCGTCATCGCCGACGGCAAGACGCAGACCTTCGGCCTCGGCGCGCCGATGACCATGCGGGAAGCGCTGGCGCAGGCCGGGATTTCCGTCGGCGAATTGGACCGCTTGTCGCTCCCGCCCTATACGCGGCTCACGGCTCCCGCTACGGTTACGATTACGCGGGTCACCGAGACCCTGGAAACCGACGAGGTGACCATCCCTTTCAAGGCCGAGAGCCTCAAAAGCGAGGGCCTCCCGGAGGGGGAGCAACGTCTGTTGCAGGCCGGCGTCAACGGCGTCGAGCGCGTCACCTATCGCACCGTGTTCGAGAACGGCGTGCAGGTCTCGCGCGATATCCTCAAACGTGAAATCCTCACCGACACGATCCCGCAGATCACGCTCGTCGGCGCGCAGGCGTCGTTCACCATCCTCCCCATCACCGGCACGCTGGCCTATATTAACGGCCGCAACGCGTGGATCATGCGCCAGAACTCCGGCCAGCGCCGTCCGGTCACGTTCAGCGGTGATCTCGACGGGCGCGTCTTTCATCTCTCGCCGGACGGCCAACTGCTGCTATACACCCGCGCCGCCACGGACACGAACGCGCCGAACTTCAATGCGCTCTGGGCCATCTCCATCACCATCGTCATCACGAGCGCCAGGCCCATTGACCTGCAAGTGACGGACGTGCTCTACGCCGAGTGGTCACCCACGCAGCCCAACACAGTGGCGTATTCCACGGCGGAGAAGATCAACCGCGCCCCCGGCTGGCAGGCCAATAACGACTTGTGGCTCGCCAGCTGGCAGTATGACCGCCGCAGGCAACTGGTGTTCACCACCACGCAAATCCTCGACGCCTCCTCCGGCGGCGCCTACGGCTGGTGGGGCACGGGCTACGCCTTCTCACCTAACGGCGCCTACGTGGCTTACGCGCGCACCGACTCCATCGGCCTGGTTGACCTCACGACGCTCGTCAAAACCGAGCTGGCAACCTTCACCGCCTACAACACGCACAGCGACTGGGCGTGGTATCCTGCGCTTGCCTGGTCGTCGAACAGCCTGTTCCTGTACACGGTGACGCACGGCGCGCCCAGCGGCATCGAAGCGCCCGAAGACTCGCCCGTGTTCAACCTCACGACCCTCTCGCCGCGCGGCCCGCGCCTCGATATGATTCCGCGCGTGGGCATGTTTGCCAACCCCGCCGCCTCGCCCATACAGCCCTCGAACACGCTGGAGACGCCCTATCGTGTTGCTTTCCTGCAAGCCGTTGACCCGGCCAACTCGCCCAACAGCCGCTACCGCCTCAGTGTAATGGACCGGGATGGAAGCAATGTGGGCCTCGTCTTTCCCCCGGAGGACCAGCCGGGCCTGAGTGCGAACGCCAGTTTCACCTGGTCGCCCGACGGCCGGCTCATTGCCCTGATCTACGAGGGCAACCTCTGGCTTGTTGACCCAGACACAGGGATTTCGCAACAACTGACGGGTGACGGGCTTAGCGAACGTCCCACCTGGGGGAGGTAGCCATGAAACTTCGGCGCTGGCTTTGGCCGCTCCTGATCACGTTCCTGGCCGCCTCTGTCCGTTGGCACCGTCTTGAAGATATAGGCACTTCTTGGGATCACACCTTTCCCATTGCGCAAGCGCAATACCTTCTTTCAAAGGGGGAGTGGCCGGTTTTAGGGCAAAAGACCACTTTCCTGTTCAGCAATCCGCCCCTTCAGGCCTATGTGACACTTATCCCCTTGACCATTTTTCAATCATCCTGGGGGATCTACTGGTTCATGACGGCCATGAATATTCTGGCGGTCCCACTCTTGTACCACTTAGGACGCGAACTGTTCACAGAAACCGAGGCTCTGACGGCAGCCTTTCTGTTTGCCGTCAGCCCCTGGGTGATCTTGTATAGTCGTGTTGCATCGTCCGGCGCCCTCAAACCTTTCCTGACTGCCCTCACGCTGGCCCTGCTTGCACCCGTTTTGAGTGCTCGCCATCCCCACCAGCATTCCCGGCGCCTCCTAGCTGGCCTAGTCACCGCGACCGTTCTCACTCAAACTTACCTCTTAGCGCTGCTAGTTACACCTGTACAAGTAGGCCTGATGCTTCTGCTGCGCCTCCGCCAAATCCCCTGGAGGACAGTCTTGCTGGGAGGCCTGATATTTGCCACTTGCACCGGGGTGTATGCGTTTCACATCCTGCAAGATTGGCCGACTCAATCTGCCCGGCTGGGAAGCTTTATCCGCACAGGAAATCCATTTGAATTCAAAGTCCAGGCCCTGCGGATCGCCGCGCGTTACGTGACCGGCCATAATTTTGAGGCGCCCTCAGCGCCTGGCATAGTCTCCGGACTCTACCAGGCAAGCAACTGGCTCATCGCGGCGGCTCTGATCACAGGGATTGTGCTGGCGCTCAGCCGATCTTTGCGCCGCTCGCCTGAGGCGCTCGCCAACGCCATTCTGCTCATCTGGTGGGTGACGCCCATCGCGGCGCTAAGCATAAACCAGCATCCGCTGCACAACTGGCACCTGGTATTAAGCCTCCCGGCTGGGCATCTGCTGGCCGCGCGGGGGATAGGGTTCGGACTGAAATTCTGGGACCGGTTGAAGCCAATCACAGCCTTCAGCAGCATCATACTGGCAATGACCACATTCGTCGTGTTCAACGCGGGCAATCTAAGTAACGCTGCTCGTCCCGCTCCGGCTGATCTGGACCTGATCACCCTGGGCACCAGCCGGCGTCTTGGAGCGACCCTGCAACAGTTAGTTGACAAGCACCAGGTAACCGAGGGATATGCCAATCTGCCAGACACAGACCTCACCGCCTGGTCCCACAGGCCTCTGGCGACCGTGTCCTGGTTTATTGATTCCGATCTGCTGATCCTCCCGCAGAATCGGCCAGCGATCTATATCCGCCTCGGTCACGGGGGGCCACCCAAGCCATTTGTCTTGGCCCGGCGTGAAGAAACTTTGATCTTCCCCGGCAATGATTTTGTGGCTTTCGACGTGTTTCCAGCGCTGGACCGTTCCGCGGCAGCCGCTCTGCCGGAGATACGGGTGGACTGGCCGAGTGAAACAGGACTGACCCTACTCGGATACACATTGAACGACTCGATTCGAAGCGGACACATTGTCACAATGACCGTTTATCTGCTCATCGAAAGTCTGCCGGAAACCCGTATCAACTACATCTACCAACCTTATCTGCATCTCAACGCTTCTGACGGCTCGACACTGCTGAACACTGGCGGCTTGGGCTTGCCAGGCCATCACTATCGCGAAGGCGATCTGTATATTCAACCACTAATTCTCGACCTCCCCGCAACCATCCCACCTGGTGAATACCAACTGGAACTTGGATTGTACGATGGTCTCCACGCTATGGGCACCACCTTTTACCCGCTCAACGATGCCCCGCGCCCTTTTTACACTACCTCGGCGATAATTCGGTGACGACGCTCAAGCAGCCAGGATGAAACGCACCTTCTTCCTTATCAGCACCCTCGCCCTCCTCGCCTCACTCCTCGGCACGACGGCGGTGGTCCACCAGCATACCACGCAGACCTTCGGCACGGTCAATGGCCTGCCCGATCCCAGCCTCGACCCGCGCCCGAGCGGCCTCGCCGTCAATGTCGCGCTCCAACAGTATGGCGACCTCAACCCCGTCCTCGACTCGCTCACCGCCTTCTACTGGCTGCGCCAGACGTTCCCGTGGGATGAGATCGAGCCGCGGCGGGGAGAGTTCTACTGGGACACGTGGGATCAAATCGTCGGACGCGTGGAATCACGCCGCAAAGAGTTGATCGCCGTCCTTAACTACACTCCCGCTTGGGCCTTGCCCGCCCCCTACCCTCCCGAAGAATCCTTCCGGCGCTCCGCCCCGCCCGCCTCCGTCGAAGACTTCGCGCGCTTCGCCGGCGCATTCGCCGCGCGCTACCGTGACCAGATTGACGTCTACCAAATCTGGGACGAGCCAAACATCCTGCTGGGCTGGGGAGGCCAGCCGCCATCAGCCGCGCGCTACGCCGCGCTCCTGCAAGCTGCCTACGCCGCCATTCACGCCGCCGATTCACAGGCCATCGTCCTCGCCGCCGCCCTCGCACCTAACGTCGAAACCGGTCCAGACAACTACAGCGACTTGATCTATCTGCAACAGCTCTACGATTTCGGGGCGGGCAAATACTTCGACGCGGCGGCTGGAAAACCCTACGGCTACTATACCGGCCCCGACCACCGCGCCGCCGATCCGGCTATTCTCAACTTCTCGCGCTTTACCCTTTTGCGGCAGGTGATGGAGGACAATGGCGACGCGCACAAGCTCTTGTGGGCGGGCAACTTCGGCTGGAACACGCATGAGGCGTCGGCGTGGGGAAGGGCCACGTCCGAGGCGCAGGCTGAATACACCCTCGCCGCCTATCGCCGCGCGCGAAACGAATGGCCGTGGGCCGGGCCGCTGGCCCTCGAAAACTTTCAACCCGCCGCCCCGCCTGACGACCCGCACTGGGGCTTCGCCCTGGTGGATGTGCATAACCAACCCGCCCCCTTACTCACGGCGATTAACGCCGGCAATTCGGACTCGGGACTTGCCGCGCCTCCTGGCAACCACTTCGCGGTGACCCCTTCCGCCCAATACTACGGGGACTGGAAGTTCTCCGACCTCGGCGCGGACATCCCGCAAACCTTTGAGACCGCGCGGCTCGAATTCACCTTTCAAGGCACTGACCTCGCCCTCAAAGTCCGCCGCGCCGACTATCGCGCCTACCTTTACGTGACGATTGACGGCCAGCCCGCGAACCGGCTGCCGCGCGACGAACGCGGCGCTTATCTGGTCCTCACCTCGCCTGACTTGAGACCACAGGTCAATACCGTCCCGGTCGCCTCCGGCCTCGACCCGAACCAGGTCCACATTGCGGTCATCCAACCTGACCGCGGCTGGGAGCAGTGGGCGGTGGCCGGTTTCTCGGTGGGCCACCGCCTGCCCATTACGGGTTACCTGGTCGCCCTCACCCTCGTTCTGATCTTCATCCTCCTCAGCCTCGGGGGCATGTGGCACTTTGGCCGCCAACTCGAATGGGGGGCCTTCAACAGTCTCATCCACGGCGAGTGGGAACGCCTCGGCGCAACCGGGCAACTCTTCCTCACGGCGATCATCGGCGCTCTGCTCTATCTTTCCTCGTGGCTGACTTTTGGCGATGATTTGATTGCCATCGCGCGCCGTTTCGGCGACACCGCGCCAATTGTCGTGACCGCCCTCACCGCCGGGGTGTTTTACTTTTCGCCCTCCTTCCTGTTCGCGCTCCTTTCGCTCATCGCCCTCTTCCTGCTTTTCTACCTCCGCCTTGACCTGGCTCTGGCCTTCGCCGCTCTCTTCATCCCGTTCTATCTCCAACCCCGCCCCCTCTGGCAGCGCGGCGCGTCGCTAGTTGAAATCACCACGCTCATGGCCCTGGTCGTGTGGAGCCTGCACAACCTCCGGCCCATATTGACAATGCTTACGGCGCAGGGCGCAAGGCGCAAGGCGCAAGGCCCTCTCCCTCGGCCTCGGGCTTCCGACCCCCAGTCTCCGGCCTCAAGCCGCCAACCTCCGATCTCTGATTTTGAGCAGCCTCTTTCATCCTCCATCCCTCATCCTTCATCCTTTTCTACCCTCGACTGGGCTTTTCTTGCCCTGCTGGTCGCCTCGGCCTTGAGCATCCCTACGGCGTCCCTCCCAGCCATCGCCCTGCGCGAGTACCGCGTCGTCATTCTTGAGCCGGTGATCTTTTATTTCATCCTCCGCTATACCCCGCTCGACCGCAAAGAACTTTGGCGCATCGTGGATTTCTTCGTCCTCGGCGCGGTCGTCGTCGCCGGCATTGGCCTCTATCAATACGTTACTCAAACCAACCTCATCACCGCCGAAGGCGGCGTCGAGCGCATCCGCAGCGTCTATGGCTCGCCCAACAATCTGGCCCTTTACCTGGGTCGGGCATTCCCCATCACCCTCGCCGTGGCGCTGATGAGCAAAACAGTCTCCGACCTCGAATCTCGGATTACCATTTACCAATTACTATCCCGTCGCCGCTTCTTCTACGCTCTCGCCGCCGTTATTCTGGGCCTCACACTCTTCCTCACTTACTCCAAGGGTGCGCTCTTCCTTGGCATCCCGGCCGCGGTGGCCTTCATCTTCGTCGGCTGGCTGAGGCGCAGGGGGCTGATCGTCGTCGGGGCCGGGGCTGCCGCCAGCCTCGCCGCGCTCCCTTTTCTGAGCCGGATTCCACGCTTTGCCGCCTTGCTGAACCCGGCCAGCGGCACGTCATTTTTCCGGACCAAGTTATGGCTCTCCGCATGGCGCATGTTCCTGGATCAGCCGCTCTTCGGCGTGGGGCCGGACAACTTCCTCTATCAGTACCGGAGCAAATACATCCTCCCCGAGGCATGGCAGGAGCCGAACCTCTCGCACCCGCACAACATCGCCCTCGACTACCTCAGCCGTCTGGGACTCTTCGGCTTCGCCTCCGGCCTGTGGCTGCAAATCGGGTTCTGGAAAGCGGCGGTTGGCGTCTATCGCCGCCTGCGCTCATCTCCGACCAATTCCGCATTACTTCCCCTGTGCCTCGGCCTCATGGCCTCCGTCGCCGACATGCTGGCCCACGGCCTGGTAGACAATTCCTTCTTCCTCGTTGACCTCGCTTATGCCTTTTGCCTGACGTTGGCGCTGATGCAGCACCTCCAAAGACTCGCCCGGGAGCCGGGGCCATGAATGCGAGGCATCCCTCTCCTGTGATAAAATCCTTCTCGATCCTATCCGCTTGATCCATCGAAAGAAACCACCATGCGTATCCTCATCACTGGCGGGGCCGGGTTCATCGGTTCCCATCTCTGCGACCGGCTGCTGGCCGAGGGTCACTCGGTCGTCGCCATGGATAATCTCATCACCGGCGCGGCGCGCAACATTTACCATCTGGCCGGGCGGGAGGATTTTCTCTTCGTCAAGCACAACGTCTCGAACTACATCTACGTCGAGGGGCCAATAGGGGCCGTGCTCCATTTCGCCTCGCCCGCCAGCCCCTCGCAGACCGCGCCCACCAGCTATTTGCAATTGCCTATTCAGACGCTCAAAGTCGGCGCACTCGGCACGCACAACGCGCTGGGCGTCGCCAAAGCCAAGGGGGCGAAGTTCCTGCTCGCCTCCACGTCCGAGGTCTACGGCGACCCGCTCGAGCACCCGCAGAAGGAAACCTACTGGGGCCATGTGGACCCTGTTGGCCCGCGTTCGGTGTACGACGAGGCCAAACGCTTTGCCGAGGCCATCACCATGGCCTATCACCGTACGCATGGTGTGGACACGCGTATCGTTCGCATCTTCAACACCTACGGGCCGCGCATGCATCTCGACGATGGCCGCGTCGTGCCGAACTTCGTGGGGCAGGCCCTGCGCCAGGAACCGCTCACAGTTTACGGCGATGGCTCACAAACCCGCAGTTTCTGCTATGTCTCCGACCTGGTCGAGGGCATCTATCGCCTGCTCCTCTCCGACGAGCACACGCCGGTCAACCTGGGCAACCCGCACGAGATGAGCATCCTTGAGTTCGCCGAGACGATCAACCGGGTCACCGGCAATCCGGCGGGCGTCAAGTTCATCCCTCGGGGGCGCACGGAGGGCGATCCTCAGCGCCGCCAACCTGATATCACCAAGGCCAGGCAGGCGTTAAACTGGGAACCCGAAGTTGAAGTCGAAGACGGCCTAAGGCTCACCATTGACTATTTCGACAAAGTGATGAGTTAGGAGCAGAGTGAAAGCGGGGCGTCAAGACTATTCTATGCTGTCACCCCGCCGCCCCCTTACCTTGTCCCTCCTGCACTCTCCGGCCTCCTGGTTGGCGAGCGCGGCCTTCGTTCTAAGCATCCTCATCATCCGCCTGCCTCTCGAATACTCACTCGGCTTGTTGGTCGGGACGGGCCTGCTCGCGGCCTCTGCGTGGGAGCCTGCCATCGGCCTGAGTCTGGCAATCAGCCTCGGCCCGGCAAAGGCCTATCTTGCCGCGGCGCGTCCCGATTTGCCGGCCGATTGGGGCCAGATATTCTTCGCCTTCGCGGCCGCGGGCTGGCTCGCACGGGGGGCGCTGAACCGGAAGATCATCATCCCCTATGTTGGGCTTTTCCTCCCCCTGGGCCTTTATATTGGCGTCGGACTGTTCTCGCTGCTTCCGGCGCTTTCAATCGAAGAGGGCCTGAAAGAGGCGCTCAAATGGATTGAGATTGCGGTCGGGATGGTGATCCTGATTACGGAGATGGAGCGCGGGCGAGTCAGGTGGATCATTGGTGGGATTTTGGTCGCGGGTCTCATCCAGGCGGCGATTGGGGTATGGCAGTTCGAATTCCGCGAGAAAGGCCCGGAGGCTTTCCGCATCCTGGGTACCCACTACCGCGCCTACGGCACATTCGAGCAACCCAACCCGTATGGGGGGTTCCTCGGTCTCATCTGGCCCCTGGCCGCGGGTCTGGCAATCGAAAGCATGAAGGAAGCCGGCAGAAGGAAGCCAGCGAGTCTCCTTCTCGCTTCTTCCTCCTTCCTGCTAGCCTCCTCTTTCATGCTCGCCTCCCTCTACTTCTCCTTCTCGCGCGGCGCGTGGCTCGGCGCGGCGGCAGCCGGTCTGGCCATGGCGGTAGCCCTGCCCCGTCGCTGGCCGGTGGGGGTAGGGCTGGCCCTCGCGGCGTTCGGCACCGGGTTCGCGCTGCTCCGTGCGGGCTTGATCCCGGCCAGCATCGCCAACCGGCTGGCGGAGGCCGCCGATTTCGTCGCCGTCACCGACGTGCGCGGGGCGAATATCAACGATCTCAACTTCGCCATTGTCGAACGGCTGGCGCACTGGCAGGCCGCGCAGGCGATGGCGCAGGCGAACCCCTGGCTCGGGGTGGGGCTAGGCAATTATGCCGCCGCGTATCCGCAATTCCGGCTGTTCAACTGGGAAAACGCGCTTGGGCACGCCCATATGATCTACCTGAACGTGCTAGCCGAAACCGGCGTGTTGGGACTTATGACCTATGTCATCTTGTGGGGTTCAATAATTGCCCTTACAATTCGGGCCACTAGTCGCACGACGGGGACTGCTCGCGGCCTGGCGTTGGGGCTGTTAGGTGCCTGGACGCATCTCAGTCTCCACCAGATCGTAGACAATCTCTACGTCAACAATATCCATTTTCTCATTGCCGGTCTTCTGGCTCTATTGACCTATGCTTCTCGACCTCCAAAGGACACCGCTCGTGTCTAGGTTCTATGCGTATGCGCATAACCTATCGCCGGAGCCGAAACGTTTCGTCAAATTCCTCTTCGTCGGCGCGTTCGGGTTTGTGGTGGATTTTGGCGCGTTTAACCTCATCCACCTCGTCTACAACCTCCCGGGCACGATCACGGACGAAGTGATCACGCAGGCGCTTTCGTTTTCCACCGCCGTCACCAGCAACTTCCTGTGGAACTACTTCTGGATTTACCCGGAAGCGCGTTCCAGCCCCGTGCTGAAGAAAATTACCATGTTCGTGATTGTCAGCGTGCTCAGTCTGTTCATCCGCACGCCGATCTTCGCGCTGACCCTGCCTCTCACCACCCGCGCCGTGGCAGCCCTGGGCCTGGACCGGATTGCGCCCATCAACCTGGGCAACAACCTTGCGCTGGCCTGCGCCGTGATCGTCGTCATGCTCTGGAACTTCTTCGTCAACCGCTACTGGACTTACCGCGATGTCGCCTGAGCCGCTCCCCCGCATTCTCATCGTTGACGATAACGAGCAACTGGCCTCCGTCATGCAGACGGCGCTCAAACGTGCGGGCTTCGAGGCGCACACGGCTTTCTCCGGCGATCAGGCGCTCGCCTGGCTCTCCCAGAACAAGCCGGATGTGATCATCCTCGATCTGATGATGCCGGGCATGAACGGCTTTTCGCTGCTACGCCAGTTGCGCGCGAGCGAACCTTCGCGCACCTTGCCGGTCATCGTCCTCACCGCCCGTTCGGACCTGGAAAGCCGCCGACAAAGCGAATCCGCCGGGGCAAGTGACTTCCTGACCAAACCGGTGCGCTCTCCGGAACTGGTTGAGCACGTCCGCCGGGCCTTGGCCAGCCGCGCCGACGGCGCACATGCGCATCGGGTTTGACGCCACCTCCGCCGTCCAGCAAGGCGGCGGCATTGGCCGATATACCCGTGAGTTACTAGGCGCAATCGCAGCGGCGGATCACCAGACGCAGTACCGGATTTTTTTTGCCTCGCGCGACCGGCCCCGGCCCCTGCCACCGCTCGGTCCCAACTTCCACGTCACCTCCCTGCCCTTCCACGACATCTGGCTCGCCCGGTTGTGGCATCGCGTGCGTGCGCCGTTGCCCGTGGAGTGGATCACCGGGCCGATTGACATTTTCCACTCCCCGGACTTCACTCTCCCCCCTGTCCGCCGGAGCACGCGCACCCTGCTGACGGTGCACGACCTATCGTTTGTCCGCGACCCCGGTTCCGCGGCTCCCGGCCTCCTGCACTACTTAAGCAGCGTTGTGCCCCGTTCGGTGGCGCGCGCCGATCACATCCTCGCTGTGTCGCAGGCTACGCGCGCCGATCTGATAGAACTGTACCATACGCCCCCACACAAAATCTCCGTCCTCTACAACGGCGTGAATGAGTCCTTCAAGCCGGTCGCCAATCCTGCCCGGTTGCAGGCCGTCCGCGCGAAGTATGGCATTGGCCCAGCCCCGTTCATCCTGGCCGTCGGCACGCTTCAGCCGCGCAAGAACTACGCCCGGTTGATCCAGGCCTTAGCCCGGCTGCGCCACACCGACCTCAAATTGGTGATCGCCGGCGGCCAGGGTTGGCTATTTGATGCCATCTTCGCCGAAGTCGGAAGACTGGGCTTGAGCCGGCGCGTCATCTTCCCTGGCTTCGTCGCCGACGCCGACTTGCCCGCCCTGTACTCCGCCGCTCGCGTCGTGGCCTACCCGTCCCTGTACGAAGGCTTCGGCCTTACCATCCTCGAAGCCATGGCATGCGGCACGCCCGTCGTCACCTCCACAGCCTCTTCAATGCCGGAAGTCGCCGGAGATGCTGCTCTGCTCGTCTCCCCCACCGACGTGGAGGCCCTGGAGGCTGCGCTGGACAAGGCCTTGACTGACGAAAATTTGCGCGCCGATCTGATCGCCAAAGGCTACGGGCGTGTGCGCGAGTTCAGTTGGGACGAGTCAGCGAAGCAACTATTCGGCATTTACTGTAACCTCTCCACCGCTTCGTAGCGGCGATCGTGCCCTCTCACCTGCTTGGGGCGTCCGTTCAATCCGTTGACAGACACATCCTTTGATCCTGCCCCAAGATAGCCTATAATCCCGGTGAGACCTACCTTAGACACTTGGAGCGTGTATATGCCGCAATTTCCACTTTATTCGACGCACGGTGATTGGACAGGTTTGCTGGTGGATGGGTATATTTACAGTCAGCGGGGCGAATGGGTCGGCTGGGTGGACCGGGAGAGCCGGGTCTTCTCAGTCGTGGGAGAGTACGTGGGCTGGCTCTCGAAGGATTTTCGCATCCTGCGCAAGCGGGATATCAGCGAGACCCTGCCGCGCCGCCAGCCACCGGCGCCACCGCCGGTGAAAATCAAGATGCCCAGCGCAGCCCCGCTGCCGCCGCTGATGTCCGAGCTGTCCTACGATACCGTGGATGTCTTTGACGAAATGCCGGAGCGTCTGCATACGCTGGACGCCGATCCGGCAGCGAAAGATATAGACTGATGGACACCCTGGCGAAACCGGTCGGCGCCTCGCGTGTCACCCTGGCGCATCTGATGCAGCCCACCGACGCCAACACGATGGGCAACGTGCACGGCGGCATCATCATGAAACTCATTGACGAGGCCGGCGGCGCGGCCGCCATGCGCCACGCCCAGCGGCCAGCCGTCACGGTCGCGGTGGATCAGGTGCTGTTCCGCGAGCCGATCCACCTCGGCGACCTGGTGACGTTCACCGCCGAACTTACTTACGTGGGGAGGACTTCCATGGAAGTGCGCGTCGAAGTGACGGCGCAAAACCTGTTGACCGGCGAGCAGACGCACACCAACACCGCCTACGTCGTCTACGTGGCGCTGGACAAGGCCGGACACCCGGCAGCCGTTCCACCGCTCCAGCTGGAGACAGAGGCCGAACGCGGCCAATGGGAAGCCGCGCGGGAACGCCAGGCCTACCGGTTGGCCCAGCGCGCCAGGCATCAAACGGACTGACCTATGCCAGAGCAACCCGTTTCATCCCTCATGCAATTGCTCGAAGTGGCCGCGGGCAAACGCATCATCGAGGCCAAGCCTGCCGAAGACCGCGGGTTGGCCGAACCCCTGCCATTCCCTTTTCCTGCGCTGGTCGGCCAGGCAGAGATGAAGATCGCGCTCCTGCTGGCTCTCGTCAACCCGGCCATCAGCGGCGTCCTGCTCGTCGGCCCGCGCGGCACCGGGAAAACCACGGCCGTCCGCGGCCTCACCGACCTGTTGCCGCTCGTCAACCGTTCGGCCTGCGAATATGGCTGTCTCCCCGAAGATATCGAGACCGGCGGGATGGAAGCCGTTTGCCCGGACTGCGCGAAAAAATATGGCGAGGGGCGCTCGCTGACGTACCCCGACCCCGTGCGCCTGGTGGAATTGCCGCTCAACGCGCGTTTGGAGGACGTCGTCGGGGGGTTGAACGAGCGGGCTGCGCTCAACAATCGGATGCTCATTCAGCGCGGCCTCCTCGCCCGCGCCGATCAAAACCTGCTGTACGTGGATGAGGTGAACCTGCTGGCGGACGAGATCGTGGACGCCATCCTCGACGCCGCAGCGCAGGGGATTTACACCGTCCGGCGCGGGGCGCTGGCCGCCACTTATCGCGCCCGCTTCGTTTTGATCGGCTCGATGAACCCCGAGGAAGGCCGCCTGCGCCCGCAGATTCTCGACCGCTTCGGCCTGCGGCTGATGGTGCCCGGCCTGACCGAGCCGGCGGAGCGGCTGGAGGCCTACCGGCGCGTGCGCACTTATCTCAACAACCCGCGCGCGATGATCGCGGCTTACGCCGCCGAGCTCATCACCATGCGGAACGAAATTCAGGCGGCGCGCAATGTGGTCCAGGACGTCCGGCTCACGCCCGGAGCCGAGCAAGCCGGATTGGGGTTGGTGCACAAGCTGGAAGTAGACTCGCTCCGCGCGGAGATCACGATGTTCGAGGCGGCGCGCGCCCACGCGGCGGCCGATGGCCGGGCGGAAGCCACTCCGGCCGACATCCGGGCAGTCGGGCCGATGGCCCTGCGCTTGCGCCGCTCGCAGTTCATGGTGGACTACTTCAAGGCGCAGCAGACGGAAGAAAAAGAGATTCACCGCCTGATGGATGAATTGGTCCCCCAGCCCGAAGTCCCGAGGACCTGATCCCTGCGAACTTCCACCAAAGACTCACAAACCCGGTTTTTCCGAGAACCCGGATTTCCACCGACTGCGTGAGCTAACTGCCTGCACAGCCAGCTATGCGAATAGCATCCCGCCGGCCCCAGGCCTCAGACCCCCGGCTATGGGCCATCGTCGCCTTGATCGGCTACTGGAGCCCCTGGCTCACACACCCGGCTGCCTCCCTCCGCCTGAACGGCTATGAACTATCCGAGTGGGTCACGTTTTTGCCGGGCGTGCGCGATGGCTCCGAGTCCTTCGGCCGTCTCTCATTCCTGGTCCCTCTCGCCGGCTTAGCCTTGCTGTTGAGCATCGCCGCTGCCCGATATTCGAGGCCTCACACGCGGCGGCGCTGGATTCCACCCCTGCCCGCTTCTCTCTTTGAGTGGTGTCTGCTCATGCTCGCCTTGCTTTGCAACGTCGCCGTCTTTCCACCCTATCCTTACCTCCTCACGGCGTATAAAGAGGCTGAATTCCAGGCGCAGTTTTTCATCGCCGGCGCTTTGCCGTTTGGCATTCTCCTCACGCTTTACCTCCCGGCCGAACTTAATGACCTGGTCCAGATTTGCCTCGCCGGATTGGGCGGCGCGTACGGCCTGTGGGCTTTGCTCGCCGTCCGGCCTGTGGCGTCCGAGCTGCTCAACGCACCCTGGGCCATCGGGATCGGTTGGCTTGCTATGTTGGCGGGTTTTGCGGGCCTGGTCCTGGCCGGACTGGCGCACGTCTTCGGCCCACGCGCCTCGTGAATCAAAACGGGGCGAGAGACGCGCCACGCATCTCTCGCCCCGCTCCACGTTCCATTCCACCAGTTCGCGCCGCTACTTCTTCAGGCGAGCTTCGAGATATTGGACGGCCTCGCCCACGGTGGTGATCTTCTGCGCGTCCTCATCCGAGATTTCGCCGCCGAATTTCTCCTCAAAAGCCATGATGAGTTCGACGAGGTCCAGCGAGTCAGCTTCCAAATCTTCGCGGAAGCGCGCCTCGGGGATGACTTTAGTCGGATCAGCGCCGAGCAATTCGACGATGATGCCTTTTACTTCTTCAAGCGTATCGGCCATGGTGTCTTCTCCTTAATTAGGACAGTGTAGTATCTGGGCAGACGCGCCCCATTGTATGTGTCACGGCGAGGCCTTGTCAAGGCGAGACCGATCAGAATCTGACCAACGGTCAGTCCCGGGCGAGTCAATTCCGCCCTCTCGTACATTCGTTTGACAGTCACTAACCCGGCTGGTAAGATTGCCGCCGCTCAGATAATGGAAACCCCGCTGCATGGCTAAAGTTACGGGCATCGAAGCGCGTAAAGCGGATCACATCCGGATTAACCTGGAAGAAGACGTGCGCTCCGGCCTCACCCTGGGCCTGGAGCGCTATCGCTTTGTCCACCAGGCCCTGCCGGAAATTGACCTGGCCCAGGTGGATACCCGCGTGCAATGGTTCGGCAAGATGCTGAGCGCCCCGCTGCTCATCTCCTCTATGACGGGGGGAACGGAGAGCGCCCGGGAAATCAACCGCACCCTCGCGACGGCGGCCCAGACGACGGGGATCGCCATGGGGCTTGGCTCGCAGCGCGCCGCCATCGAGCGCCCTAATCTCGCCCCCACGTTTCAGGTCCGCGACGTGGCCCCCGATATTTTGTTGTTCGCCAACCTTGGGGCTGTCCAGCTCAACTACGGCTATGGCGTGGATGAATGCCTGCGCGCGGTCGAGATGATCCAGGCCGATGCGTTGATTCTGCATCTCAATGCGCTGCAGGAGGCCGTGCAGCCTGAGGGGGATGGCAACTTTGCCGGCCTGCTCAAAAAGATTGAAGCCGTGTGCCGCGCGCTGCAACCGAGGGGCGTGCCGGTGATCGCTAAGGAAGTCGGCTGGGGCGTCTCGGAACAGGCCGCGCGGCAGCTGGCGTCGGCCGGCGTCGCCGCCATTGACGTGGCAGGGGCCGGAGGCACCTCGTGGTCGCAGGTGGAAATGCACCGCGCTAAAACAGAGTCGCACAAGCGCGTGGCGGCCGCTTTTATTGACTGGGGCATCCCCACCGCCGAGGCGTTCCAAAACGTGCGCCGGGCGGCGCCCCAAGTGCCTGTCATCGCCTCCGGCGGCTTGCGGGACGGGGTTGATGTGGCTAAATGCGTTGCGCTGGGGGCGGGCCTGTGCGGCCTGGCCGGGCCGATGCTCAAAGCCGCCGCTGTTTCAGCCGAAGCCGTGATTGAAACCATCGCCGAACTGGCGCGCACCTTGCGCATCGCCATGTTCGCGGCCGGGGCGGGCACCATTGCCCAACTCCAAACGACGCCGCTGAGGCGTGAGGCGTGAACGCCTCACGCCGCTCGTGCCTTATGCTCTCCCAACTTGCCCCGGTCTACCTCGACGCTATCGAAACGGAGTTGCGCCGCGCGGTCGGCGCTGGCCCCGCGCACCTGAGCGAATACTATGCCATGCTCGCATATCATCTGGGTTGGCAGGATGAACAGGGCCACCCGGCGCCGGCAAGCGCGCGCGGCAAGCGCCTCCGGCCGCTGTTGTGCGTGCTGAGTTGCGCGGCCGCGGGCGGCGTGTGGGAGCGCGCGCTGCCCATCGCCGCCGCGATTGAGTTGCTGCACAATTTTTCGCTCATCCACGACGACATTCAGGATAACAGCCCGCTCCGGCGGGGCCGGCCCACCGTGTGGGCCAGGTGGGGTCAGGCGCAGGCGATTAACGCCGGGGACGCGATGTTCATCCTCGCGCACCTGGCCCCGCAGGCGCTGCTCGCGCGCGGCGTATCTCCCGCCGACGCGCTGAGCACGCTGGAAGACTTCGACCACACCTGCCTGATGCTTACGCAGGGGCAGTATCTCGACATGTCTTTCGAGAAACGCGAGCAGGTGAGCGTGACCGAATACATGGCGATGATCGAAGCAAAAACGGCGGCCTTGATCGCCGCCGCCACACGCCTGGGGGCCTGCCTCGCCAGGGCCGACGAAAAGCGTGTCGAGAGCCTGTATGGTTATGGGCGCAGCCTCGGGCTGGCTTTCCAGGTTCAGGATGATCTGCTAGGCATCTGGGGCGACCCGGCGGTCACGGGCAAATCCGCCGCCAGCGACCTGGAGAAGAGAAAGAAGAGCCTGCCGGTCGTCTACGGGCTTGAGCATTCGCCCCAGTTTGCCAGGGCCTATGCCCAGACTCACCAACCCGGCGAGAGCGTGGCCGACCTGGCGGCGACGCTGGAAAAGCTGGGCGCGCGGGATTACGCGCAACAGAAGGCGCACGCCTTAACCACGGAAGCGTTAGCGCATCTGGAAGCGGCGGCTGTCGGCGGAGAAGCCGGCGTCGCCTTGCGCGAACTGACCGACCAGTTGTTGAACCGGCACAGTTAGACGCTCGAACTCTCCACGCCAACTCACACAAATTCTCGAAACACCCGGTTCCCCAACAACCGGCCCTGTTTCGTCAAGCGCGCCCCCGTCGAGTCCCATTCAATCAGTCCCAACGCCTTCAGCCGCCGGAGTTCGCGCGGATATTTCTCGCCCAGCCCCAGGCCGAAACGCTCGCGAAAAATATCGTCTCCCACGCCCTCGCGGGTCAGCCGCATTCCGAGCATCATCGTTTCGCCCATCGTCTCGTCCGGGGTGGTTGGAGTCGCCTGCGCCACGGCCGGAGAGAAAGGGAAGTCGGCCTTATCCGCCTGCCCTATCCGTTCAATGTAAGCCGTCGGAGCGAGGACATTCGAATAGCGCCAATCGTGCATGTATCCATGCGCCCCCGCGCCAAAGCCCAGGTACGGCAGGTTGCGCCAGTATTGCAGGTTGTGGCGGCAAGCGTAGTGGAGGTTAGAGGTGAGAGGTCCGAGGTCAGATTTGGCGTCCTCCGACTTCCGACTTCCGATCTCTGACCTCTCACTTCGCACTTCTGGCTTCTCCCCTCGCGCCCAATTAGAAATCTCATACTGCACATACCCGTTTTTCTCCAGCGCCTCGCTCGCCCATTCGTACATCTCCGCCGCGAGGTCGGGGTCAGGCATGGGGAGCAGGCCGCGATAGACCCAGGCCCGCATGGGGGTGCCGTGCTCCAGCGAGAGGGCGTAGCAGGAAAGGTGGTCGGGGCCGAGGGCCAACGTCCGATTGAGCGTCGCCTGCCACATTTCGAGCGTCTGGTGGGGGATGCCAAAAATCAAGTCCAGATTGACATTCTCGAACCCCGCCGCCCGTGCCCACGTCACCGCCTGGGCCGCGTCGCCAAAAAGATGTAACCGATCCAACAATCGCAATTCGTGGGGATGAGACGACTGCACTCCGAACGACAGCCGGTTCACGCCCAGTTCCCGCAACCCCTGCAAATAAGCGCGGCTGACGGTGCCAGGGTTGGCTTCGAGCGTGATCTCGCAGTCAGGCGTCAGTTCAAACGCCCCGCGCAGCGCAGTGAAGATTTCGACGTGCAGTTCCAGCGGTACGAGCGAAGGAGTCCCCCCTCCAAAGAAAACTGTATGCGCCTGCCCCCTGCCCCCCTGCGCCTCTGCGCCCTTGCCAACCAGTCGAATCTCTTTCGCCAGCGCGCGTGCATATGGGGCGATCAGGCTGTCGAGGCCGGCGTAAGTATTAAAGTCGCAGTAGGCGCACCGAACTTGGCAGAAGGGGATATGCAAGTAGAGGCTCAGAAGTTGGCCTGGCACGCCGGCTTCAGCCATCTCCCGATTGTACGCGCACTCTTTTCGTACGGCCAGAGCCGCCTCAGCGCCTCGTCTCACCATTCATCTCACGGCAATTTCAGAAATACCTCTACAACCTTCGGATCGAAGTGTGTTCCAGCGGAAGCGCGGATATGTTCCCGCACCTTTTCTGCCGGCCAAGCCGCGCGGTAGGGGCGGTCAGAGCACAGCGCATCCCATACGTCGGCCACGGCGAAGATGCGCGCGGCCAACGGGATTTGCTCGCCCGGCAAGCCGCGGGGGTAGCCTGTGCCATCCCATTTCTCATGGTGACAATAGGGGATATCTAAGGCCGGGCGGAGGTAGGCAATAGGCAAGAGCAAGTTGTACGCATAGACCGGATGCTGGCGCATGATCTCCCATTCTTCGTCGGTGAGTTTGCCGGGCTTGAGCAGGATGTTGTCGGGGATGCCCATCTTGCCAATGTCGTGGAGCAGCGCGCCCCGGCGGACGTGCTCCAATTTTTCTCCACTCAGGCCCATCGCCCGCGCAAGCCGCAGGGTCATCTCGGTGACGCGCTCTGTGTGGCCCTTGGTTTCCTGATCCCGCAGCTCGAGGGCTTTCGACCAGCCGGCCAGGGTCGTGTCGTAGGCGGAGGCCAACTCCTCATTCGAGCGCTGCAGGCCGGCAAACAAGAGCGCGTTGTCTATGGCAATGGCGGCCTGAGCGGCCAGGGCCGACAAAAACTCCAGCCACTCGTCGTCCGGGTTGAACGGGGCGCGATGGAAGATTTCGAGCACGCCCTTGATCCGCCCTTTCGCGATGAGCGGCACGCTATAGTAGGCGACAAACCCTTCGTCGGCTAACAAGGTGGCGCGCACAAAGCCATCCCCGCTGGCCTGTGACAAATCGGGAAGGCTCATCAGGCGGCGTTTGAGCGCGGCCTGCGCCGCATAATCCTCCCCCAGGCTCAAACGCGACTGCGTGATGGCGTCCGTGTGAAAGCCCCGCCCGGCGGCATATTCGAGCATCTGCGACTCCGGGTTAAGCAGCAACACACTGGCAGCGTTTACTCCCAGCCGCGTCGTCACCTGATCGAGAATAATATTGAGGGTCACGTTCAAATCCAGGCTGGTCGTAATGGCGGTATCAATCGTGCGCTGCGCCGCGAGCCGCTGAAGTCGCCACTGCGGTTCCCGAGACTCGTGGGCGCGGGTCAGGGCGGCCTCGGCCAATTCGGCGACCGTGATCAATAGGTTCACCTCATCCGGCTTCAACTCGCGCGGCAATGCTACCGTGACGAAGAGTGCGCCGATGACCTCCTGCCCCGCGCGGAGTGGAACACACGCGCCGCCCCATCCCGCCGGCATTTGCGCTCGCACGGATTCGTGCGCGTACGGATCCGATTTGAACTCGCGCGCGACGTAGGGTTGGTTGGTCACAAAGACTCGTCCGACCACACCCACATTCGGTTTCAGTCTCATCGGGAACTGCGTATGAAACTCGCGCGCGACCAGGCGCACCAGTTCGTCGTTGGCTGGATCATAGAGCCAGATACTTCCGGCGCCGGCGTTAAGCCCGGCCAGTGTTTCTTCCAGGAGGAGGGGAAAAACCTCGTCCGGCGTCCGGGCGAGGCGCAGGGCAGAGGTGATCTTATGCGTCACTTCCAGGTCGGTCAGGCGGCGCTGCAGTTGGTTGAAGAGGCGCGCGTTGTACACGGCGTTCGCCGCCTGTTCCGCAAAGAGCGTCAACAGACGAACATCCGCCTCGCCAAACTGTCTGCTCGTCGTGTCCGTTTCACCGGCCACGAGAACGCCGATGAGTTCGCCGCCGACCGACAGGGGCACGCCCACCACGGCTGTGAACAACGTGCCGTCGTACAACGGAGCGCGATCCTCCCAGGTGTAGTAGTTGCTGACCACCAGCGGCTGGCGGGTCTGAGCCGCGCGGCCAGCCAGGCCTTTCCCCCACGGCAAACGCTGACCGGGGGAGAGGGCCAATCCATTGGCTGCGACCAGTTCCAGTTCCTGGCGCGCTGCCTCATACAGATAGAGCGCAGCACAAGCCGTGCCAAGTAGGTTCTGCGCCCGCTCGACAACCACGCGGAGCAAACCCGGCCAATCTCGTTGAGCAGCGAGACCGCGGGTCGCTTCATACAGCCGGGTGAATTCATTTAGCATCAGGTTCCTGTACCAATTTCACAGCGCCAGGCAGCCGAACGATAAAGGTGGTACCTGCTCCCGGCTGGCTGGCGACTCGAATATCGCCGCCGTGGCGACGGATGATCCCATAACTTACCGATAAGCCCAGACCTGTTCCTTGACCGACCGGTTTTGTCGTAAAGAATGGATCAAAGATGCGATCCAGATCAGCCTCCGGAATGCCCAGCCCTGTGTCGGTGATCGAAAAGAGACTGTCCTGCTTCTGTGACCATGTCCGCACTATGAGCCCGCCCCCCTCCGGCATAGCCTGACGTGCATTTTGGATCAGGTTAATGACGACTTGCAGGATCTGATCTCGATCTACCATAACCCAGCCAGGTTCCCCCGCGTGGGCCCGGGTGATGCGAATGTTCTCATTAGTTAACTGATATTCGACTAATCCGAGGGCCTTGTCGAGAATCTCACGCAGATCGTTCCTCGTCACTTCGGCGGTAGACTGGCGGGCTACCCCCAGTAGATCAGTGACGATGCGCTTGATGCGCAGCGCTTCCCGTTCTATCAGCCCGGCGTATGATTTGAGTTTCTCGTCGCCAACGCGTTGGCCGATTACCTGGGCAAATCCCAAGATCATGCCAATCGGATTGTTGATTTCGTGCGCCAGCCCTGCTGCGAGTTGGCCGACAGAGGCCAGCTTGGCCGAGCGGACGAGTTGGGCTTGCGCCGTCACCAACTCTCGGTTGGCGCGCTCCAGCTCGCGGAGGCGGGTCTGAACCTCCTGGTACATTCGGGCATTTTCAATCGCGATGGCAATGGAACCCGCGACGGTTTCCACAAAGGCCCGATCGGGGTCGGAGAAGGGGCCAGAGCGCTTATTGATTAGTTGCACTGAGCCGATGATCCGATCATGGACAGCCAGCGGCTGACACAGAAGTGAGTGTGTCGTGGTCCCGATAGTTCGTTCCAGGTCGCGAGACTGGGCCGAGGCGGAGGGGATGTCGTTCGCCAGATACGCCTGTCCGCCTTCGACGACCTTGCCGACCACGCTCTCCCCTTTCTTTAACCGAATGGCTGTCAAGGTGAGCATCATCTCGGGAGGCTGACTCATGACATATCTGACCTCCTCCGTGCTGTCGAGCAGCGCCAGAGAGGTGACTTCGACCCCAAGCAGGCTTTGGAGCCCCTTCAAGGCCGTCGCAGCCACTTCGTTCAAATCGAGCGAAGCGTTTATGGTGTTGATGAGATGGTGGAGGGATGATAACTGGCGGGTTTGGCCCTGCACTTGACCATATAAGTCAGTATTCATGCGGCGCAAGAGCCGCAAGACGCGGTCTTTCTCTTGCAGCACCTCGCGTAATGCCCGCCGTAAATGCTCCACCTCGGCCTGCAAAGCCGGGATGTCAGTCGGCAGGGGCTCAGACGGGGTGTCCACAGAGAGGGATCTAGCCATGGCCTGGCGCGCGGGGCGCCTGGGGAGCGGCGCGCGGGCGCAGGCAACGCTCGACGAGCGGCAAGACTGTCTCGATCCCGAAAGGTTTGACGAGGAAATCCACCGCCCCTAAATGCATGGCTTCGACGACCACCGGAACCTCAGCATAGGCGGTCATAATGATCACGGGCGTCTGCCAGCCAGCAGTGCGAAAGCGCTCGAGAAATTCCAACCCGGAGAGACCCGGCATGCGATTGTCAATCAGGAGCAGGTCGAATTGTTGATTCTGAACAAGGGCCAAAGCCTCAGCCCCTGACAACGCAGGAGTCACCTGATGCCCGGCCTCGCTCAAGATATCGGCGAGCAGCGTCTGAAATCCAGTCTCGTCCTCAAGCACTAAAATGCGACTCATCGAGCCTCCTCCAGTTCGGCAGCCAAAACAAGTCAAACCGGAGTGCCCACGCACTCCGGCTGCCTTGATAGAGGTTTGGCCTCACACAGCCCCAGCCGGTATTATACCAACGCCGGAAGGACTGGTGCCCCTTGATTATTCCTGCAGCACCCAGGTGTTAATCGCCGTGGCAGCCGCGCTCCACGCATACCCATTGCTCCAGGCGTACCCGTTGCTCCAGGCATAGCCGTTGCTCCAGGCATACCCATTGCTCCAGGCGTACCCGTTACTCCAGGCGTACCCGTTGCTCCACGCGTACCCATTGCTCCACGTGTACCCGCCGCTCCACGCGTAACCATCCGTGCCCATGATGTAGTAATTGCCATCGGAGTCCTGATTCGCCGGGCCGCCAAAGTGCTGCGAGCCCGCCAGGTCAGCCGTGACGTCCAGGCCGACGTTGGCCAAGCCCACGTAAGTCCCCGTGACGGCGTCGTAGGCGTTGACCTGTCCGGCCCCCTGCTGGAAGAGGCTGGAGGCCAACTGGCCATTGCTATCCACGGCCGGGCGGGCCGAAGCCATCAGCCGATACTTCACTTGATCGGGGGTCAGCAGCGGATTCTTCTGGAGCATGAGCGCCACAATACCACTCGTGACCGCCGTGGCCTGCGACGTGCCCGACATGGTGAAGTATTTCTGGCTGTCGTGAAATTCCGGGTGCGCTACCGCAATTTGCGTGTTGAACGACATCATGCCCAGCATGTGTCCGCCTGGGGCGACGACCTCCGGTTTGACAAAACCCTCCACCGTGGGGCCAGCGGCCGAGAAGGACGCCAGCCGGTCGTCGGTCAGATTGGTGGGGGTGTAGTTGTCGCTGAAGGCCCCGGCGGTGATGACGTAGGGCACGTTCCCCGGCACGCCAATGGTCATCACGTTCGGTCCGGTATTCCCGGCGGCGGCGACCACGACGATGCCAGCCTGCCAGGCTCTCATTACCGCCTGATTGAGCGGGTCATCCCAATAATAGGAGTGAGGCGGCGCGCTAAACGACAGGTTGAGCACCCGGATGTTGTATTTGATCTTATTGGCTACAACCCAATCAATGCCGCGAATGACGTCGGGATATGACCCGGCACCGTTGGCGTCAAAGGCTTTGACGGACACCAGATTAGCGTCAGGCGCAATACCCTGATAGGCCCCTGAGCGGCTGGTAGGATTGGCGCTGAGGATAATACTTGTGACGTGAGTGCCATGGCCGCTGCCATCATTACTAACGCTGGTCGTGCCGGAGGCGACGACTTGATTGACAACTGCGTCGTATTGAGCCAACACACGCCAGGCGTTGGCGGTGTTCTTGTTGAGCGCGGCCTGACCCCAATACCCTGTATCCAGTACGGCGACGGTCACTCCGGCGCCAGTGACCCCTTGTAGATGAAGCTGATCCGCTCCGACAATCGTCGGGTAGATCGTATCTGGTCCAACTGGGCCAGCGACTTCGAGGCGGCGGCTCGCATAAATTTTGGTAATGCCGGCTTTGCCTTGGAGCGCATTTTGTTGCGCCGTACTCAGTTGCGCACCGACGGCGTTGATGAGGCCTAATTCGTGGGTGATGACCCCGCCCACAGCGTGCACCAGCGCTTTCACCGTAGCCACATCATATCCCTGGACAATGACCTCTACGGTCGGCAGATCAACCTGCGGCGTAGCGCCCCAGACGGGAGTGAGTATCAGGCTAATTAACAGCAGGGCGCTGATGAGCCGGACATTCAGTTTTTGAAAAGTCAGTGTTAGTGCGCTCACAAGTCTTCTCCCAATGATGCTATCTGAAACAAATCGTGGGTTTGTTCCTCTTTTACCAGTCCCCCACCCACGCAGTTGCACCCGCATTGCTGCCGGGGCTTACGGCTCCCGCCCAGGCCATCTGGCCTCCTGCGTAAGTCTCCGTCATCCCAGCCCAGGCCATGCGGCCCCCCGCCCAAGCCATTTGATCCCCGGCCCAGGCCATCTGCCCACCAGCCCAGGCCATGCGGCCACCGGCCCAAGCCATCTGCCCGCCAGCCCAGGCCATCTGCCCACCAGCCCAAGCCATCTGCCCACCGGCCCAAGCCATCTGCCCGCCGGCCCAGGCCATCTGGCCGCCCGCCCAAGCCATCTGACCCCCCGCCCACGCCATCTGCCCGCCGGCCCAGGCCATCTGCCCACCGGCCCAAGTTGTGCCCTCAGCCAGACTTTCAGCGCTCAACCAAGTCATGTCGCTGACACGGGCCGCGCCCAGCGCCGTCCGGGAGCCATCAGGATTGTCCACATAGTACAGGTAAGTCTGGCCGTCATCGCTCAACACCTTGGCAATTGTGCCTTGATAGTGATAAGCCAGATCGGCGTCGGTCTCATAGCCGTGCGCCAGGTCGGCGGCAAGATCCATGCCTGAGTTGGCGCTCCCATCGGCGGGGAAAGCGCCATATACCGCATCGGGCACCCACAGACGACCTGCTCCTTGCTGGAAGATGTTGTAAACCGGATTCTGATCGGGGGTGAACGCCGGGACGGCTGAATACATCAAACGGAATTTCACCTGATCCGGGGTCAGGTCCGGGTTGGCTTGCAGCATGAGCGCGGCGACCCCGGAGGCGACTGCGGTCGCCATGCTCGTGCCGTTCATCCGATACAGGCTGCTCGTCGCCGAGTAGTCCGGGTGCAGCAGGACAATCTTCTGCGTGTTGACGCCGGTCGGATCGTTGTACATGAAAGTCACGATATTCGAGCCGGGCGCCAGGACATCCGGCTTGACGAAGCCATCCGGGGTCGGGCCGCTGGCCGACCAGGACGGTATGACGTCATCCAGCCAATAGCCGGGTGTACGTTTGCTATTGACAGCGCCTACGGTGATGACGTAGGGATCATTGCCGGGGACGGTGACAGTTTCCGCTGCCGGGCCGCTGTTGCCGGCTGCCGCTAACACCACAATGCCGTTCGCCCAGGCCTGTTCCACTGCGCGGTTGAGCGGATCCACGAAGTAGGGCACCGTCGCGTAACCGCTCAGACTTAAGTTCATCACCCGGATGTTGTGCTGAGCCTTATTGGCGACGACGTACTGGATGCCCTTGATAACCGTCTCATATGAGCCGGCGCCATCGTGGTCTAAGACCCGGACACTCAGGATTTTGGCGCCGGGGGCGATGCCGAGATATACATTGGTGTCGTAGTCGCGGAAGTTGTTCCAGATGATGCCGGCCACGGCTGTTCCATGTCCGTAGCGATCGTCACTGGCAGACCAATCGTACCAACAATAATCGTCATATTGCGTGAGAGACCTGCTGGAGACCGGGCAGGTGGGTTCCATATAATCGGCCTGACCTAGGAAGAGTCTCTGCACCTGGGTGCCCAATTGAAGCTTGACATCGCCGTCGAAGTACACGCCCGAGTCCACCACGGCCACGGTGACGCCCGATCCATCAATCTCCTGCTTGTGCAGGACGTCCGCGCCCACGTCAATGGCCACGGGGTTGACCAGTTTCCATGTCCGGCGGTTGTCCGTCGCCTGCACATCCGGACGGCCATCCCACTGGTTGCGCAGCCGGCTAATCACCGCCAGGTTGTTGGTTCCGAAGCGCACGGCTGCCCTGCCTGACTGATCTGTGGCGGCCGACTGTGTGATCTTATAAGCCGTCTCGACGAACAACTTTTTGAAACTCACTGTGCCGTCGGCCCTCAGCCGCACCAGATCCGTGCCCTCACTGCCGATGATCACCCCGCCATCCACATCCAGGGCCGGGCCGGATTTGATATTGCCCAGTGTGGTGTAACTCCACCTTAGAGCACCCGTCGCCGTATCCACCGCAAAGAGGATTTTTTCTTCAATGGCGGCATACACCGTAGCGCCATCAGCCGATACTAGAGGGGAAGTGCGGAAGTGGCCTGAAGCCGGGCGGAACATAAAGCGCTGGGCGCCATCCGGATTCAAACCGTACAGCGTCCGGTCTTCGGTCGGGATGTAGATGCTGCCGTCGGTGCCTAATGTGGGTTGCGCCATGATTTTGCTGGAGGTGACGAAGACGTATTGCTTTGCCCCAGTCGCTGCCTCCAGCGCAAAGAGTTTTTTACCATCCGTGCTGGCGACGTAGACCATTCCGTTCGGACCCAAGAATGGGCTGAATTTGAGAGGTGCGGCGGTGTTATACGCCCATTTCAGGCTGCCATTGGGGGCAACGGCGTAGACGTACCCTTTGTCCGTGTCAAAATACAACACGCCGTCTGGCCCGACAATGGGCGTCGTGAGCACTACCCCGGCGCCGCTGCTGGCCTTAAACTGCCACAGTTTTTGGCCGGTGACGCCGTCGAGCGCGTAAACCGAACGCCCGTCGTCGGCGGCATAGACAGTGCCATTGGGAGCAAGCACTACCCCTCCCAAGAACTTATTGCCGCCCGTAGTTCTAAACTCCCAGCGGGTGGAGCCGTCGGGGTTAAGTGCGTAGATGCGTAGAGACTGATTGGCGATATAGATCGTGCCATCAGCGCCAATGGCAGGCGCTGTGCTATATACGCCGCCGCCTGGCAAGGTGACGCGCGCGCGTTCGGTTCCATCCGCATTCACAATTAAGAGTTTGCCGTTGTCACTAAACGACACGAAACCACCATCCGGCAGAAAAGCCGCTGGGGCGATCTGGTTCCCCTCTAGCATGTACGTGGAAAGCATGATGCGGATATCAGTCACATAACCGTTCCAGTCCGAGGCCTTGACGCTTTTATTCATGACGACGGAGCGGATTCCTGGGTAGGCGGCCAGGGATTTGACCTGGTCAGCCGGCAGAGCGGCGGCGACGGCGTCAATCAGCCATAGGTTGGAAGTCACCCTCCCGCCGAAATGCTCAACCGCGCGGGCGGCCTCCTGGGAATCGGTCCCCGTCACAATCGCCGAGATTGTTCCATCGGCGACTGCCAGCAGCGCCGGGTCAACATAGGTTCCGGCCTGCCTGGGAGAGAGGGGGGAGGGGGCCATGACCCCGCCAATCAGCGAGGCCAGGATGATGAGTGTTAGCCCAAAAGCAATTTTTGTTTTCATAACCTGTCCTGTCTATGACTGGATTTATCCTGACTATAAGATATAGGGAAAAGCATCAAGATTGCGAAAAGGAATCATTAAGATTACCTTGAGATATCTTGTCTGATCGGACACAGTTGTAAGGAAAATTTGAGACACACCGGGGTACATCAGTGCTATACTCACGAGCAAGAAAGTTCTACAATAGGATGCGATATGCGACAGTGCGCCAACTGTGGTCATCAGAACCCGGATCACATTGACTTCTGCCTGAACTGCGCCGCAACCCTGGGGCAGCATTGCCCGGCCTGCGGCCAACCTGTGCCGGCCGGGAATAAGTTCTGCGGCCAATGTGGGGCGCGCTTGCCCGAAGCGGCGGCGCCGCCCCCGGCAACTTCCCGACAAAGCGAGGTTCTGCAAAGTCTGCGGGCAATGATGCCCCCCGCGCTGGCCGAAAAGATCACGGCGACCGCCCCCCAGATCATCGGCGAACGGCGTGAGGTGACGGTGGTCTTCGTGGATGTATTGAATTTCACCGCCGCCGCCCACTCGCTCGACAGCGAGGAGGTCTACCTCTTCGTGGACGAGGCGATGCGGTTGTTCGTGGACGTCATCTATAAATATGAAGGCACGATTGACAAATTCACTGGCGATGGCCTGATGGCGCTTTTCGGCGCGCCTGTGGCGCACGAAAACGACCCCGAGCGCGCGGTGCGGGCCGCGCTGGAAATGCAGACCGTGCTGCAGCCTGTGCGCGAGCGGGTCCGGCAGAAGCACGGTTTCGATCTCCAGGTGCGAATCGGCATCAACACGGGCCTGGTCGTCGCCGGACAGGTCGGCGGCGACTTGCACATGGAATACACCGTCATCGGCGATACGGTGAACCTGGCCGCCCGCCTGGAGGCCGCCGCCGATCCGGGCGCAATCCTGGCCAGCTTTGCGACCTACCAGCGAACCCGCCCTTTCTTTCAATATCGAGCGCCAGCGCCTCTGTTCGTCAAGGGTATCGCTGAGCCAGTCCGGGTCTTTCAACCTATAGGCGTGCTCGCCAAACCGGGGAGAGTGCGCGGCCTGGCCGGGATGGAAGTGCCCATGATTGGCCGCCAGAACGCCCTGGCCCGGTTGCACACAGCCCTGGAGACTGTTATCCAGCAACGCCGCTGCCAGGTTGCGCTAATCACTGGCGAGGCGGGGCTGGGCAAGAGTCGCCTCGTCGCAGAATTCCGCCAGACGGTGACCCAGCCGCAGGTCAAAGTCTTTGAGGGAAGCTGCATAGCCTATACGCGATCACAGCCGTTGTGGATTGTGACCGAACTCTTCCGGAATATCCTGCATCTCTCAGAAACTGGGCCTCCTGGCCGTCAATACCAGGCCATTCAGGCTTATCTGAGCGGCATGGGACTTCGCCTGGACGACGTGCTTCCCTATCTGGCTAACCTGCTCGGGCTGGCGCAGTCGGATCCGGCGATGGAAGCCCGCTTGCAACAATTAGATGCGTCCATGTTGCAGCGGCAGACGCATGCGGCTCTGCGCCAAATCCTGTTGGCGGAAGCGCTCCGCGACCCGACCGTCCTGGTCTTTGACGACTTACACTGGGTTGACGTGGCCTCCCGCGATTTCCTGGAATACCTGATCCAGAGCACCGGCGACGCCCCTCTGCTGCTGATCCTGATATCACGCGATTCGGAACGCAAGACAGTCATCCGCTCCCTGATCGCGACCGCCGAGAAAAACGCCGATCAACTCCTGGACATTCAACTGCAACCCCTCTCTCTCCTGGAGAGCCAACTCTTGCTGGATCAGTTGCTGCCGGGGGCAACCGGGACCCTGCCTCCCCTGAAGCAGCGGATTGCCGAGCGAGCCGATGGCAATCCATTCTTCATTGAGGAAATTGTCCGGATGCTCATAGATCAGGGCGGATTAATACGCGAGGTGGATGCGTGGCAGGTCTCTCCGCGCGTGGACGAGCTGATGCAGGATGTGCCTGGGACTTTGAAGGGGCTGATCCTGGCCCGTTTCGACCGCCTGCCGGAGGGCCCGCGGCAGATGCTGCAGAAAGCCGCCGTACTGGGCCGCTCCTTTCCTGTCGGCCTGCTCCAGATGCTGGATCGTGCACGCGCCGCCCATCTGGGCGCCGATTTCGCCGAACTGGCAACCCGGCAATTCCTGGTCGCAGAACCTTTCGGCGCAGAAGCCGGTTATGCTTTCCGTCACGCCCTGGTGCAAGAAGCCGTCTACAACACCTTGCTGAAACGCGATCGCCAGCGGATACATGAACAAATCGCCCAGACGATTGAGACGGGCGCTTTCTGGCCGCCGGAGGAACAAACAGAAGTCCTGGCCCACCACTATGCCGAGAGCAACACGCCCTCCAGGGCCGTGCCTTACCTGATCGCCGCCGCCGAGAGCGCGGCCCGGCGCTATGCTAACGAGATTGCCATTCATCATTATCGTCGGGCTATTGCCTTGATGCAGGAACCGGCGATGGACCGTCAAACGGAGTTGACGCGAGCCCGGGTCGGCCTGGGTCAGGCCCTGAAATTTGTCGGCGAATACGCAGAAGCGCGGCAGGTGCTGCTCGAGGCGGTCGAGGATTTACAAAAAGCGGCGGCGGGAGGCCATCCTGATTACGCGGCGGGTTTGGCCGAGAGCCTGCGAGAGCTGGCGAATGTCCGACAGCAAGAGGGGATGTGGGATGAGGCGCTCACGAATCTGGAGTCAGCGTTGACGGTGTTGGGCGAAGCGGCCTCCGTAAAGTACCCGGCGCTCTGGAGTTCTCTATTAGACCGCATGGCCTGGGTTCATTTCCGTCAGGGCAGACTGGACGAAGCCTTTGTCCTGGCAAGTCAGGCCACGACTAGCGCCCCTGAACTCGTCACCTCATCGGCGACACTCGCCAGTTTGTATAACACCTTAGGGGGAGTCGCCTGGCAGCGGGGTGAACTCGATCAAGCCATTAACTACGTCGAACGCAGTCTTAATCTGTACCAAGGTTTGGGCTATTCCTGGGGCATGGCCAACGCCTACACCAATCTGGGCATCCTCTATTCCAGCCTGGGCCAATGGCCCAAGGCGGTAGAGAACTTTGAGAAGTCAGACATCCTGCGACGCGAGATTGGCTACCTCCCTGGCCGGGCCATCAATCTCAAGAACCTGGCTGAACTGCGCCTGTCTATAGGCAATCATGCGCAGGCAGAGAAAGACCTGGAGACCAGCGTCGCCCTAAGCCGGCGCTTGGGTGAGGACTATGCCACCCTGCACGGGGAGCTCACGCTCGCCCGCCTCGCCATCTTACAGTCTCGCCTTGACGACGCCGGGGTGCACCTTGACGCGGCGGAGGACTTGCTGAAGAACGCCGGGGAAGATCAAACGATTCAGTTCCGCCTGCTTCAGGCGCAGGTTCAAGCGGAGCGTGGTCATCTCCAGGAGGCCATAACTCTCTCGGCGGAAGTCCTGCAGCAAGCGCACTCGGCGGGGCTTTTGGAGGAAGAAGCCGACAGCCATCGGGTGGCCGGCCTTCTGCGGGCGCGGATCGGTGACTGGAAAGAGGCCGAGTCGGAATTACGAGAGTCTTTTACGCTCAGTGTTCAGCACAATTATCCCTATCGCAAAGGTCAAGCCTTGCTTGAGCTGGGTCATCTGTATCAACGGTGGGGGCGCCAGAGCGCGGCGACGTTGGCGGATGGGCACGAGAAAGCCCGTCAGGCGTACCACGACGCGCGCGAGATATTTGACAAACTCGGCGCGACCTACGATCTGCAAATGGTGGAAGCGGCTCTAAATCAGCTTGCGCTGGAACGCGGCGCCGAGTCCTCTCCGACTGCGGATCAAATTCCTGAGGCTCTAGCGCGATCATGGCCTGCCAGTCCCAAGGTGCCGGAGGGAGAATGGCGCCTCGCTGCGGTGGTGTGGCTCAATTTAAGTCCGCGGCCAGAGGTTGACGATGAGACGGCCTTTGAAACGCTTGCACTCGTCATGCCGCTGCTGGTCAGTGTGATCCGGGACCAGCAAGGCTACCTCATCCAACGTCCCTCGGGCCTGACGGCGGTCTTCGGCGCCCAAGTCGCCCACGAGGACGACGCGGAGCGAGCCGTTCACACGGCCAGGCGCATGCTAGAGCATCTTCGCCAATTCGAGGCGGCGGGCGAAGCCAGACTGACAGCCAAACTGACGGTGAGTTATGGGCAGGTGCTCGCTGGTTATATTGGCCCTCAGGCCAAGGCCGATTTCGTCATGACCGGCGAACCGATACAACTCGCGCAACGAGTGGCGGAGGCCGCACTGCCGGGGAGGGTGTGGGTCACGCAGGCCGTCCACGACGCGACACTTCACGCCTTCGCGTATCAAGCGCCGGCAGCCGAAGAATCGGCTCAACTGACGGATGTGCCAGTCTGGGAATTGGTCAAAGCGCTTGACAAACCCGGCCTGGCGCGTGGTTTACCTGGGACGACGGCCCGCTTCATTGGCCGTGAAGCGCCATTTGAAGCCATGGTGGATCTGGCTGAGAATTTGAAGCGCGGCAGGGGTGCCCTGGTCTGGGTCGAAGGTGAAGCGGGTATCGGCAAGAGCCGCTTAATGCGTGAATTCAGCGCTTTCATCACGACACAGGGCGCCGTCGTCTGGATTGGCCAATGCTACCCACAAAGGTCCGGGCATGCTTTTTCACTCATCTCGAACCTGCTGGCCAACGTCTTTGGTCTGCAAGGCACGGATACCCCCGAGCAGATCGTGGAGAAGATGAAGCGGACCATCAGCCTCTGGCCGCCCGAGGCTCAGACTACCCAGCCCTACTTAGAACTGCTGGTGGGGGTACGGCCGGCTGGCCTAGAGGGTGAGCGCTTGGCAAGCCTGGAGCCTGATCAGCTGCGCCAGCAAGTGTTCATCGCCATCCGGAGTCTGCTCAAAGCCCAGGCGGCGAGCCAACCGCTCGTAGCCCTATTGGATGATCTACACTGGGTTGATCCCATATCAGCAGATCTGTTGTTGTTCCTCTCCAATCTGGTGGCCTCTCTCCCCATTCTATTTGTGGGCGCACTGCGTTGGGATGAAACTGAGGCCATTGACGACCGCCTCGTCAATGTCCTGAACATCCTCAATCCTGATCAGACGCTCCGGCTCTATCTGGACCGGCTGTCCGAAACCGAGACCGAGGCGCTCTTGTCTGAACTCTTATCCGCCAAGGAATTGTCCCCGGCGCTGCGAACCCTCGCCTTAGAACGGAGTGAGGGCAATCCCTATTACCTGGAGGAAATCATCCGGGCGCTGATGGAACGAGGCTATCTGGAGCGCCGTCAAGACCGATGGGACATCGAGTCCACCGTCAATCTCCAGGAGATGCCGCTGCCCACTTCCTTGGAAGCCCTAATTCATTCGCGGATTGATAGCCTGCCAGCCGATTTGAAGCTGCTGCTTCAGTGCGCTGCTGTGATCGGGGGCACATTCGAAGACCACGTTCTAGAGGAAGTTTGGGGATCCCCGGACATCCGCGCCGCCCTCAACCGGTTGGGAGAGCGAGGTATGCTCAGGCGCGCCACCCAGCCGAGCCGATGGCAGTTCAGCCATTCCCTGATTGAGTTGACCGTTTACAACTCGATGTTGAAGGCTCGGCGTAAAGCACTCCACCTGAGAGTTGCCGAGGTGTTAGAAAGATATTGGGCTGGGGCCGAGGCAACCCATGCGGCCGAGCTGGCTCACCACTTCACGCAGGCTGAGGCCTGGAAGAGAGCGTTGACTTACCTGGTTCTCGCCGCCGATCACGCCGCCGAGCGATATGCCAATGAAGAGGCGTTGGTGTATTATCAACAGGCCAGGCAATTATTGGCAACCCAGCCAGCAGCAGATATCGCGCTGCGGTGGCGTATTGCCGCCGGCCTGGGAGATGTCTATCGGTTTATTGGAGAATTCGACGAGTCACGGGCCGCATTGGAAGAGGGACTGGCGCTCTTGGGGCAGGAACAACTCACTCCCAGCCAGCGGGCAGGACTGTATCGGCGACTGGGTGAAACCGCTCAAAAGCAGGGCGATTTTGAAACCTCCCTCCAGTGCTTTGATAAGGCGCTGTCTTATCTGGATCCGGCGGCCGGTCGTGAGGCCCAGGTAGAGGCCGCGCGGGTGTTCGCCGGCCAAGCGTGGACCCACCTGCGCCAGGGACATCTTGACCAGGCGCGGCAAGCATGTGAGACCGGCCTGAGACAGGCACAACTGGCAGGCAGCCTGAAAGAACTGGCTATCACTGAAAACACCTTGGGTGGGATCTGCTATCAACTGGGCGAGTTGGAGCAAGCACTGCAACACACCCGGCAGGCTATGCTCCTGCGCGAAAAGATGGGCGACACCTCGGGGGTGGCCGCCACGAGCAGCAACCTTGGCATTCTGGCCACCCTGGCCGGGGATTGGGGACAAGCGATGACCCTCTTCCAGCGCAGCCTCGCCCTGCGAGATGAGATTGGCGATGTGGAAGGGGTCGCGATTATCCAGAACAATCTGGGAACTCTGCTCCGCGACCAGGGGGAGCTCGATCCGGCTGAGTCCCACTTCAGGAAGAGTCTGGCTCTGGCAACTTCGCTGAAGATGGCTTATCACCTGGCCAACACCAGTATGGGCCTCGCCGAAGTTCTGCTCCAGCAAGGCCAGATCGAGGCAGCACAGACAACCCTGAACACCAGCCTGACTCAGGCAGAACTGATTGGGGCGAAGGATTTGCTGAGCGAAATTTCCCGGGTGCAGGCTCAAATTCTGCTCCAACAATCGGCCTGGCAGGCGAGCCGACAGGCCGCCCAGAAAGCGGCCGATTTAGCCAATGAAATCGGGGATCGCAATTTGGAGGCCGCGGCTTGGCGGACGCTCTCATCGGTGGAACTGCTGGCCGGCCGGCCCCAGGCCGCCCGCGAGGCGATTGGCCAGGCCTGGAAGGCTTTGGCCGGCGTCATCAGCCAGTTAGAAGCCGGGCGCGTGGCTGCTCAAGCCGGCCACCTCAGTCTATCGGAAGGTGAGATGACGCAAGCGGAGAAATATCTCCACGATGCACGAACGATCTTCGCGTATTTGGGAGCACGCCTGGACCTGAAACGTGTCGAGACGACTTTGGACCAGCTCCATAACCGGAAATCATCCGCGCCAACCGTGACGTGATGGCGGCGCCCGCCTAGCGCAAATTCCAGTTTTATTTATGGCAACCGCGCCCTTCGACTGCGCTTCGTTCAGGGTACGGTTGCCGGACTGTAAATCAACAAAGAAACCGTCCCCATCGGCAACAGTTTTATTCCATTCCTGTCTTCAGAGGCGTCTTCAGCGCGTAGCCTACTCCTCGCACCGTCATAATGACGTCGGCCTGGGCCGAAAATGCAGTTAACTTGCGCCGCAGATTGCTGATGTGGGGGCGGACGATCTCGGCCGCCTCGGCCGGATCAATACTATAGCCTCGGATCGCCTGAATCATTTCCTGGGGGGTGACCACCCGATCCGGGTTGCGGCACAGGTGGTAAAGAATTTCAATTTCCGTAGCCGTCGCCTCTACCCTCTGACCATCTACTTCGACGACGTACCGATCCAAATCCAACATCACCGGCCCGACTTCATACTGCCGGCTGGGAACAGGGGCCGCGCCCGCTCTCGCTGCGATTTGACCCGTGAAGCGTTTCAACCCGGTTTCCAGCATGGTCAGCGCCTCCCGGCGCTGACGAGCCTCAAGGAGGCGCTCCTGAACACGGGTGATGGCGCCCAGCAGGACTTCCCGAGTCACTGGTTTGGTCAGGTAATCTACCGCGCCCTCGCGTAAGGCCCGGATCGCAGAATCCACCGCCGGGAAGCCAGTGAGCATAATAACTTCGCACGGGAGTTGTTGCTCACGCACTTGTCGCAGAATTTCTAAGCCGGACAGGTTGGGCAGGTAGATGTCGGCTATCACGATGTCAACAGTTTCGCTCGCCAATAATTGCAGGGCCTGTTCAGCAGTTGTGTTGAACAACACCTCATAACCAGCCTGTTGCAGCATTTGACCGAGCAATTGGAGGCTGTCTCGATCATCGTCCACCAGCAGGATTTTCAGTCTATCGGCCATCGTTTGAGGTCGCTGCAATGGCGTTGAGTTTGCCGTCACAGGGTCGGTAAACCATGAAGTGTCATTCTGAAGGCGCCCTTCGGCTGTGCTCAGAGCCTGCCCTGAACGCAGTGAAGGGATAAACTCGCGCCTGAAGAATCTCAGGCGGAGATGCTTCCCCATTCGCTTCGCTCAGGGTCTTCGAACTTCGTTCAGCATGACAGGCTTTCGTGATGTACTGAGTATCCCCCAAAAGTTAGTGTATAGCAAGCAAGTGGCTAAAACAGATGAGGGGCGAGACCTGCGCCTTTACCCTCTTAGGCTCGCGCGTTACTCTGGCGCTCGTACTTCCCTGTGTCCATACTTCTGCATAATCCTCACCGTCTCCTCAATGGGCAGAGCGTGGCGCACACGGTCGTCCCGCCCAATCATGGTTTCTGCTGTTCGACGGCCCACCCCAGCGGGCCGAACTTGAGCGCGAGCCGGTCGCCCATGGTCAACAGATCGCGCGACAGGCGGCCCAGACTCATGACCAAATCTCTGGCCTTGAACTGCGTCAGGCCGGCCTGCTCATCCGGCTGGCCGACGATGGGCGCGGCCTGGCCGCGCCGCCCGATTTGGCAAACCTTTCCAACGGCAAGCATTTCGGCCTGTTGGGCATCAGCGAGCGCGTCGCCCTGCTGGGGGGCACACTCCAAATCGAATCACTCAATGATGGCGGCGTCATTCTTCAAGT
>Ga0209751_10000371_pt1 | contig 48120 bp, 52 predicted proteins | sample RifCSP13_1_FD_184019 | JGI IMG/M metagenome (GOLD analysis project Ga0209751, IMG submission 184019) | Soil microbial communities from Rifle, Colorado - Rifle CSP2_sed 13_1 (SPAdes) (version 2) | ecosystem: Environmental > Terrestrial > Deep subsurface > Rock core/Sediment | place: Rifle...
GCCAATCCCGTCTGGGTCCAGAGAAAAGGCAGTGGTATTTGGATAAATTTGGTATTTGGAGCTTGGTTATTGAAGATTATTTGATTATTAGTGCTTGGTGCTTGGGATTTCACATAAAGGTACCACTCGTGTTTCCCTGCCTCCGGAAGCTGTAAAATATGCCTGATCATTTGGTAGCTATACGTCTCCGTCCCTGTCCTCTCAACCTCAAACGCCCTGCTGGCATCTATTCCGATCCTCATACTTGTATTATAATAGCCACCTTATGCCCAGTATTGCCGAAATAGCAGGAGAAATCCAAACAAAAGTGCACTGGAAAGTCCGTCTGGCCGAGATTCTCCCGAAGTATGGCATCTCATTAACCATGAATGAATCATGGGAGTTAAACAGACTATCGGCTTGTATTATCGGCGGCGGTGAACATATAATTGTGATTCAGGCAGACCAGGGTCTCTGCCAAAAATGCAGTCTGAATAAAGACTGTCCAGCCTCAAAAATAGATTCGGACAACCATTTAGGTAAATAATCAGGTCAATTTTTAATCCCCCACTTCATCCCATCGCTTACAATCTCAATATCCCCTTCCAGGTCTGTTCTTAATATTTTTATACCTCTATCGCTAAATAATCTGATTACCTCCTCCCTCGGATGCCCGTAGCTATTTTTCCCGACGGAAACTACTGCCAGTTCAGGTGAAACCCTATCCAGCCAGTCTGCCCTCACTGCCTCCTTACCGGCATGATGCGGTACTTTAAGCACTTCTACCTCCCTGATATTACCGTTTGCTAGTTCTTGTCCCTGTATCCGGGAATCCCCGTCCCCCGTCAGCATCACCTCAAAATCACCGTACTTAAGAATTCCTGTCAGAGAAAAAGTGTTCAGTCCCGCTCCATTGGTAGCGGCTCCCAACACGTTTAGGTTTTCAGCCAGATACTCTTTACTCGGCCAAACTATATCAAAGTACAAATCAGACATGCGAACCCTATCACCTGCCTCCACATCTTGCTGACTAATCCCGGACTCCTGCAATTTTTTCTTCAACTCATCATATCCTACTCCCTCCCCACTTACACTTACACTTACAAAGGTAGACACACTATATCTCTTTAATACATAAGACAAACCTGACATATGATCCGCTTCCGGATGTGTTAATACCATTATTTCTATTCTTTGGTCATAAAAAGGCATGTGCCGGGAGAGACATCCGGATACTTCCGTTCCGGGCCCCCCGTCTACAAGTATTTGGGTTGTTTTGAGGGTAATCAGTATCGCGTCTCCCTGACCTACGTTGCAAAACACTACATGGAGTTTATTGTCCGGGAGCACAAAAACTGCTGCCCATATGGCTGCTGCAGCCAGGATCAGTATTTTATTGACTCTTTTTATCAATTTGGGTGTTCAATTAATTATTTTTTCTTCTGAAGTATCGTAAAACCAGCCAGACCGCCAGATAGTAACCGGCTACCCATCCCCAACTTATCTTACCCAACTCCCACATCACCCATTTACGGCTGCTGGCCTCCCCCACAAACCATGTCATCCACCTGAGAAAGGGCCAGGCACAAAGCGCAACCAACCTTCCACCGTCTCTCCAAAACAGGCCAACTCCCAGGGCAAATCCCACAATTTGCATGGAAATAGGCACCGTCCATAATACTGCTGTATTAACCAGCGGTGAAACCCAACTCAAACCTCCGAAATAGTGCAAAATCAAGGGTACCGTCAGCATCTGCGCCGCCATTGTGGTCTTCAAATCCCCTGCCAGAAGTGGAATTAATCCTTTTTTTGACGGATAAGTTTCAGCAGTAAACCACCCGCCCGTCCATATCAGCCCGGCAGTGGCTGCTAGAGATAATTGAAATCCGATATCATTAATCCACCCGGGATTCCAAAACAGCATCAGCCAGACTGCTACAGCCAGTGTCCGCGCAGCGAAGGCTTTTCTTCCCGCGCTCTGTCCTGCCAATACTGCCGTGCCCATTACCGCAGCCCTCACTACCGCAGCTTCGCCTCCCGCCAGCCCTGTGTATGTCCATATTCCCAGGATTGCCAGCCATCGACCCCGGTTTACCCCCAATAATGCTGTCGCGGCGGGCATAATCCATCCGGCCACCACCGCTACGTTGTATCCGGACGCTGCTACTACATGAGTCAAACCGGCACGCTTGAATTCCTCTTCTCCCCGCCGGCTTAAGACTTCTGAGCCTCCCAGCACGATCCCCGAAGCCAGCGCTCCCTCATCTCCCGGAATAAACCTCATGATCAAAGATTGCATTTTATGTCTCCAGTCTCTAAGTAAATATCTCCCTTGGTGTTTTTCTACCTTCCAACTCTCCGCTTCCAGCGTGTTGCCGTGGACAACCCCTTGTACCGTCAAAATATCGCCGTATTCTAAGTTTTTTCCTCCCGCCAGTGTTATTTCCAGATCATCCAGCCTCAAATCAGATTTCCCCCATTGCTGCCGCGGTATCTCTTTGACAACCAAAGTAATTCTTACCCTGTTACCATCGGTAATATGAGGTTTGCTTGCTATCATCCAACCGTATCTTACGGCCAGTATTGATAACGCAGCACTCCACCCGATCCACCTCACCAGGCTACGACCAGATCTTTTATTTGCTCCCATACCTTCGCTCCGACGATTTTTTTCTCCAGTAATTTTTCTGTGCCTGTATAGGGCCGGTTATTGACAATTTTCCCCGCCGTTACCGGCCCTACCCCCGGTAATTCCTCTAGCCGTGCCTGACTGGCCTTGTTAATATCCACTTTGCCGCTTGACACCGAATTTGATTGAACATTGGATATTGAATATTGATCATTTTTCGCGCCTTTGGCGGGAATATATATTTTCATCCCGTCTCTGATTTTTTCTGATCTATTAAGATTCATGTCTATCCAATTTGTATCCGCATCTGTCGTAATCCCCCCTGCGGACGCAATCGCCTCCTCCACCCGTGCTCCTTCCCACAGCCTGTATACACCCGAGCGTACTACTGCCCCTCCTACGTCCACTGCCAATACTGCCGATTCATTACGTAAGTTATCCGTCTCTGTGGATGAGGCACTCAAAACCTCTATCTTCGGTTCCGAATTATTGCCGGTCCTCAACCAAAACACTCCGGCCCCTAAAAGCACTATCCCTGCCAACCCTGCCGCGACGGCCCCTTTCCTCTCTTCCCACCAGGCAGGGTCTGATAAAAGCATGACGGTCGGACTCAAACACCGACGATATTAATTATCTTTCCGGGAATAAATATTATTTTATACATTTCAGGTAATTTGACCTTTACCTTTTCCCTTTCCAATACTATTTTTTCAATGTAATTCCGATCGTTTGTCTTTTCTCCGGGTATCTCCACCCTGTCTCTCAACTTCCCATTTATCTGTACAACTACTGTTACATTTTCTTCTGGTGTTACACTGGCATCAGCCTTGGGCCAGCTTTGTAAATGTACTGATGTAAATTCATTTTTATTTAAATTATCTTGGTTCGCAGTCGTTTCCCTCAAGCGCTGATATGTCTCTTCTGCCAGAAAAGGTGCCATCGGAGCCAGTAATTTTATGTAAATTTCCAGTCCATCCAGCCCCATATCGTCCTTATGATCCATCCACCAATTGGTGTATTCCATCATGGCCGCCACGGCGGTATTAAACTTCATTTCTTCCAGATCCTTATCGATCCTAACGATCAGGCGGTTTATCCTGGCCCACGCCTGGTTCGAGCCGGTCTTTCGCCTGGACGAGAGTGTATCTTCCGCCAATACCCGTACCCGCTTCAGATACCGGTTTACCCCTTCCACCCCCTCCCAGCTCCAGGAAACCATTTGCTCAAAAGGGCCGATAAACATCTCGTACATCCGTAAAGTATCTGCCCCGTACTTGTTTACCACGTCATCAGGATTAATTACATTGCCCTTGCTTTTGCTCATTTTCCGTCTGTCCGGGCCCAGTATTACACCATGACTTGTCCGTTTGTGGTAAGGCTCATCCGTCGGCACCGCTCCGATATCATACAAAAATTTATGCCAGAATCGCGAGTATAATAAGTGTAAAGTTACATGCTCCATCCCTCCGTTATACCAATCTACCGGCAGCCAGTAAGCCAATTTATCCTTGTCTGCCAGGCTCTTGTCATTATGGGGATCGCAATACCGTAAGTAATACCAGGAAGAGCCTGCCCAATTGGGCATAGTATCCGTTTCCCGACTGGCCTTCCCGCCGCATTCCGGGCATTTCGTCTCCACCCAGGAAATGACATTTGCCAAGGGCGACTCTCCGGTCTGTGTCGGCTGGTATTTTTCGACCTCCGGGAGTTTTACCGGTAAATCTTCTTCAGGCACCGGATACCACCCAGCCATACCGGCCGTAAATTCCAAATTCAATATTCTCTGTTCTAAAGTTTTTACAAGTTCAAGATCTTTGTGCTTATTTGGAACTTCGATATTCGCATTTCGGATTTTCTCCTGGGCTTCCCGGGTAGTAAACCAACTTTTTCCCTGCCCGGCACATTTCGGACAAAAGACCATGGGAATCGGCTCTCCCCAGTAGTGCTGCCGCGAAAATACCCAGTCCCTAAGATGAAGAGAATAGGAGAGTTTTCCAGCCCCTTTCTCCTCCAGCCACCCCAAAATCCTGGCTGCAGCCTCACCGGTTTCCAGTCCTTGTATCAATTCAGAGTTCATTGCTTTTCCTTCGCCCTCATAGGCTTCATGTGATACATCGCCCCCTGCTACCACTTGCCTGATCGGTAGATTGTGCTTGTGCGCAAACTTAAAATCCCGTTCGTCATGCGCCGGCACACCCATAATTGCCCCGGTGCCCACGTCGGTCATCACATAATCGCATACCCAGACAGGAATTTTTTCGCCGTTTACGGGATTCAGGGCTTTAAACCCGGTTTCCATCCCGGTTTTTTCTTTTTCCTGTTTCCTGGACCTCTCACTCATTCTCATCACTTTCCTTACATACTCAAAAACCTGTTCTTTTTTACTCCGGTTTTGTACCCAAGGCAGCGACTCGGCATACTCCGGAGCGACAGCCAGGTATGTCACACCGTAAATAGTTTCCGGTCTGGTGGTAAACACTTCAACATCATGGTCTGATTCAGCTATCTGGAATTTAATCAAAGCTCCCGCTTTCCTGCCTATCCAGTTAATCTGCTGATGTTTGATATCTTCCCTGTAATCGACTTTCTCCAAATCCGAAATCAATCGGTCGGCATACTGTGTGATCCTTAAAAGCCATTGTTTTTGCAGCCTTCTTTCCGTTTCGGTCCCGCATCGTTCACATTTGCCGTCTATCACTTCTTCATTCGCCAGATTGATCTTGCAGGACGGGCACCAATTTACGGCAATTTCGCTCTTATATGCCAAACCATGCTTAAACATTTGCACAAATATCCATTGTGTCCATTTGTAATATTCGGGATCAGTAGTATTTATTTCTCTGTTCCAGTCAAAAGACAAGCCCCAGGAAATTGCCTGTTCTTTAGAATTGGTAATGTTCATTGCAGTTGTCACCCGGGGGTGGATACCGGATTTCAGGGCGTAGTTCTCTGCCGGAAGCCCGAAAGCATCCCACCCGAAAGGAAAAAGTACATTTTCTCCCTGCATTCTGTGTTTCCTGGCTACGGCATCCAGGCATGTATAGCTCCTAGCGTGGCCTACATGTAGTCTCTCACCTGAAGGGTAGGGAAATTCTACCAGGATATATCTCTTTTTTCTCTTATCTTTGTCTGTGGATTTATAGATTTCATGCTTCAGCCACAGGTCCTCCCACTTTTTGTTCTCCTTTGAATTATCTATAGACATTACATTATTTTATTCTTACCCGTAGATGACTTCAAGCACTCGATTTTTGACCTGGATAATATAGTTTTATGAATTTATTACATTTCTATTATTTAGTCTGAATTTATTTGATTACTTCATTAGTATAGTTTTTTTATCTATATGATATCCCTGGCAGTCTAAAAGGGTTGATTGCTATTGTAAGAAATCAGTAAGCTTATAGTTATTAAATTGATTGATATTTGTAAGAACAAATATTAACTTGGTGTAAATTGTGAAACTTTGCTAATCTACCAGATTTTAATATTACAGTGCTACAGCCATAGATAGAGGCAAAATGCTTATACTTATAGTCTTTTGTGTATTTTTATTTTCATCATTGATTTTCACTTGTAATTGTCATATATTACACTGAAATCAGTATAATATTATTATCATATAGTATAAATAAAATTATTACATAAAATGACTACTCCTTCTACCCCATACGCAGGCCAACTTTTGAGTGATTACAGGGAATTTCTCATATCAAGGCAGGTATCCCCCAACACACTAAAAAACTACCTTTCAGATCTACGGATATTTTTTTTCTTCTTAAACTCTTTGGCTCTCCCCGTTGAAAGCGGCCGATTAAATGTTATTTTTACCCCGGAGGTATTATCTCAATTCTCCCAATATCTCTCCACTATCAACCCCGCGGCTACTGTAAAACGCCGGCTTTCTTCACTTCGAAAATTTCAAGAATACGCACACCAAAACCAACTACTGGCCTCACCTGAAACATCTTTCTCGGCTGACGAATCTGCTGTTACTGCCGCTTTACCTGACGGGACGGACCCTCTACCTACTCCGGTACTTCAGCCAGTGGAACCATATTCTCCTCCGGTCATGGACGTACCCCAATCGCCGGATCATTCCGTGACTACCTTTCCCCCCGTCGGCAGCGAGCAGGAAAATCCTCCTACTCAAATAAACCCCTACATCATGTATGCTCCCCCCGCTTCTGTCACAGAATCACCCCCGTCGGTTTCCGATAACCACACATCCAGACCTTCTGACCTTATCCGACGTCTTCCGGACAATTTTGTTTCTTCAATGGTTACTTCTCAACGCAGTACAAAAATTTGGTATTACTTTTTGCCTGTAGTATCTTTTATCCTGGCTTTCCTGATTACTTACATCGTTTCCCTAGCTTCTTCTTCCGATTCTTCACCTCTCAGTCTGTATCGCTCGGTACAGGCTTTAGCCTCAAATCTATAAAAATAACTGTATTATAGGAAAGTCATATTATGAGTAATCTTTTCCAAATAGCCGTTACAGGGGTTTACAGCGGGTCAATAATTATTGGCTTTAACGAAAAATTTACTTTCAGATCTTCCACAAATTCGTGGTAGTTTTTCCACTTGTTTCCATATAACTTTTCAAACAGAGATAACAGATAGTTTGTCGTCAGCCACTCCGAATTAACAGAGTACACAAAATTTCTATAACTTGAGTACATATATTCCTCACTCCTGATTCCGGTAATTGTTTCTACTGGGCCAAACCTTTGGACTTTCCTCCTTCCGGAGTTTCGATGTATAAACCGGCTCAGATGTATGATTTGTTCTTCAGAGTCCACTTTCACTGCCCGATACCCGTTTTCAAACAAAGTGCCGCTTCTGTGATATTTCATATTATAGTGCATAACATAATTTGTTCCGACCCTTCTCATCAACTTAGTCATTCCATCGGCATTAATTTGTCTTATCAGCAGGTGAATATGATCCGGCATCAGGCAAAATGCCAGTAAAAATACTTCCCCGTTCAAACTCATTTCCTGCTTATGCCGTACAATATACGGTCTTTCGGTTTTAAATCTCGTGTTCGAGTCCGTTTTGTATGGTGTCAAATATCTTTCCAGTTGATTTAAATAGAATTCAAAATCCTCCTCATCCCTGAATAACTCTTTCCTATCCAGTCCTCTGATATATATATAGTATATTCCCCCCTCTACATATTCCTTTATCCTGTTTTTACTGGGCATTATTAATGATAATACAAGGGTCAGACCCGGAGCGCAATAGGTCAAACCCTATCCATTTTCTCTATTGACTCTGATTACCAATTATAAATATTATATAAGTAAATGAAAACGGTCCTGCCTTTACAAAAAATTGCCTTCTTCATAATCCTGGGGACTATCCTGCTTCTCCCTTTATTTTTTTTACCTGTTACTTCCGAATACTATGATTTCAATAAAAACGCTCTTCTGATAATCAGTTCTTCCCTGCTATTAATAATTCTGACGGTTTCCTTTGTTGCCGATAAACAAGTCAGAATAGTCAGAAGTCCGCTGACCATGCCGTTGTTTTTCCTCCTGGCCGCTTGGGTGGTTTCCGCATTTCTCAGGACACCAAATAGATTTGATGCATTTTTTGATCCTGGACAAACCGGAACCGTCATCGCTTTGGTTATTTTCTTCTATTCAGCTATAAATCTGGTCCGCAGTAAACGGGAATTGGAACTTTTGGCCTTGTTTACAGTCCTATCAGGGGTACTTCTTTCTGTCTTGGGCATTCTGTGGGCTTCAAACCTCCTTCCTCAAGTACTCCCTTGGGAATTCCTGAAATCTCCGGTCTGGTCTCCGACGGGCAGCCCTATTACTTCCATGGTATTTATCTTAAGCCTTATCCCGTTCCTGATCATCATGCTCGTCAGGGAAAAACCGGGTACCAAAAAGGCTTTGGGTATATTAGTTGCAATACTGCTTACCGTCTTGTCTTCCGGATTGATTGCCTACCGCATATTCAAACCTGGTAGTGCTTTCCGCCCCGTGTTTTTATCCCAAAATACAAGTTGGGCGATCGCCATGAGAGCTTTGGAAGTATCCCCACTTTTTGGTACCGGTCCGGCTACATATGTCTCCAGTTTTACGCGTTTCCGTCCCATCAGCTACAACCTTACCCCCACCTGGGCGTTAAGGTTCACCAGCAGCAGCAATTATTACCTGCAGCTGCTTACTACCGTCGGACTCACCGGCCTGGTAGTTTACCTCTTCCTCGTTTACAAAACTGTCCAATTATTTAGTCGGGCTCTTCGCTCCTCTTCGGAATCACCCGTCAAGCTTCTTGCCATCACCTCCACCTCCACAGCACTGATCTTATTTGCTCTCCAGTTATTCCTCTATCCTACATTATCCTTGCTGTTCCTTCTGATTGCGATGCTGGTTATCGCCACTTTAGCCTTCAAACATCTGGGTTCATCGCTGGTTCACGAGGCCAACATCGATATCGTAGCCGCCTCAGATACCGGTGCACGGACGCCTATTCTTCCCTGGGTATTCCTGGGTGGGGCCGTTCTCTTTCTCATTCCTGCTCTCTATCAGTTTGGCAGAGTATACGCTGCCGAAACCTTATTCAGTAAAGCTCTGGTTTTCGCCGCGGCAAACGAAGGCCGCCAGACATACGATACTCTGATTTCCGCAATGAGGCTCAACCCATATAAAGACAGCTATCGTTTGGCATACTCTCAGACCAATCTCCTTTTGGCTAATTCTGCTGCCACCAAAAAGGATCTGACGGCAGACGAACGCAATACCATAACTCAACTCATTCAGCAAAGTATTCGTGAGGCCAAAAATGCAGTTGCCGTCAACCCCAACAAGGCCTCTAACCTGGAAAATCTGGCCGCCGTCTACCGCAATCTTTTAAACCTCGCAGAGGGTGCAGACGTCTGGGCTTTGGCCTCCTACCGTCAGGCTGCGGTACTGGACCCCGTAAATCCAAATATCACTATCAATATGGGGGGTATACTTTATGCCCAGAAAAATTATGACGAGGCTATCCGTTTATTCCAACATGCTGTAGACCTCAAACCGAATCATGCCAATGCTTACTACAACCTGTCCGCCGCTTACCGCGAAAAAGGCGATTTCAAAAATGCCCTTGTAAATATGCAATCGGTAGTCGGATTGATAGACAGAAACAGTCCCGATTACGAAAGAGCCGTTTCCGAGCTGGAAGAATTGCGCCGCCGTGCCGGGGAGACTACTGCTGCCCAACCACAAGGCCCCCTCCCTGCGGGTACGGAACTGGAAGGCCCGTCTCCTTTGCCTTCTCCCATCATCAGCCCTCCTATTGAACTTCCCGAAGAACTCGGCCCTGAAACCACTTCATCTCCTGCTCCCACGACAGGTACTCCCACCCCTGCACCCACCACCACTCCCACAGTACAATAATCCGGTTCAATCAGTGTTGACACCAGATGTTTTAGACTTATAATATTCGCATATTGGACGTTTCAGTTGTTACTGTATCCCGCCAGATTGAATTCCGGATATTGGACTCCCTCGGCGACGCCCTTAATGTCCGCGAGCGATAACAAAAGTTTGCGTTTATTAAATCCTATAATTTGATATAATTGAATCATATGGAGAGATATTCCCCCCAACAGGCGGCCTCAAGACGGGAGCTGCAACAGACGCTATTTTTGATGCTCTGCCCCAATAAACACTGGTATCTGATTAAGGGATACGAAGTGGAATCGCACCAGGAAGCCCGGAGCTGGGGTCTAAAACCTTGCCGCTATTCATCCTGTCCCAAATGCCGCCAAAGACCGGGACCGCAGGTACCTCTCGACACCGGTCGTAAGATCAGCGCGCTGCAAAACTATGACAAACCGTCCGAGCTGATCCATACTATCCTGGAAGAAATCCGTGAAACAATAAAGGACCGGGAATCTGGTTCCCGATAAACCTTTTAGTCAACTCTCTCGCAGAATACACCCATAGCAATGTTAAAATTACCCCAGTCCCCGGGGCTCATAGGTAAGTGGTATACCAGGTCGTTCGCATCGACCAATCGCCGGTTCGATTCCGGCTGAGTCCACAAAATTAGTCTGCTTTTTCATACACCGCTCCCCGGGAAACCCCCAGTTTGCGCACCAGTTTATTTTTCTGCAGCCATCCCAGATCATAGTGCAGGGTTTTTGGGTTCACGGAAAGAAACCTCCGATGTATAAAGTCAAATGAACTCCGGGGCTGCTCCCCGATAACAGCCAGTATCTCCTCCCGCCTGGGCAGTAAATGCGGTGCCCCCTCGTCTTCCGGCTCATCCTTCAGCCTCTCCAGACCGGCGTTCGCCTGCCGCACTACCCCCTCCAGAAAATACTCCACAAATCCGGTCATATCATCCGAAGGCGTGAGCACTTCGTAATATTCTTCCCGGTGTTTTTCAATGTATTCTTCCAGCATCAACAGCCCCTTAAACCCATATCCCTCTGTTTGTAATAGATATGCCGAAACTAGCCTCCCCACACGTCCGTTCCCATCGGCGAAAGGGTGGATCTTTTCCAGAATGAACTGGGCTGCAGCCGACTTTTCCGCCGTGGAATCATACAATCCGCTGATATACCGCGAGTACTCATCCATCATTTCCTGCAGCCGGAAATGCGGCGGAGCCACATGCACCGCCACCCCCGCCTGGTTATAAATAGCCCAAGGTTCGTTTCTGTATTCTCCCGCACCCGGTGACAAATTCTTCATTGCCGCGGAGTGTAGGTCCCGTACCAGTTTTGTAGAAAATTTATCTCCGTAGCCTCCGGAAAAGATCCGCCTGTAAGCGGAAAGCAGATTCTGGGCCTCAAGTTTCGGTGACTGTTCTGTCGCCGGTATCCCTTCGATTCTGGCAGAATACACAGCGCTCTTTAATAGCGACCTTCTCAAGAGTTTCTCTTCCACCACCGACATCTGCGGCAGGGCATCATATACTCTTTTAAGCACCTCGATCTCCCCCAAAAGCGCAGTCAGCCTCGCCGTCTTGTCCCATTTATAGTTAAGCATTAGAACATATTAGAACATATTGGAAGATATGGGAAGATAAACCTTCCGGTCTGGAAAGAATCCGTCTCTCCCGAGACACAGCACATGGTAAAATAATCAAGCTGCCAGGGGCCCGTAGTTCACCGGTAGAATAACTCCATGGCATGGAGTAGAAAGGGGTTCAATTCCCCTCGGGTCCACTAAAAAATTTATGCCTGATTCTTCCCCCCCTGCCCGCTTCCTCCTCTTTACTGTCTTTCTTACCGGGGCTGCAGTATTAATCATAGAAGTCACCGCCACCCGCCTCCTGGCCCCATATTTTGGAAACACTATTTACAGTTTGTCCAGTGTACTTACCGTTATTTTGGGAGCCCTAAGTGCCGGCTATTACTTGGGGGGGCGTCTGGCGGATCGTTTCCCCCATACCCGGTATTTTTATTCCGTTATTGCTGTTTCCGGTCTGGCTTTGCTTTTGACCAAAGTATTAAGCACGATTATCCTTCCTTTGTTGTCCGCTGTATTGGGTCTGGATACCGGCCCGCTTCTGGCCTCATTGCTGTTATTCACCTTACCCGCGGCCTTGCTTGGTACCCTCTCGCCTTATGCCATCCGGCTTATTCATTCCTCCGCCTCCGCTTCCGGTGTCGGTTCAATCTCCGGTACGGTTTATTTCGTCTCCACCCTGGGCAGCATCGCCGGAAGTCTGGGTACCGGCTTTTTCCTGATCCCTCTTTTTGGACTGGACCGGATTATCACTGCTACCGCCTTGGGGCTTGTTTTTTTGGGAATCTGGGGGTTGAAATTCAGGCCGGCAGTACAGATTACTTTGCTGTTTATAGCCGCCCTGATTTTATCCCGTGTTTTCCATAATCCCCCGTCACCTTATCCCAATACTATTTTTTCCATGGACGGTTTGTACCAAAAAATTTATATTGTGGAAAACAATTCGCGCAATCCCACAGCCCGCTATCTTATCCAGGACCGGAATTTTTCCGCAGGGATTTACCTGAATTCAACAGACCACGTTTTCGAATATACCCGTTACTTTTCCCTTTACCGGGTGTTTATGCCCCGGGCCAAAAATATACTTGCCGTCGGCGGAGGAGGATATACTACACCGCGTCACTTTCTTGCCGAGATTCCCGATGCCCGTGTCGATGTGGCAGAAATAGAACCCTTTCTGTATCCTCTGTCGTTAAAATACCTCAACTTGTCTCCGGATGCCCGCTTGAATAATTTTACAACTGATGCCCGCCTCTTTTTGCGCCAGGCAGATAAGCCTTATGATATTATTTTTGCGGATGCGTATTCTTCTCTTTTATCCATCCCTGTCCATTTGGCCTCTCGGGAGTTCTTTCAGCTGGCCCGTGACCACCTTTCTCCAGACGGCTTGTTTATAGGCAATTTTATCGGTAGTTTCACTCCCGTAAAAAACTCCTACCTCCTCTCTCAGATCAGGACTTTCATCAACGTTTTTCCCAATACATATCTTTTTGTCCACTATCCGGACCGATTGGACATGTCCCAGAATGTGATTTTTTTGGGCCTCAACAGTCAGGATAAACCTGATTTAAAAACTTTGCTTACCCGGACTCCCCTGCTAGCTGTTTCCGATCCACTGTCGCATTACATCGATCCCTCAAAGTTGGAGCTTGACCACTATCCCGTATTTACTGACAACTACAATCCCTCGGAACATTTTCTGGCCGGGGATCTTCGCGATAGCTACACTCTTCACCTCAAATAATTTTTTTAATATCCCCTATTTCAAAAACAATCTCGGATTCACCTGCACTCCGTTTTTAAATATCTCAAAGTGCAAATGCGGCCCGGTAGATCTTCCGGTGGAACCTTCAAGTCCTACCACATCTCCCCGATTTACTGATTGCCCTACGGTTACCGAAACTTTGGATAAATGCGCATACCGGGTCGCATAACCGTTTCCGTGATCTATCATCACTTGAATCCCATAGCCCGAGTTATCCTTCCAGCTGGCCACTGTCACCCGGCCGGCATCTGCCGCCAATACCGGTGTTCCATGGGAAGTAGCGATATCCAATCCCCGGTGATACCAGCTGAAGTTTTGGGTTAACCTGCCTCCCATCGGCCATACAAACTGTCCCAGTGCCGATACTACCCCCGCATCCGGAGTCCTCTGGGCCAGGCTGGGTGTCCTCGGACTCCAGGGTGCCGGGTCAGCAGGTTTCTTTCCCTCCGGCACAATCAACTCCTGACCTACATCCAGGGAAAAATTCTCATTGTCTTTAAATGTATTAAAGGGAAAGTCCACAATTGCCTGGGGATTGGCTTCGTACTTCTTGGCAATGGTATAAATCGTCTCTCCACGCGTAACTTTATGCCTCATACCCGTTACCGGCAAGACTCTTATCACATGGCCGGGACGGATTGCATCGACTGATTTAAGACTGTTTTCCCATTTTATGGTATCTTCGGAAACCCCGAATTTGTCTGCAATCCCCGACACCGTATCCCCGGGTTGGACGATGTATTCGAGTACCTTGTCCCGTACTTTGTCGGATACTTCGGTTGTTGTGCCCGTATCCGTCACCTGCATTATCTGGCTGGATGGCAGCAACTCCTCCCCCTGATTCTGCTCTATTCCGGGGAAAGAGTTTGCCAAAACCGGGGCCAAAACTACTGCCATCGCCACCAATCCTCCCATGGCCGAATGTACAAACGGTCTGGCAAAACGGCCTCTCTGCCGGTAAAGCACTTGAGCTACAGCCCCTTTTACTCTTTCAAATCTGGAAAATACCTTGTAAATCTGACGAAAAACCAGCCTGTACCAGTCGCTGAAAAACAGCTTCAAGTCCTTGGTAAGCACTTTCAGGTTGGGCTTCATCTTATTTTGCCCTCAAACCTTACCATATTCAGACTACCCATGCAAAATTATTACTTTCCAATTTTGTCCCGAAGGTTTCTTATCCCCTCTACGCTGACAGTGGACACAAAACCACCCACAAAACCTGCAATTGCCATTGGCAATATTCCAGGAACGATTACAAGCAAAGACATAGCCATTTTCTCTGGAACTGATACTTCCGGTCTGTCCCAAATTTCATTTAGCATCACACCGGCTGCTGTTACAGCTCCAACCAGTACCCCGATCTTAACCTCCCAATCTTCAATCAATCCGGAACTTTTAAGAATTTCCATTTCTTTAATCTTACATTATAGGTCTTAATTTGTCAATTTCTTCCCTCGCCACACCTGCATCCGACCACGGACGATCTTGTTTCCCGATAAGTATGGTCTTCTCATGCCCTTTTCCTGCTATTAGTACAATATCACCTGCTTTGGCCATCATAAAAGCTCTCCTTATAGCCTCCCTTCTGTCATTTATCTTTATTACTTTATCGCTGTATCGCTTGTTAATTCCGCTCATTATTTGCTCAGCTATCTCATCTTGGCTCTCCATCCTCGTGTCGTCCGACGTAATAATAACTACATCCGCCAACCTGCTTGCTGCCTCCCCCATCATCGGCCGTTTGGTTTTATCCCTTTCCCCCGTCGCCCCGAAAACTGCAATCAACTTCTTATTTTCCGGCAATTCTTTTTTTAATTGTTTCAGTACCTGCTCCAGTGCGTTCGGGGTATGCGCAAAATCCACAATCACCCTGAATTTCTGCCCCGCTTTCACCTCTTCTCTCCTCCCCGGCACTCCGCCAAAGGACTTGATCACTTGATCGCTTAATCGCTTATTAACTTTCAGAATTCCCACCACCGCTTCCGCCGCCCCAATATTGTATTTGTTATAGTCTCCCGCCAGCACTTCAGCTATATTTCTTATTTTTGTTTTCCCATAAGGAATCGTTTTTACATTGATCATTTTATAAGATGGATCATCCTGATTAAGAACTGCGTACTTCACTCTTTTAAATAGCTTGAGTTTGGTATTTTGGTATCTGGTCATATCGATAAAATCGTCCAAGTGCTCATGGGTGATATTGGTCAGGACGCCGATATAGAAATTGCAGCCCATCACGCGGTATTGGTCCAAACCGTGCGCCGTTACTTCCAGCACCAAATGCGTAACCCCTTCCTTCACCATCCTGGCAATAATTTTCTGCATCAGGGTCGCATCCGGGTTAGTAGTATGGAACCCGGTATCAATCTCTTCGTCCCCTATCTTCGCGGAAACTGTAGAAATAAGTCCCGTTTTATATCCTGCCGCTTTCAGAATTTCATAAATCAAAGTGCATGTAGTCGTCTTCCCATCGGTCCCCGTCACCCCGATCACCGTCAGCTTTCTGGCCGGATAGCCGTTCCGCGCCACTGCCCACACGGCTCTCACAAAGTGCCATAAATTTTTTACTCTCTGCACTTTCCATTTGACCTCTGCTTTGAACTTTTTCTGATCCACAACCCAATCATACCACCCCCCTTCCCCCTCCTAATCTAGGAGGGGGGACTGAGGAGGGTGGTACTTATTACCTCCATAACCCTCTCTATATTCCCCTCTACCTCTTCGTTCCAAAACCTTACCACCTTAACTCCCAGTTCACCTACCGTCCTAGTTCTGTATTCATCCAAATCCCATCTATCAGAGTGTGTCGAACCATCTAACTCTATGGCCAACTTCTTTTCTGGACAATAAAAGTCCAGAATATAATTGCCGACACTATATTGTCTTCTGAATTTCACCCCCAGCTGACTTCGTTGTATTCTCTTCCACAATAGCCTTTCAGCCACAGTAGCCCTGTTTCTTAATTCCTGTCTTCGACCTTTCAACTCCGGGGAGTTCCGCACAAACCTCTTCACTAATTCAATATACTACCCCTCTCCCCCTCCTAATCTAGGAGGGGGGTGAAGGGAGGTGGTATAAAGCAGTTCTATAATACCGCCAGCCAGACTCCGAAAATCGCCAGCACCATCCCGAGTAGCCATGCCCTGGCCACAATCTTGGGCTCCTCCCAGCCGATCAACTGCAGCCAGTGGTGCAGTGGGGCGATAGGAAAAATCCTTTTTTTCATAAACCGTTTGGAAAACAGCTGCAGGCCTGAACTCAATCCTTCGGCAATAAAGACTCCGCCGATTACCATCAGTGCTATCATTTTCCCCGAGAGCAGCCCCACTACTGCAAGTGTCGCCCCGAAAGCCAGTCCTCCCACATTTCCCAGCATAATCCGGGCCGGGTAAATATTGAAGTACAGGTAGGCAATTAGTCCTCCCAACCACAGGGAAATAAACAGCATCAACACCTGGTCCAATTCTGTAGCCGCAATTACCCAAAAAGCCAGCAGGCATATCATCAACAGTCCTCCGGACAGTCCGTCCAATCCGTCGGTAAAATCAAACGCGTTGGCAAATCCCACGATCAAAAAAGCATATAGCGGTACAGCCAGCCACCCCAGATCCAGATAACTGCCTGTGAGTGGCATATTTACGATATCCATGCCCAATCCCCAATACATCAATGCTCCCACCCCGAAACCCAACAGCCATTGAATTATAAATTTGTGTCTCATTCTCAATCCGAAAAATCCCGTTTTGGCAAATCCGAAAATCTTTATTAAATCATCATAAAAACCCAGCAATCCGAATCCTAAGAATGTAAATATGATTACTCCCAACTCTCTTCCCAGCGGGTACCCGGACGTCAACTCCCCTTTCACCAACCAGTAAACTACTGAAAATAAAACCGCCACTATCGCCGCTACCGGAATTCCCCCGCCGGTAGGCACACCGGCTTTGACCGCGTGCATTTTCCGGATCTCATAAAAAGCTTTTGTTGCGGTTTTTCTCTTTTCTTCGGTTTCCCGTCCCCTGGTGAATTTCCACCGGTACAGAAGGCCGATAAAAGGCACCATCACAGCCATGGTCACACCGAAGGACAAAATCAAAAGTCCAAGATAAAACCTCATTTATTTTTCAAATTTTTTTCCGTAGGTCTAATCTGTTGTGTTCACGTACTCCCCATATTATAGAAATTGCCGTCAAGCCTAAAATTATATACATCCCTTCTCTTCCCCACCCCCACCCGAAATAAGTCTCAGCCACTTCGCTGGTAATCGCCCCGAATCCTCCGATTACCCACACCCCCCCGACAAACTTCGAAATTCTCTCCTTTCTTTCGCTGACTGTGGCCATTCCTTTAGTATAATACTCTCATGCCACCAGTAAAAAAGGTGCATTTCATGGGGATCGGTGGATCCGGTCTGGCTGGTGTCGCCCAGATAGCCAAAGCCTATGGCTTCTCTGTTTCCGGCTGCGACCTGGCCATAGATACCCCTTATATTGATAAAGTCAAAAAAGCCGGAATCAGCGTTTTCAGCGGCCACGACGCTTCCCATATTGCCGATGCGGATCTGGTGGCTGTCAGCCCGGCAATCTTTTATCAAAGCGACAACCATCCCGAGACGGCTCTGGCCAGGAAAAAAGGCATTCTTATTAAATGGCAGCAATTTTTAGGCGAATATCTCCATCACGGTAAATTTCTCATCTGCATCGCCGGCACTCACGGTAAATCCACGACATCCGCTCTTGCCGGGCTGGTTTTGGAAGCCGCCGGCCTGGATCCGACTGTAGAAGTCGGAGCTACTGTTCCGGTGTGGTATAACAACGTTCGTATCGGCAAGGGAAAATATTTTATTTCCGAAGCGGATGAGTATCATGACAACTTCGCTTCGTATCATCCGGAGATAATTATTTTAAATAACATCGAGTTGGATCATCCGGAATACTTCGGCACTTTTGAAAAAATACTGGAAAGCTATTTAAGATTCATAAAAAATATTAAACCCGGCGGCACCCTTATCTTCAACGCCAATTCCTCCGGCAACCTGGAACTCATTAAACTGCTCAGCGGTCAAATTACTGATAAAAAACTGGTTCTCGTTTCGTACAACTATTTCGATGTGAAAAACGAAATGCTGTCTCCCGATAAAACGAAATTTGAATATCAGGGAAAAAAATATGAACTGAAAATTCCCGGTCGCCATAACATTGAAAACGCTCTGGGAATAATTGAACTGGCCAATGTTTTGAATATTAATTTCTTAAACTTAAACTCGGCTCTTAAACTGTTTTCAGGTATCGGCCGTCGCCTGGAACTGCTGGGGGGAAAGAAAGGCATCAAGATTTACGATGACTACGCCAACCACCCCACCGCCTTCATGGCCACCATTCAGGCTGTCCGCCAGTTGAATCCGGACTCCCGAGTATGGGCAGTCATCGAACCGCACACTTTCTCCCGCCTCCGCGCCGTCCTTCCCCAATTGCCCGCATCCGTCCGCGGGGCGGATCATGTCATCTTCTCCAAAATATATGCCTCGCGCGAGCAGGATCCGGGAGACTTTTCCGGAGCGGATATCTCAGCGGCTGCCAAACATCCTGACTCTCGTTATATCCCTGAATTCCCGGCAATTATTGATTATCTCCACTCCCATTCACACACCGGCGATGTCATTCTGGTCATGGGCAGCGGGCAGTCCTACAAACTCTCCCGCCAAATCCTTGAAAATATTTAAATTTCTGTTATTAATTTCTTTTTTATTTGGAGTTTCGTTAGAAGTTTCCGCGCATTTTCATCAGATTCCTACCGCCCGGGTAATTGCTTCCGTTGCCTCTTCTGATATTAATAAAGACCCAGTCCTCACCCGGCACCGCTACTATTATGTCCTCCGTCCCGGATATATGGCCCGTACCCGCTGGTTTTCAGGTGGGTTGGTCTCCCGGCTGGCATTTTTCCTGACTTTCAATCCCGATGCCATCGCTGTAACTTACTGGGACAATATATTTTTAAAAAATCCTGAAGATGCCCATAATGTCCCCCTGATAGCACATGAGCTGGTCCACACCGTCCAGTACAAAAAGCCCTTACTTGTATACCATGCTGTCCGCTATTTCTGGTACTACTTTACCAAGGGCTACCAGTCCGTGCCCTATGAACAGGAGGCATTTGAATTTCAAAAATCGGTCCTCCAGGCCATTTTGTCAGCAGAATAACGGTATAATCAGGTTGTGACATATCAGGAATTACGCGCCAAATACCCCCGGTTCATCTTCCGCAATTTTGTCTGGCAGAGGATTGGCTCCGATCTGAAAGTCACTTACAATTTTGAAACCCCTCCGGACCATTACTTCAAACATCAGATGGTTTTTAAAGATTTTCCTTCGGGTGCGGAGCCTCTCCATTATCAGGATCTGCTTTTTCATATCGGCTTCTCCCTTATGCCCTCTTATTGGAAAGCAACCTGTTCCCCCATTATCGAGATCCAGGCCGGAGCCCTAGCTTCCCCTCAGATCCCCTTTTGGGAGAAGTTATTTATCAAAGGTATGGGAGAGTATTTCTACCAAAACCAAATTGACTTTGCACAGCCAAAATTCCTTAATATCATTTCAGCTCCTCCCTCTCCTGAATTAGGAGAGGGAATAAAGGGTGAGATACCAAAAAAGACACCGAATCTGCACAATAAAGTATTAATTCCCCTTGGCGGCGGCAAAGACTCGATTGTCACTCTCGAACTATTAAAAAAACATTACGACACGGCTGTTTTTATGCTCAACCCCACCCCTTCCATGTTGAAAATTCCGGTGTTGGCCGGAGTAGATAAAGTATTTATAGTCCAAAGCATTATCGACCCCTATCTTCTGGAATTAAACCGTCAGGGCTACCTCAACGGCCATGTACCATTTAGCGCTTTCCTGAGCTTCGTTTCATTATTTATTGCCGCAGCAACAGACTGCTCTCATATTGCCCTATCCAACGAACGCAGTTCCGAAGAAGGCAACACTGAATACCTGGGTTATACTATCAATCACCAATACAGTAAGACGCTCGAATTCGAGACCGACCTTAATCGCTATATCGCTCAGTCACTTAATCTCTCGATCACTTATTTATCTTTCCTCCGCCCCCTATACGAACTCCAAATCACCAAACTTTTTTCCCTTTACCCTCTGTACTTTCCCGTCTTCACCAGCTGCAACCGCAACTTCATGATCGATCCCGCCAGGCACCCGGGGAAAGGCCTCTGGTGCAGGAAATGTCCCAAATGCGTGTCTCTCTCCCTGCTCCTTACCCCCTTTATTGGCAAGAAAAAAGTAATGGAGATCATGGGCGGTTATCCGTTAGATCTCCCAATAAATCAAGTAACTATTAACAAACTGACAGGCAAACTGCCGGTAAAGCCTTTCGAATGTGTCCTCACCCGGGCAGAAGCCCAAGCCGCACTCGAAATTATCCAATTTGGCCAATCTGACCAATTGGATCAATTATTGTCATCTTACTTCCACAACCCCAATCTCCCGTTTGAATTTGAGGATATACTAAAAGCAAATTATGCCGGTACTTGATCAAATCAGCCGATTAAGCAAAGTCCTGATCCTGGGCTTCGGCCGGGAAGGCCGGTCCACTTATCATTTCCTTCGCTCCCGCTTTCCGGATTTGCAAATAGTTATTGCTGACCAAAAAATCCAGAATAGCGTACCCGAAGATCCGAAAGTAAAAACATTCTTCGGTCCTTATTATTTAAAACAAATGTTAAATGCCAAATGCCAAATGGTCATTAAATCTCCTGGTATCTCCCCTCACTATCCGGAAATCGTCGCCGCTAAAGAGGCCGGAGTCATTTTTACTTCCCATACCCAGATATTTTTGGAAACCTGCCCTGGTAAAATCATTGGCGTCACCGGTACCAAAGGCAAATCCACCACCGCTTCTCTTATCCATCACGTCCTTTCCAAGTCCGGCATCTCTTCTGTTCTGGTAGGAAATATCGGCACCCCAGCCCTGGATTTTCTGGACCAGATTACCTCCCGTACGCTGGTGGTCATGGAATTGTCCTCCTACCAGCTGATGGATGTTACCCGCTCTCCGCATATCGCCGTCATGCAAAATATTGTTCCGGATCACCTGGACTATCACCAGTCCTTCGACGAGTATGTCGCCGCCAAGCAGAATATCTGCCGTTTTCAAACTGAGGAAGACTACTATATCTACAACGGTGATTTTCCCCTGCCCAAAAAATCGGTCCATCTTACACCGGCCAGTAAAATATCCTATGGTCTCAAGCGCGCTTTGATCGACATCCAGGATTCGCCTCTCAAAGGAAAATTCAATCTTTACAATGTTATGCCCGCCATGATAATCGGCAAAATGCTTGGCCTGGATAGCAGGCAGATTACTTCTGCCGTAAAAACCTTCAAACCTCTGGAAACACGCCTCCAGCCGATCGGAACATTTAAAGGTGTCACTTTTTATGAAGATGCCCTGGCTACAATTCCAGAAGCGACCATCGCCGCTCTTGATGCCTTTTCTTCGGGTATCGGAACTCTCATTGCCGGTGGTCACGAACGAAAACAAAAATACTCCAAACTTGCAGAAAGAATCCTATCTGACGGTATTTCTACATTGATATTTTTTCCCGATACCGGAAGGCGGATTGAACAGGAAATTACCCGCATTGCCTCCAAAAAAAATTACACCCCTCCCCAGGTGTTTCATGCCGGTTCTATGAAAGAGGCGGTCCGGCTTGCGTATAAACATACTCCTTCCGGTAAAATCTGCCTCCTCTCCCCCGCCGCCCCCAGCTTTACTCTTTTCAAAGACTACCGGGACGAAGGGGGACAGTACAGGAAATATATTAAACAGTTGAGCACATGACCCCTGTTATTGAAGGCGTGACACCGATTATCACTGCCGCCGGTCGGGGAGTCAGGATGCAGTCTCAAAAAACAAAAACGCTTTTTCGTATCGGGGGTAAACCCATTTTGGAGCACACGCTCATCAGTCTCCGTCATACTTTTTGTCAGCCACCGATTGTAGTTTTGTCCCCCAGCTCCTCAACTCTCAAGGAACTGGTCAGGCATTACAATGGCAATTTCCTCATTCAGCCGGAACCGACTGGTAATGCCAAAGCTTTGGAACTGGTTCTCCAAAATTACTCTGTTACTTCACCTTCCGTCTTCGTTGTGAACGGGGACGACTCTTACCTCTATTCCGTTCAGACCTTGAAAAATTTTGCCGCCAATTTCAATTCCAAACTACTTGAAGTTTCCTTTATCACTACCCATCCCCTCAAACCATATCCCAATGTTCGCAAAGTAATCAGAGATGCCGGAAATAACTTTACTGCTCTTGAATATTCAGACATTTATAATGAGGTCGTATGTGGCTGTTATCTCTTTAACACCGCCTGGGTAAAAAAACATTTGCCCCTGCTTTCTCCCAAACCTCCAAAAGGTGAATATCTTATCGTTGATCTGCTAACCATGGCTGCTTCCACACATGCTAAAATCGAGCCTTTCCTGCTCACCAACCCGACTGAATGGTGGGGTATAAACACCAGAGAAGATTTAATGTTTGCCAGAAAATTATGGAAAAAACAGCACCCCGAATAGAAATCTTTCCTCAAACCCTCTCCTGGGGAGAAGTTCTCTGGGCATCCTCTCATCCCATTGGTCCGGAGAATCTGACACTAAAAGTGGTCATCGATGACGCCCCGAATTTACCGCCGGATATTATCATTCCTGAAATTAGCGGAAACAAGCAGATGTTAGGGCTCATTGCTGTCACCGGAACCTCAGAAAATCCTGTACTAACAACTAAATTGACCGATTACCGTAATCATGTCGGAACTAATCTCAATCAGGGAAATTTTGAAAAAATCCGTGCAACCCATCCGGAGCTCCTGGCCAATGGTATTGTAGTTTGTTCGCTGATATTTACTTCTGATAATCGGCTGGTCCTCGGCAACCGGATGAATGGCCTGCCCGGGGTCATAGGAGGAACATTGAATACAGACGAGAAGCGTCCCATGACATATTCATATCACTTATTTATGCACATGGAGGATGAAATCCAAGAGGAATTAGGTTGGAGTGAAAATGAATTCGAAAGCGCTTCCACCCGATTGCTGGGAATTGTCCTGAATGGAAAAAAGCTGCGCCCTCTATTGGTATTCGTCACCTCTACTTCTCTTACCTCTGATGAAATAAACCGGATTTTCAATGACCGAGGAAATAAGGAAGAACACACTGGTCTGATTTTTCTCGAAAATACTCCGCAAAATCTGTCTCAATTTCTGGCCGATCATCCGAATGATGCCTCCACCACACTCGCGACTTTGGACTCTTTAAAACTTTACGGAATTACGCACCCAATTTTTCTATAACTTCTCCGATTCCTTTAATTTCGGCTCCATAGACAGGGCTTAGGTTAGTTGATAATCCGATATTTTTCCACCCCAGCTTTTGTGCTATAACTTCTGTAGCTACAGATAAACCCCTGGTAGTCAGTTTATCTCGGGTAAACTCATACTTTACCTCCATCTCAGCCAACGGAAATTTCTCTCCTGTCACATTGATCCATCCTTCACTGTCTTTCCCGTTTATCGCCTTTTCCCGGTTCAATAGAAATTCCTTAACCTGTTGGCCTTTTCCGGTATGTGCATATTCTCCCATGGCGATTGTAAATAAACATCCTGCCGTGTCCCCTGTTTCTACTAGTACTCTTTTCATTGACTCAGAAAAAATATATCTTCCGCATCCCATACCCCAATAATCTGGATTTACTGCAAAATATGCTAGTTCCACCGCAACCGGGGTGTCGCCAGATACAATTAATTCTTTATTCATTTTAGTTAACCAGATGCTTTCTCCGTCGGATTTCATCAACAGCTGCTTGCCCAAAGTTTCCCAGGCATATACGGCCACTTCACTTGCCCCAACCTGCCGGCCTTCCTCATCCCAAAAAACGAATGGCCGCGTCGCTTTTCTTGCTTGACCCAGAATAATTTCGTCGACTGTTTTCGAAGATTCCTCTACCAACCTTCCGAGCACTTCCGGTTGAGATTTATTTTCAAAAAACGCCCTCTGCAAAGTTGCCGCCGCCGCTTCAATTCCTCCGTATAAACTCGCCGGTTCTTGAGTGAGTAGTAAATCCATTCCTTATTAAGGGTATCAGACTTTAGCGTCTTTCATCATCACCACTGTTGCAAACCTGCCCTCAGGCTCTCCTGTTTTGATAGATCGGATATGCGAATAGAAATTATTATCAGTGAAAACATCAATACCTGAACGGGTAATATTTCCTTTCTTTACCCCCGCATTTAATAGCTGATTTGTCAGATAATCCTCCACTCCCAGATACCATATTCCGTCTTTCTTCTCGACAAAAAGCTCCCAACCACCGGATTTCTTAAAAGGTAATTCCCCCTCCCACGTGTAAGATTTTTTCCCGATTCCCGGACCGATTCCCACTACCAATCTTTGAGGTTCACCCCCCAACCGCCCAATCCTCTCAACTACTTTCTGAGGCAGTTCTCCGTCTACACCCCGCCTTCCGCAATGCACCAACGCCAGGATCTTTGCTGCAGGTTCAAAAAATATTACCGGGAAGCAATCCGCGGTCAGCATCCATAGCGGTACATTTAATTCCCGGGTTACCAAGGCATCGCCTGTAATCTTTTTTCCCATTTCCGCCGCGCCAACTTCCACAATTTCCGTTCCAGCCTCCAATGAAGCGGCTACAAATTGTTTATAATTCAATCCCAATCCGGCCAGAAACCTGTTTCTGTTCGCAGTCACCTCCGCTTCCGCTCCCCACAGCAGGGACATATTTCCCTCATCCTTTGTCGAAATCCCGTGTATCAATTCCGGCAGACCTGACAACGATACCAACCGGTACATCTGTCGAGTATACTATCCCGTTCTGCTCCCTACGTCAATCCAGAGTATGGGTGTTTCGAACTCCTTTTTAAGTCTTCCGCACCACCCAACCACCCTGCCTACCTGCTTCCCTGGTTCAATCTTGCCTTCCGGTAAATCTATATCATACTTCAAGGCCACTCCGCATGCCTCACATAAAAAAGCTCTCTCTCCCTTTTCGGGCGCTATCAGTTTTTGTGGTCCGCATTCGCGTACCCGTTCCGGACATCCGGTGAGGATTTCTATTTCCGTTTCCGCCATATATCAAATATATGAAATTATACACGAAATATTTTTTAGATTGCGTAAGAAAACGAATTGTCCCAAGCACTTAGACTTTAATTTCTGCGTTATAATAATCCCGCATGGCAAATTATCAGGTTACCGGTGGAGTTGTCCTTTCCGGTGAAATCACTCCTTCCGGCTCCAAAAATTCTGTTGTTTCTCTCATCCCCGCCACTCTGCTTTTCGACAAACCTGTCACCCTGACTAATGTCCCGGATATTACGGACGTCTCCCGCCTTGTAAAAATCCTTACAGATATGGGAAGTAAAATTGACTGGGATAAGGAAAACTGCACGCTGCTGATAGACAATTCTCAGGTTGTTTACGATCCCCTCACCCGGGCAGACATTGGCGAAGGTAAGGGTATCCGCGGAACCAACCTCCTCTGGGGGCCAATGCTTGCCCGCTTTAAAAAAGTCGAGGTAGCGGAACTTCCTATTGGTTGTACTCTGGGTGCCCGGCCAATAGATGCTCATTATCAGGCTTTCATGGACCTGGGAGTCAGCGTCAAGCAATTGGACGGAAAAATTATCCTGGACGCGACAAAAGCCGTGTCGGGACTTGTCTGGCTGCTGGAAACCAGCGTCACTGCCACCGAAAACGCCATTATGTTGGCCGTTAGCCTCCCGGGTATCTCAATCATTACCAACAGCGCTTCCGAACCTCACGTCCAGGAAATATGCCGTTTCCTCAACCGGGCCGGGGCCAAAATTACCGGTATCGGCTCCAGTCACCTCACCATTGAAGGCGGGCTTCCTCTTTCTCCCATCTCCTACAATATTATTTCGGATATTTACGAAATCGGTACTTTCCTCGCTCTCGGTGCACTTACGGGAGGCGAAATCCGTGTCCTTGCCGCCTTACCCCAGCACTCCACTGCTGTAAACCGGGAGTTTGCCAAATTCGGAATTAATATTGAATACGACGGCGATACAGCCATCGTCTCCTCCGGCCAAAAACCCGTTATTACCAAAACTAAATCCCCTCTAATTGTCCGTGCCCAACCCTGGCCCGCTCTGCCAGTGGATATGCTGCCGCTTTTTATCCCCCTGGCGCTGGCCGCGCCTTCCGGCCAGGCGTTATTCCACAACTGGATGTATGAAGCGGGACTTTTTTGGACCAGTGAACTGATTAAATTAGGGGCAAACATTGTTATGTGTGACCCTCACCGGGTCATTGTGATCGCCGGCAATTCCCTCAAGGCTGCCCAAATCGAAGCTCCGTATATTATCCGTGCCGTCATTTCCCTTGTAATGTCCGCCATGATTGCTGATGGTACCACGACTATTATCAACGCCGACTCCATACACCGGGGCCATCCACATTTCGCTCAAAATCTCCGCCGTCTCGGGGCAAAAATAGAAGAAATTTAATATGAAACTTCAGGAAAACGCGGACCTTACCTCGTATAACACACTCCGGGTTCCTGCGAGGGCTGCCAAGTTAGTCCGCTTACGGTCTGAAAAAAAACTGAAGGAACTAATCAAATCCGGATTTTTCGAAAGCGATACTTTACCTTTAGGTGACGGCAGTAACCTGCTGTTTGTTAAAAAAAATATTGGATCAGCCATCAAAAATGAAATTCTTGGGTCGGAAATTGTAAAGGAAACAAAAGAAACTGTCTTAATAAAAGTATCTTCAGGCCAAAATTGGCATGAACTGGTGCTTTTTGCTACCAAAAACAATTGGTCGGGCCTGGAAAATATGGCTTATATTCCGGGGACTGTCGGAGGTGCAGCCGTGGGAAATATTGCCGCTTATGGTCAAAACCAGGAAGACGTATTCGAATCCCTTACAGCCATCGATCTGAAAACAGGTAAACTGGAAAAATTTTTAAAGTCCGACTGCCGTTTTTCATACCGGGAAAGTATTTTCAAACGGGAATTGAAAGATAAATATTTCGTCACCACCGTCACTTACCTTCTGTCCAAAACCCCCCAGTATGATGTTTCATACCACTCGCGCTATGAATCTCTGGCAGACGAACTGGCCAAAGTTGCTACTCCGCCTTATTCAATTCACGACATCGCCCGCGCTGTAACAGCACTGAGACAATACAAACTCCCGGACTGGAATACCGTCGGTACTGCCGGCAGTTTTTTTAAGAATCCCCTTGTCGGCAAGAGACAATTGAAAAAACTCCTTAACGCTATTCCCGAACTCCAGTATTACCCCGCCGAAAAACTATCTTATCTGCCTCCGGATGAAATGGGGAATGATTCATTTCAATTAAAAGTTCCCGCCGGCCGGTTGCTGGAAGAGTTGGGCTGGAAAGACAAAAAAATCGGAAACGTCGGCACATTTGAACGTCACGCTTTGGTAATTATCAATTACGGTGGTACCGGACGCGAAATTTATGAATTTTCGGAAATGATGCGCGAAGACGTCAAAAAAAACTTCGGTATTGATTTGGAATACGAAGTCAGGATTATTTGATGCTCCAGATCTTGCAGATGCTCGGAGTTTCCTCAGGTTTAGTGACGACCCAACCTGTGCTCTCCAGCAGGGTATCACTGCTATATTGCTATACTCTTTCGTAATACTTTCCTGTTCTTTCGCCATAAAGACCGTAGTATACCCTCCCCTTATACGGTTTGCAATCCCGATTTAACTGTCTTCCCTTCTGGCTAGTTGGATCTGTTTTCTGCGGATATTTCTAATTTTTGGAACATCGAAATCAGACAGGTATATATTTAGTTTTTTCAAATCTTTCGGCAACAGATCTTGTAATTCGCGCTGACCGGATAGTGAGCTAAAAGCCACGGGATGGATATAGAAATAACCCCATTGATCTAATAAGTTTTGGACCTGGTAGCCTACGCCTTCTGTCTCAAATTGATCCCTTATACTTTGTGTATCGGCTTCCTCGTCTTCAACTATCACTTTCAGGTACTCGATTAAAAATCTTGCTTCAGTAACGTTAAGTTTTAATCCCTTCCCCATTACCGCCGCCGCTTTCTCAATCGAAAAATTTTGCGCTGTAAACTCTTCCTTCTTCCGCCCCATAATTATCAGCGATTATAATGGTGACAGCCCAAATGAACAATCCCCTTGTTTTAACTCTTCTTCACCTTTGGACCGGGCCGCTGCCAAAGGAGGAACTTTTCCCGGATCGTAAGATCGATCCTTTATTGCACTGGGTCATCCATCCCATCAAGCGCTGGCTGGCAAAAATTTATCTATGGATTCTGCAGCGGTTTTTTGGCTTGAAGGTGGTGGCAGTCACCGGTTCGGTAGGCAAAACTACTACCAAAGACATGCTTGCTTCCATCCTCTCTCTGGAAGGTCCTACCGTTGTCACCCGGGACAACATCACATCTACTTACAACATTCCCGATACCATCCTGCGCTGTACACCCGCCACCCGTGTTCTCGTGTTGGAAATGGGTGTGGAATACCCCGGGGATATGGACTTTTATACCTGGCTGGCCCGGCCTGACATAGGTATTATTACCTCCGTTAACCGCACCCATACCCATTTCCTGGGTACTGTAGAAAACGTCTCCGCGGAAAAATGCAAACTGCTAACCGCTTTGTCCCCCGCGGGTTTTGCCGTCGTCAATGCCGATGATCCGAATATCCTGATAAATACCCAGGCTTCCATCCTGAAATTCGGAGTCAACCCGGACTCGGAAATTCGGATCATAACTTCACAGCTTACTCCCGACTTCAAAACCCGGCTTGTTCTATCGATAAACGGCCAACAAATTACAGTTAATTTACCCATAGCCGGCCGGCATTTCGCCTTAAATGCCGCTGCCGCCGCAGCCGCAGCCTTCCGGCTTACTGCCCGCCCGCAGAGTATCTCAGCCGGGCTGGAACGCTTCGCCCCTCCTCCCCACCGCATGACCCCTGTTACCCTCAAAAACGGGGTAGTTCTTCTGGACGATTCCTACAATGCCAACCCCTTGGCAGTTTCCGCCTCCCTGGAAACTTTGGCCGAATTGGCTCAGATCACCCATCGCCAGCCTGTATTTATTTTCGGACAGATGAACGAACTTGGCCAATACGAACAATCTGCTCATGAAGAAATAGGTATGAAAATTGCAAAACTGAAAATTGGAAAATTGTTCTGTACAGGCCCTGCTGCCAAACATACCGTTACCGCTGCCGGTTTCGGCGACTACTTTGAAACCGTGGAAGACCTCACTTCCGCAGTCAGCCAACAATTAACGGCCACCGATTTACTCCTATTTAAAGCTTCCCGTTCCTACCATTTCGAATCTATCGTATCCGCCCTAAAGGATACTCCTTAAAGGAGTATCCTTTTTGCATATTTCCCCGTACGTCGAGCGCAATCCCCGCCAGCCAGGAACGCCCGGAAAAATGTGAGCCGGACGACCGAACTTGGGATTGGCAGTGGTCGCAAAGCGACCATTATTCCATCCGGCGAGACTTTTTCAGTGACTCTGGCGGGTCACCTTTCTTGGTTCATTCTTTGGCGAAACAAAGAATGAACAACATTAACTGTTTTTCATCCTGATTATTCTCTTCTTCAGTTCCAGTATCTCCCTCTTCAGCTGCCAGCGGCGGACATTGTGCATATTATGGTCATCCATCACCAGTTTAGCCCCCTCGTTTTCCCGGAAATCATCCCCCATATCCGCCTCAATTCTTTTACGGGTTATCTCCTCCATCCCTTCAGATTCCAACTTGAATAGTTGCGACTGAAGAGCCTGCAATTTCTCTTCTAATTTAGTAATTGGTAGTTGATAATTGGTCATTAAAGGCGAATTATATTCGCCGCGATTGACTTGCTTCAAGCCCCGGGATATACTGTACAAACTAATCCGCAATTAATGTGCGGTATCACCGGGGTCTGGAACTCCGGTTTTTTAAACTATGCTTACCAATATCGAAGGTCTCCGGAAATTAGCCCAAAAAGCGGCAACCCAGGAAAACAACTTTGCCAAGAAACCATTTCTTGATCCGGATGGATTGACATCATCTTTTGACGTTCCTTCATTGCGTGCGATCTGGGAAATTTCCGACCTCCGCCCCGCTCCCCAAACAATAGAACATGTTAAATATCTGGAAACTTTGGAAAAAAAGGGTAGGATACTAACAAGCGCCCAGATAATTGTCCTGGCTCTTTCCCGCCGGGATCCGGGCATTTAAACGATCTCCGTCCCGGTCACGACCTCTCCGCTCATAGCCTTTTCCAGATTCCCCTCTGTTTTGCCGCAGATGATCACACTGCTGATTCCGCTTTTTTGGGCCATTTCCAAGCTTTCCTCTATTTTGTGCCTCATTCCCCCGGTCACATCCACTGCCGGCGCCGCCCGCATCTCTTTTTTGTAAATCTCCCAGCTGCCGGGATCGATTCGCGGTATGACTTCCCCTTTCCCGTCCAGGACTCCGTTTTCAATGCTCACCTGGATTATTTTTTCCGGCTTGTCGCCTCTTTCGGCTAATTCCCTGGCAATAAACTTCAGGCATTTTTCTCCAGAAAATATCACCGCTCCCTCCACCTCGTCCCAGATCACATCCCCGTAAACCACCGGTACCAATCCCCTGTCCAGAAAACTTTTAATAATCCCGGCATTGTTGCCGGCAAGTTTGCCTTTATTCACCACCCACATGTCGTGTGGGGACACCAATACGGCCGGCATATCTTTTTCCAGCAATTCTGCAGTCACGATCGCCCCGATCTTTTGAGCAGTAAACTGCACCCGGGCTTGTGCCATTACTGTATCCATCCCCCATTTCTTTACCGCCGCATGGCCGTAATTCCCGCTGCCTGCAGCAATCACCAATCGACATCCGGTTTTTTCCCGGGCATTCCTTATTTCCTCTGCCAGTCGTTTTATGGTCGGCAGGTCCGCCGTCTCCATCTTCCCGTCCTTGGGGGCTATTAGCCCACCTCCCAGTTTTATCACCACCACACTTTTGTTTCCCACGATCAAATTTTACCACTATAAATATTAGGTTAGTTTCTAGCCTCCCACCACCATTTTCATACCTCAATCATACCGAATTCGTCAGCTACCCTACCTTCGACAAGTCCCGTAAAAATTCGTCGTTGCTCTTCGTCTTCTTCATTTTATTGATCAGCAGTTCCGTCCTCTCGTCGTTGTCTAAGAGGTCCAGCATCCGCCGCAACTGGATAACCTTTTCCAGCCGGTCGCCCAGCAATTTTTCTTCACCCCTGGTTCCGCTTCTGACCAGTTCAAAGGAAGGGAAAATTCTTCTGTCCGCCAGCTTGCGGTCCAGATGCAGTTCCATATTTCCCGTACCTTTAAATTCCTCATATACCAGGTCGTCCTGGCGCGATCCGGTGTCCACCAGACATGTGCCCAAAATCGTCAGGGATCCGCCTTCTTCAAACTTCCGGGCTGCTCCAAAGGCCTTTTTGGCCGGGTAAATTGCCCCTGCCGAAAACCCGCCGGAAAGCGTCTTACCGGAATCCGGTGCAATCATGTTGTAAGCCCGTGCAAGCCTCGTAATCGAGTCCAAAAGCACAAACACGTCTTTCTTCAGCTCCACCAGTCTCTTTGCCCGTTCAAGTGCCAGTTCGGCAATCCGGACTTGTTCTAGCGGGGGTTCGTCAAAATGGGACGCTGCCACCTCCCCTTTCAACGATCTGGTAATCTCCGTCACCTCTTCCGGCCGTTCGCCGATCAATACTGCCATCAGGTGCATGTCGGGGTAGTTTTTGGACAGAGCTTCCGCAATTTCTTTAAGCAGCCAAGTCTTCCCGGCTTTTGGCTGGGCTACGATCAAGCCTCTCTGGCCTTTGCCGATAGGCGCTATCAGGTCGATAATTCGGGTAGACAAGATTTCCGGCTCCGTCTCCAGCTTCAGCTGTTCATCGGGAAACACTGCCGTCAGGCTGTCAAAATCAGGTCTGTTTGCCGCTTCTTCCGCCGGCAGAGTGTTTACTTTTTCCACCTTGAGAAGCCCCCAATATCTCTCATTTTCCTTCGGTTCTCTCGCTTGTCCGCCTACCATGTCCCCGGGTCTAAGGTTAAACCGCCTTACCTGGGAAGCGGAAATATACACATCTTTAGATGAGGGAATCATTTTTGGCCGCAGATATCCGTGGCCATCGGGGGTAATGTCCAAAAATCCTTCTACATATTCTGTCGGCAATCCGGCATCCGGAAGTACCCGGTCATCCACTACTCCGTCAAAATTTGGTCCCCGGGATTGTGAGTCGTAAGACCCGCCTCTACCAGAAAAATCCTCGTTTCCGTTGCCGTTTTGCCGCTGAACCGGCCGGATATATGTCTGTACATTACCCGTAGTCCGCGCCTGACCCGGATTATATCTTTGCCCTCCGGGGCGCACGACCGGGCGGACGTTTCCGGCTCTGGGCGCGACTTTGCCTATAACCCGGACAACCCCCGGCCGCATTACCGAACGCACACCGGGACGGATCATCGGCTGTTCGTCAAATGACTCGTTTCCTTCCGGTGGGGTAGCGGCGCCTGCCGTCCCGTTTTTATCCTCTGCTAGATCGTCTGGCATAATGCTTTGTTAACCCAAAAAAACTTCAAAGAAAAGCGATATATATTCAAATATTAGATAGTAGATATTAGCTTCACGATTACGGGAGAACTCTTGCCTTCTAGTTCCCTAATCTTCCGAAAGATCCAAGGACTGTGCCTATTATACCTTCCCCCCACTGCCTGTCAATACCGCACTACTCCCATCCTCTTCTCGCCCATTCTTCCTTAACTTTTTTTCTAGTTTCTCTCCAGCTTTCCATCACTCTTTCATTCAATTTATCGCGTTTATTCATGATTTCTCTTTGTCTTCGTATCCAGATTTGTTAACTTCCAGGTCATTCTTGCAAACTTCTGTTTGAAACTTTCCCCGGTTTCGATTTCATCTATTAATAATTCCCTTCGGTCCCTGGAATTTATTTCCTCCCAAACCGCTTCAGCTTCTTCGGGACCGATTTCTCCACAAGCTAATCGTAATTGCGTCAGTCTTAACTGAATAAGGTATTTTGTTACCTGTGATGTTTCATCTTTTTCCGGTTCATCCGAGCCTCCTTCTTCCCAGAATGTATATCTCAGGAGGATGCCCAGTTTTTTTCTATTCTCGACATCACCAGGTTCTAATTCTTTAAATCCCTGTAAAAAAAATCCATAATACTTTGCTTCAGGTTTGTAAATCTCTTCCAATTCCCGGGCCAATCCGTCAATCTTTTCATGGGTAACCTCAATTTTTCCCATTACCTGGATTATACATCAGGACACCCTTTTTGCCACTACTACGAGCCTTTTCCAGGTAGTCCCCGGCGGATAGCAGGTCTGCAGAACCAATATCTCCCTTTCTTTCTGCGGCACCAGAAACTTCAAGTCAGATGGAGGCAGTATTTCCGTCTCCTCAACCACGTATTTGTACATCCGCTTCTGGTATACAACTTCTACCTGATCCCCAGATTCAAGTTTGTGCAACAGATAAAATACAGCGTTATAACGGGCAAAGTCTACCCTGGACCCCACGGAATGGGCAAACAGGTATGTGGTTCCCACTTCCCCCGGGTGCGCCAAACCGGACGCTTCAGCTACCCCATTTCTTAGCGCCTCCATATAGGCCTGGGTATTCCCGGCGTCTACGTTTGGAATCACTTTAGATACAGCCAAAATCTTCGGGATATTAATCGAGTAGTTTTCATCCGGCACATTGTAGACTGGTTTAGTCACCCAAAATGGAATGTCCGTGGGAGAGGGAAACGCTGTCAGCTCCGGATTTGTCGACGGAGCAGGCATGCCTGCGGTGGGAGTGGGAGTTGCCGGATATTTCACCACTGCACCTTTCATACTCCTGAGAGTGGAAACAGTGGAATACTTTGCTTGGGCCATGGCCAGCGGCCAGTAAATGACAACCAGCCCCATGGCAGAGATAACGATCATCATCAATCCTCCGACGCTGAGTACCTGAGCTGAGCTCTTAAGAAAAATTATCAGCCGTCCTACATACACCTCCTGCCGCTCTTTCTTTTTGCTGTCATACAGCACCCCGGACTTCATGTATTTATTTTAAAGGGAAAACCACTGTTACCATATTTTCTTGGCTGTCCGCCGCATCTTTACTCCGGTCACTCCGACCGCTGTCATAGTCACCCCCCATACCCACATTGGTACCCCTGTCCTCGGCACCTTAGGCGCTACTGCAATCCCGTCCGTACAAAAACATGTGTCGTCTGCAGGGCACGAAGGGTTCCGGCATTCGCCTTCGATACAGGAAAAACCCGCCGGGCATGATTGTCCTTTACTGCAATCCGTACCGCATATTAGATTCGTATTCGGATTTACAGTAGGTGTGGGGGTAGAAACCAAACCGCCGATACCGTTCACGGGCGTCGGTGTACGGGTGGGGATATTGGCTGAGACCGGTGTCGTTGTGGGAGTTACTTTGGGTGTCGCCGTGGGAGTAATATTCCCCGCTGTCGGGCTGGGACTGCGGGTAGGTGACGGTCCTTGTCCCACCCAACAATCTCCCGAATACCACACCATATATCCCAGGAGTTTGCAGGAATTGTCCCAACTTCCGTCCTGCCGCCTGCAGGTTTTGTCAAACATGGAAATCTGTACCGTCCGTCCGCACCCGGGATTTCCTGTTTCCTGGACGTTAGACCACGTAGATTCGGACTCCAGGCACTGTTCCCATTTTCCGGCACAAGTCCATTTGACCACCCCGTTGTTCGTACCCGCGCATCTGCCTGTAGCGGGATTGCATCCCGGGTCACAGGTGTAGGTGGTAGCAGCCGTCCCGCTGCCGCACAAATTTACATAATAGCCGTCCCCGTAGGTGATCTGTGCTTGTGCGGTTCCTGCAGCAGGCCCCAACACAAAAAACACACTTACTATGGCTAAGATTATTTTAATAAACATAAATTGATACAAATAATATATTTAGTGAAACAGACCATTTTACCCCATTTGGTCAATCCTATGCTTTGTGCCGGGTATGGAAGGCCTGCTTTTTCCGGCCAGTTGACAGGCCTGCCCTACCTGTCACCCCGGCTTGTTCGGAACTGCCGGCCCTCCATGCCAGACACAATGCTCATTAATGTCCCAAGCTAAAATCTATGAAAAAGTGCTATCGGCAGACTTTATTTTTCCTTGACACCGGCAACTTTAAAGTGATATCACCTATATCAAGTGTAAATCGCCGAATCTGTCCAGGCGATTTCCTCTCAAAGAGCATTGCTACTCGTGGCCCACAATCCAGCGATGGCGATGCTCTTTTTTTATTCAGGTTTTAGTCCTGAAATTCTCTTTTCTAAATTTAACTTGAGAAAAAATCTATTGAGACTTGCACCAATTAATCCAATTGATACCGCCACCAATCCTATTTGAATAAAATCTGTCAATAATTTGCCGGATTCAGTAAGGTTAATATTATTTTCCAAACTGGGAATCAAAAATAATGCAATCAATGACGAACCCATTACTAGGCTATTTGCAAGTATATTCTGGGAACTTTCCTTAGATAAATTTTCAAGTACTCGGATTTCTGTAGCTGCTTGAATTTTTTTTTCTTCGATTCCAGCCATACTTATCTCCCCACGCTTCCAGAAATAACATCCTGATTAAATCTGGTCATCTTCTTAAGCTGGCCTCTCATGACTACTGTGCCTCTTGCCGCTTGAGAAATCCTCTGCTCCCTCCTGTATCGGGCAGAGTTCTTTCTCCAAATAGAGAGCAGTTTTTTCATATACTCGATACCCCGCTTCGGGGCCTGAAAGCAGTTTATCACTCTTTGTCAAACTTCTCAACCCATAGTTTTATATAGTAATAAAACATCTAATCCTATAATAGTATTAATACTTTAAAATAGATCGATAAATAGATAAATGTGGATAATTAAACATTATACATTAAACATTAAACATTAGATCTTAAGGTCTGTGGATAACCCGTTGAAAACACCTGCCCCCCATATTGCTTCCTGTCTCCGATTTAACTATCCTGAAACCACATGCCTCTTCCCAAATGGAAAATTTTCGGCATTTATGTTTTTTCAGTGGTGCTCTTTTTTATTCTTTCTGTTTTCAGCTTGGAAATCTTCACTTCTGTTTTTAGGCCGAAACCGTCGATTCTTAACTTGCTGCTATTTGTTTTTCCCTTTCTTTTCTCTCCTGTGGCTGCCTATATTGTGGTATTGCAAAAACTCCGTCTGTCACGTCTCGTTACCTCCCTAATACTAACCTCCACGATTTTTCTCCTATCTTTTATATTATTTATCCTGAATAATGCATTCAAGCCGGTTCGCTCCACTTCATCTCCGGGAAAAATAGTAGATATGAGGGCTCTCCCCACTATCACCTCCAAACCTTCCACCCCAACTCCCACCCCCGGCCCGCTGAAACCGGAATTAATTCAAGACAGCGAATATTCATTGGAGTTCTCAGACGAGTCCTCACTCATTACCCGGAATGGAACCAAAGTTTGGGAAACTCTGCTGCCCTTCTCCGAAAAACAGTTAATAGATTTCTTTTATGATCCCGCCAGTGAATCACTTTACGTGGTAACGGACACTTCACCCACCCGGGAAGATTCTTATGAAGAAATCGCAAAGTATACCTATAAAAACAACCTACTCGATAAAAGTCTCCTTTCTTTCCACCAGCCGGGATTATATGCGGGCACCAGAATTCTGAAATTTTACCCTCCTTCCACCCTACTGCTTCTTACCCGAGGTGGTGACGGCTGCGGCAGCTACGGAAAGGTCTGGAAAATTTCAGGTTCTGTCGTCAAAGACATTCAACCATTTGAAGGAGGTTGTAATTCAGAAAAATATCCCGATTTTGTCGGCTTCAGTCATAACCGGCTATACTTTTGGATGCCGGACTATTCCCATCCCCTACCTGAAGAAAACACCTATGCTTTGTCTTACATCTATTCCCACGACCCTCTTACCGGGCAAAAAAAGACCTTGCTGTCTGCCGGCCAAGTTCCGCCGGATTCCTATGTCGCCGGATCGAATACTATAGATCCCGATTTCATCCAGATCAATGTTTCGGGAGATATTGTTTCGTACGTCTTTGATCTTGAAAATTTAAAGCTGCAACAGGAAGATTTAAATTAGTCTTTCAGTAATTTCTTAATCGCTGCCGCCACACTCTTTCCGGATTCAGCCGAAGCCACACTGTATCCGAGCTTCTTTGCTTCCTTAACCCGCCGTTCCAGCCCCAGCACCTTACGTACTTCACCCAGAAGTCCTACCTCACCCACTGCCGCGATTTTTCCCGATAGATTCCGGTTTAAAAAAGCCGATGCAATGGCCAGGCATATAGCCAAATCGACTCCCCGGTCTGCCAGCCTGATCCCTCCGGTTACATTTACGTAAATATCGTGGCTTTCCAGTCTCAATCCGGCTCTGGCTGTTAGCACTGCTACCAGGGTCTGCATCCGGGCATAATCGATCCCCGTGGCCACCCTGCGGGGAACCGGAGACTGGGTTGGTACCGCCAGCGCCTGAATCTCCGCCAGTATTGGCCGTTTACCTTCCATAACTACGGATACCACGCTTCCCGGTACCTCCTCTACTCTTTCGGATAAAAGCATTCTAGAAGGGTCAGTTACCCCGACGAGACCTTTATCCGTCATTTCAAAAACACCCACCTCATCCGTACCTCCAAACCTGTTTTTAACCGTCCGCACCAACCGCAGAGGCTGCCCCCTCTCTCCCTCAAACCACACCACCGTATCCACAATATGCTCAAGTACCCTGGGACCCGCAATGTTGCCTTCCTTGGTCACATGGCCCACAATAAAAATGGGTATTCCGGCTCTTTTAGCCACAGCAGTCAACCGTTGGGCGCATTCCCGCACCTGCCCTACCGACCCCGCCGTCCCCGCCAAATCGGCAGTAGTCAACGTTTGTATCGAATCCACAATTACCAAACCCGGTTTCTCACCTTCGAATTTTTGCACTACTTCGTCTACGTCGTTACTCTCAAAGAGAAATACCTCTCCTTTTCCCTCTCCTATTTTAGGAGAGGGAGGTCGGGAGGGTGAGGTACTACCAGACAGTCTCTTTACGCGAATGGCCACTTGAGCAGCACTTTCCTCCCCGCACACATAAAGTACGGCACCGTAACTATTCAGTGCAACCTGTGTCATCAGGGTCGACTTGCCGATCCCCGGCTCTCCCGCGACCAGTACCACCATTCCCGCTACCATCCCTCCCCCCAGCACGTTATCCAGCTCGGTTTCTCCGGTTTTTACCCTCCCGGCCTCATCAATTTTGATATCCGACAATTTAAAGATTCTTCCTTCGTTTTGAACTTTGAGCTTTGAGCTTTGAACTTGCAATGCCGTTTCTACCAAACTATTCCAGGCATTGCACTCCGGGCACCTCCCGCTCCACTGTGATTGGCTGTACCCGCACTGCTGGCACACAAATTGAGACTTTGTCCTCGCCACCCCTCTAATATACCATTTGATATAAATCCCAAAAAGGATACTCCTTAAAGGAGTATCCTTTTTTTTAAGAAGCTCCTATTCCCGCAACTGCTTCAACTCTTATTTATATATCATCCCCTTGGTATCTTTCATTACCACCCCAAGAGACAGGCGCCTCTTGTCCAAGTCTACAGATTCCACAAACACATCCACGTTATCTCCTTCTTTAAATGTCATACCGGCCGGCATTTTGGAAGCATGGATTAAACCTTCAATCCCCCGCTCCATGCGTACCAGTATGCCGTAAGGCGCAACTTTGGACACCGTACCCTTATGCTTGCTGTCTGTCTTGTACCTGCCTCCCACCACCAGCCAGGGGTCTGAAGACAGCCTCTTTATGGATAATGCCAGTTTTCCGTTTTCTTCATCGATTCCGATTACCTGGACCTTTACTGTATCGCCTTCTTTGATGATCTGGTTTACGTCATCCACCTTCTCCCAGGAAATCTCAGAAATATGCACCAGTCCTTCCAGCTTAATTTCCTCCCCCTCTTCCTTCTTAGACTTAGGCTTAGTCTTAGACTGAAGATCTATTTCCACAAATATTCCGAACGGCACCATCCCCACTACCCGGCCGTCATACTCGCCTCCGATAATTACCGCTTCCATCGCCTTCTTGCGCTTCTCGATCTCATCAGCTTCGGAAACTGCCTTTTCGGATAATACCAGCCTGTTTTGCGACCGGTCCACTTCGATTACCTTGACCTGGATATCTTTTCCTACCAGCTCATTGACATTCCCTTCGTAATCTCTGGACAGCTGGGAAGCGGGAATAAAGCCGAATATCCCATCTGCGTCAACCAGAAGCCCCCCCTTGGTAGATTCCTTACCTTTAACGTTTATAGTCTCATCTTCCGCCATGGCCTGTTCAAACGCTTTCCACCTGCTGTCTGCAGCAGCTCTGCGGAGTGAAAGTATCACTTGCCCGGCATCGTTTTCGGTTATCAGCACTACCCCTGTAACTTCATCCCCAGGTTTCAGTGCCCGGAAATAATCTTTGGCCAGCTCATACTCCTGATCAGCCACTACCGCTTCCGCTTTTCCTCCGATATCCACGTAAATAGTCCGTCCTGTTATTTCCACTACCTTTCCCGTTATCGTTTCCCCGCGCTTAAAACCTTTCAGCGTGTACCTGGTAGCAGCCAAAAGCTCCTCCATTGTGGATGGAGTGCCGTTCTTACTCTGAGTCTTTATATCCTTGCTGCTTTGTTGCTTCAAAAATCATTTCCGCCTTTCTGTTGGATTGTTGTAATTATACCTCTTACCTTGCCGGCTCACAACACATTGTCTCAACATCCACTACAGGATATAATTCATATATGAAAACTGTCTGGGAGTACTCGCCGGAGACGGAAGCGGCCAGAATTCTACATGCCGCACGTCAGACAGCCGTGGGTTTTTATAAAACCAAAGGTTTTGCCATTCTGCCCTACGGTTCCGCATTACATGGAAAAAACCTGGTTTTTCTCCCCGGCTTACCTTATTTGTCGATCCCCAGATTTTGGGAAAAAGCCGCCCGGATTAATGTCGATAGCCTGCCCCTCAAAATCCCTCCCCGCCTGCTAAAAGCCGTCATCAGCCTCCTCCCCTCTCAATCGCCCCATCTCCCCGACAAATCACTGGTTCAGTTATGGGATCGGTACCAAAATCAGATAATCGACCAAATTTATTGTCTTATACCGGGCAGGAAAGACTGGATCAAACAAATTATCATCCAGCCGACAAATTATGGAACAGGCGCTTCCTTTAATTTGTTGACCAAGGCTCCCGGTACCGCCCGCATCTGGCTACGCTCCGATCAAGGCATTTCCGCCATAGTCGAATCTTTGCTAACAATTCTTACCCGCTACGAAGTCCTTAATCATCTTTCCGGTCTCTGGTCAGAATCCGAAATCATTGTCGACTGGCTATTGGCTTACTCTCCCCTGTCTGAAATCCTTGAAAAAATCGACCCCGGTTACGGCATGTCACTTACCATCCGTTCCACCCGTATCAAACAAATAGCTTCGCTAACTACCGAATCCGAAAAATTTCTCTCAGAAATCGGTGCACCTGTCATCAAACTGAATACAATGAAAAATCTGCCGGATCATACCTGGCCCGCCCGCCAAAGGCAGCTTTTCCGGTTGCTGGCAGACCGCTCCCCGGATCTGGTCACCTTCGACGAAATACACGGCCGGTTGTTTGCAGGCCATCCCGATAGTTTCTCCCTTTACGCCATCTCCAAAACCGTACAAAGACTACGCGATCTGCTGGAAAAAAACGGTGTCTCCGGTTCATTCATCCAAACCCGCCGCCGTGAAGGCTACCTGCTTTATAGTTAAAATTCCAGCCGCTTGCGCCATTCCTGTTTTTTTTCGCGCTCGAAAGCTTCCTGAATTTCTTTCAGCTCTCCCCTGTTATCCTTTTCGTTTATTTCCAGATACTCCGCTTTTAGCCGCCAGACGCCTTCCAAACCGCCCTCGATTATTGCCTCAGACATACATATAGCGATCTGGCTTCTTAAGAACTGCGCGTTTACTCGGGCTTCTTCCGCGGTCGCCCCCGCATCTTCGGCTTTTTTGATATAAATTTCTATTGTCTTGCGCTTAGGTAGAATGCCCCATTCTTTCTTGTCTCCTACTCCTTTTATTATCAATTTTCTCACCTCCCGGTCCAATTCTTCATCCGTAAGGGAAAATATCCTCCCCAACATCCATAAAAAGGCTCTGTCTGCCTCCTCTCCGTCATACAAATATTTTCTCCTGTTTTTCATAATAAATATCCTCTCGTCGCTTTTTTTATCCGGTTGCGTTCTGAAAGGTAAAGCCTGTCCAATATTCCTGGTAACCCTATAAGTACATACACCTGGTATCCCGCAATATATTCCAAATCCTCGTAACTGAATCTGTTTTCAGGTATATCTGAAATAGTGGGGCAATCTTGGTCTTTAAAGTACACGGCCAGATGTTTTATCCTTTCCCTAACCCCTTCCCCAAACAATTTTCTCACTTTACGGGGTGCCATACCTGCCTCTTTCCATTCATCGATCACCCTTTCGCGCGCATGAAAATGTCTCTGCCACTCCGTTGGTACTTCTGCTTTTACCATTCAGCAATTTTCCCCTTTTCCCAAAAATCATCTTGACCCTACTTTGACATTGTTGACACCGGCTGTTTCCTGTACCTGTCCGTAACCTCTACCAAAACCGCTCCTGCCAGAATTACTCCCACTCTGGCTAGTATATCCCCTGCTTCAGGCGAACCTGCCGTCAGTTCCCACATTACCGCTCCCAGCCCAACAACCATAATCCCCATACCCAATAGGCTTGGCATGTCCGCAATCCTGTCCGGCCTACTCTCCATTTCGGCAATTTTAACCTTGTGTCACAAAATATTCCAGTCTATCTTGTGTTTTCCGTTAGTTTTCACTTTTGTCTTGCCTGACTCTACCGGTGCTCGTAACTTCAGCGCCGCCTGCACAAATCCAGTAAACAGCGGGTGCGGGGACAGCGGTCGGGACTTATATTCAGGGTGAAATTGTGTCCCTACAAAAAACGGGTGCACCGATTTGGGCAGTTCCACCGCCTCTACCAGCTTCCCGTCCGGGCTCATCCCCGATATTATCATCCCGGCTTTTTCCAACTTTTCCCGAAACTCGTTATTAACTTCATACCTGTGCCGGTGCCTTTCGTTGACTATGCTGGATTTGATCAAATTCGGTTCTTTTCCGAGTTTTACATAGGCTTCTTCCAAAATTGTTCCCTTTTTTACCTCACATGGCCAGGAACCAAGCCGGATCGTCCCTCCATATTGGTGTTTTGCCAGGTACTCTTTCTGTTCCGGCATAATATGTATTACCGGGTATTTGGTTTTCGGATTGACCTCTTCCGAATTTGCCCCGCTCAAGCCCAATGAGTTTCTGGCATATTCGATTACCGCCATCTGCATTCCGAAACACAATCCCAGATAGGGTATTTTCTTCTCCCGGGCAAATTCCACAGCTTTTAATTTCCCCTCTACTCCCCGGCTCCCCCATCCCTGGGGCACTATTACTCCGTCATAATTCTGTCTTATTTCCGCTTCCGCTTCTTTTCTCTTTCTCTCATCCTCAAACCTCTGCACGTCAAACCACCCGATTACGGGATTGACTCCGGCACTCCACGCTGCATGTTTTATGGCTTCTATCACACACACATAACTGTCTTCCAGGGCAAAGTCTCCCGATGTAAAGTACTTGCCGGCAATTGCGATTCTTACCTCGCCTTTCAATTTCCCCAACCCGGCCAGCCATTCCCGCCATTCTTTAAGGTCTTTCTTTTTCGCCCGCAGACCGAGCTGTTTCAAAAGTTTTTCCTTCGCCTTCTGTTCCTCCAATACGAGTGGTACCCGGTATATGGTATCTACATCCGGATTGGTAAATATATGCTCCTCCTTCACCCCGGTATTGAATGCAATTGTCCGACGGCGTTTGTCATCCACTTGCTGATCCGCCCGGCAAACTATAAAGTCCGGCTGCAGACCCAGCCGGTACAATTCATACACTGAGGCCTGTGCCGGTTTGCTCTTCATTTCCCCCAAAAATCCCGGTATCGGCAGATACACCACGTGCACCAGGACTACATCCCGCGGTTTCTCCTGCTTCAGGCGCCGCATAGCTTCAAAAAACATCATGTTTTGGTATTCCCCCACCGTCCCCCCAACCTCAATAATAGAGATATCCACTTTGTCTTTCTTTGCTCCCTCCTTGATCCGCCTGATAATTTCCCCTGGTATATGGATATGTCCCTCTACGCATTTTCCACCATATCCCAGGCTCCTTTCCTTCTGCAATACCTCCCAGTAGATTTGCCCCATGGTAAAGTAATTTCTTCGGGTAAGGTTTTCACCCAAAAATCGTTCGTAGTGTCCCAGATCCTGATCCGTTTCCATCCCGTCGTCGGTTACAAATACTTCCCCATGTTCCAGGGGATTCATTGTCCCCGCGTCCACATTCAGATACATATCCGCTTTGGTCAAAGTCACTCTAAACCCTGCCGATTTGAGTGTCAGCCCCAATGCCGCCGCCGTTATTCCCTTTCCGAGCCCGGAAATCACTCCGCCTGTGACAAATACGTATTTGGGGGCAGGCACTCATAATTTTTAACAGTTGTATTCCCTCCCGTCAACTCTCACTTCCACTTTTTTTCTTCCGCAATTTTTTTGATATGTTTTTTAGTCTCTTCTTTATTCCCGTCAGTCATATAATTTTCGGTAGCATTCAACATTGCCTGTGCAAGGATTATTAATGACTTATTTTGCGCAGCTTCCCTGGCCAACCTGTCGCCTTCAGTCTCAGAAAGTTTGGCGGCCCTGCTCCCGGAATACAGATATACCTGGGTCAGTACCCCCACGATGTTATTTTCCGCAGTGGTTACTGAATGCCTGGCAGTTCCGTTAAGTACGGTTTCGATCAGCTGCCACACATCCTCTGGTTCCCAGCTTAAATACCCGGACATACTTACTATCCGCCTTTTTGCCATTTTTTCGAACCTATCACTTCTCATTCCCGCATTATACAGCCTTTATCTGTTATTACTCCAAGTCGAGATATTTTTTGAAAAACTCAATATCCCGGGCCACGACCGTATTCCAGTCCGGCAATAGATTGTGATCGTCTCCCGGATACTCCAGATACGTTACATTTTTATCCAGGACTTTCAGCCTGCGGCTGACTTCCCTGCTCCATGTTACGGGTACCCATGAATCCGTCGTGCCCTGATGAATCTGCAGCGGTCCCGAGATTCTTTCCAAATACTGCGTAAAAGCATACTTATCAGTGTCATACTCTGTCTCAAATCTCGCCAGATCTTTCCTCAATGCTTTCCCCCCATCCCCTTCGTAATCATCTGTGTATACGAGGATGGAAAACGGGAAACGGGCAGTCACTGGAGCCCATAAGGTCGCCGGAATCGGTCTGCCGGACGCTTCCAGCACTGTCAATACTATTTGCCCGCCGTTGCTGTGGCCCCACATCCCGATCCGGGAGGCATCTGCTTCCGGCAGGGTTTTTACGGCCGCCAGGAGATTGAGGGTAGTCGTGTATGTTTCAAACCTGGCCTCAAAAACATCCGCTGATGGACTGGCTGACCCGCCATAACCCAGATAATCGGCCGCAAGCGATATAAACCCCGCCTTGGCATATTCCGCCGCGCTCCTTTTTGTCCCATCTCCGGTCGTATACGTTGCGCGGTCTTGAAAACCCCTGACCTGGACAATTACCGGAAAAGGCCCGTCTCCCTGAGGCAGGTGCATCCTGCCGTATACTCTCTTGCCGTCACTTTCACAATGAAAATTAGATGCTGTATATGCCGAAGTGGTGGCCACTGCCTCATCCAAAATAATACTCCCCCCTCCGTACGCCCTTTCTCCCAGATTCTCAATCGTATACTTCAAAAGCGGCAGTTCTTTTGCCTCAAATGCTTCCCCGGTTTTCCTATCTTCATTGAAATTTGAATTTTGAATATTGAATATTAAGGTTCCTGCAATTCCCAAAGAGGCACCGAGTAAAAACACTCCGAAAAATTTCCACTTCATTTTTCCAGTTTACCATCTGTCATTGGTTCTAAAAGACCCCGGGCTGTATGCCCGCAGTACTTTGAGCCGGCTCAAATTCTCTTCACTCCGGTTTATTATCTTCTTCACGGGTACTGCCATGTCCATTTCTTTCTCCCGGTCCCCCCCGAATCCAGGTTCCGATTTCATATAACTTTGGGTCCACTTTCGCCCCTAATTTGGAGCATAACGAATGGGGTACAACGACATCGCATCCTATGCACCCGTGCAACGCCCCTGATATTAACCGCTTTTCATGATTGGGCATACACCTTTGGCTTTCCGGTCACTACTGCATTCTCTTTATTCTTGCCGTTGCTTTCCTTAACCTTGTCTTTTTTTAAATTCAAAGGCTGCCATTTTGGCTCAATGGTCGGACCGGTTGGCCCAATATTGTCTGCCGCCATGATATTCTCAAATTCCCGATTTGCCATTTTTTCACCTCCTTTCTGGAATAAAACCAAAAAACACCCCCAGCAGACCACCGGAGGTGAAATAATGTGCCTGTATCAATTAAATTTCCTTAAGGCACCTTCAGGATTTCTGCTGTAACTTAAATGTAAAACTTTAATTTCCGGCGGTCAACCGTTAAAAACGGGCAAAGTACCCAGGCACACTGCTTCTCCCGCAAACCGTTCTCCCTGCCTAAACACAGCCGCCGCGCCGGCATAAACCGCATCTGTTTTTTCCAATATCTGCTGCACTATCTTCAAACTACTGCCGGTAAATATCACATCATCTACCACCACTGCTCTTTTACCCTTCAGATATTCCCCGTCTCTGCCGTCGATCGCCATTGCCCGCACCCGGTAAGTCCGCAGTTCAGGCGGTTCAACCACCACAGGACTGATCATATAACCTTGTATCCCTTTGCGGCAAACAATGTATCTGGGAAGTCCAAGAATCCGGCTCATCTCCTGCAAGAGCGGCACAACCTTGGTTTCCGGTCCCACCAACACTTCCGGCTGCAGTGCTTTAACCTTTTCTGTCAGCAGTATCGCAGCCGTGTGGACCAGTTCTACATCCCCCAGCAAAGATACCGAGACCACACGCATTTTTGGCCCCATGGATACCACCGGAAACTTTCTGGTAAGCTTCCCCACTTTCACCTCCACCCACTGCATAGATTAGATTTTAACCTAACCAACGGGATAATTCGTTATATGCTGTCCCGTCCATCAACTGGTAATGTGTCCCCGAAGTCAATACCAGTCGGCTGTGTTTTACCAGTTTTTGTATTAGCCGGCCTAGTTCCGGCGGCATTAATACATCATTTTTTCCCGATATAATAAGGGTTTTATTGGGCAGTTTTTGAAGGAGGGCGCAGTTGTTGCATCTTTTAATAAACCTGGCTGTCTGAAGATGTTTCTGCACATTTATTTCTCTGAAAAATTTTACTGTCTGCTCCGTTTCATGAATGTAATTTTCACTGTCTGTTTTTTCTCTTCTTATTTTGTGTACTGCCATATATCCCTGCTTTAAGACTTTTTCCGGCAATCTGGCCAGAGTCTTTACTGCAGTTTCCCCTACCCGCCCGGCCGCCAGTTTGACCAGATTGTCCATCCATTTTATTCTGCCTGAGAGCATTGGCCCCGTCCCCAGAAAAACCACTTTTGCTTTGGGGTAATCTCTGGCGATATGCGGCAGCAGCATCCCCCCCAGCGACAAACCGATGATCAGATCGGGTTTTTTGTACTTCAGTTTTTCCCGCACCAGTTTTTTGACCTCCGGCACGCTGAATTCCCTGCATTCCTTCAGGTACCACGGAGCTACTACGTCATACCCCGCTTGCTTCATAAGTGTTATCAGTCTGCTTGTCTCGCTTACCGGCCGGGGATATCCGTGCAGTACCAGTGCCAGTTTATTTTGGGCCTTCATGCCCTCATTTTACCCCAGCCTTTCGCCTTTTCCCAAAGTCCCCTCTCTAGCTATTTGGTTTAAAATTGCCTCCTCTGCTCTTTTCCGTTTCCCATAGATATATCCCAATATTCTGTCCAATCTTTGCCACCCCTCCGAAGTTCCCCAATTCAGTTCATACTCTTTAGGATCAATCGATAGTCCCCCGGTCTTTATATAATAATCAGCAGTCTTTTTGTTTCTGGCATGCCGACCTTCATAAGATTCTGCCGTCCGGGTACCCGTTACCCTATGCCCGGTTACTTCCCTGATTTCTCTCCATGAGGGCACATCAACGATGATTTTTCCATCCTTAATTTTGATAGCTCCCCCGCCCCTTTGATATATCTCATTCAGCAGGACATGCTCACTTTTGCCCATTTTTTTAGCAGACTGCTCAACGGACATCCCGTTTAACTCTTCCGCTATTTCGTCAAATTTACTTCGTTTCTTAGGCATCTTTTTCCAATGTTTGGGTTATTTTTTTACATCCCCCTTTGACTTTTGGCGGGTGGCCGACACTCACTGTTAATGCGACTTCTTTACCACAATTGCACAATAAAAACGCTGTCAAACCCAACGAAATACTCTTATCCAGTTTATATTCCAAAAACCGGGTTTCGGTTCCCAATCTTTCACACGGACTGCACCCAGCCATAAACCTTTATACCGTCATT
>Ga0209751_10000374_pt1 | contig 47924 bp, 44 predicted proteins | sample RifCSP13_1_FD_184019 | JGI IMG/M metagenome (GOLD analysis project Ga0209751, IMG submission 184019) | Soil microbial communities from Rifle, Colorado - Rifle CSP2_sed 13_1 (SPAdes) (version 2) | ecosystem: Environmental > Terrestrial > Deep subsurface > Rock core/Sediment | place: Rifle...
CGCCGCGGCCCGGGCCGCGTCGAGCCGCTCCCGGGCCAGGTGCTCGAGCAGGTACAGGTTCGTGTCCATGCCGCCATGGTGCCGCCGGCACGATCATCAGTAAAATCAATTGTTATTATGCTCACCATCATCTAGGGTTTGGGCATGCGGCTGCGCCTGTCGCAGCTCCAGACGCTCGAGGCCGTGGCGCGCCACGGCTCCTTCTCGCGCGCGGCGCGGGAGCTGCACCTGACGCAGCCCGCCGTCAGCATGCAGGTGCGCCAGCTCGAGCGGGAGCTCGGCCTGCCGCTCCTCGAGCGCGTCGGCAAGCGCGCGTTCCCGACGCGGGCGGGCGAGCTGCTGCTCTCGCACGCGGCGCGCGCGGTGCGCGAGCTCGAGACGGGCGTGGCGGTCGTCCAGCAGCTCCGCGGGGTGGTCGCGGGCCGCATCCGGCTCGGCACGAGCGCGTCGTTCAGCATCTACCTCCTGCCCCCGGCGCTCCGGCGCTTCCGCGCACGCTACCCGGAGACGGAGCTCGTCGTCGTCACCGGCAACGCCCCGGCGATCGCGCGCTCGGTCGCGGCCCACGAGCTCGACGTCGGGATCGTGAGCCTGCCGGTGCGGGAGCGGGAGCTGGCGGTGTCCGCGCTCTACCGCGACGAGCTGGTCGCGATCGGCCCGCCCGGACGGCGCTGGCCGCGTGGCCGGCGGGTCCGGGCGGCGGACCTGACGGGCGCGCCCCTCATCCTCTTCGAGCAGGGCGCGACGCTGCGCCGGGTGATCGACGACTGGTTCCAGCGCGGCGGCGCCGCGCCCGCGCTCCCGATGGAGCTCGGCAACACGGAGGCGATCAAGAAGCTCGTCGAGACGGGTCTCGGCCTCTCGGTGACGTCGTGGTTCGCCGCGAAGGCCGAGGTGCGGGCCGGCCGGCTCGCGGCCGCGCGCCTGGACCCGCCGCTCTTCCGCCAGATCGGCGTGATCCTGCGCCGCGACAAGCCGCGGACGCCGGTCCTCGACGCGTTCCTCGCGACGCTCGCCGACCTCCGGCGCTCGCTCGCGTAGCCCGCGGGGCCGTCCCGGCGCCACGCGCCCCCCGCGCCCGAGGGCCGCCCGCCCGCGCGGCTGAGTCGTCGGGCGTTGCCGATTGAGGCAATCGGCTCATTGTGGTCCACGGGCCCACGAGACGAATCTGAGGCGAGCCGCCGGAACCGCGGAGGCGATGTACGGGCACGCGCGATCTCGTTGGGGGGTGTCGGGGGGAGCGGCGATCGCTCCCCCCGACGTTGACCTGACTTGAGAGGAGAGCCAAGCCGTGTGGATCGATCCTGGGCGCTGCGTGGGCTGCGCGAACTGCGTCGCGGTGTGCCCGATGGGCGCGATCGCCGTCGACGCGCGGACCCACCGGGCCGCCGTGAACGAGGACGAGTGCGTCGAGTGCTACACGTGCTACCGCGGGATGTCGCGGGAGCACCTGCCGCCCGCCGCCGTGCGCGCCCTCCGCGGCGTCGCCCGGCTCTTCCGCTTCCGCTTCGACCCCGAGCCGGACGTCTGCCCCACCGGCGCGCTCACCCCGCGTGAGCTCGCGTGGCCGCGCAGCGTCCGTCGCGCCTTCTCCGACCCGCTCGTGCCCCACGAGTCGACGGGCGTGGCGGGCCGGGGCACCGAGGAGGTCAAGACGAACGATGTCACCGGCCGGGTCAGGGCCGGAGAGGCCGGCTTCACCGTCGAGTTCGGGCGGCCGGGGATCGGCGTCCGGTTCCGGGACATCGATCGCGTCACGCGCGCGCTCGGCGCCGCCGGCGTGGCGTTCGAGGCGATGAACCCGGTCACGAGCCTCATGACCGACGCCAGGACCGGGGCGATCCGCGACGACATCCTCGACGAGAAGGTCCTCTCGGCCATCGTCGAAGTGAAGACCGGGCTCGACCGGGTGTCGGACGTCGTGCGGGTCCTGCGCTCGATGGCCGACCAGGTCTCGACGGTGATCTCGCTCGGCGTCTCCGCCCGGTGTGACGCGCGCGGGGCCACCGACCTGGATGCGCTGTTGCACGCGGAGGGCTTCCGCTTCTGGCGGGGCAAGACGAACCTCGGGCTCGGGCGCCCGCTCTACCGGGAGGCCGTATGACGAACACCCTGCACCGCTACGGGAGCCCCGAGGGCCTCCGGGACGATTTCGTCGTCTTCGCCATACCGACGAAGGCGAATCGCGAGGGCAGCCTGCCGAAGCTCAAGGCCTTCCTCGAGATCGCCGCGAAGCACGGCCCTGTGAACATGGGCGGCGGCGGCAAGGGCGGGTTCCACCGGCCCTCGGCGCGCCTGACCCCGCTCGTGCACTGGCGTGAGCGCGCGGCCGTGACGCCGGCGGAGGTCATCGAGGGGTGCGAGAGCCCCGGGACGGTCGCGGCCGTCTTCGACGACATCGAGAAGGTGAAACGGCTCCTCGCCGAGCTGCGCCAGCGCGACCTCGGCATGTCGATCAACGTGAGCGGGCTCACCGAGGACGCGCGCAGCGCGGCCGAGGCCGCCGGGCTCACGCGCCACAGCGTCGAATACTCGCTCGGCTTCCCCTTCGGCGAGACGGACCGGATGCCGGACCGCCGGACGCTGGAGCTCGCCACCATGTGCGGACACAGCATGGTGGCCTTCGGGCTCGTGCAGAAGCTCTGTCAGCTCGTGAGGGAAGGCCGCCGGACGCCGACCGAAGCGGCCCGCTGCCTCGCGCGGTTCTGCTCGTGCGGCGTCTTCAACACTGCGCGCGCGGAGCGCCTCCTGGCCGACGCCCGCGACGGGGGATGACGGCGCGGGCGGGTCCGACGGTGGCCTCCAGGGTCGCGCGCTGATAGAATCCCTCGTCCCTCGACCCCGGGCCGGACCTGGACAAGGAGGAACCATGAGAACGTCACGACGCATGGCGCGCTGGACGAGTCTGACCGCCGGGGCGCTGGTCCTGGCCGCGGCCGCGGGGCCTGCGGCGGCCCAATACCCGACACGGCCCGTGGAGCTGGTGGTCCCCTACGCGCCGGGCGGCGGCACCGACATCATGTACCGCCAGATCGTCAAGGTCATCGAGCAGCACAAGCTGGTCCCGGTGGCCATGACGGTCGTCAACCGCTCGGGGGGCAGCGGCGTGGTCGGCAAGTCCTACGCCATCAACAAGCCGCGGGACGGGTACACCCTGGTGGCGGTGGACCAGGGCAACGCCCAGCAGGAGCTGCTCGGCAACGCGACGTGGAACTACCGGAAGGACTTCACGTACATCGCGCGGATGGTGACGGACGTCAACCTGCTCATCGTCCGGAAGGAGTCACCGTACCGGACGCTCGAGGAGTTCCTCGGCGCGGCCCGCGGCAAGGGCAAGGGCGGGCTCACCGTCGGCGGCACCGGCACGGGCGGCGTGGACCACATCGCCAACATCTCGCTGAACCGGGCGGCCAAGGTGGACCTGACCTACGTGCCGTTCAAGAGCGGCGGCGAGGTCATGACGACCCTCCTCGGCGGGCACGTCGACGCGGCCTGGGCGAACCCGAACGAGTGCATCGGCCAGCTCGAGGCCGGTCAGGTCAGGGCGCTGTCGGTGGCGGCCGAGCAGCGGCTCACGCTCCTGTCGCGCGTGCCGACGATGCGGGAGCTCGGCTTCGACGTCATCAGCACCCAGTGGCGGGCGGTCGGCGCGGGAGGCAACCTGCCCAAGTCCATCGTCGACTTCTGGGTCGGCGTGCTCGACCGGGTCCGCAAGAGCGACGAGTGGCGCAAGGGCTATCTCGAGAAGAGCGTTCTCGAGGACGGCTGGCTGACCGGCGACGCGTTCTTGAAGTTTGCGACGGAGGAGTACGAGAACTCCAAGGCCGTCTTCGCCGAGCTGGGGATGCTCAAGAAGAAGTAGCCTCGCACCCCGCGATGAAGCTCGACGGCGAGCGGGTGATGGGCGTCGCGGCCGTGCTGGTCGGCCTGGGCGCCGTCTCGGAGAGCTTGCGCCTGGCCGAGGACACGCTCACCGGCGGCCCGGGGACGCGGTTCCTTCCCGTGTCGCTCGGGCTGATCGTCGCCGTCCTCGGGGGCGCGATCGCCTTGCGGCCGGCGCCGCGCCGGCCCCGGGAGGCGCCGGCCAGCCCGGGGGCGCGCCTGCGCATCGCCGCCACCCTGGCCGGCCTGGCGCTCTACGCGCTGGTCTTCGAGCGCCTCGGGTTCCTGATCTCCAGCGCGGCCTTCGTGGCGCTCCTGCTCGTCTTCTACGGAGAGCGGCGCTGGCCCCTGGTGCTCGCCGTGGCCGCGGGCGCCGCCGGGGCGACCTACGCCGTCTTCGCGCGGTGGCTCGGGGTGCCGCTGCCGCCCGGCATCCTGGGCCCGTGAGGCGCGCGTGAGCGACGTCCTCCAGAACCTCGGCATGGGGTTCACCGTCGCGCTCGCGCCGGCGAACCTCCTCTACTGCTTCGTCGGCGTGCTCGTCGGGACCGTCATCGGCGTGCTGCCCGGCATCGGGCCGGTCACGACGCTGGCCATCCTGCTGCCGCTCACGTTCGGGATGAACCCCACCTCGGCCCTGATCATGCTGGCGGGCATCTACTACGGCTCGCAGTACGGGGGTTCCACGACCGCGATCCTCATCAACACGCCCGGCGAGAGCGCCTCCGTCATGACGTGCCTCGACGGCTACCAGATGGCCCGGAAGGGTCGGGCCGGGCCCGCGCTCGGGATGGCCGCCCTCGGGTCGTTCATCGCCGGCACGGCCGGGGTCGTGCTGCTCATGTTCCTGGCCCGCCCGCTCGTCACGCTGGCCCTGAGCTTCGGGCCGGCGGAGTACTTCGCGCTCATGCTGCTCGCGCTCTGCACCCTCGGGGGGCTGGTCGGCGAGTCGGTGGCGAAGGGGCTGCTCATGGGCGCCTTCGGCCTGCTGCTCGGCACCATCGGCAGCGACCCGCTGACCGGCGCCGCCCGCTTCACGTTCGGGATCCCGAGCCTGCTCGACGGCCTCGAGTTCCTCCCCGTCGCCATCGGGCTGTTCGCGGTGGCCGAGGTCCTGACGACCGCGGAACGCTCGGTCGCGCACCAGGTCTACGAGACGCGCATCACCGGGCTCCTGCCGACCCGCGAGGACTGGTGGGCGTGCCGCTTCACGCTGCCCCGCGCCAGCCTGCTCGGGTTCGTCGTCGGCGTCCTGCCCGGCGCGGGCTCGACGCTCGCGTCGATCCTCGCGTACCTGGCCGAGAAGCGGGCGTCCCGGTACCCCGAGCGGTTCGGGACGGGCGTCATCGAGGGCGTCGCGGCGCCGGAGGCCGCCAACAACGCCGCGAGCGCCGGCGCGATGGTGCCGCTCCTGACCCTCGGCGTCCCCGGCTCGGGCACGACGGCCGTGATGCTGGGCGCCTTGATGCTCTGGGGCCTGCGTCCCGGGCCGCTCCTGTTCGAGAAGAACGCGGACCTGGTGTGGGGGCTCATCGCCAGCATGTACGTCGGCAACGTCATGCTCCTGATCCTCAACCTGCCGCTCATCGGCCTGTGGGTCCGGCTGCTGCAGGTGCCGACCCGCGTGCTCCTGCCCTTCATCCTGCTGTTCTCCTTCACCGGCACCTACGCGGTCAGCGCCAACGTGTTCGACCTCTACGTCATGGTGGCGTTCGGGGTCGTCGGCTATCTGCTCCAGCGCTACGGGTTCCCCGTCGCCCCCATCGTCCTCGGGCTGATCCTCGGGCCGATGCTCGAGACCCACCTGCGGCGGGCCCTGATCATCTCGCGCGGCGACTGGAGCATCTTCGTCCAGCGTCCCATCACGGCCGTCCTGCTGGCGGCGGTGCTCGTCTACCTCGCCCTGCCGGTGGTGCTGTGGGCGTGGCGGCGTGCCGGGCGCGGCGGGTGACCTACCGGAGCGTGAGCGCCTGACGCTGAAGGGCCGCGGCCAGGCGGGGGGCGGCACCCTCGTGCTTGAAGAACACGAAGGCCTCGCGCCAGCCGGCGCCGACGTCGCGGATCGTCGCGAGCCAGCGCGCGAGGTCGGCGTCGGCGTACTCGCCCGCGCGCAGCCGCAGGTAGCCCCAGTCCGCCGTCGCGACGGCGGGCGTGGCGCCGGCCTCGGTGTCGGCGATGCAGAGCGCGGCGTTCCGCCCGCGGAGCAGGCCGTAGACCTCCTCGTCGAACCAGCTCGCGTGGCGGAACTCGACCGCGGCGCGCAGGTCCGCCGGGAGCAGGGCGAGCAGCGCCGCGAGCCGGTCGGCCGCTTTCTTGAAATTGGGCGGGAGCTGGAACAGGAGCGCGCCGAGCTTCGGGCCGAGGCCGCGGGCCGTGGCGCAGAAGTCGCCGAGGGGCTCGGCGACGTCGCGCAGGCGCGCGTGGTGCGTGATCCGCTGGGGCGCCTTGAGCGCGTACGCGAAGCCGTCGGGCGCCGTGGCCGCCCAGCCGGCGACGGTCCTGGCGCTCGGCATCCGGTAGAACGTCGCGTTGATCTCGACCGTCCGGAAGCGCTCGACGTAGTAGCCGAGCCTCCTCGCCGCGGGCAGGTCGGCGGGGTAGAAGCTCCCCGTCCACTCCGGGTAGTCGTACCCGGAGGTGCCGACGCGGACGGTCAGCGGCACGCCGCGAGCGGCGTGGCCGTCTCGCCGAGCGCCCGCGCCACCGCCGGGTGCACGGTGCGCCCGCGCCAGACGTTCACGCCCCGGGCGAGCGCCGGGTTCGCGCGCGTCGCCGCCAGCGGGCCCTGCGCGGCGAGCTCGAGCGCGTAGGGGAGCGTGGCGTTCGTGAGCGCGAACGTCGAGGTGCGCGGCACGAGCGCCGGCATGTTCGCGACCCCGTAGTGGACGACGCCGTCCAGCGTGTAGACGGGGTCGAGCAGGGTCGTCGGACGGATCGTCTCGACGCACCCGCCCTGGTCCACCGCGATGTCCACGATGACCGCGCCCTCCTTCATCTGCGTCACGAGGTCCTTCGGGACGAGGCGCGGCGCGCGGGCGCCCGCGACGAGCACGGCGCCGATGAGGAGGTCGGCGCGGCGGACGACCTGGGCGATGTTGAAGCTGTTCGACACGAGGGTGACCGCCTGGCCGCGGAAGAGGTCGTCCACCCAGCGGAGCCGGTCGAGGTTCACGTCGAGGATCGAGACGTCGGCGCCGAGCCCCAGGGCCGCGCGCGCGGCGTTGACGCCCGCCGTGCCGGCGCCGAGGACGACCACGTTGCCGCGCGGCACGCCGGGCACGCCCGCGAGCAGGATGCCGCGCCCGCCGTGGGCGCGCCCGAGGTAGAAGGCCCCCTCCTGCACCGACAGGCGGCCGGCGACCTCGCTCATCGGCGTCAGGAGCGGGAGGCTCCCGTCCTCGCGCTCCACGGTCTCGTAGGCGATCCCGATGACGCCGGACTCCCGGAGCGCGCGCGTCAGCTCGGGCGCGGGCGCGAGGTGCAGGTAGGTGAAGAGGACCTGGCCCGCGCGCAGGTGCCCGTACTCGGCCTCGAGCGGCTCCTTGACCTTGAGGACCAGCTCGGCGCGCTGCCAGACGTCTTCGACACCCACCGGCTCGGCACCGGCCGTCGCGTAGTCGTCGTCGCGGATGCCGCTGCCGCCACCCGCCCCGCGCTCGACCACGACGCGGTGGCCCGCCTCGGCGAGCGCGCGCGCGCCGGCGGGGGTGAGCGCGACGCGCTCCTCGCCGGGCTTGGTCTCGCGCGGGACGCCGACGATCACCGCCGGGTCGCTCGCCCGAGGAACTCGCGGATCGCCCGGTTCACCAGCTCGGGCTCCTCGTGGACGACCCAGTGCGAGGCGTGCGGGACGCGCCGCACCCGGAGGTCCGGCACGAAGCGCTCGAGGCCCTCGAGGTTGCCCGGCAGCAGCGCGCGGTCGCGCTCGCCCCAGATCACGAGCGTCGGCACCCGCACGGCGAGGCGCCCGGGGTCGCCGCCGAAGCTCCGCGCCGGCGCGCCGTCGGCTGCCGGCGGCCCGACGCCGGCGGCGCGGTAGTAGTTGAGCCCGCCGGTGAGCGCGCCCGGCTGCGACCAGGCCTCGACGTAGGCGGCGCGGTCGGCCTCGGTGAACCGCTCGCCGAGGTCCTCGCGGAACATCCGGACCAGCCGCGCGTAGCCGTGCTCGGCCAGCAGCGCCTCGGCCTCGGGGCTCCGGAACACGAGCATGTAGCGGCTCGCCTGCTGCTGCGCCGGGTTCTCGCGGATCTCCCGCGCGAACACGCCGGGGTGGGGGGCGTTGACGATGACGAGGCGCTCGAGCCGGTCGGGGTGCGCGATCGCGAACGCCCAGGCGGCGGCGCCGCCCCAGTCGTGGCCGACCAGGACGAAGCGCCGGTGCCCCAGGTGGTCGGCCAGCGCGCGCAGGTCGCCCACGAGGTGGCGCACCTCGTACGCCGCGACGTCGGCGGGCTTCGAGGACAGGTTGTAGCCGCGCATGTCGGGCGCGACGGCCTGGTGGTCGCGCGCGAACTCCTCGAGCTGGCGCCGCCACATGTACCAGAACTCGGGGAAGCCGTGGACGAACACGATGAGCGGGCCCGCGCCCGCGGTCACGTAGTGCAGCCGGACGCCGTTGACGTCGGCGTACGCGTGCTCCATGTCACTTCACGTATAGCAGGAAAAACCGGGCGAGGCGCGCGCCAAAATCCGGCGGCAGCTCGCCGTGCCGGCCGTGCGGCAGGACGAGCAGCTCGGCGCGCGGGTTGGGCGCGAGCGCGCGGGCGAGGCGCTCGGCGTGGGCGAACGGGATCTGCTCGTCCTCGCGGCTCGCGACGAGCAGCACCGGGATCGCGAGCCGCGCCGCCGCCTCCGCGGGCGCCGGGCGCGAGATGTCGTGGCCGAAGACGGCGCGCGCCCAGAGGAGCATCAGCGCGACGAGCGGGCGGCGGAGCGGCCCGAGCCACGCGTACAGCTCGTGGCCGAGCAGCCGCAGGTCGGCGAACGGCGCGTAGGCCGCCACGGCCCGGATGCGGGGATCCTCGGCGGCGGTCAGGAGCGCGACCGCGCCGCCGAGGGAGAAGCCGAAGACACCCACGACCGCGTGGCCGCGCGCCGCGAGCAGGTCGATCGCGCGCCGGAGGTCGCCGCGCTCGCGGAAGCCGAGCGTCGTGGCCCCGCCCTCGCTCGCGCCGAAGTAGCGGAGGTCCAGCAGCAGCACGCTGAAGTGCGGCGCGAGGGCCGCGGCGAGCGGGAGCAGGTCGGCCTTCTCGGCCGGGTAGCCGTGCAGGAGGATCACGCCGGGCGCGCCCGGCCGCGGCACGAGCCACGCGGCGAGCCGGAGGCCGTCGTCGGTCGTGACCGCGAGCTCCTCGACGCGGAGCCCGACGTCGGCGGGCGCGAGCGGGACCGCGATCCGGGGCGGGCGCACGGCCAGCCAGAAGGCGAGGAGGCTCCACGCGACGAAGACGGCGACCACGACGGCGGCCCAGCCGAGGACGGGCTTCACGCCCGCATCGTGCGGAGCCCGGGTGGCGGATGTCAACGGGGCATGCTAGCCGCCGAGGCCGTACTTCCTGAGCTTGTAGCGCAGGACCCGCTCGCTGATCCCGAGCGCCTCGGCGGCGCGCGTCTGCACGCCGTCGGCGTACGCGAGCGCGTCGCGAATCATCCGGCGCTCGAGCCCCTCCACCGCGGCGGGCAGACCCGTGGCCTCTCCGCTCTCGGGCTCGGTCTCGCGCACGCTCAGCGGGAGGTCCGCGAGCCCGATCACCTCGTCGCGGGTGAGCACGACGGCGCGCTCCATCAGGTTCTCCAGCTCGCGGACGTTGCCGGGGTAGTCGTAGCGCAGGAGCGTGTCGCGGGCCTCGCGCGTGAGCCCGCGGATCGTCTTACCGTTCGCGCGCGCGAACTTCACCAGGAAGTGGTCGAGCAGGAGCGGGATGTCCTCGCGCCGCTCGCGGAGCGGCGGCACTGCGAGCGTGACGACGTTGATCCGGTAGTAGAGGTCGTCGCGGAACGTCCCCGCCTTCACGAGCGCCTCGAGGTCGCGGTGGGTCGCGGCGAGCAGGCGCACGTCCACCTGGATCGGGTGGCTCGAGCCGACGCGCTCGATCTCGCGCTCCTGGAGCACGCGCAGGAGCTTGACTTGCAAATGCAGCGGCAGGTCGCCGATCTCGTCGAGGAAGAGGCTCCCGCCGTGCGCCAGCTCGAACCGGCCGCGCCGCGCGGCCTGGGCGCCGGTGAACGCGCCCTTCTCGTGGCCGAACAGCTCGGGCTCGAGCAGCGTCTCGGGGAGCGCCGCGCAGTTGACGCGCACGAGCGGCCCCGCGGCGCGGCGGCTCGCGTAGTGGATCGCCTTGGCGATCAGCTCCTTGCCGGTGCCGCTCTCGCCGCGGATCAGGACCGTCGCGTCGCTGGCCGCCACGCGCCGGACCAGCGAGAGCACCTCCTGCATCCGCCCGCTCTCGCCGATGACGCCCTCGACGCGGTGGCGCTCCTGCAGCGCCGCGCGCAGCTCGCGGTTCTCGCCGAGCAGGCGCTGGCGGTCGCGCACCTGGCCGATCCGGTGGAGCAGCTCGTCCAGGTTCAGCGGCTTCGTGAGGTAGTCGGTGGCGCCGGCCTTGATCGCGGCGACGGCGTCCTCGATCGTCCCGTAGGCGGTCATCACGATGACCGCGACCTCGGGCGTGACGGCGCGCGCCGCGGCGAGCAGCTCGAGGCCGGAGAGCCCCGGCATCTTCTGGTCGGTCAGGATCAGGTCCGCCGGCTCGCTCCTGAAGCGCTCGAGCGCTTCCGCCCCGTCCCGCGCCGTCGTCACCTCGAAGGCGTGGCGGGCGAGGAAGCCGCTGACCAGCTCGCGCTGCGCCGGCTCGTCGTCGACGACCAGGATCTTCACGTGGGGAGGCTCAGGAGGAAGCGCGTGCCCTGGCCCGGGCGGCTCTCGGCCTCGAGGGCGCCGCCGTGGGCCTCCGCGATCCGCCGGGCGATCGTGAGCCCGAGGCCGAGGCCGCCCGCCTTCGTCGTGAAGTAGGGGTCGAAGACGCGCGGGAGCGCGTCGGGCGGGATCCCGGGGCCCGTGTCGGCGACGACGAGCGTCACGCGCTCGCGGTCGGCGCGCGCCTCGAGCCCGAGGGTGCCGCCCGCGGCCATCGCCTGCAGCGCGTTGACGACGAGGTTCAGCAGCACCTGCTTGACGTGGTCGCGGTCGGCCGTGACGGCGGGCAGTGCGGCCGGCACCGCCAGCCGGAGCTCGACGCCGGCCTTCTTCGCCTCGGGCTCCATCAGCGCCGCGAGCTCGTGGAGGAGCTCGCCCGCGTCCACGCGGTCGAGCGTGAGCGGCAGCGGGCGGGCGAGCGCGATGAACTGCTCGACGATCGCGTTGAGCCGGCGGACCTCGCCCTGCATCAGGTCCACGAACCGGGCGTAGTTCGCGGCGGGCTCGGGAGCGAACTCGGTGGCGAGCCGCTGGAGGCCCATCGAGACCGCGTTGAGGGGGTTGCGCACCTCGTGGGCGAACGCCGCGGCCACGTCGCCGAGCGCCGCGAGCCGCTCGCGCCGCGCCATCTCGGCCTCGAGGGCCCGCACCTCGCCGAGGTGGCGCTGCTGCATGAAGAAGATCACGCCGAGCCCCATGGCGCCCGCCACGAGCACGCCGAGGCCGAGGAGGAGCCCCGCGCGCAGGTCCTGGCGCCACGCGCGCGCCATCGGCTCCGTCGAGAACGCGATCGTCAGGAGGCCCGGGCGCGCGCCGTCGAGGCTGATGGGCCGCGCGACCTCGAAGACCTGGGCGCCGTCGCGCGTGACGAGGCGGGCGAGCCCCCGGCGCTCGGCGAGCGCCCGCGCGAGCGCCGGGTCGTCGCGGCGCGCGCCGACGCGCGCGCGGTCGGCGTCGGCGAGCACGGCGAGGTCCGGCCCGAGCAGCGCGACCCCGGCGACGCCCGCCTGGCGCCCGAGCTCCTCGAGCTGGCGCTCGACCCCGATCTCCCTGCCGAAGTTCAGGATGAAAGCGGCGTCGGCGTGGACGGCGATGATGCCCGGGAAGCTCTCGGCCCCGATCGCGACGCCGAAGACGCTCCCCTCCCAGAACTTCCGATCGCTGATCGCCGTCGGCACTCCCGCCTTGCCCTCCTCGGGCGGCGGCGCCCAGCGGCGCCCCCACATGTAGCTCATCATCGGCATCGGCGGCGCGCCCGGCGGGTGCGGCGGCCCCGGGCCCCCGGGCCCGCCCGGGCCCGGCATCATCATGCGCATGCGCGGCGGCGCGGGCGGCGTCCAGGGGCGGCCGTCGGCGTCGAGCAGGTCGATGCGCCGGAGCCGGTTGCGCCGCGCGATCCGCTCGAGCTCGCCCGGCAGGACGGGGAATCTCATGATTTCGTCGACGAGCCGCGCGTTGTCGAGGAGGCGCTCGGCGATCATCTGCTCCATCAGCGCGTTGCTGCGGATGGCGTTCCGGCTGCCGGTCTCGACCACGTCGGCGAGCGCCAGGCCCTTCTGCTCGAGCTGCGCCGACAGCTCCGCCTGGGTGCGCCGCGCGACCGACGCCGTGTAGATGCCGACCAGGAGCACGAGGAGGAGGACGGAGGCGAGGAGGTAGCGGGCAGAGAAGCGCGGGTTCATGCGGGGCCCGCGCGTCATTCTATCATCCGGCAAACGCGCGGCCCCCGGGCGGGCCGGGGGCCGCTCTGGCCGGTGCCGTCGCTACGGGTTGAGCGAGGCGCGCGGGCCGCCGCCGAACGGGCGAACGCCGCCCCACGGAGTGAGGTGCAGAACCCGCGTCTCACCCTTGGGACCCTTGAGCTCCGCCTGATAGGCCGTGCCCATGCGGCCGGTGAACGGCAGCACGCGCTCGACCGTGAAGCCCTGGAAGTACTTCTGGGTGTACTCCGTCGCCAGCTCCTTGGCCTTCTCCTCGGTGATCTGCGCCTGCGGCTCCGCCTGCGGGCCGGCCGCCTGGCCGCCGTACGCGTACGGGCAGGCGCCGGGACCGCCTACGCCGCCCTGAGCGCCCCACATCATGCCGGGGCCCATGCCGGGGCCCATGCCCATGCCCTGGGGACCGTGGCCCCAGCCCATGCCCATCCCTATGCCGCGACCCACCCCGGGGCCGTGAGCGAGCGCCACGCTCGCGAGCCCGGCGACCAACACCACTGCCAGCGTCACACTGAGAATCCGTCTCATGGTGTGTCCTCCTTTGGCTTTCCTGGGGTAGCATCACGCGTGCCACGGCGGTGGGCCAGAGAACGCAAGCGAGGGCGCGGGCTTAGAGGTAACGGGAACTTCGGCCGCCGGGGCGGGTCGACGATTATGTCGATCCGCCCCGACGGGAGCGTCGAGACGCTACTTGAAGCTGTAGGAGAGCGAGGCGCCGACGATGTGGGCGGCGTAGTTCCTGGAGTCGCCGCCGAGCCAGATCGAGCTGCCGGTGCCCGGCATGAACGGGTTCAGGGTGTCGGTCCGCCAGTCGCGCTGGTCCCACGACTCGAACGCGTACTTGAGCGCCGCCGTCCACTGCTTGAGGAAGTGGTACTTGAGCGCCACGTCCACCCGGAGCAGCGTGTCCTGGAACGCCGGCAGCACCTTCGCGTTGGCGGTCGCGCGCTGCGCGGCGCTGCCGCTCGTCGGTGGCGTGGGGTTCGCCGTCTCGATGCTCCCGTAGGCGGTCGAGAAGTTGGCGCCCAGGTGGAGGTCGAGCACCTTCGGGATCAGCGAGGCCTTCAGGCTGGCGTGGACCGTGTTGATGGTGTCGGCGTTCTCCGAGATCCAGTCGTAGTCGAAGAAGTCGAACGTCGACGTACCGGTGACCGGACGGCTCCGCGAGCGCTGCGTCTTGTCGATGCGCTCGTACATGTACCCGCCGTTGAACACGAGCCGCTCGACCGGCGCCCAGGACAGGTCCATGCCGGCCGACCAGGTCTGCTCGTCGAGCAGGCCGAGCTGCCGGACGCCGGCGGGCGCGTAGCCGAAGTCGTAGTCGTCGTAGCTCCACGCGAACGTCGGCGTCAGCGTGAAGGTTTCGGTCGGCATGATCTGGAGCAGGAGATCGATCTTGTGCCGGTCACGCTCGGCCTCGTCGAACTTCCGCAGCAGTGTCGACTGGCCCTGGAGCGCGCCCGCGGGATCCTCGAAGACGGTGTGCTCGACGTGCGCGTGCGTGTTGTACTTGTTGATCCGCCGGAACGACGGCACGTACTTGAGCCGCGCGAGCAGCCACTCGGCCGGCGTCGCGTCGAGGGCGAGCTTGCCGAAGACCTCGTCGCTCTCCGCCACCTCGCGATGGTCGCCGCGGTCCCAGCGCTCCCAGCCGGCGCCCACGGTGACCGCGAGGGGCCTCACGATCTGCACCCGGGCGTCGAGGTCGAGGTTCTGCCGCATGAAGCCCCACTGCCCGGACTGCCGGGGGTCGGTCTGCAAGATCCGGTCGTTCTCGACGCTGTTGACGAAGCGGACGACGTCTTTGTCGTCGATGAGGTCGTAGATCCGGTACTTGGCCGACAGCGTCAGCGGCCGGAGCGGCCGCGACACGACGCTCAGGTTGCCGAGGATGACGTGCACCCGGCCGTCGAGGCTGTTCTGCGGCAGGGTGAGGTCGGCCGGCGCGGCCGCGACGATGTTGGGATTCCGCGTGTGGGGCAGGAAGTCGTCGTCCTGGAGCCTGAGGCTGTAGGAGAAGTTGGCGTTCACGCGGGTCCGCATCGGCAGGTTCACGCCGCCGGCCAGCGTGACCGTGTGGGCGACGTTGTCGGGCGCCAGCGAGCTGCGCCCCGAGCCCGGGACGCTCGAGCCGGCGGCGAACGCCGCGTCGACGGCCGAGAGCGGGTTGTCCGCGGTGATGCTCGCCAGCGAGTTCTCGAAGATCGAGAGCGTGTAGCCGAACTGGACCTGCCAGTCCGGGCGCGCGTAGGCGCCGCGCAGCCGGACGTCGTGGATCGTGTGGTCGAGCGGCTGCAACACCTCCAGGAAGTCGTTGCCCGGGCTCCCGAAGGCCATGCCCATCGGCCGGTAGCCATCCTTGGAGATTCGCGTGTACGAGGCGTTCAGCTCGAGGTCGGGCGTCGGGGTCAGCCGGAAGTCGAGCCGCGCCGTGTCCCAGCGGACGCTGATGTCGTCGAGCCTCGGCGCGGCGTTGTAGGCGGGCCCGTCGGCGGGCAGCGCCCGGGCGAGGCCCGCCGGCAGCCTGAAGACCCCGGGCGAGGTCTCGCGCGCGAGCATCCGCGCGTCGGTCGAGAACACGTGGGGCGTCTGGTCCCAGTCGAAGCGGAACTCCCAGAGGCCCAGGCGGCCCACCCCGAGCGAGAACTCCTGGTCCTCGCGGCCCCACTTCGAGCCGCCGAACTCGACCGCGTAGCTCTCGTCGGGCCGGAACAGACGCAGGCGGAGCCCTTCGAGCTGGAGCCCCTCGCCCATGTCCCGGTACTCCTCGAACTTCTGCGTCCGCCGCCGCTCCGGGTCGTCGACGTTGAAGCGGAGGCCGGACTCGATCTCGCCCTCGAGGTTCATCCCGCCGAGCTTGAGCTGGGCGGATGCCGCGCCCGCCGTTCCGAGGACCAGGAGCGCCGCAAGAGTCAGCCGAACGGGTGTCGTCGCTCTCATGACGAGGCCCCTATCTCGTGAAGGCATGGCCGGACGGGTGGTTGGAGCCGTGGATGTTCGCATGGCAGCTCACGCAGCTGCGGCCGAGCACCTGTTTTTCCCTCCGCGAGTACGGGCTCGTCGGGTGGCGGCTCTCGACGTGGCACTGCTGGCAGAGCCGCGGCTTGGCGACCTTCAGCAGGTTCTCGTGGTTCGAGCCGTGCGGGTCGTGGCAGGTGGCGCAGCTCTCGACCACGGGGGCGTGCTCCCAGAGGAAGGGGCCGCGCTTCTCCGCGTGGCAGGTGAAGCACGTCTCGTTGGCCGAGTTCTCCTTGAGGAGCGCCGGGGTCACCGTGCCGTGCGGGTTGTGGCAGGCGGTGCAGGTCATCTTGCCCTCGCGCAGCGGCATGTGCGAGGAGCGCATCGTCTGCGCGCGCTTCTGGAGGTGGCACTGGCCGCAGGTCTCGATCACGGTCGCCCGGGCGAGCTGGGCGCGCGACGAGGTGGTCTCCATGAGCTTGTGGCAGCTCGTGCACGCGACGTCGCGCGACTCGTGCGGGCTCCCCTGCCAGAACAGGCGCGCGGACTTCTGGTGGCAGCCGAGGCAGGTGGCGTTGCGCCGCTCGACGGGCGTCGTGTCGTCCTTGGCGAAGCTGACGATCCCGCCGACGCCCTTGCCGCCGCCCGCGTCCGCGTGCGCCTTGCCGGGGCCGTGGCAGCTCTCGCAGCCGAGGCTCTCCGTGGAGTTGCGCGGGTGCTTGAGGAAGAGGCGGCCCATCTTGGTCTGCTCGAACTTGGTGAACTGGTCCTCGTGACACCCCTTGCAGGTCTCGGCGCCGGCGTAGCCCGCGGGCAGCGCCGCGGCCGGGGCCTTCTGCGCGAGCGCCGGGGCCGGGACGCCGAGGACGACCACCCCGAGCAGCAGCGCGCCCACCCCTCCCACGAATCCGAGCAGCCGGAGCGTTCTCTTCCGACTCATGAGCGCAGCCCTCCCCAGCCGATGACGGAAATATGGTGTTCGAGCGCGGATGCTAAGACATTTCCGGCTGAGTCCGCAAGCGGGAAAAAACGCCTAGTGAGCCTGTGCTAGCGGGGTGCCGAGGGCGCCCGGAACCCCGAGGCCTGCGCCAGCTCGTCGAGGCCCAGGACTCCCTCGTAGCGCCGGCCGGCGATGATCCACGTCGGGTACTTCCTGACGGCGGCCTGGTCGCAGCGGGCGGGCTGGGCGGCGATCCCCTTCGGGTCGCACTCGACGTACGGGAGCAGGGCTGCCGCGGGCCCGAACCGGGCCTTTTGCTCGCCGCACGCGGGTCACCAGTAGGCGCCGTAGAAGATCACCCCGGACGCGGTGAGGTGGCGCGCCAGGGACTCCTGGTAGACGGTGTCGCCGGTCGGGGTGCCGGCCACGAACACTCCGGCCGCGAAGACGACGGTGATGACCGCCGTCACGAGGCCCGTGCCGACGAGCCGGGCCGGGCGCGTCGCCGGCCGGCGGCCCCTGGGAACCGGACGCCGGACGAGCAGGACCACGAGGAGCGCGGCCGCGATGCCGGCGTCCGCCAGGCACCAGGGGCAGAGGGCGCCCAGCTCGAAGACCGCGATCCAGGTCAGGTAGGCGGAGAAGGCGACGGCCGCCACCGCCAGGACGAACGTCCAGAGCCAGCGCCGCGGCGCGAGCCCCGCGAGGGCCAGGCCGAGGACGATCGCGTAGAGCACAGCGCCCCACGCGGCGGTGGGGACGCCGAGGAAGACGGCGTAGCGGCTCGCCTGCACGACGTCGCAGCCGCTGCCCGTCTCGCAGAAGAGCGCCGCGGCCCCGGCGAGCTTGGTCGCCGCGAGGTACGCGGACACCGCGAGCCCGGCGGCGGCGACCGCCGCCACCGGCCAGTCGCGTCCCGGGGTCTCGGGCGCGGGCTTCGGGGGCTTCTTCATGACCACGGCCGGCAGGATACCATCGCCGGCCGCCGGCATGCTGACAGCGTGCATCACCGGCTGTGCGGTGCAGGCGCCTCATCGGGGCGGGGCGATGGGGCAGCCGCGTCCGGGGGAGCACGACTTCCGGTCCGCTCGTTGGCCAAGACGCACCAGAAACCTGGCCAACTCGGATCGATGGTTCGGGAAATGCAGATCGAGGTCCGAACGCCGCGCGACGGGTCACCGGGCGCGAGCGAGTAAGGAGGCCGATGAGTCCGAGGCGCTCGCTCGCAGTGCTCGTCGTGACCACGTGCGCGACCGCGCTCGGCTCGTCGCCCGCCCGGCCGCAGGATCCGGAGGCCGGCCGCGCGGTGTTCGCGGCCAAGCAGTGCGCCCGCTGCCATGCGCCGCGCGGAGAGCCGGGCGTCGGCCCCGCCCTCGAGGAGATCCGCCGCCCGCAGGGCCAGATGGAGCTCGCCGGGCGGCTCTGGAACCACCTGCCCTCGATGTTCACCGCGACGATCGGGACGGGGGCCGCGTGGCCCGAGATCGGCGCCGCCGAGATGGCCGACCTGATGGCGTACCTCGGGGCCGACGGCGCGCGCGACCCCGCGCCCGACCTCTTCAAGGGGCAGGTGACGCTCCTGAAGAAGGGCTGCCTCAAGTGCCACAGCCTGCGCCGCGAGGGCGGCCCGATCCGGCCCGACCTGGCGGAGCGGCGCGCGGACTACGAGTCGGGCGCGGCCTGGGCCGCGACGATGTGGACGCACACGCCGCGCATGGCGGCGATGGCGGTCCGGCGGGGCATCGCGTACCCGCGCTTCGCGGGGGACGAGATGGCGAACCTGATCGGCCTGCTGCGGAGCGCGTCGGCGACGGCGCCCCGCGGAGCGGCGCCGGGGCGCTGATGCGGGCCTACCAGAGCGACAAGGAGGCGGTGGTTGAGAATCCCTGAGCAGGTCAACCGGCTCGCGATCGTGATCGGCGTGCTCGCCGCGCTGACCCTCGTCACGCGCTTCGTCCTGATCCCCCGCTCGCTCGTCTCGACCGACCTGCACTGGGCCGCCGCCACCCAGCGGGAGGCCATCAAGCCCGTGAAGTTCGCGGGCTCGACCGCGTGCCAGGACTGCCACGAGGACGTCGCGCTGAAGAAGGCGAAGAGCTTTCACCGCGCGCTCTCGTGCGAGGGCTGCCACGCCCCCGCGGCGCGGCACGCCGACGACCCGACCGCGGTGAAGCCGCCGGCGCCCCGCGACCGGAAGTTCTGCCCGGTGTGTCACGCCTACGACCCGTCGCGGCCGACGGGCTTCCCGCAGATCAACCCGACGGCCCACAACCCGCTCAAGCCGTGCGTCTCCTGTCACAACCCGCACGACCCGGTGCCGCCGAAGGTGCCGCGCGAGTGCGCCGCGTGCCACGGGCAGATCGAGCGGAGCAAGGCGGTGTCGAGCCACGCGCTCGTCGCCTGCACGACCTGCCACAAGGCGCCCGAGCAGCACCGGCGCGCGCCGCGGAGCGCGCTGCCGTCCAAGCCCGAGACCCGCGACTTCTGCGCGACGTGCCACGCCCAGGGGGCCGAGGCGAGGGGCGCGCCGAAGGAGGCGCCGAAGGTCGACGTCGCGGCGCACGGCGGGCGCAACCTCTGCTGGGAGTGCCACTATCCGCATCTGCCCGAGGGGCGGCTATGAACAAGCGCGAGTTCCTGAAGGGCGCGATCGTCTTCTTCCCGGCCGGCGGGGCGCTGGCCGCGCTCGCGCGGCAGGCGATGGGCAAGGAGACGGGGAGCGCCCCGGCCAAGGACGCGAACGGCAAGAAGGGCTACGACCCGGCGAGCCACTTCTACGGGATGGGCGTGGACATTGACAAGTGCATCGGCTGCAACCGGTGCGCGGTCGCGTGCAAGGCGGAGAACGACGTCCCCGACGAGCCCTTCTACTTCCGGACGTGGGTGGAGCGCTACACGATCGCGCGCGACGGCGAGGTCGTCGTCGAGAACATCAGCCTCGGCGCGCGGGAGACGACGACGCAGGACGCGCGCGAGATCATCCGGACGTTCTTCGTCCCGAAGCTCTGCAACCACTGCCAGAACCCGCCCTGCGTCCAGGTGTGCCCCGTCAACGCGACGTTCACGACCGCGGACGGCGCGGTCATCGTCGACGCCGAGCGGTGCATCGGCTGCCGCTACTGCATCCAGGCGTGCCCGTACGGCGCGCGCTACCTGCACCCGACGACGAAGACCGCCGACAAGTGCACCTTCTGCTACCACCGCCTCGTGAAGGGGCTCCAGCCCGCCTGCGTCGAGGTGTGCCCGACCCAGGCCCGGATCTTCGGTGACCTCAAGAGCCGCGCGAGCCGGCTCGTGCGCTTCCGGCGGCTCAACAAGATCCACGTGCTCAAGCCGCAGCTCAACACGGAGCCCAAGGTGTACTACGCCAACCTCGACGGAGAGGTGCGATGAACCTCACGAAGGGCACGGACGGCCTGTCCGAGCTGCTCGGCCAGATCACGGGATTCATCTACCCGAACGAGATCGAGATCCACTGGTCGATCCTGATCGTCGTCTACCCGTACGTCACCGGCCTGGTGGCGGGCGCGTTCATCCTCGCCTCGCTGGTGAAGGTGTTCAAGATCAAGGAGGTCCAGCCGACGTACCGGCTGTCCCTGCTGACGGCGCTCGCCTTCCTCCTGGTGGCGCCGCTGCCGCTGCTGCTGCACCTCAGCCAGCCGCAGAGGTTCTACGAGATTCTCCTGACGCCGAACCCGAGCTCGGCGATGGCGATGTTCGGCTTCGTGTACGCCTGGTACCTGATGGGCGTGCTGCTCCTGGAGATCTGGTTCGAGTACCGCCGCGACCTCGTCACGCTGGCCCGGACCTCGAGCGTCCCGCTGAACTGGGTCTACCGCGTGCTGTCGCTGTTCTCGCGGGACGTGAGCGAGGCGGCGCTCGCGTTCGACCGGAAGGCGATCCAGTTCATCACGATCATCGGCATCCCGTCCGCCTTCCTGCTGCACGGGTACGTCGGCTTCATCTTCGGCTCGGTGAAGGCGAACCCCTGGTGGGGCAGCGTGCTCATGCCGATCGTGTTCCTGATGTCGGCGATCGTCTCGGGGATCGCGCTCGTCATCCTGCTCTACATGGTGCTGGCGGGGATCCGGCGCGAGCCCATCGACATGGCGTGCCTGGACAAGATCACCTCGTACCTGTTCTACGCGGTCATCGTGGACTTCTCGCTCGAGGCGCTCGACTTCATCCACCGGCTGTACCAGAGCGAGGAGTCGGTCAAGATCCTGGGCAGCCTCATCACCCACAAGCTCTTCATGAGCCTGTTCGTGATCCAGATCCTGCTCGGGATGTTCATCCCGCTCGGCATCCTCGTGCTGGCCAAGATGCGGGGGTTCGGCGACGAGCTGCGCAAGCTCCTCTACTTCACGGCGGTGATCCTGATCCAGATCGGCATCTTCGCCACCCGCTGGAACGTCGTGATCGGCGGCCAGCTCTTCTCGAAGAGCTTCCGGGGCCTGATGACCTACAAGATGGAGGTCACGGGGATCGAGGGGCTCGTCGCCGCCCTGGTGCTGCTGGCGCTGCCGTTCGCGGTCCTCTACGTGCTGATCAAGCTGCTGCCGACGCGGCGGCTCGACGAGGTCAGCGCCGCCACGTCGACGGCACGAACGGCGTGACGGAGCGCTCCTGCCCCACGTGGCACTGGACGCAGTAGGGCGTCCGGTCGGGATGGGGGGTGATCGGCGCGCCCTCGGCGCCGGTCGCGTGGCACTCCTGGCAGAGCCCCTGGCGGCTCTCGACGTCGTGCGGCACCAGGGGCGGCGCGCCCGGGTAGGCCCGGGGCAGCCGCGCGCCCGCCCCGCCCGGCGCCTGCCCGAGGGCGGCGCCCGCGAACAGCCCGAGGGCGAGGGCGAGCGCCGCCCCCGCCGCGACTGCGGTCTTGCAGCGATCGTGCGTCATCGTCGTGCCCTCGCCCTCACGCCTTCGCCACGCGCACGGCGCACTTCTTGAAGTCGGGCTGCTTGGAAATCGGGTCGTAGGCGTCGAGGGTGGCCAGGTTGATCAGCACGCTCTCGTCGAAGAAGGGGACGACCACGGTCCCGCGCGGCGGCGTGTTGCGCCCGCCCACCTGCGCGGTGGCGACCACCGCGCCGCGCCGCGACGCCACCCGCACGCGGCCGCCGTCGGCCACGCCCAGGGCCTTCGCGTCCTCGGGATGGAGCCAGACGGGCGCCGCGGGCACCGCGCGGTGCAGCTCGGGGACCCGGCGCGTCATCGTGCCCGTGTGCCAGTGCTCGAGCACGCGGCCGGTCGTGAGCCAGAACGGGTACTCGGCGTCGGGCGCCTCCGCCGGCGGCTCCCACGGGCGCGCCCAGATGACCGCGCGGCCGTCGGGGTTGCCGTAGAAGCGCACGCCCTCGCCCTGCTTCACGTACGGGTCGAAGCCCTCGCGGTAGCGCCAGCGCGTCTCCCGGTTGTCCACGACGGGCCAGCGGAGCCCGCCCCGCACCTTCGTGTAGACCTCGTACGGCGCCAGGTCCTTGCCCTTGCCCCGGCCCCACTGCCGGTACTCCTCGAACAGCGCCTTCCGCAGCGGCTCCTTGCCGTACTCGAACAGGCTGCCGAGCCCGAGCCGCTTCGCCAGCTCGACGATCTGCCAGAGGTCGTCCCGGGCCTGGCCGGGCGGGTCCACCATCTTCGCCCAGTGCTGGGTGCGCCGCTCGGTGTTCCCGAACATCCCCTCCTTCTCGACCCACATCGCCGAGGGCAGGACGAGGTCGGCCAAGCGCGACGTCTCGCTCGGGTAGACCTCGGAGACGATCACGAAGCGCTCGCCGCCGCGGCGCGCGCCCGTGCGGTAGCGCCCGACGTGGGGGAGCGTCTGGAAGGGGTTCGTGGTGTTGATCCAGACGACCCGCACGTCGCCGCGATCGAGCGCGCGGAACATCTCCATCGTGTGGTAGCCGGGCCGCGGCGAGATCCGCTCGAACGGGACCTTCCAGATCTCCGCGGCCTTCTTCCGGTGCTCGGCGTTGGCCACGAAGTGGCCCGCGGGCAGCAGGTGCGCGAGCGCGCCGGTCTCCCGCGTGGTGCCGCAGGCCGAGGGCTGGCCGGTGAGCGACAGCGGGCCGTTGCCCGGGGCGGCGATCTTGCCGGTCAGCAGGTGGAGGTTGTAGACGAGGTTGTTGATCCAGGTGCCGCGCGCGTGCTGGTTGAAGCCCATCGTCCAGAGCGAGACGACCTTGCGGCCGGGCTCGCCGTAGAGGCGCGCCATCCTCCGGATCTCGGCGGCGGGCACGCCCGAGACCTGCTCGGCGTACTCGGGCGTGTACGGCTCCAGGAACGTGACGTACTCGTCGAAGCCGATCGCCGTCCCGCGGTCCGCGAAGGGCTTGTAGCTCGCCCAGCTCGGCGGCCGGCCGCCGTACTCGTCGGTGTCCCGGAGGCCGAAGCCGATCTGCTCGAGCCCGCGCTTGGCGACGGTGTGCCGGGCGACGAACTCGCGGTCGACCAGCCCCTCCGTGACGATGACGTGGGCCATCGCGTTGGCGAGCGCGAGGTCACTGTGGGGCTTGAAGACCACCGCGAGGTCGGCCGGCTCGTCCGAGGTGCGGTTCGTGAAGGTCTGCAGGCTCACGAGCAGGACGCGCGGGTCCTGGTGCTTGCGCGCCACGATGCGCGCGTAGAGGACGGGGTGCATCTCGGCGACGTTCGCGCCCCAGGCGAAGACGGTGTCGGTCAGCTCGAGGTCGTCGTAGCAGCCCATCGGCTCGTCCATGCCGAAGGTCGAGTAGAAGCCGGCGACGGCCGAGGCCATGCAGAGGCGGGGGTTGCCCTCGAGGTTGTTCGTGCCGAGCCCGCCCTTCATCAGCTTGTTGATCGCGTAGCCCTCGAAGATCGTGGACTGCCCCGAGAAGTAGGCCGCGACGGACTCGGGGCCGTGCGCGCGGATCGCTTCCTTGATCTTCCGCGCGGCGAGGTCGAGTGCGGCGTCCCACGTGATCGGCACGAGCCGCCCGCCCTTCCGGAGGAGCGGCGTCGTCAGGCGGTCGCCGCCGTAGAGGATCTTCGGCAGGCTGTAGCCCTTGATGCAGAGGAGCCCCCGGTTCACGGCGCTCTCCGCGTCGCCGCGCACCGCGACGACGCGCCCCCGGCGCACGCCGACCAGCACGCTGCAGCCGGTGCCGCAGAAGCGGCACGGCGCCTTCTGCCAGCGGTCCACCGGCGGCTGGGCCTGGGCCTCCGGCGGAACGAGGAGGTCCGCGCCGACGGCCGAGGCGACGCCCGCGGTGACGGTCGCTCTGATGAATTCCCGACGATCGATCCTCATCGCTCGAGCCTCCTCGGTGGGGGAGCGGCGCCGATCGGCTCCACGCTACCGCTCGCGGCGCGAGGTCGCAACTGGCCAAACGCTCCAGTGCCGCCGGACGGGTCGGTTCGCGCCCGGAGGGCTAGCGGGCGCGCCCCGCGGCCTGCGCCGCGGCCTCTCGCGCCGCGGCGAGGAGCGCGGCGGCGGCGAGCGGGTTGTGCGCGGCCCCGCCCTTGCGCACGAGCGCGAGCGCCTCGCGGGCGCGCCGGAGCAGCGCCTCCGCCTCCGGCGCCTTGCGGCCGCCCCGGCGGGCGCGCGCGAGCGCGGCCTCGGCCCGGCCGACGGCCTCGGCGGTCCGGCGCACCTCGGCGCGGAGCCCGCCGGTCCACTCGGGCAGGATCAGGGTGTACTGCGGCTCGTGACACGCGCGGCAGGCCTCGGCGAGCGCCGCGCGCGAGGGCTTCTTCGACCAGTCGTGGCAGCCGGTGCAGGCGACCGCGTCGGCCATGAGGTTCGGCGCGACCCTCGCGAGCGTCGTCGGCGTCGTCCCGCGGTAGAACGCGCTCTGCGCGCGGTGGCAGCCCTCGCAGCGCTCGTTGCGCGGGCCGTGGTGGCAGCCCGCGCACGTCGCCGGCGTCGCGGTGACGGCCTTGTGCATCTCCGCCGAGTGGCAGGAGGTGCACGTCGCGCCGAACTCGCTCACGTGGCGGACGTGGGGGACCGTCAGGCGCCGGAACCGCACGGTCTCCGTCTGCGTGACGCCGGCCGCCTTGTGGCAGAGCACCGCGCAGTAGCCCCCGCGCACGAGCTCGTCGTCGCCCGTGGCCGGCGTCCGGCCGAGCAGCGCGACCGCCTCGTCGAGCCAGCCGTTGGCGAGCTTGAGCAGGTCCGCGGCGTAGAAGACGTTGTGGACGCCCTTGGCGAACGTGACGAAGCGCGCGTTGGTCTCGGCGTCCGCCGCGAGCTTCCTGGCGCGCGCGAGCTTCGGGTGTCCGGGAGCGGCGGCCGCGAGCGCGTCGCGCGCGGCCTGGAGCTTCGGCGTGAGCACGGCCGACATCCGCTCGAGCGTGGCGGTCCACTGCTGGAGCATCCCGCGGTACTTCGCGCCGTGGCAGGTGACGCAGGCCTGCTCGCTCGGCCTGAACGTCTGCCCGACGAGCCCTTTCCGCAGCTCCTCGGTCTCCTTCGGCGCGATGTGGCAGGCCACGCACTCCACCCGCACCTGGAACATGTGGCTCGGGATCATCGGCGTGCCGTGACCTCCCACGCCCAGGTACATCTCGAGGACGCCCCGGTGCTTCCCCTGGTGGCAGGCGCGGCAGTCGAGCTCGCCGGGGCGCTGCGGCGCCGTCGGCGCCTCGGGCAGCGGCGGGTGCAGGCCCGGGTGCTGGAGCGCCGCCGGCGGCGCGCTCGGCTCCGCCGCGCGCGCGGGCCCGGCCGCCTCGGCGCCGCCCGCGGCCAGCGCGAGTCCCAGGAGCAGGGCCGGCAGCGCCGCGCGGCTCATCGGGGCGCTCCCGCCGCCACGCGCGCGCCACCCGCGGGCCCGGCCGCGGTCGGGACGCCGATCAGGGGCGGCAGCCGGTGCTTGATGGGGGTGTGGCAGCGGAGGCACTCGATGTTGTGCCCCGCCACGTGGAAGTCGTGGATGAACGGCGTGTCGGGATAGCGCTGGAGCTTCTCGGGCTGGTTGTGGCAGGTGAAGCAGCGCTCGCGCGGCGCCTCGCCCTCGCCCTGCACGACGTTCAGGTGGCAGCTCTGGCACGGGACGCCCCGGCGCACGATGTCCGCGTGGTTGAAGGTCAGCGAGCCGACCTTGATGTCGCCCCGGGGCGCCTGGTGGCAGCCCGCGCAGCCGGCGATCGGGTGGATCTCGCGCGCCGTCTTGAGGCCCTTGAAGTGGCAGAGGAAGCAGGTCTCCTCGGTGACCTCGATGTGGGTGCCGACGACGATCTGCGAGTGGCAGCTCGTGCACCGGAGCTGCCGCCCGCGCCGGACGCCCTCGAGGTGGGGCTTGTGGTCGAAGATGATCCCGCGCTTGAACGTGACCGTGCCCTGGAGCAGCCGCCGGTCGTGGCAGCCCGAGCGGAGGCAGCTCCCGTCCTCGACCTCCGCGAAGGGCTTGGAGCTGTACGTCTGCGTGGCCCACTTCACCACCTGGGCGAGCGCCTGGTACTTGACCCAGATCGTGTCGCGGAAGCCGGGCGGGTAGTGGCACTGCACGCAGGTCACGTTGCTGTGCTTGGAGGTCCGCCACGCCTCCACGTAGGGCTTCATGATGTGGCACGAGTTGCACAGCAGCGGGCTCGTGCTGAGGTGCCAGAGCCCGGCGCCCGCCGCGGTGCCGACGACCACCACGAGGCCGACGAGGACGAGCAGGGCGAGGCCGCGGCGGCTGCGCCGCGACGGGGCCACCGGCTCGCCCATGCCTTCGCCCGGGCTCATCCGAGGGCCGTCATGATGATCAGCCAGACCAGGATCATCCCGATCGCCAGCGCGCTGAAGCCCACCACGCGCGAGAAGTTCCGCATCCAGAGCGGCGGCGGGTCGGCGGCGACCCCGGCGAGCCGCCCCTCGCGGCGGAGCCGCTCGTACTCCTCCGGGTGCTCGTGGCGCCAGTCCTCCTCGGACACGCGGCCGGTGAAGATGACGGGGTCCATCGGGAACTTCTCGGGGCGGAGGTGACCGTTGAAGAAGTGGATGGTGAAGATGAAGCCGACGGCGAGGAGCGCCTCGTCGCTGTGCACGATGATGGCGACGTTGAAGATCCAGCCGGGCAGGGAGCGGGCGAAGAACGTCGGGAACCAGAGGAGCAGCCCGGACCCGCCGATGATGGCCACGCCCCAGAAGACCGCCCAGTAGTCGAACTTCTCCCAGTACGCCCACCGGCCGAACCGCGGGCGCGGCCCGAGCCCGAGGAAGTAGCGCACGTGCTGGGAGAACTGCACGAGGTCGTGCGGCTGCGGCACCATCGAGTCCGGGCCCCAGAAGACGCCCGGGCGCCGCTGGAGGACGAGGCGCGCGACGTAGCCCAGGTGCAGGCCGAAGTAGATGAACGTGACGATCGCGAAGAGCCGGTGCAGGTAGCCGGTGGTGAACGGCCCGCCCAGCGCGTGCGAGAGCCCCGCGCCCCAGCCCGTGTGCGCGAACTTGAGCGGCAGCCCGGTCAGGGCCAGGCCGAGGAAGCTCACGATCACCATCCCGTGCAGGATCCGGTGGTACAGGTTGAAGCGGAAGTAGTAGGGGCCCGGGTCGCTCATGGCTCGGGGGGAGCGCCCGACCGCCGCCGGCCCAGCCGCTCGGCGAGCGAGCGCGGCAGCCAGAGCAGGGTGTGGAGACCGAAGAAGCTGAACGTGCCCACGAGCAGCAGGGTCATGAAGAGCCAGGAGTAGTAGAGCCCCGGGAACCGCGCCCGGTTCGTCGGGTCCGCGTGGGGCTGGAACTCGGTGAACTTCGGCGTCGCGGCGGGGTGGCACTGGCGGCAGGTGGCGACGAGGTTGGCGGTCGCGATCGTCGAGCGCGGGTCCGACGCCGGCTGGATCGTGTGCGAGCCGTGGCAGTCGGCGCACTTGGCGACGCGGGCGAGCCCGAGGGTCGTCACCTTGCCGTGGAACGTGTCGCGGTAGGTCCGCAGCGACTCCGCGTGGCACGTGCCGCACTCGCGGATGACGTCGAGCTGCCAGGGCGCCGCCTCGGTGCGCCGGATCTGGTGCGCCGAGTGGCAGTCGGTGCAGACGGGGGCGCCGGCGTTGCCCCGCGCCGCCTCCCGCCCGTGGATGGACTGCACGTACTCCGCGAGGACGCCCGCGTGGCAGGCGCCGCAGGTCACCGGGATGCTCGCGCGGAACACCCGCGAGGTCGGCTCGGTGCGCGGCTTGATGTCGTGGGCGCCGTGGCAGTCGGAGCAGTTCGCGGCGACGAGCAGGCCGCTCCGCGTGACGGCGCGGCCGTGGATCGAGTCCATGTAGAGCTGGTAGACGGCGCCGACGGCGATGTTGTGGCGCTTCGCCAGCTCCGGGTCGGCGTGGCACGTGGCGCAGGTCCGGGGCAGGTTCAGGTGGTACGTGGGCGCGCGCGGGTCCGACTTCGCGCGCAGGCCGTGGGCCGCGCCGTGGCACGACCGGCAGGTCGCCGCCTCGGAGTCGCCGCGCCCGCGCGACGTGCCGTGGATGCTCTCGCGATACTGGCGGACCTGGGCCGCGTGGCACGTCGCGCACGTGTCGATCGAGAGCGCCGCCGCGGGCCGGACGTCGTGCGTGCCGTGGCACGCCGTGCACGTCGGCGCCGGCGCGCGCGCCTGCGCGCGGCGGCTCCCGTGGGCGCCCCCGGCGAGCCCCCCGGGCACCGCGGCGTGGCAGTCGGCGCAGCGCACCCGGGGCAGCCGCTCGTGGGGCGCCGTCGCCGTCGTGTGGCACGCGAGGCAGTCGAGCCCGCCGTGCGCCGACCCCTTCAGCGCCGCGCCGTCGACGAAGAGCGAGACGGGACGTCCGGGCCGCGGCGTCTCGCGCTTGAGGTCGCGGTCGGCGTGGCAGGCGAGGCAGTCCTCCGCCGTCGGCTTCTCTGCCGCCCACGCAGCGGGCGCGGCGAGGAGCGCGCCGCCGAGGACGGCGGCCGCGACGAGGGCGCGCCTCAGTCCTTGTGGCACCCGTCGCACCGGTCGAGCGGGAACACGACCGTCCCGCCCAGCGTGGTCTTGCCGTCGTGGCAGGCGCCGCAGAGCGTGCCCTTCTCGAGCGCGGCCATCGTCATCGGGCCCGACGCGCCCCGCGTCATCTTGACGTCGCGCATGTGGCAGGCGCTGCAGGTGGCGCCCTTCGCCACGTGCTTCGCGTGGCTGAACGTGACCTGACCGGGGCTGCTCGCGGCCCGCGTGATCGGGAAGTCCGGCGGCAGCGTGACCTCGGCGGGGCCCGCGCCGCTCTTGAGAAAGCCGATGAGGTTGACCATCTCGTCCCCTGAGAAGCGCGGATACAGCACGCCGCGCTGGATCGCGACGGCGGCCATGCGCGGCGTGTGGCCCCACATCGTTGCCGCCCACGTCGCCGGTGGCGCGTAGCTCGCGCGCCGCTCGGCGAGATCGGGACCGAGGCGGCCGCCTTCGCGCCTGAAGCCGTGGCACTTGAGGCACCCCTTGCCGACCAGCGCGAGCTGGCCCTTCCCGAGGTCCGGCGCGGGATCCCGTCGCGGATCGGCGTCGAGGTAGGCCATCAGGTCGCCCATCTCGGCGACGCTGATCGCGGGCCAGGCGAGGCGCTCCTGCGTGAGCGCCGTGAACATCGCGGGCGCGTGGTTCCAGAGCCGTCCCGTCAGCGCGTACGCGCCCTGGGGCCGGCGGAGCTGCTCGAGCGCGGGCCCGGCGCCCGGCTGGCCGCCCGGCCGGTGACAGCGCGCACAGTGCTTGCCCGCGAACACCTCGCGTCCCCGCGCGGCGTCGCCCGGCGGCTGCGCCGCCACGGGAAGCGCGGCCAGCGCGGCCACGAGGAGCGCGGCGGCGGTCACGCGATCTCGGGTGAAGCGTGCGTGTCTCATCCCGGCGAGTCTGCAGTGTAGCCGAGAACGACGGCGGCGAGCACCCCGGCGGAGGGGCCGATGCCGGATGCCTCAGGTCCGTGGCGCAGGCGCCTCATCGGCGCCGAGAGACGCGAGCGCCGGGTGCCCCCGCGGCACCCGGCGCTCGGACAGGACGGCGGACGGCCGCGGCTATTTCTTATGACATTTTTCGCAGTTCGCCTTGTCGTCCACGGTGAAGACCACCTTGTCGGCCGCCTTGGTCTTGCCGTCGTGGCAGGCGCCGCACTGGGTGCCCTTCTTCATGGCATCCATGGTGAGCTTGCCCGTCTGCCCCTTCTTCATCTTGAAGACCTTGGTGTGGCAGGCCGAGCACTTCTCGTAGGCCTCCTTGTGCTTGCTGTGGCTGAACGTCACCTTGCCCGGGCTGTCCTTGCCCTGGTCGAAGCCGAAGTCGGCGGGGATCTTCGGCTGCGCCAGGACGGGCCCGACGCCCGCCAGGACCACCACGAGCGCGGCGACCAGCAGCCAGATTCCGGAACGCGAGAGCTTCATCGCTGCCTCCTCCTCCCTGGTGTTGCTGCCTGTCGGTATGACCGTTGCGACCTCGCCGCCCATTCATCCGACCTTCGGGTTCACTTGGTCGGGCTCACCGTGTAGCCCAGGTACGTGAGCAGCAGCATGTAGACGATCAGGGCGAGGCCCGCCGCGGTGAACAGCCGGCTCGACTGGCCGCGCGCGGCGCGCCGGTCGAGCAGCGGCACGAGCAGGAGAGCCACCCCGCCGAGGCCGAAGCCGAGGACGCCGACGATCTCGCCCTCGATGCCCAGGATGTGGCCCGGCAGGTACTTGAGCGTCTGGAACATGAACATGAAGTACCACTCGGGCTTGATGCCGATCGGGGCGGGCGCGAACGGGTCGGCCTTCTTGCCGAGCTCGGCGGGCAGGAACGCGGCGAGCGCGGCCAGGACCGCGAGCGCGGACAGCCACCCGATGACGTCGCGCAGCAGGAAGTTGGGGACGAAGGGCATCGTGCGCCCGCCCTCGCCGCGCCGCTCCACCCCCGGCGGCACGCTCATGCCGTGCTTCTGGACCAGGTAGAGGTGCAGCCCGAGCAGGGCCGTCGCGACCAGCGGCAGGACCGCGACGTGGATCCCGTAGAAGCGGGTGAGCGTGGCGCCGGTCACCTCGTCGCCGCCCCGGAGGAGCCGCAGCGCGAAGGCGCCCACGACCGGCACCGCGCCCGTGATCTCGGTGCCGACCTTCGTCGCGAAGTACGCGAGCTCGTTCCAGGGCAGCAGGTACCCGGTGAAGCCGAAGCCGAGCGCGAGCCCGAGGAGCCCGACGCCCGAGAACCACGTGACCTCGCGCGGCGGCCGGTACGCCTTGAGGAGCAGCACGCTGAACATGTGCACGAACAGCGCGAAGACCATCAGGTTGGCCGACCAGGCGTGGATGGACCGGATCAGCCAGCCGAACTGGACCTCGGCCATCAGGAACTGGACCGACTCGTACGCCTCCTCCGCGCTCGGCCGGTAGTAGAGCAGCAGCAGGATGCCCGTCGCCACCTGGACGATGAACAGGAACAGCGTCATGCCGCCGAAGTAGTACCAGATCGAGTGGCGGTGGACCGGGACCTGCTTCTTGTGCGCGAGCTTCTCGAGGTCGGCGAGCCCGATGCGCTCGTCGAGCCAGGTCCAGAGGCGGCCGCGCGGCGTGGCGGACCCGGCCATGCTCAGGCGCCCTTGCTCACCACGATCTGGGTGCCGCGCACGTTCACGACGTAGGCGTCGAGCGGGCGGGGCGGCGGGCCGGCGATGTTCTGGCCGTTCAGGTCGAAGTGCCCGTTGTGGCACGCGCACCAGATGTGCGAGAGGTCGGTGCGGTACTGGACCGTGCAGTTCAGGTGCGTGCAGACCGCCGAGAAGGCGCGCAGCTCGCCCGCGGGCGTGCGGACCAGGATCGCCGGCCGGTTGCCGAACTTGAAGATCTGGCCGCTGTTGGCCTTCACGTCGGCGGGCTTGATCGGGAGCGTCACCGAGGCCGCCTGCGACTCGCCGGTCTTCGGGGGGATCAGGTAGCGCGTCAGGGGATAGAGCACGGAGAGCACGAACGCCGCCGCGCTCGTCCCGAGCACCCAGTTGACGAATCCCCGCCGCGTCGCGCCGGGTCCTCCGAGCGTCTGCTCCATCGTGTCTGCCTCCGGTGCGGTCTCAGCCCTTGACGGGCGAGCCGGTGCGGCGCTCGAGCTGGCGGAGCTTCAAGACGAGGCCGGCGATGAGCACGACGATGATGACCAGCGAGACGACGAGCCCGGTGCGGCGAAAGCGGAGCTCCTCGAGGGCGCGTACGCCGCGCTCGTACGCCTTCTGCGCGATGCCGAGCCCGGCGTCCGCCTCCTTCTTCACCGCGTCCACCTTGAAGGCGTGCACGGCGGCGCGCGCCTTGACGAGCGCGTCGTTGGCGCCGTTCAGGTCGAAGCGGGCCTGGCTGACCTCCATGCCCGCCTGCTCGGCGCGCTCCAGGATCTCCGAGGCGTGGTCGCGCTCCTTCCGGAGGCCGTCGATGATCCCGCGCATCTCGAGCGCGGCGCGCCCGCCCTTGCTCTTCGCCTCGTGGCACGTCGAGCAGATCGCCCGGCCTCCGAGGCCGAGCATCTCGGTGCTCGCCGGCTGGACGTCGTGGTTCTCGTGGCAGGCGGCGCACCCGGGCACGCCCAGGTCGCGGAACGCGCGGGCGTGCACGCTCTTCGCGAAGAGGTCGGCCATGACCGTGTGGCACTGGCCGCAGACGTTGCCCACCCAGGAGATGCCCGGCGGCGCCGCGCCGTGGTTGCCGTGGCAGTCGTTGCACGTCGGGGCGGAGAGGTCGCCCTTCGCCGACATCGTCTTCCAGTGGACGCTCTCCGTGTACTTCGCGAGCTGATCGGTGGGGATCTTGTAGCCCGCCATGGTCGTGGCGTCCGCGTGGCAGGCGCCGCACGTCCGGGCCACGCGCAGCGGGTGGACGCTCGAGGCGGGGTCCGACGGCGGCTTGATCGAGTGCGCCGGGTGGCAGCTCCCGCACGTCGCCACCTTCGGGTCGGCGAGCTCGCGCAGGCGGCGCCCGTGCACCGAGGTCGCGTACTCGGCCACCTGGTCCACGCGGAGCGCCGGGTTGTACTGCTTCATGAAGCGCGCGTCCGAGTGGCAGCGGCCGCACACCTGGGCGACCTGCTGCCGGCCCGGCTTGCCGATGTAACCCTTCGCCGGGTCCATCGCCTCCAGGTCGGTGCTCTTGCCGTCGCCGCCGTGGCAGGCGACGCAGCCGAAGCCCTTGGCCTTGTGGATGTCGCCGTCGAAGAGCTTCGCCGGCTGCGCGAGCCGCTCGTCGCCGATCTCGAGGTGGCAGGTGACGCAGCCCTCGGCCGCGGGCCTGGCGGGCCGCGCCGCCGGTGTCGCGGACGTGCCGGGCGGGGCCGCCGCGGGCTTGGCGGGCTGGGCCGCCGCCGTCGGCGCGGCGGTGAGGATCGCCAGCAGCACGAGCGGGGCGAAGCGGGCGAGGCGGCGCGCGCGGGTCATCGCGCCTGGTGCAGTCCCTGCAGGAACGCGACGAGGTCGGCCATCTCGTCGGGCGTGATCTCCGCCCACGGTGCCTTCGCGCGCTGGGGCCGCGGGTCCTGGATGAAGGAGTGGTCCCAGAGGGCCGCGAGGATGGCGGCCGGCGACTCGAGGTGCTTCGCCCGGGCGAGATCGCCCGCCGGCTTGCCCCGCTCGCCCCGGAGCCCGTGGCAGCCGAGACAGCCCTTGGCGCTCGCGACCGCGACGCCCTTCTTCGGGTCGCCGGCCTGGGCGAAGTAGCGGACCGAGTAGAGGTAGGCGACGAGGTCCGCCATCTCGTCGGGCTGGAGCTGGGGCACCGGGATCGCGCGGCTCTTCATCGCGTCGAGCATCGCCGGGGTCTTGTTCCACATCGCGCTCGCGAACCGGGTCAGGCTCGCGTTGACGCTCCGCTCGGCGAGGTCGGGTCCGAGCGTGCCGCCCTGCCCCGCGGCGCGGTGGCACTCGATGCAGCGCTTCTGGGCGAAGAGCGTGCGCCCCCGGCCGGCGCGCCCGGGCAGCACGTAGAGCGGTCCCTGCGCGATCACCGGCGAGGCCGCGCCGACGTAGGCGATCAGGTCGCGGAGCTCCGAGTCCTTGAACGTGGGCCGCGGGATCTTCCTGGCCCGCATCACCTCGGCCATCTGCGGGCCGTGGTTCCACATCTGGGCGGCGAGGTAGATCGGCGAGGCGTACTGCCGGAGCGAGTCGAGGCTGGGCCCGACGACGCCCCCGCTGCCGCCGACCTGGTGGCAGACGACACAGCGCTTCTCGCCGAAGAGCCGGCGGCCCGCCTCCACGTTGCCGCGGGGGTCGAAGTAGTCGAGCGTGAACAGGAAGGCGACGAGGTCGCCCGTCTCGCGGGCGTCGAGCGTCGGGCGCTGGATGCCGAGCTGCCGCATCCGGTCCGCCATCCGCGGGGCGTGGTTCCAGAGCGCCGCCGCCAGGTCGTAGAAGGAGTGCGGCCGCTGCAGCCTGGCGAAGTCGGGGCCGATCTTGCCGCCCACGCCGCCGACCGCGTGACACTTGACGCAGCCCCGCGCGCCGAACACGCGCGAGCCGGCGATCGGATCCTGGCTGGCGCTGAAGAGGGGTTGCGCGAGAGCGGGCCCGGCGAGGACGAGGAGGAGGCCGAGGGCGCGGAGCACGGGCCGCATGACGCCGGCTATCCTACGCGCGAGCCGTGCGAGTTGGCAATCGCCGGGAGGACGTAGGCCCCCCGGCGATCGCCGCTGAGGCATCTGCGCTATCGATCGCGCCGCCCGGCGTTCTGAGTCCGCGTGCCAGCGCTCAGAGCGCGTGAACGAATCGGGCTCGCGGGATCGCGTTGGGGGGTGTCGGGGGGAGCGGCGGTCGCTCCCCCCGACGTCCACTCAGAGCGCGTCCACGTCGTGGCAGGTGGCGCAGGCGTTGGTGAACGGGATCGGCATCGCCTTGCCCGGCTCGACGCCCTTCACCGCCGTGTTGGCCCTTCGCGGGACGCCGAACAGATGGGAGGTGATGTCGTTCGTCCAGTAGTTCTTCGCGTCTTTCTTCGCGAGCCCCTTCCACCCGGCCCCGGTCTGCGCCGTCTTCGTCGCGTGGCAGTCCACGCAGTTGGTCTTCTCGTGCTCGACCCCGACGGCCTTCTCCGTGTGGGCCTTGATCGCCACGCCCGTGTGGCAGCTCGCGCAGAGCGAGTTGCCCGGGTCGCGCACCTCCAGCCGGAGCTGGTGCTTGACCTCACTCCTGCCGTGCGGGTCGTGGCAGCTGTCGCACGACAGGAGCTGCGTGCCGTTGACGTACTTCTTCGATCGGATGAAGTCGGTCCCCTGCTGGTGGTGCGCCTTGGAGTGGACGCCGTCGCCCCAGAAGGCCCCCTTGGGGGCATCCTCCCTGATCGTGTAGCTCGTCAGGTACTCGTTCCGGCTGATCCCCGGAACGAGCATCCTGTTCTGCTTGCTCACCGGCTGGTCATTTTTCAGATTGCCCTGCGGCCTGGTGTGACACTGGGCACAGATGACCGTCGCGCGCTCGGCCGCGAGCTTCGCCGGATTGACGATCGTGGCCGCCTTTCTCGCCTTCGCCGACTTCGCGTGCGCCGAGCCGGGGCCATGGCAGACCTCGCAGCCGATGTTCAGCTCGTTGGGCACGCCATCGCCGTCGATGTCCGCCTCCCCGTTGCGGTCGTTGACCGCTCCGGCCACGAAGTCGCCCGCGGCGGTGGTCGTGAGCGTGTACCCCGTGAAGTGGCAGGAGGCGCATTCGCGCTCGAACGTCTTCAGCTTCGGCGGGTTCTTCAGTTTCCTGGCCTCGTCGTCGTACAGCCAATCGCCGTGATAGTCGCGCCACTGCGTCCGCGTCCGGTCGCCGTACGCGTCGTTGCCCGTCGTGTTGTACTGGAGGAACGGGAAGAGCGCCTTGTCCACGCGGTAGAGGTAGCGCTGCTTGTAGAGTCCGCCGCCGTAGGTCATCTCGACGGTATACGTCCGCGGGGGATCGGAGGCGTCCCGGGCGTTCTCCGTGCGGAACTTCAGCTTGCCGTCGGTGTCCTTGAAGAAGGTCGCCGTGAAGCTCAGCGTGGCGGGATCGGCGGGCGGCTTTGCCGCGACCACGTACTTGTCGAACCCTCGCTTCTTGTCGAAGCCGGAGAAGTAGAGCTTCGTCCCGGCCATCAGCTTGTTCAGCCCGTCGTTGAAGCCGGGGAAGCGGGAGAAGTCCTGCAGCTTGCTCGGCTTGCCCACGACCGTGATTCCGAGCTTGTGGAGGGTCTTCTTCACCTGGCCGCTGTAGGCGTTGTGGCAGGCCAGGCACCGTGTGCTTCCGACGTACGTCGCGGTGTCCGGAACCTTGCCGGAGACCTGGATCGCGAGCGGCTTCCTGGCCAGGTCGTCGGCCGCCATGGCCTTCTTGGCGAGGTCACCGCCCGGGAGGTGATCCCGGTCGGTGGGCTCCACGTAGACGAAGTACTTCCCGTCGGCCACGCCGGAAATCGTGAAGGCGCCGGTCGCGTCGGTCGTCCCCTTCGCGTACCTGTCCCTGTTGGCGGCGAGGCTGTCTTCCAGCGGCTCGTCGTTGGGGACATCCTTCCGGATCTCGATGGACGGCGGCTTGGCGAGCTTGGCGACGTCGGCCGCCGGGACGAGGTACACGGCCGCCCCCGCCACCGGTTGCTTCGACCCGTCCTGCACGACGCCTCTGACCGCCACCGTCGCCGCTTCGGCGACCGGAGCGAGGGCCAGGATGGCCCACGCCGCGGCGACTGCGAACCAGGTGCATCCGCTCTTCCGCATTAGTCCCTCCACGGGCCTCGACGGTCTCGAGCGCCTCGATCGTCGGTCGGCACAGCTGCACCCATGATAGGCGTTCCGGGCGCGTTTTCCGCACGACGGCACCATCTGGCTCATGGTTTCCGTCCAATCGCTCTACATGCCATGGCGCATGCCCATGGGCTGCTGGAGCAGGACGAGGCCGGCCACGGTGAAGGCCAGCGAGAGCAGGACGAAGGGGACGATCGCGCGGCCCGCGGCCCGCGGGTCGGCGTACTCGCGCGCGGCGAGGCGGTGGCCGGCGACGAGCGAGAGGACGAAGAACGCGACGAGGACCGCGACCTGCAGCACGCTCACGACGGAGTCCGGCGCGGCCGCCACGCCGCGCCAGTCGGGCTCGCCGAGCGCGAACGGCGTCCAGAGCGCCACGGCGCGCTGGACCACGGGGACGATGCCGCCGCCCTCGAGCAGGAGGTGGGCGAGGTTGTGGGCCAGGTGGACCGCGAGCCCGACGGGGACGAACATGTACGCGAACACGACGAACGTCCGCCGGGGCCCGAGCCCGCGCGGGCCGGCGAGCCGGTCGGCGAGCGCCGCGCCCGCGAGCACCAGGAGCGGCGTCAGCACGAGCGCGCCGCCCAGCAGCACCGCCGACTCGACCAGCGTGAGGTACGTGACGGGCTTGAGGCCGCTCCGCACCGCGGCGGGCAGCCAGCGCGCGAGCGCCGACATCCAGGCCGGCCAGGCCGGCAGCATCTGCGCGGTCACGAGCAGCGTCAGGCCGACCAGCGCGACCGCGAGGTAGGCCTCGTCGAGCACGCGCCGCCGCGTCGCCCAGAGGTCCTTGCCGAACGCGCGGAAGCGGATCGCGAGGTTGTCGCGCGCGCAGCCCTTCACGCACTCGACGCAGAGCGTGCAGTAGTTGTTCCGGTCCATCGCCTGCGGGAACTCGAACATCGGGCAGCCGGCGCTGTCCGCGGTGCCCTGGTAGCAGCCCTTCTCGGCGTGCGTGCGGCACGTCCCGGCGTCGCGGGCGCGGAGCTCGAGCGGCGCGGTCATCGAGTAGATGCCGATCAGCCCGCCGATCGGACAGAGGTGGCGGCAGAAGCTCCGCCGCTCGTAGACGAGCCCGACGGCCACCGCGAGGACCAGGAAGAAGACGATGATCCAGCCGGTGACCTGCGGCGAGCGCACGACCCCGAGCTGCTCGTCGGCCCAGGTGAGGAGCACGAAGGCGCCGGTGGCCCACCAGATGTTCCTGAACGGCCGCGGCAGCCGGCGCCAGGCCCCGCTCGCCCGCGCCGTCCACTCGTTGAGCGCGCCGAACGGGCAGGCGACGCACCACACGCGCCCGGCGAGCACGAACGTGAAGATGACGCCCGCCCACCAGATCGTCCAGGTGAGCTTGGTCGCGAGGTTGACGCCGCCGTCCTGCACGTCGGCGAAGCCGAGCCACGCCACGACCGCCGTGAGCGCGAGCGCCGCCCCCTGGAGCCCGCGCTGGAACGCCCGCGAGGTGAGGAGCCGCCGGAGCCACGGGATCGCCAGCAGGTCGAGCGCCGGCGCCGGGCGGAGCCGCGCGGCGTAGACCGCGAGCGCGGCGAGCAGGGCGACGAGCGCCAGGACCGTCCACGCCGCCGGCCCGAGGCCCGGCGCGCGCTCGACGGCGACCGGGAAGTCCACGACGAGCGGTGGCTCGAGCCGGCGCCCCCCGAGCGCGCCGAGCACGACGCGGACGACGTGCTCGCCGGTGCCCGCGGGCGTGAGCTCGAGCCCGTAGTTGCCCGCCCAGGTCGTCTCGGTCGCCGGCCGGACCTCCGGCGCCGTGCCCGCGGGGGCCAGGCCGATCGCCACCTCGCCGCCCGAGGCGGGCGCCTGCGCGACCGCGGTCAGCACCTTCGCGACGACGTGGCTCCGCTGGCCGCGCGCGAGCGGCGCGGGATGGCTCAGGAGCTCGATCTGCCAGCCGCCGACCGTGACGACGCCGCCCCCGCCGAGCCGCTCGGCGCCGCCGTGCTCGCCGTGCGCCCGCGCGGCGGCGGGCGCGAGCGCCAGGCCGACCGCGACGAGGAGCGCGGCGAGCCGGCGGCTCATCGGCCGTACTTGCGGTCGATCTCGGCGCGGATCCGCTCCACGCTCAGGCCCGCCTGCACCATGCGAGACGCGTCCAGCGCCTCGTCCTGGCAGATGTCTCAGGTGGCGGCGTGGCCGTCCGTGTAGCAGGAGAGCAGGCTCTTGTGGCCGATCGTCTTGTCGCACTCGCAGTAGCAGTAGAGCCGGTCGAGCACGTCGGGGATGTCGCGGGCGATCTGGTGGGTCGTCCGGGCCTTGCCGACGAAGCGCGCCGGGTCGAGCGTCGGGCGCGTCTCGCGCCGGGCCACGCGCGCCACGCCGGCCTCCCCGCGGCGCGCCCCGGGCTCCTCGGTCGAGCTGGCGCCGCGCCAGGCGAGGACCGCGCCGAGGGCCGCCACGCCGAGCAGCGGTCCGAGCCACCACCACCTGCCGAGACGCCTGCCCCGTGCTCCCATCGTGCCCCCCCTGCGGACGAAGGTCGTGAACAGAGGCAGGAGCAACGCCTGTGCCACGCAGGGTTCAGGCGTAATGATGCGGAATCGCTCATGTTCTCAGGCTGCGCCGGTGGTGAGGTCCTGAGGAGTCCGGCGGCGGGGTGGGGCGAACGCACCCCACCCGCCGGGGGTGGACTACTTCTTCGGGGTGGGGCGCGGCGCGAGCGAGCCCAGGTAGCGCGTGATGTCGGCGAGCTCGGCACCGGTCAGGGCCGGGAGCTTCACGTCCCGCGTCCGGGCCTTGTCCTCCATCGAGCGGCTGTGGTTCCACATCGCCGCGATCACGCTCGCCGACGAGCCGACGACCGTGGACGTCGCGAAGTCGGCGGAGACGGTGCCGCCCTTGCCCCGGACCGAGTGGCAGCCGAGGCAGCCCTTGGTCTGGACGAGCTGGCGGCCGCGCGTGGCGCTGCCGGCGGTGTGGTCGAAGTAGTGCGCCGTGTAGAGGTACGCGACGATGTCGGCGGTGTCCTGGCCGGCGAGCTGCGGCACCGCGATCCCGCGCTCCTTCATCCGGGCCCACATCGCGGGCCCGTGGTTCCACATGGCCCCCGCGAACTGCGTCAGGCTCACGTGGTGCGCGCGGCCGAGCATCGGGCCGACCGTGCCGCCCTTGCCGCCGATCGTGTGGCAGGTGACGCACTGCTTGTCGGCGAAGAGCTTCTCGCCGCGCTCGGGCGTGCCCGGGACGACCTGCACGGTCTCCGCGGCCTCGGGCCGCGGCCCGGCCGCGACGACGTACGCGATGATGTCGACCAGCTCCTTGCCCTTGAACGTCGGGCGCGGGATGTCCCGGGCCCGCATGGCCTCGGCCATCTTCGGCCCGTGGTTCCACATCGCCGTCGCGACGAGCACCGGCGAGTTGGCCCGCCGCAGCGCGGTGAGCGGCGGGCCGCCGTCGCCGCCCTGGCCGCCGGCGCCGTGGCAGCGGACGCAGCCCTTCGCCGCGAACAAGCGCTCGCCCGCCGTGGCGTCGCCCGACTCGTCCGCGTACTGGGCGGTGAAGAGGAAGGCGAGCAGGTTGGACACGTCGAGCGCCGTGAGCGTGGGCCGCTCGCGGCCCTCCTGGCGCATGCGCGCGCCCATCAGCGGCAGGTGGTTCCAGAGCGCGGCGCCGAGCTCGTAGAAGCCGGCCTCGGTGCGGATGCGGGCGAGGTCCGGGCCGATCTTGCCGCCCACGCCGCGGACCGAGTGACACTGCCCGCACCCCTTCTTCACGAACACGTCGTACCCCGCGAACATCGCCCAGTCCGGCCCGAACGGCTTCGGCGGCGCCGGCGGCTGCGCCCGCGCCGGCGCGACCGCGGAGAGCAGGACGAGACCGCACACGGCGGGAAGCCAGCGCGCGCACCAGGTCGATCGGCTCATCGAGAGGGTCTCCTTGCCGTTGTCTCGACCACCATCGGCGATTCCCGCCGATCCGTCAAGCCGAGCCGCGGCGGCGGGCTAGAAGCGGCGGCGGCCGGCGAGCTGGCGCTTGCGCAGGCGGAGCGACTTCGGGGTGACCTCGAGCAGCTCGTCCTCGCGGATCCATTCCAGGCACTGCTCGAGGTTCATGACGCGGGGCGGGGTGAGCTTGGCGGCCTCGTCCGCGGTGGACGCGCGCATGTTCGTGAGCTTCTTCTCCTTGGTGATATTGACGTCCATGTCGTTGTCGCGCGCGTTCTCGCCCACGATCATCCCCTCGTAGGCCTGCTCGCCGGGGCCCGCGAACATCACGCCCCGCGCCTGGAGGTTGTCGATCGCGTAGGCGGTGGTGCGGCCGGCGCGGTCCGCCACGAGCGCGCCGTTCTGCCGATGGGCGATCTCGCCCTGCCAGGCATCCCACCCGTCGAACAGGTGATTCAGGAGTCCCGTGCCTCGCGTGTCGGTCAGGAACTCCGTGCGATACCCGATGAGGCCGCGCGACGGGATCCGGTACTCGAGGCGGACGCGCCCGGTGCCGTGGTTGACCATCTTCACCATCGCGCCGCGGCGGGGCCCGACCTTCTGCGTGACCGCGCCGATGAACTCCTCGGGGACGTCGATCACCAGGTGCTCCATCGGCTCGAGCGTGCGGCCGCCGTCCTCACGCGTGATGATCGTGGGCTTGCCGACCTCGAGCTCGAACCCCTCGCGCCGCATCATCTCGATCAGGATCGCGAGCTGGAGCTCGCCGCGGCCGGAGACGCGGAACGTGTCGGGCGAGTCGGTCTCCTCGACCCGGATGCCGACGTTGACCCGCTTCTCCTTCATGAGCCGCTCGCGGAGCTGCGGCGAGGTGACGAAGCGCCCCTCCCGGCCCGCGAAGGGCGAGACGTTCGCCGAGAACAGCATCGAGACGGTCGGCTCATCGATGCGGATCAACGGGAGGGCTCGCGGGGTCTCCGCATCGGCGACCGTTTCACCGATTTCGATGGCCTCGATCCCCGCGATCGCCACGAGGTCTCCCGCGCCGGCCTCTGCGATCTCGATCCGCTTCAGCCCCTCGTAGCCGTAGAGCACCGTGACCTTGGCGGGCTCGACCGAGCCGTCGCGGTGCACGACCGCGACGCGGTCGGCCGGGCGCACCCGGCCGTTGACGATGCGGCCGATGAGCAGGCGGCCGACGTAGTCGTCCCAGTCGAGCATCGCCACGCGGACCTGGAGCCCCGCCGCGGGATCGAAGCGCGGCGGCGGCACCGTGGCCAGGATCGTCTCGAACAGGGGCTCGAGGGTCCGGCCCTCGTCCTTGAGGTCGCCCGTCGCGGTGCCCGTGCGCGCGTTCGTGTAGAGGACGGGGAAGTCGAGCTGGTCCTCGGTGGCGTCGAGGTCGATGAAGAGGTCGTAGATCTCGTCGAGCACCTCGGCGGGCCGCGCGTCGGACCGGTCGATCTTGTTGACCACGACGATCGGCGGCAGGCCCGCCTCGAGCGCCTTCTTGAGCACGAAGCGGGTCTGGGGCAGCGGCCCCTCGGCGGCGTCCACGAGCAGGAGCACGCCGTCCACCAGCGTGAGCGTCCGCTCCACCTCGGAGCCGAAGTCGGCGTGGCCGGGCGTGTCCACGATGTTGATGCGGACGCCCTTGTACGCGATGGCGGTGTTCTTGGCCATGATCGTGATGCCCTTCTCGCGCTCGAGGTCGATCGAGTCCATGATGCGCTCGGGCACCGACTCGTTGGCGCGGAAGAGCCCCGACTGCCAGAGCATGGCGTCGACCAGGGTCGTCTTGCCGTGATCGACGTGGGCGATGATGGCGATGTTGCGGATCGACTCGCGCTGCTGCATCCCTTTCAATGTATCATGGCGTCTCGCGGCCGGGATGGTAGCCTCGGGGCATGGGGGGGCTGCGGTGCCCGAAGTGCGGCCGCCACGTCGTGCGGCGGACGCACCGATCGGGGGTTTTCGAGCGGCTGCTGAGCCGGGTGTCCGTCTATCCCTTCCGCTGCCAGCTCTGCGGCCGGCGGTTCCGGGCGATCCAGCCCGGCAGGCGCTGGGTCGCCCAGGCGCCCGAGCGCCGCGAGTTCGACCGGCTCGTGGCGCGCGTGCCGGTGGGCCTCTCGGCGGGCACGCTCGCGTCGGAGGGCGCCGTGACCCAGATCTCGATGGAGGGCTGCACGCTCGAGACCGACGCCGTGCTGCCGGTCGGGACGGTGCTCCAGGTCCGCCTCCATCTCCCCGACGCCCGCGCGCTCGAGGTGGACGAGGCCGTCGTGCGCTGGGTGCGGGAGCGCACGGTCGGGCTCCAGTTCCTCGCGCTCCGCGGCGGCGAGCGGGAGCGCCTGCGCCGCTTCGTCGCGGGCCTGGTCGCCGTCTACCACGGCCTCGGCGAGGACGAGCTCCGCGCGCCCGGCTGGCGCTGGCGCCGCGGCGCGCTCCGCTCGGCCGACTTCTGGTTCGTCGTGGCCGTCCTCATCTTCATCGTGGTCTCGCTCGTCATCCTCTTCCCCGAGGTGAAGTTCTGTCCCCGCGGGAGGCCGTGCTGACGCGCGGTATAATGACGCCCACTCTCGCGCCCCGGAGGCCGCCGATGTCCCGCCGTCTGCCGATGCTCCTCGCCGTCGTGCTGCTCGCCGGCGCCTGCAGCCAGGCGCCGCCGCCCCCGCGGGCGAAGGCGCCGAGCGCCGTGGTCACGCTGGCGGGCGGCGGCAGCGTCGTCCTCGAGCTCTGGCCGGGCGACGCGCCCCGGCACGTCGAGAACTTCGTCGCGCTCGCGCGCAAGGGCTTCTACGACGGGCAGCGGTTCCACCGCGTCGAGCCGGGGTTCGTCGTCCAGCTCGGCGACCCGCAGTCGAAGACCCTGCCCATGGACCACCCGGCGATGGGCACCGGCGGCCCCGGCTACGCGCTCAGGGCGGAGTTCAACGCGCGGCCCTTCGACCGGGGCGTGCTCGGGATGGCGCGCGGGGACGACCCGGACTCGGCGGGCAGCCAGTTCTACATCATGCTGGGCCCCGCGCACTTCCTGAACGGCCAGTACACCGCGTTCGGCCGGGTCACGAGCGGCATGGAGGCGGTCGACCGGATCAGGGTCGGCGACCGGGTGAAGTCGATCGCGATCGTCACCAAGTGAGGAGGCGCCGGTGAAGCAGACAGCGGTCATCGCGCTCGAGAAGGGCGGCGAGATCCGGATGGAGTTCTTCCCGGAGGACGCGCCCACGACCGTCGAGAACTTCGTGACGCTCGCGAAGAAGGGCTTCTACGACGGGCTCACGTTCCACCGCGTCGTCCCCGACTTCGTCGTGCAGGGCGGCTGCCCGAAAGGCGACGGCACCGGCGGCCCCGGCCACACGATCAAGGCGGAGTTCAACGCGCAGAAGCACGTGCGCGGCAGCGTCGCGATGGCGCGCGCCCAGCACCCCGACTCGGCCGGCAGCCAGTTCTACATCTGCTACGGGCCGACGCCCCACCTGGACGGCAGCTACACGGTCTTCGGCCGGGTCGTCGCCGGCATGGAGCACGTGGACCGCGTCGGGCAGGGCGACCGGATGACGAGCGTGACGATCGTCGAGGGCTGAGCGTGGCCTGGTCGCTCCTGATCCGGAACGGCGCGCTCGTCGACGGCACGGGCGCCCCGCCGGCGCCCGCCGACGTCGCGGTCGAGGGCGAGCGCATCGCCGCCGTGGGGCCCGGGCTCCGCGGGGAGGCCGCGCGCGTGATCGACGCGGCGGGGCTCGTGGTCGCGCCGGGCTTCATCGACGCCCACGCGCACTCCGACCTCTTCTACTTCGGCTGCCCGTCCGCGGAGTCGAAGGTGCGCCAGGGGGTCACCACCGAGGTCGTCGGGATGTGCTCGTTCTCCCAGGCGCCGGTCCACCCGGCGCGACGCGAGGCGGCCCGGGTGTGGGCGGGCGGCCTCGGGACCTCGCTCGACCTCCGCTGGGAGACGTTCGCCCAGTACCTCGACGCCCTCCGTGCCGCGCGCCCGTCGGTCAACGTGGTCCACTTCGTGGGCCACGGCGCGCTGCGGCTCGCGGCGCTGGGGCCCGACAACCGCCCCGCCGGGCCCGACGAGCTCCGCGCGATGGAGCGGCTCCTCGCCGAGGCCCTCGACGCCGGCGCCTTCGGCTACTCGACCGGCCTCGTGTACCCGCCGAGCGCGTACGCGGACACCGCGGAGCTGATCGCGCTCGCGCGCGCGATGGCGCCGCGGCGCGGCCTCTACTTCTCCCACATCCGGGGCGAGTCCTCGATGCTCGAGGACTCGATCGCCGAGGCGATCCGGATCGGCGAGGCGGGCGGCGTCGGCGTGCAGATCGCGCACGTGAAGGCCGCGGGCCGCGAGAACTGGTCGAGGCTCGACGCCGCGCTCGGGCTGATCGACGCCGCGCGCGCGCGCGGCGTGGACGTGAGCGGCGACGTCTACCCCTACCACGCGGGCTCGACGAAGATGGACAACCTGCTGCCCGGGTGGGTCCACGACGGGGGCATCGAGCGGCTGCTCGAGCGGCTCGCCGACCGCGCGACCCGCCGCCGGATCGTCGAGGAGTGCCTGCTGGACGGCGAGCGCTGGCGGAACGTGTCGCTGGGCGCGGTCGGCTTCGACGAGATCCAGATCGCGACGTGCGCGCGGCGCGCGCTCGAGGGGCTGACCCTCGCGGCGCTCGCCCGGCAGACGGGGACGCCGCCGGCCGAGGCGCTGCTGAGCCTCCTCCTCGCCGAGCGCGCGACCGTCTCGATGGTGGTCTTCTCGCAGAGCCCCGACAACGTCGCCCGCGTGCTCGCCCACCCGGCGATCATGGTCGGCTCCGACTCGATCGGCCTCTTCGCGGGCGAGGGCCCGCGGCCCGGCAAGCCGCACCCGCGCGCCTACGGCACCTTCCCGCGCGTGCTCGGCGAGTACGCGCGCGAGCGCCGGCTCTTCCCGCTCGAGACCGCGGTCCACAAGATGACCGGGATGCCGGCCGCGCGGCTGCGTCTGGCCGACCGCGGGCTCGTGCGCCCGGGCCTGGCCGCCGACCTCGCGGTGTTCGACCCGGCGACGGTGAAGGACGAGGCGACGTTCGCCGACCCGCATCGCTACCCGACGGGCATCCCCTGGGTGCTCGTCAACGGCGCGCTCGTCGTCGACGGCGGGCGGTTCCGCGCGGCCGGCACGGGGCGCGTGCTGGTGCCGTGAGCCGGGCGGCGGCCCGGCCCTTCCTCCTGGTCGTCGTCGTCGCCGCGGTGGTGGTCGCGACCGACCTGGGCGGGCGCATCCTGTCCAACAACGACGAGGCGCGCTTCGCGGTGCTCGCGCAGGACGTGCTGGCGCGCGGCGACTGGCTCCACCCGCGGCTCAACGGCGCCCTGTACCTCAACAAGCCGGTGCTGCTCGCCTGGCTGATCGCGCTCGTCTCGTGGCCGCTGGGCCACGTCACGCAGCTCACCGCCGTGCTGCCGTCGGCGGCGGCCGGCCTCGCGACCGCCTGCGTGCTCTACGGCCTCGGCCGCGAGCTCTTCGGCGCGGACGCGGGGAAGTACGCCGCGCTGATCGCGGTCACGACGCAGGGGCTCTTCCTGCACGCGCGCCTGCCCCTGCCCGACATGCTGATGAGCGCCTGCATCGCGGCCAGCGTGTGGATGCTCTGGCGCGCGCTCCGGCGCCCGGCGGGCTGCGACTGGCTCGGCTTCTACGGGCTCACCGCGCTCGCCTTCTGGGCGAAGGGGCCCGCGGGCTTCCTGCCGCTCGGCGTGGCGCTCGCGTGGGGGGCGGCGCACCGGCGCACGGACGTCTGGCGGCGGCTGCGCCCCGGCCGGGGGCTGGCGCTCGTCGCCGTGCTCGTCGCGCCCTGGTGGCTCGCCGGGCTCGCCGCCGACCCGGCGGCGGTCCACCAGGTCGTCGTCACCGACCACCTCGGCTGGTACGCGCCGCGCGCGCCGACGCTGGCGTCGCTCGTGGCGCCGCTGCAGAACGCGGTCGTCGTGCTGGTCCCGTGGGTGGTGTTCCTGCCGCCCGCGCTGACCCTGGCCTGGCGCTTCCTGCGCGGGCGCGGCGAGGAGCGCGACGGCGTGCTCTTCGTCCTGCTGTGGGCCGCGGTCGTCTTCGCGCTCGTCGCGCTCGCGCGCGAGCAGCGCCTCCGCTACTACCTGCCGCTGGTCGCGCCGGCGAGCCTCCTGGTCGGCTGGTGGTGGAGCGGGGCGATCGTCAGGCAGCGCCGGACGGGCCCGGTGCCCTGGCGCCTCTACGCCGCGGGCGGCCTCGCGCTGCTCGCGGCGACGGCCGCCGTCGTCGCGTTCCGGGGGCGATGGCTCCGGGACGCGCGCCTCGCGCTGCCGGCGTCGGTGACCGAGGCGCTGCTGCTCGCCGCGGGCCTCGTGCTGTTCCTCGGCGCGCTCGTGGACAGCGTGCGGCGCCCGGAGCGGCGGCGCGCGTTCGTCGCCGCCTGGGTGGGCGCGGCGGTGCTGCTCGTGGGCGGCTACCACTGGAAGCTGCCCCGGCGCAACAGCGTCTACGACTACCCGCGCGTCGCCCGCGCGGCCGGCCCCGCGCTCGCGCGGGCGCCCGCCGTCGTGACGCTCGGCCTGCACGAGCTGCCGCTGGCCTTCTACCTCGGCCGGCCCGTCGTGCGCGTCGAGACCGAGCCCGACCTCGCGCGGGCGCTCGCGCGGGAGGCGGGCACGGTCGGGGTCCTGCCCGACGCGGCGCTCGCGCGCCTGCCGCGCGAGGACGCCCTCGTGGTCGTGGCGCGCGCGACGCTCGCGTTCCGCCCGGTCTCGGTGGTGACGCGGGAGTCCGCCCCGCGCGGAGGACGCGGCCGGTGAGGGGCGGCGGCCGCGCCGTCGTGCTGGGCTGCGGCGACTTCTTCTTCCGCTGGCGGAGCTACCTGCCGCTGATCCTGGCCCCGCTCCTCGCCGCGGCGGTCGTGCGCTCACAGCTCGCCTTCGACTCCCGCGACGACCTCGTCTGGGAGATCGGCTGCGTCCTCCTCGCGCTCGCCGGCGTAGCGCTCCGCGCGTGGACGGTGGGCGTGGCCGCGCCCGGGACCTCCGGGCGCAACACGCGCGAGCAGAAGGCGGCGTCGCTCACCACGACGGGCCCGTACTCGCTCGTGCGCCACCCGCTCTACCTCGCGAACTCGATCATCGCGCTCGGGCTCGCGCTGTTCCCGCACGCCTGGATCGCGCCGCCGCTCGTGGCGACCCTCACGGCCGTCTACTACGCGTGCATCGCGGAGCGTGAGGACCAGTACCTGCGCGAGCGGTTCGGCGCCGCGTGGTTCTACGCGCTCGGCGTGGTCCTCGTCGTGCCCCTGCTCCTCGACGTCGGCGAGGACCTGCACGAGACGGGCGCGTTCGACCTGGACCCGGTGTGGACCGCGACGGCGGTGCTGGGCGGCGCGCTCTTCGCGGCGCTCCGGTTCCTCAAGAAGCGGACGTCGCTCCTGGACGTGCCGCGCCGCGCGGAGGGGCGCGACCGGCCCGCGACCTAGCCGCCGCCCCGCGGCAGGTACTCGAAGGAGTGCACGCGGACGCGGAACGTCGCGCCGAGCGCGGGCGCCCGCGCGTCGAACCAGTCCCGGGCGCCCGGGCCGATCTCCCCGCCGACGGGGACGTACGCCCAGCCGACGACCCGGCCGGCGGCGTCGAGCCCCTCGACGAGGAGCACGACCCGCGTCACCCACGCGTCCCCGCGGTTCTCCACGAAGCCGCGGACGACCGCGTCGCCGCTCGGCGTCCGCGCCGTCTCGGACTGGATCGAGAAGAGGCGCTCCTCCGGGCGGGCGCCGCCGAAGTTCTGGGCCCGGGCGGCCCCGGCCGCCAGGACCAGCAGGACGAGCGCCAGGGGGAGCGCGCGAGCTCGCATGGGTGGTCCCTCCACGTCTGTATGACTCGCGGGAGGGGGGAAGAGGTTCCGGCCCCTCAGAGGGCGTGAACGAATCGGGCTCGCGGGATCGCGTTGGGGGGTGTCGGGGGGAGCGGCGGTCG
>Ga0209751_10000376_pt1 | contig 47765 bp, 46 predicted proteins | sample RifCSP13_1_FD_184019 | JGI IMG/M metagenome (GOLD analysis project Ga0209751, IMG submission 184019) | Soil microbial communities from Rifle, Colorado - Rifle CSP2_sed 13_1 (SPAdes) (version 2) | ecosystem: Environmental > Terrestrial > Deep subsurface > Rock core/Sediment | place: Rifle...
AGCGAGGCACGGGCGCGGGCGGGCGACCGCCCGGGGGCCCGCGCCGAGGGAACGCGCGACGAGCGGAGCGAGGCACGGGCGCGGGCGGGCGACAGCCCGGGGGCCCGCGCCGAGGGAACGCGCGACGAGCGGAGCGAGGCACGGGCGCGGGCGGGCGACAGCCCGGGGGCCCGCGCCGATCCAATAGGAGGCACGCATGGCAGTGGCAGCGAAGGCGGCGCCGGCCGCGGCGGAAGAGAAGGAGCTCCTGATCTCGGGCAGCGAGGCCGTGGCCGAGGCGCTGGTCCTCGCCGACCTCGACGTCGTCACGGCGTATCCGATCCGGCCGTACGACACGGTCATGCAGGCGATCGCCAAGAAGATCGCGAACGGCCAGCTCGTGGCCGAGTACATCGTGGCCGAGGGCGAGCACAGCCAGTTCGAGATCGTCAAGCACGCCTCGACGGTCGGCGCGCGCGTGTTCTGCGGGTCCTCCGGCGTGGGCTGGATGTACGCGATGGAGTGCCTCGTGGTGACCCCGCCGCTCCGGGTGCCGATGGTGGCGCTCGTCGGCAACCGGGCGCTCGACGACCCGGGGGCGTTCGGGGTCGAGCACAACGACGCGCTCGTCGTGCGCGACCTCGGCTGGATGCTCTGCTGGGTGGACAGCTCGCAGGAGGCCCTCGACACGACCCTGATCGCGTACCGCGTCGCGGAGGACCGCCGCGTGCTCCTGCCGCTCGCGATCTCCGCGGACGGCGGCTTCCTCACGCACTCCCAGGCGCTCACGCTGGTGCCGCCGAAGGAGAAGGTGGACAAGTTCCTGCCGCGGTACGACCGGGGCGAGCTGCTGCTGCACCCGGACAACCCGATCACGGTCGCCCCGCAGGCGAACGAGGACTGGGTCATCGAGATCCGCCGCCAGAACAACGAGGCGATGGCCCGCGCGGCCACCGTCCTCGAGGAGGCGTACGCGGACTTCCGCAAGGTGTTCGGGCGCGGGCCCGAGAACCCCTGGTTCGAGGAGTACATGACCGACGACGCGGAGGTCGTGCTGGTCGGCATGGGCACGATCTCGCTGCCGATCAAGGTCGCGATCCGCGAGATGCGCGCCAGGGGCAAGAAGGTCGGGATGGTGCGGCTGCGCTGGTTCCGGCCGTTCCCGACCGACCGGCTCGTCGCCGCGCTGTCCAGGGCGCGGGCGATCGGGGTGATCGACCGCAACTACTCCTTCGGATCGCCGTTCGCCTCCGGCGTGGTGGCCAACGAGATCCGTGCGGCGCTGTACAACGCCGAGCGGCGGCCGCCGCTGCTCAGCTTCATCTGCGGCCTCGGCGGCCGCGAGGTGACGCTGGAGGACGTCAACAAGGCGACGGACATGTGCGAGACGGCCGCCAGGGCCGGCAAGTCCGACACGAAGACCCACTGGCTCGGGGTCCGCGAATAGAGGGAGAGCGCCATGGCTGAAACGACCACGTTCACGAACGCCACGCAGATCCTCGAGCCCTTCCGTGGCGTCAAGAAGGTCACGCTCGAGGAGTACTTCACGTCGGGCCACCGGACGTGCCAGGGGTGCGAGTCGGCGCTCGTCATGAAGCTGATGGTGAAGGCGGCCGGCCCGCGGACGATCGTGCTCGGCTCGACGGGCTGCATGTACGTCGCGAACACGACCTACTACACGACGCCGTGGGTGGTGCCGTGGATGCACACGCAGCTCGGCTCCTCCGGCTCGGCCGCGCTCGGGACCGCCGCGGGCCTCAAGGCCCTCATGCGGAAGGGCAAGCTCAAGGCCGAGCCGATCAACGTCATCGCGTTCTGCGGCGACGGCGGCGGCGCCGACATGGGCCTCGGCGCGATCTCGGCGACGCTCACGCACAAGGAGTACAACTCGCTGATCCTGCTCTACGACAACGAGTCGTACGCCAACACGGACATCCAGCTCTCCGGCTCGACGCCCTACGGCGCCCACACGACCTTCAGCCCCCCCGGCAAGGCCGTGCGGATCATCCACACGCGCTGGAAGAAGAACACCGCCGCGATGCTGGCGGCGGGCCACACGGAGTGCCGCTACGTCGCCACCGTGTGCCCGTCCTACGCGGTCGAGATGATGAACAAGGTGCGGCGCGCGCTCACGATCGGCGGGCCGACGTTCATCCACTCGCTCGACCCGTGCCCGAAGGGCTGGGACTACGACCCGATGCTCTCGCACGAGCTGGGCGAGCTGGCCATCGAGACCGGGATCTTCCCGCTCTACGAGGTCGAGGACGGCAAGCTCACGTACTACGGCAAGACGAAGGCGCTCGTCGAGGGCCGGCCCCGCAAGCCGGTCCGGGAGTACCTCCTCAAGCAGGGGCGCTTCGCCCACTTCACCGAGGAGGACCTCGCGTATTTCCAGGCGAAGGTGGACGAGATGTGGCAGAAGTGGGAGATTCCGGCGGTCATCCCGTTCCGCCGCCTGGACGCCGCGAAGGCGGCGCTCGCGATGACATAGCCGCCGCACGCAGCGCGGGCCGGAGAGAGGACGGGCCGGGGACTCCCGGCCCGTCGTATATTCGGAGCGACTAGAGCAATCGTGCTAGACGGACCAGACAAGGAGGCGTCGATGAAAGCGATCACCCCTGTCGCCATCGTCCTCGTCGCGGTGTCCCTGCTCCTGGCGGGCGCGCCCGCCCAGGCGTGGGAGCCGACCAAACCCATCGAGTTCGTCATCCCCGCGGGCACGGGCGGCGGGGCCGACCAGATGGCGCGGCTGATCGCGGGCCTCGCCGAGAAGCACAAGCTCTCGCCGCGGCCGCTGATCGTGGTCAACAAGTCGGGCGGCGCGGGCGCGGAGGGCTTCCTGCACGTCAAGGGCAAGAAGGGCGACGCCCACACGCTCATCATCACGCTCTCGAACCTGTTCACGACGCCGCTGGCGACGGGGACGCCGTTCAACTGGCGGGATTTCACGCCGATCGCCCGCATGGCGCTCGACCGCTTCATCCTGTGGGTGAACGCCGAGACGCCGTACAAGAGCGCCAAGGAGTACGTCGCGGCGGTGAAGGGCAAGCCCGGCGCGATGAAGATGGGCGGCACCGGCTCGAAGCAGGAGGACCAGATCATCACCGTCCAGCTCGAGCAGGCGCTCGGCCTCAAGTTCATCTACGTGCCCTTCAAGGGCGGCGGCACGGTGTGCGTGAACCTGGTGGGCAAGCACGTCGACTCGACCGTCAACAACCCGATCGAGTGCGTGAGCCACTGGAAGGCCGGCCGCGTCCGGCCGCTCGCCGTCTTCGACCCGGAGCGGATCCCCGACGCGGACTGGAAGGAGATCCCGACGGTCAAGGAGGCCCTCGCCCTCGACATCCAGTACAACATGCTCCGCGGCATCTTCGGCCCGCCCGACATGCCGAAGGAGGCCGTGGACTGGTACATCGGCTTCCTGAAGAAGGTCTACGACACCCCCGACTTCCAGGCCTACCTCCACAAGGGCGCGCTCAAGGGGGCGTTCACGACGGGCGCCGAGTACGTGACGTGGGTGGAGGGCGCCGAGAAGCTGCACCGGGAGCTGATGGAGAAGGGCGGGCTCGTCAAGAAGTAGATGCGCGTCGCGGACCTGGTCACCGCCGCGGTCCTGATGCTGCTGGGCGGCGTCGTCGTGTACGACGCCGTCCGGCTCGGCATCGGCTGGGGCGCCGAAGGGCCACGGAGCGGCTTCTTCCCGTTCTGGCTCGCGGCGATCCTCATCACGGTCTCGGGCGTCACCGTCGTCCGGGCCTGGCTCGCGCGCTCGGAGAAGCCGTTCGTCGAGCGGGCGCAGCTCGCCTCCGTCCTCAAGGTCCTGTGGCCCGCGGCGGCGTGGGTGGTCCTGATGCAGTTCGTCGGGCTCTACGTCGCCTCGGCCTGCTACATGGGCTTCTACATGCGCTGGATCGGCCGCCACTCGTGGCTCCTCGTGGTGCCCGTCGCGGTGGGCGTCCCCGTCGTGACGTTCTTCGTCTTCGAGACGTGGTTCCTCGTGCCGATGCCGAAGGGCCCGCTCGAGGCGTGGCTCGGGTACTGAGCGCGTGGGCATCGAGAACCTGCTGCACGGCTTCGCCATCGCGATCACGCCGTACAACCTCGGCGTCGCCGTGATGGGCATCGCGCTCGGGACGGTCATCGGCGTGCTCCCCGGCCTCGGGGGCGCCAACGGTGTGGCGATCCTGCTGCCGCTCACGTTCACGATGCCGCCGACCTCGGCGATCATCTTGTTGACGTCCATCTACTGGGGCGCGCTCTTCGGCGGCGCGATCACGTCCGTGCTGTTCAACATCCCGGGCGAGCCGTGGTCGGTCGCGACCACGTTCGACGGCTACCCGCTGGCCCGGCAGGGGCAGGGCGGCCAGGCGCTCACGGCGGCGTTCACGTCGTCCTTCGTCGGGGCGTTCTTCTCGATCGTGCTGATCACGTTCTTCGCCCCGCTCCTGGCCGAGATCGCGCTGCGCTTCGGCCCGCCCGAGTTCTTCGCCATCCAGCTCCTGACCTTCTCGAGCTTCGTCGGGCTCGGCGGCGGCAACCCGCTCAAGTCGCTCGTCTCGATCCTCATCGGGTTCATCCTGGCCACGGTGGGCCTCGACATCGTCACGGGCCAGCTCCGGCTCACGTTCGGCGTCGTGGACCTCATGAAGGGCTTCGACTTCATCGTCGCGGTCATCGGGCTGTTCGGGATCGGCGAGATCCTCCTGTCGGTCGAGGAGGGGCTGCGCTTCCGCGCGACGCGGACGGGGATGAACCTGCGCGTCGTGCTCGACACGTGGAAGCTCCTGCCGCGCTACGCGCGGACCTTCGTGCGCGGCGCCTTCATCGGGTTCTGGATGGGCTTCAAGCCGGGCGGCGCCACGCCGGCGTCGTTCATGAGCTATGCGTTCGCCAAGCGGTTCTCCCGGCACCCGGAGCGCTTCGGCAAGGGCGAGCTCGAGGGCGTGGTGGCGCCGGAGACGGCCGCCCACGCGGCCGGCGTCGCGGCGATGCTGCCGATGATCACGCTCGGGATTCCGGGCTCGCCGACCGCGGCCGTGATGCTCGGCGGGCTGATCATCTGGGGCCTGCAGCCCGGGCCGATGCTGTTCACGGAGAACCCGGACTTCGTGTGGGGCCTCATCGCGAGCATGTACACGGGCAACATCATCGGCGTGCTGATGGTGCTGCTGTTCGTGCCGTTCTTCGCCAGGATCCTGGCGATCCCGTTCGGGATCCTGACGCCGCTGATCGTCATCGTGTGCGGCATCGGGGCGTTCGCCGTGCACAACAGCATGATCGACATCTGGTATATGCTGATCTTCGGTGTCATCGGCTACGTGTTCAAGAAGCTCGACTATCCGCTCGCGCCGCTGGTCCTGGCGCTCGTCCTCGGCGACCTCGCCGAGAACGCGCTGCGCCAGAGCCTGATCATGTCGCAGGGCTCGCTCGGCATCTTCTTCACGCGGCCGATCGGCGGGGCCATCAACGCGGTCGCGCTCTTCTTCTTCGCGATGCCGGTCCTGACGGCGTGGCGCCGGCGCGCGCGGGGCGCGCCGCTGCCGCCGCGCGCCTGAGCCCGGAGGCGGCGTGGACTTCCTGCTCAGCCCCGAGTTCTGGGCGCGCTGGCTCAGCATCGTCATCATCGATCTCTCGCTCGCGGGCGACAACGCGCTCGTGATCGCGCTCGCGGTGCGCACGCTGCCGCGCCGCCAGCAGTTCTGGGGGCGGGTCTGGGGCTCGCTGGGCGCGGTCGTCCTGCGGCTCCTGTTCATCACGATCATCACCTACCTGCTGCGGATCCCGCTGCTGCAGTTCGCCGGCGGGCTCCTGCTGATCTGGATCGCGCTCAAGCTCGTGCGCCAGGACGCGGGGGAGGGCGAGGGGGAGGGCAAGGCCCGGCAGGGCACGTCGCTCTGGGAGGCCATCTGGATCATCGTCGTCGCCGACGTCATCATGAGCCTCGACAACGTCCTGGCCGTCGCCGGCGCCGCCCACGGCGACCTGGTCCTCGTGGTCTTCGGCATCGCGTTCTCGCTGCCGCTCGTCGTCTGGGGCAGCGGCATCCTGGCGCGGCTCATGAACCGCTTCCAGTGGATCATCTGGCTCGGCGGCGGCATCCTCGGCTACGTCGCGGGCGAGATGATCCTGAAGGACACGCTGGTGGCCGGCTGGCTCGGCGACGTCGGGAGGGCGCTGCACTATCCGCTGCCGGTGGCGCTCGGCGCCCTGATCGCGGGGCTCGGCTGGTGGCTGGCGCGCGGCGCGCGGGCGGGCGCGCCCGAGCACGGGGGAGCCCGGTGAGCGACCCCGGGCGGCGCCGGGAGGGCGCGCGGCGCGAGCCCGAGATGGAGGTGGCGCCGATCCGCTCGACGCGCATCTACGAGGAGATCGTCCGCCAGGTGAAGCAGATGATCGCCGAGGGGCGCCTGAAGAGCGGCGATCGGCTCCCGCCCGAGCGGGACCTCGCCGAGAAGTTCCTGGTGAGCCGCACCTCGGTGCGCGAGGCGCTGCGGGCGCTCGAGAGCCTCGGGCTGCTCGAGGTCCGGCCCGGCGAGGGGACGTTCGTGCGCGAGGTCTCCGTCGAGTCGCTGATCCAGCCGCTGGCGCTCCTCATGGCCTCCCAGCGCGAGGCGATCGGCGAGCTGTTCGAGGCGCGCCGCCTGCTCGAGCCCGCGATCGCCGCGCTCGCCGCCGCGCGCGCCACGCCCGAGGAGGTGCAGGAGATGGAGCGCATCCTCGAGGAGCAGGCGCGGGAGGTCGCGGCCGGGCGCACCGGCCTCGTGCAGGACGCCGCCTTCCACGCGGCGATCGGCGCGGCGGCGCACAACCGCGGCATCACGCGGATCGTCCACGCGGTCATGGACCTGCTCACGCAGAGCCGCGAGGAGGCGCTCGGCACGCCGGGGCGGCCCTCGCGCTCCCACCAGGACCACCGCCGCATCCTCCAGGCCATCGCCCGCCGCAACGCCGCGGCGGCGCGGCAGGCCATGCTCGACCACCTCGAGGCCGTCGAGGCGCTGGTGCTCGGCACCGAGCGGGCGCCCCGGAGGTCTTGACGGCCGAGCCGCGCCGGCGGTATATTTCGTGATCATGCGTGCGACGCGGTCGCGGATGCTGTCCCTGGGGCTGCTGAGCCTGCTGGCACTGCCGGGCCTGCCCGGAGCATCCGCGACGTAGCGCGAACCGGATGCCACGGGCGGGGACACGGCCCGTGGCGACGACGGATCAGGGGCCACGGGTCGACGACCTGTGGCCTTTCGTGTTTGTGGAGGTGCGGGCGATGGGAGCGTGGCTGGGCGAGGGCGCGGGCGTGGCGAAGCCCGGGGGCCCGCGCCAAGGTTGACATGACTGCTTGCTATCCAATAAACTTTAAAGACTTTTTCCACCTCCGAGACGGAGACCTGCGCGCATGGTGAAGTACGTCTACTTCTTCGGGTCCGGCAAGGCCGAGGGCTCGTCGCTGATGCGCAACCTGCTCGGCGGCAAGGGGTGCGAGCTCGCCGAGATGACGAATCTCGGCATTTCCGTCCCGCCGGGCTTCACGATCACCACCCAGGCGTGGGCCCGCTACACGAAGGCGGCCCAGAAGTGGCCCGAGAGCCTCTGGGAGCAGACGACCGAGGCCGTCAGGCGCCTCGAGGCCGGCGCGGGGATGAAGCTCGGCGACCCCAAGCGCCCGCTCCTCGTCTCCGTCCGCTCCGGCGCGCGGGTGTCGATGCCCGGCATGATGGAGACGGTCCTCAACCTCGGCCTCAACGACCGGACGGTGCGCGGGCTCGCCGAGTGGACGAAGAACGAGCGTTTCGCCTGGGACTGCTACCGGCGCTTCATCACGATGTTCAGCAACGTCGTGCTCGGCATCAGGCGCGAGGCCTTCGAGGAGCACCTGCAGGCGGCGAAGACCCGGCTCGGCGTGAAGACCGACCCCGAGGTGCCGGCGGAGGAGCTCGAGCGGCTCACGCAGGTCTACCAGGGCGTCGTCGCCGAGCACGCGGGCGTGCCCTTCCCGCAGGAGCCGGCCGAGCAGCTCCGCCTCGCGATCAGCGCCGTCTTCGGCTCCTGGTTCGCCAAGAAAGCCGTCGAGTACCGGCGCATCCACGGGATCCCGGGGGACTGGGGCACGGCCGTCACGATCATGGCGATGGTGTTCGGCAACCTCGGCGAGACGTCGGGCACGGGCGTCGGCTTCACGCGCGACCCGCGCACGGGCGAGCGCCGCTTCTACGCCGAGTTCCTCGCCAACGCGCAGGGCGAGGACGTCGTCGCCGGCATCCGCACGCCCGAGCACATCGACGACCTGAAGCGCCGCATGCCGAAGGTGTACGAGGAGCTGACCACGATCGCCGACCGGCTCGAGCGGCACTACAAGGACATGCAGGACATCGAGTTCACGATCCAGGAGGGCAAGCTCTATCTGCTCCAGACGCGCGCGGGCAAGCGGTCGGCCGCGGCCGCGGTGCGGGTGGCCGTGGACCTCTACCGCGAGAGCGTGATCGACCGCGACACGGCGCTGATGCGCGTGCGCCCCCAGGACCTGCACCAGATCCTCCACCCGAAGTTCGACGACGAGGACCGCGAGCGCGCGATCGCCGGCGGGCGGCTGCTCGCGCGCGGGCTGCCGGCCGCGCCCGGCGCCGCGGTGGGCGAGGTGGTCTTCGACGCCGACCGCGCCGTGGAGTGGGCGCGGGCGGGCCAGCAGGTGATCCTGGTGCGGGCCGAGACCTCGCCCGAGGACGTCGCCGGCATGTACGCGGCCGAGGGCATCGTGACCTCGCGCGGGGGCCGCACGTCGCACGCGGCCGTGGTCGCGGTCGGGATGGGCAAGTGCTGCGTCGTCGGCGCCGGGGACGTGGTCGTGGACGAGGAGCGGCGCGTGTTCGAGGCCGGCGGCCGGACCGTCCGCGAGGGCGACGTGATCTCCGTGGACGGCTCGACCGGGGACGTGCTGCTCGACGCGGTGAAGACGCTCCAGCCGGAGCTCGGCGGCGAGTTCCGGGAGTTCCTCGGCTGGGCCGACGAGCGGCGGACGCTCGGCGTGCGGGCCAACGCGGACACGCCGGAGGACGCGCGGAAGGCCCGCGAGTTCGGCGCGGAGGGGATCGGGCTCGTGCGCACCGAGCACATGTTCTTCAGTCACGAGCGCATCCCGATCGTCCGCGAGATGATCATGGCGGGCGACTCGGCGGCGCGGCGGGCGGCCGTCGCGAAGCTGCTGCCGTTCCAGCGCGAGGACTTCCTCGGGATCTTCCGCGCGATGGACGGGCTGCCGGTCACGATCCGCCTGCTCGACCCGCCGCTGCACGAGTTCCTGCCGAAGTATACCGACCTGCTCGAGGAGTACACGCGCCTGGACGCGCGGCACATGGAGCGGGAGCGGCTCGAGGTGGTGATGGCCAAGGTGCGCTCGCTCCAGGAGGCGAACCCGATGCTCGGCCACCGGGGCTGCCGCCTCGGCATCACGTTCCCCGAGATCTACGGCATGCAGGTCCGCGCGATCATGGAGGCGGCGTGCGCGGCCACCGGGCAGGGCGTCGCCGTCTCGCCCGAGATCATGATCCCGCTGACCGGCACGGTCGGCGAGATGCGGCTGATGCACGAGACGACGAAGGCGGTGGCCGACGGCGTGCTCGCCGAGCTGGGGGTGCCCGTGCCGTACCTGATCGGCACGATGATCGAGGTGCCGCGGGCGGCGCTGATCGCCGACCAGCTCGCGCAGACCGCCGAGTTCTTCTCGTTCGGCACCAACGACCTCACCCAGCTCACGTTCGGGTACAGCCGCGACGACGTCGCGAAATTCCTGCCGTTCTACCTGGACAAGGGGCTGCTCCCGTCCGACCCGTTCTCGGTCCTCGACCAGGAGGGCGTCGGCGAGCTGGTCCGCATCGGCATCGAGCGCGGCCGGCACGCGCGGCCGGACCTCAAGGTGGGCATCTGCGGCGAGCACGGCGGCGAACCCGCCTCGGTCGAGTTCTGTCACCGGGTGCACATGACGTACGTGTCGTGCTCGCCCTTCATGATCCCGATCGCGCGGCTCTCGGCCGCGCAGGCCCGCATCAGGGCGCGTCAGGCGTCGGAAGGGGCCGCCAGTGCCTAGCGTCGAGGAAGTCCTGGCGACGGCCGGGCTGCTCTAGGAGGGACAGGGCGTGGGAATGTCCGGTGCACGCATGGTGCTCGAGTGCCTCAAGCGCGAGGGGGTCGACACGATCTTCGGGCTCCCGGGCGGCGCCGTGCTGCCGATCTACGACGCGCTCTACGACTTCGAGGGGCTGCGCCACATCCTGGTCCGCCAGGAGGCCGCGGCCGGGCACGCCGCGGAGGGCTACGCGCGGACGACGGGCAAGGTCGGCGTCTGCCTGGTGACGTCCGGGCCCGCGGCGACGAATCTCGTCACGGCGCTGCAGGACGCGCTGATGGACTCGATCCCGATCGTCGCGTTCACCGGGCAGGTGCCGACGCACCTCATCGGCAACGACGCGTTCCAGGAGGCGGACAACGTCGGGATCACGCGGCCGTGCACGAAGCACAACTTCCTCGTGAAGGACGGCCGCGACCTGGGCCCGATCATCCGCGAGGCCTTCCACATCGCGTCCACCGGGCGTCCGGGGCCCGTGCACGTGGACCTGCCGAAGGACGTGCTGGTCAAGGAGGCCGAGCTCGTGTGGCCCGAGAAGGTCCACATGCGCTCGTACAACCCGACGTACGAGGGCCACCCGGGCCAGATCAAGCGCGCGGCGAAGCTGCTGCTGCGCGCGCGCCGGCCGGTGGTCTACGCGGGCGGCGGGGTCATCGCCTCGGACGCCAGCGAGGAGCTCCGCGCGCTGATCGAGCTCACGCAGATCCCGGTCACGCAGACGCTGATGGGGCTCGGCGCGTTCCCGATGGAGGATCCGCTCTCGCTCGACATGCTCGGCATGCACGGCAGCTACTACGCCAACATGGCCGTGCACCACTCGGACGTGCTGCTCGCGGTGGGCGCCCGCTTCGACGACCGGGTGACCGGGCGCGTGGACGCCTTCGCGCCGAACGCCGAGATCATCCACATCGACATCGACCCCTCCTCGATCTCGAAGAACATCAAGGTGGACGTGCCGATCGTGGGCGACTGCCGGCGCGTGCTCAAGGCGCTCGTCGCCGCCGTGCGCGAGGAGCTGCGCGGCGACGTCGCGTCGCTGGCCCGGGAGGCGCGCAAGCAGTGGGCGGCGCAGATCGCCGAGTGGAAGCGGAAGTGTCCGCTCGGCTTCGAGTGGGACGACGAGGTCATCAAGCCCCAGCACGTGATCCAGGAGATCTCCACCCTCACGCACGGCGAGGCGATGATCGTCACGGGGGTGGGCCAGCACCAGATGTGGGCGGCGCAGTACTACCGGTTCAAGCACCCGCGGCGCTGGTGCACCTCGGGCGGGCTCGGGACGATGGGCTACGGGCTGCCGACCGCCATGGGCGTCGCCGCCGCGTGGCCCGACCGGCTCGTGGTCAACATCGACGGCGACGGCTCGTTCCAGATGAACAGCCAGGAGCTGGCGACCTGCTTCGAGAACAACCTGGCCGTCAAGACCGTGATCCTGAACAACCGCGGTCACGGCATGGTCCGCCAGTGGCAGGACATCATCTACAAGGGCCGCTTCTGCGCGATCGACTTCGGGCCGAGCCCCGACTTCGTGAAGCTGGCGGACGCCTACGGCTGCACCGGCATCCGCGCGACGCGGCCGTCCGAAGTGGTCCCGGCGCTCGAGAAGGCGTTCGCGACGCCCGGCCCGGTCCTCGTGGACGTGTGGGTCGACAAGTGGGAGTTCGTGTTCCCGATGGTGCCGGCGGGCGGCGCCAACACCGAGATGATCCTGGAGAAGCCGGGCCGCGCGGCGAAAGACAAGGCCGCGAAGGCCCAGACGGGGTTCTGATGCAGAACGGCGGAGGCCCGCGCAAGCACACGATCGGCGTGCACGTCGAGAACAAGTTCGGCGTGCTCTCGCGCGTCGCCGGCCTGTTCTCGGCGCGCGGCTACAACATCGAGAGCCTCTCGGTGGGCGAGACGCTCGACCCCACGGTCTCGCGGATGACGCTCGTCGTCCGCGGCGACGAGTTCGTCATCGAGCAGGTCACCAAGCAGCTCCACAAGCTGGTGGACGTGATCAAGGTCACGGACCTGACCGACGAGAGCCACGTCGAGCGCGAGCTGGTCCTGATCCGCGTGAACGCGGAGCCGCAGAACCGCGCCGAGGTCCTCCGGGTCGCGGACATCTTCCGCGCGAAGGTGGTGGACGTCACCCCGGTGAGCTACGTGCTGGAGGCGACGGGCGACGAGGGCAAGCTCGAGGCGCTGCTCGAGCTGCTGCGGCCGCTCGGCGTCCAGGAGCTGGTGCGCACGGGCAAGGTCGCGATCGCCCGGGGGCCGAAGACGCGCGTCAAGCGCGCCGAGGTGCCCCGGCGGGCGCGGGGCCCGGAGGATCCCACGGTCGTCGGCTTCGCCGATTAACCCGTATCCGGAGAAAGGAACAGGACTCGCATGGCCGCGAAGATCTACTACGACCAGGACGCCGACCTGGGGCTGCTCAAGGGCAAGAAGATCGCGATCGTCGGCTACGGCAGCCAGGGACACGCCCACGCGCTGAACCTGAAGGACAGCGGCCAGGACGTGATCGTCGGGCTCTACAAGGGCTCGAAGAGCTGGAGCAAGGCGGAGAAGGACGGCCTGCGCGTCGCGACGGTGGACGAGGCGGCGCGCGCGGGCGACGTGGTCATGATCCTGCTCCCGGACCAGAGCCAGCGCCAGGTGTTCGAGGCCGAGATCAAGGGCGGGCTCGCCAAGGGCAAGATGCTGATGTTCGCGCACGGCTTCAACATCCACTTCAACCAGGTCGTGCCGCCGCCCGACGTGGACGTGACGATGATCGCGCCGAAGGCGCCCGGCCACGTGATGCGCGACCTCTTCACGCAGGGGCCGGGCGTGCCCGCGCTGCTCGCCGTCCACCAGGACGTGACGGGCCAGGGCAAGGACCTGGCGCTCGCCTACGGGCGGGGTGTCGGCTGCACCCGGGCGGGCGTGCTCGAGACGACGTTCAAGGAAGAGACGGAGACGGACCTCTTCGGCGAGCAGACGACGCTCTGCGGCGGCGTCTCGCACCTCATCAAGGCCGCGTTCGAGACGCTCGTGGAGGCCGGCTACCAGCCCGAGATCGCGTACTTCGAGTGCATGCACGAGATGAAGCTGATCGTGGACCTCTTCTACCAGGGCGGGCTGGCGTACATGCGCTACTCGGTCTCGGACACGGCGGAGTACGGCGACTACACGCGCGGGCCGCGGGTCGTGAGCGAGCAGACGAAGGCCGAGATGAAGCGGATCCTGGCCGAGATCCAGTCGGGCCAGTTCGCGCGCGAGTGGGTGCTCGAGAACCAGGCCAACCGCGCGGGCTTCCTCGCGATGCGCCGGCGCGACGCCGAGCACCCGATCGAGGAGGTCGGCGCGCGGCTGCGCAAGATGATGTCCTGGATCAAGCCGCCGAGGATGTAGCGTGGGCCGGATTCCCGTCGCCCGCGAGGGTTGGCCGTTCATCGTGGTCCCGGCGGCGATCGCCGCGGGACTCGCGCTGCTCGGCCGCCGCGCGCTCGCCGCGCCGTTCGCCGCCGCGTCGCTCGCCGCGCTCGGCTTCTTCCGCGACCCGGAGCGGGAGATCCCGGCGGTCGCGGGCGGCGTGCTGGCGCCGGCCGACGGGCGGGTGCTCGCGGTCGACGAGGTGGAGGACGCCTTCGTCGGGCCGGCGGTGCGCGCGGCGATCTTCCTCTCGCCGCTCGACGTGCACGTGAACCGCGCGCCGATCGCCGGCCTCGTGGTCGGCGCCGCGTGGACGCCGGGGCGGTTCGTGGCCGCCTACCGGGAGGACTCCGCGGAGCTCAACGAGCGCTGCACCCTCTGCCTGCAGGGCGAGCGCGCGCGGGTCACGGTCGTGCAGATCGCGGGGGTGCTCGCGCGGCGGATCGTGTGCCGGGTCGCGCCGGGGGACAAACTCGCCGCGGGCGAGCGCTTCGGGATGATCCGCTTCGGCTCCCGGACCGACTGCCTGATGCCCCGCGGGACGCGCGTCACGGTGCGCGCCGGCGACCGCGTGACCGGCGGCGTCACCGTCATCGGGATGCTGGGATGATGCGCCGCCACGGCAAGGGGCCCCGGCGCCGCCGCTGGCACGAGCTCCGCGAGCGGCGCGGCAAGGGCATCTACCTGCTGCCGAGCCTGCTGACGACGGGCAACCTGTTCTGCGGGTTCTTCGCCCTGCTCCTGACCGTGGACGGCCGGTACCGGGAGGCGGCGTTCGCGATCTTCGTCGCGATGGTGATGGACATGCTGGACGGGCGCGTCGCGCGCCTCATGAAGGCGACGAGCCAGTTCGGCGTCGAGTTCGACTCGCTGGCCGACGTCGTGTCGTTCTGCGTCGCGCCGGCGTTCCTGATCTACGCGTTCGTGCTCTCGGCGATGGGCCGGCCCGCGTGGTTCGGCGCCTTCCTGTTCGTGATCTGCGGCGCGCTCCGGCTCGCGCGGTTCAACGTGTACACGGGCGTGACCGACCGGCGCTACTTCGTCGGGCTCTCGACGCCCGCCGGGGCCGGCGTCGTGTGCGCCTCGGTGCTGCTGCTCCAGGGCGTGGACCAGGCGCGGTGGCTCCAGGTCACGCTCGCCGCCGGCACCTACGTGGTCGCGCTGCTGATGGTCTCCACGTTCCGGTACTGGTCGTTCAAGGAGCTCGAGTTCGCCCGCCGCCGGCCGGTGCGGACGCTGCTGATCGTCGTGCTGGGCGTCATGATCGTGGCGACGAAGCACGAGCTGTTCCTGTTCCTCGTGTTCGTCGGGTACGCCGTGTCGGGGCCCATCCGGCGGCTGGTCGTCGGGCGCACGCCCGCGGCCGCGCCGGGGGAGCTTCCGGCCAGGGAACACTCGTGAGTCAGGGGGGACACATGGACCGCGTGATCATCTTCGACACGACCTTGCGGGACGGCGAGCAGGCGCCCGGGTTCTCGATGAACACGATGGAGAAGCTCGAGATGGCCCGGCAGCTGGCCCGCCTCCAGGTGGACGTCATCGAGGCCGGCTTCCCGATCTCCTCGGACGAGGACTTCGAGGCGGTGCGGGAGGTGGCCCGGCAGGTGGGCACGCTCGAGAACGCGCCCGCGATCTGCGGGCTGTGCCGCGTCGGGCTCGCCGACATCGACCGCTGCTGGGAGGCGGTCAAGTACGCGCGCACGCCGCGTATCCACACCTTCGTCGCCACCTCCGACATCCACCTCAAGTACAAGCTGCGCAAGTCGCGCGCCGAGATCCTCAAGGCCGCGGTGGACGCGGTCACGCACGCCCGGGGCTACTGCGCGGACGTCGAGTTCTCGCCCGAGGACGCCTCACGCTCGGACTTCGACTACATGTGCGACGTGCTCGCGGCGGTGATCGAGGCCGGCGCGGGCACCATCAACATCCCCGACACCGTCGGCTACGCGATCCCCCGCGAGTGGGGTGAGCGCATCGCCAGCATCCGCGAGCGCGTGCGCGGGATCGAGAAGGTCATCCTCTCGGTCCACTGCCACAACGATCTGGGCCAGGCGGTGGCGAACTCGCTCACCGCGATCATGAACGGCGCGCGGCAGGTCGAGTGCACGATCAACGGGATCGGTGAGCGGGCCGGCAACGCCTCCCTGGAGGAGGTCGTGATGGCCCTCCGCACGCGCAAGGACTTCTTCGGCATGGACTCGCGGGTCCGGACCGAGGAGATCTTCAAGAGCTCGCGCCTGCTCTCCCACATCACCGGCATCCACGTCCAGCCCAACAAGGCGATCGTCGGCGAGAACGCGTTCGCGCACGAGGCCGGGATCCACCAGGACGGCGTGCTCAAGGAGAAGCTCACGTACGAGATCATGCGGCCCGAGGACATCGGGCGCCCCTCGAACAAGCTCGTCCTGGGCAAGCACTCGGGGCGCCACGCGCTCGCGGCCCGGCTCAAGGACCTGGGCTTCGACCTCGCGGGCGGAGACCTCGACCGGGCCTTCAAGGCGTTCAAGGATCTCGCGGACCGCAAGAAGGAGGTCTACGACGAGGACCTGATGGCGATCGTGGCCGCCGAGGCCACCGGCGCCGGCGGCGCGCTGTACGAGCTCGAGTACCTCCACGTCATCAGCGGCACCGGGGTCGTGCCGTCGGCGACGGTGAAGCTCAAGCGGGAGGGGCAGGTCTTCCAGGACTCGGGCGTGGGCGACGGCCCCGTGGACGCGGTGCTCGCCGCGATCGACGCCATCACCGGGCTCAAGGGCCGTCTGCAAGATTACGCGCTCCACGCCGCGACGTCGGGCAAGGACGCGATCGGCGAGGTCGCGATGAAGGTGGACTTCGACGGCACGCTCGTGTCCGGCAAGGGCTCGTCCACGGACGTCATCGAGGCGAGCGCGCGGGCGTACCTCTCGGCGCTCAACCGGGTGGCGCAGGCGCCGGCGCAGCGGACGAAGGAAGTCGGCCCCTAGGAGGGAGACGCGGATGGCGACGTACCGAATCGCGGTCCTGCCGGGCGACGGCATCGGCCAGGAGGTGACCCCCGAGGCCGTGCGCGTCCTGCGGGCCGTGGGCAAGGCCGCGGGCGTGGGGTTCGAGTTCGAGGAGGCGCTGGTGGGCGGCGCGGCGATCGACGCCACCGGCGCGCCGCTCGCCCCCGGCGCGCTCGAGCTGTGCCGGCGGGCGCACGCGATCCTCTTCGGCGCCGTGGGCGGCCCCAGGTGGGACGGCGTCCCCCACGAGACCCGGCCCGAGCGCGGGCTGCTGGCGCTCCGCAAGGAGCTCGACCTCTACGCCAACCTGCGCCCGGCGAAGTGCTTCCCGATGCTCGTGGACGCCTCGCCGCTCAAGCGCTCGGTGGTCGAGGGCACGGACCTCATGATGATCCGCGAGCTGACGGGCGGGCTCTACTTCGGCGAGCCGCGCGGCGTCGAGCGCTTCGCCGACGGCGGCGCCCGGGCGATCAACACGATGGCGTACACGTCGCGGGAGATCGAGCGGATCGCGCGCACCGGCTTCGACGTGGCGCGCAAGCGGAAGAAGCGCCTGGCCTCGGTGGACAAGGCCAACGTGCTGGTGGTCTCCCAGCTCTGGCGGGAGGTCGTGACGCGGGTGGGGAAGGACTACCCGGACGTGGCGCTCGAGCACGTGCTCGTGGACAACTGCGCCATGGCCCTGGTCCAGCGCCCGACGCAGTTCGATACCGTGGTGACCGAGAACACCTTCGGTGATATTTTGTCAGATGAGGCCGCGATCCTCGCCGGCTCGATGGGCATGCTGCCCTCGGCGTCGCTCGGCGGGGCGGTGGGCCTCTACGAGCCGGTGCACGGCACGGCACCGGACATCGCCGGCAAGGGCGTCGCGAACCCGATCGCCGCGATCCTGTCGGCGGCGATGCTGCTCCGGTACTCGCTCGACCGCGAGGCCGACGCGGACCGGGTCGAGCGGGCCGTCCTGCGCGTGCTCGAGCAGGGGCACCGGACGGGCGACATCGCCGCGCCGGGCAGCCGGCCGGTCGGCACGCGGGAGATGGGGGACCTGATCGTGAACGAAGTGGAGGCGCAGTACTGATGGCATCCGGGCTGACGGTCGCGGTCGTCGGCGCCACCGGCGCGGCGGGGCAGACGACGCTCAAGATCCTCGAGGAGCGCAAGTTCCCGGTGCGCGAGCTGCGCGCCTTCGCCTCGGAGCGGTCGGTCGGCACGACCGTGACGTTCCGCGGCGAGCCGGTGCCGGTCCGGCGGATCGAGGCGGCCGCCTTCACGGGCGTGGACTTCGCCTTCTGCTCGGCCGGCTCGGCGCAGTCCCGGGAGTACGCGCCGATGATCGTCAAGGCCGGCGCCACGGTCATCGACAAGTCGAACGCGTTCCGGATGGACCCGACCGTGCCGCTGGTGGTGCCCGAGATCAACGCGCACGCCGCGCGGCAGCACCGGGGCATCCTCGCGTGCCCGAACTGCACGACGATCGTCGCCGTGATGCCGCTCAAGCCCCTGCACGACGCCGGCCGGCTCACGCGGGTGATCGCGACGAGCTACCAGGCCGTCTCGGGCGCCGGCGTGAAGGGGATCGCGGAGCTCCGCGAGCAGACGCTCGCCTGGGCGCGCGGCGAGACCCTCGTGCCGCGGCACTTCCCGCACCAGATCGCCTTCAACCTGATCCCGCACATCGACACGTTCGGCGCCGACGGCTACACGGCCGAGGAGATGAAGCTCGTCAACGAGACACGCAAGATCCTCGAGACGCCGGACCTCAAGATCACGCCGACCACGGTGCGCGTGCCGGTCTTCACGTGTCACTCGATCGCCGTGACGGCGGAGACCGAGGCGAAGATCAGCGCGGCGCGCGCGCGCGACCTGTTCGCGCGGTTTCCGGGCCTCCGCCTCTGGGACGAGCCGGCGCAGAACCGGTACCCGATGCCGATCGCGGTGGAAGGGCAGGACGACTGCTTCGTGGGGCGGATCCGGGAGGATCTCTCGAGCGCCAACGGCGTGACCTTCTGGGTGGTCGGCGACCAACTGCGCAAGGGCGCGGCCACGAATGCGGTCCAGATCGCCGAGCTGCTGCTCCGCTGACGTCGCGCGCGCCGGAGGCGGGCGATGATGTCGCTCCGGCGCTACTACCACCGGCGCTTCGGCTACCACGAGCGCTTCCACCTCGCGGTGCTGCTGACGATCGTCGTCGTCGCCTACGTGGCCGTGCCGAACGTCGTCCGCTTCATCGAAGCGGTCGGCGGCTACGCGCCGACCGCCTACGAGCCGAAGGACCTCGCCCGGCTCGAGTGGCTCCAGCGCCAGGTCGCGCCGCAGATGCTCGGGCGGATCTCGTGGGAGATCGTGGTGGACGTCCTGCTCCTGCTCCTCGTGGCCGTCGTGTGGCTCACCTTCGTCCCGGCGCGCGCGGGGCGCCGGCGGCCGCCCGCGCGATAGCCTCCCCGTCCACGACCTACCGGCTGGTGCTGGCCTACGACGGCACCGACTACCACGGCTGGCAGAGCCAGCCGGGGGCGCGCACCGTGCAGGGCACCCTCACCGACGCCGCCCGCCGGGCCTTCGGCCCCGACGCGCGGGTGACGGGCGCGAGCCGCACCGACGCGGGCGTGCACGCGCTCCGGCAGACCGTGTCGCTCGGCGCGCGCGTCACGCTCGCGGGCGCGGCCGTGCGGGGGGCGCTCAACGCGGCGCTGCCGCGCGACGTCCGCGTGCTCGAGGCCCGCGAGGCGCCCGCCGGGTTCGACGCGCGCCGCGCCGCCAGCGGCAAGCGGTACGCCTACCTGCTCGACACCGGCCCGATCGCGAGCCCGCTGCTGCGGCGATTCGCCTGGCACGTGCCGTGGGCGCTCGACCTCGCCGCGATGCGGGCGGCGCTCGCGCCGCTCCGGGGCCGGCACGACTTCGCGGCGTTCTGCGCGGCGCCGGGGCGCGAGAAGGACCCGGTGTGTGTCGTGCGCGCGATCCACGTGCTCCGGCGCCGGGACCGGGTCGCGATCCTCCTGTCGGCCGACCGGTACCTGCACCACATGGTGCGCAACCTCGTGGGCAGCGTGCTGGACGTCGGGCGCGGCGCACGCGCGCCGGGCTGGCTCGCCGGCGTGCTCGCCGGCCGGGACCGGACGCGGGCCGGGCCGACGGCCCCGGCGCAGGGGCTCGCCCTCGTGCGCGTCCTCTATCCGCGCTAGAATCGCCCCGAGCCGGCCATGCGCACCTACCTCCGGATCCGGGACGGCCGCACCGCCGAGGTCAGCGGCGAGGTCGTCCGCGAGCAGCCGCTGACGGTGAGCGTGAACGGCGAGCGCTTCCTCACGCTGCTCTGCTCGCCCCAGCAGCTCGAGGCGCTCATCGTCGGCTACCTCTGGATGGAGAAGGTGATCGCGTCGCCCGCGGAGGTGGCGCGGCTCGACGTCTCCGTGGTGGACGGGCGCGCGGACGTGACCCTGACGCAGCCGGTGACGCTGCCGACCGAGCGCATCCTGACGTCGGGCTGCGGCGGCGGGATCACGTTCCGGATCGACCACCGCCTGTTCCCGCGCCTGCACTCCACGCTCCGCGTCGCCCCGGACCAGGTGACGGCGCGGATGCGCGACCTCTTCGCCGCCGCGGTCCACTACAAGGCGTCGCGGGGGATCCACGGCGCGGCGCTCGCCGACGCCGAGCGGCTGCTCGTGGTGGCCGAGGACGTGGGCCGGCACAACGCGGTGGACAAGGTCAAGGGCGAGGCGCTGCTGCGCGGGATCCCGACCGAGGACCGCCTGCTCCTGTCGACGGGGCGCGTCTCGTCCGAGATGCTGCTGAAGGCCGCGCGGATGGGGGTGCCCCTGGTCGCCTCGCGCACCTCCCCGACCGAGATGGCCGTCGCCCTGGCCGAGCAGCTCAACATCACCGTCTGCGGCTACGTGCGGGGCGACGGCATGAACCTGTACGCGGGCGGCGCCCTGCTCCTGCCGGCCGCCGCGGGCGCCGCGCGTGGCTGAGGACCCGCCGGAGCGCATGGCGGACGACCCGCGGGAGCGCATGGCGGACGACCCGCCGCAAGACGACGCCGAGTCGGCGCGCCAGCGGCGCGGGCTCAGGTTCCGCCGGCGCGACGACTACGCGGTCGAGCTCTTCAAGGAGGCCCGCGCCAGCCTGGCCGACGTGGCGCGGGTCGACCGGATCCTGCTCGAGCTCGGCCGCTTCTACAACCCGGTCCTGAACGCGCCCATCGTGGACCTGCCGACGCGACGCCGGGTCCTCGAGGCGCTCGCGGCGGGAGATCCGGACGGGGCCGGGCGGCTCCTCGACGAGCGGCTCGCCCTCTACGCGGGCGTCCGGGGCGAGGAGTAGGGCCGGGCGCTCGCGCCCGGCTTCACAAGGACGCGCCGGCTGACACGCCGTGTGCCTTGACAACCTGGTCTGACCACACTACCATCCGCCCCAGTCAAGAAGGCCCACCCCATGGCCTCACCACTATTCAGGAGGTGCGGGCGATGACGCAGAGTCTCACCGACTGGCTCCAGCAAGCCCGCGTGACCGTCGTGGAAGTCGACCGTGAAGCGGGACGGCTCCGTGTGCGGGGGACCGGCGACGCCTGCTCGGACCTCGCCTGCTCGGAAGCAACCGTGGTCGTGACCGACGACGCGGCGCGCGCCGGCCTGGACGCGCTCTATCCGGGCGACATCGTGCGGGTCGAGTCCGCCGGCGGCCGGCCCGAGCGCATCGTCGTGCTCCGCCGTGTCTGGGACGAGCTGACCAGCCCCGAGTTCTAGGGAGGAATGGATATGAGCCTGTCGCGACGCGACTTTCTGAAGTTCGGGAGCGCCAGCGCCGCAGGCGTGGCCGTCGGGGCGAGAGCCCTCGACCTGGCACCGGTCGAGGCCGCGGCCACGGCGCTCAAGATCAAGGAAGCCAAGGCGTTCCACAGCGTCTGCCCGTACTGCGCCGTCGGCTGCGGCCAGCTGATCTACGCCAAGGACGGAAAGATCGTCGACATCGAGGGCGACCCCGACACGCCGCACACGCTGGGGCGCCTCTGCCCGAAAGGCGCCGCGACCATCCAGCTCTCCAACAACCCGCTCCGGCCCACCAAGGCGCTCTACCGGGCCGCCGGCTCCGACACGTGGGAGGAGAAGCCCCTCGAGTGGATGTACGACGAGATCGCGAAGCGCTACCACGCCACGCGGGAGAAGCACTTCATCGAGCGGGAGAAGGGCAAGGACGGCCGCGAGGTCACGGTGAACCGCCTGGAGGCGATCGGCTCGCTCGGCTCGGCGTGCATCGACAACGAGGAGTGCTACCTCCTGACGAAGTTCAACCGGCTGCTCGGCCTCGTCTACCACGAGCACCAGGCCCGAGTCTGACACTCCGCCACGGTCCCAGCTTTGGGGACCACGTTCGGTCGCGGGGCGATGACGACGAACCTGATCGACATGCAGAACTCCGACGTCATCATGGTGACGTCGAACATGGCCGAGAACCACCCGGTCGGCTTCCAGTGGGTGATGAAGGCCAAGGAGCGCGGTGCCACGATCATCCACGTGGACCCGCGGTTCACGCGGACCAGCGCCGCGGCCGACATGCACGTGCCGCTGCGCTCGGGGACGAACATCGTCTTCTTCGGCGGGCTGATCAAGTACGCGATCGACCACAACCTGTACTTCAAGGACTACGTCGTCCACTACACGAACGCCTCGTTCCTGATCGACCCGGGCTTCAAGACGCCGACCGAGCTGAGCGGCGTCTTCACCGGCCTCGACGACGCGAAGCGGTCCTACGACCGCGCGACCTGGAAGTACCAGCTGGACGCCGAGGGCAACCCGAAGCGGGACCTCACGCTCAAGGACCCGCGCAGCGTCTTCCAGCTCCTGCGCCGCCACTACAGCCGCTACACCGTCGAGATGGTGGAGCGCGTCTGCGGGATTCCGAGGGCGAAGTTCGAGGAGGTGGCCAAGACCTTCTGTGGCGCCTCCGGGCCCGAGAAGACCGGCTCGATCACCTACGCGCTCAACCTCACCCAGCACACCAACGGCGTGCAGAACATCCGCGCCCTCTGCATGCTGCAGATCCTGCTCGGTAACATCGGCCGCCCGGGCGGTGGCGTCGTCGCCCTCCGCGGCCACGCGAACGTCCAGGGCGCGACGGACCTGATGGTCCTCTACCACAACCTGCCGGGCTACATGAACTGGCCGCTGCGCGACGCGCACCCGGACCTCAAGACCTACAACGAGAAGGAGACGCCGAAGGGCGGCTACTGGGTCAACAAGCCGAAGTTCCTCGTGAGCCTGCTCAAGGCCTGGTTCGGCGACGCCGGCACCAAGGAGAACGACTTCGGCTACGACTGGCTGCCCAAGCGGGCCTCCGGTGATGCGTACAGCCACCAGCACATGTTCGTGGACATGTACAACGGCGTGATCAAGGGCTTCCTGGCCGACGGCCAGAACCCGGCGGTGGGCGGGCCGAACGCCAAGCTCGCCCGCGCGGCGATGCAGCGCCTGGACTGGCTCGTGGTCGTGGACATCTTCCTGACCGAGACCGCCGAGGTGTGGAAGGCGCCCGGCACGAACCCCAAGGACGTCAAGACCGAGGTCTTCTTCATCCCGGCGGCGCCGGCGGCCGAGAAGGACGGCTCGCTGACCAACACGATGCGGCTCATCCAGTGGCACGAGCGGGCGGTGAAGCCGCCCGGCGACGTGCAGACCGACGCGCAGTTCGTGTGCACGCTGGCGCACCGCCTGCAGAAACTCTACGCGGGCTCCAAGCAGGCGCGCGACAAGGGGTTCCTCGCCGCGAACTTCACGTACGGCCCGGAGCCGGACCACCCGGACATGCTGCTCGTCCTCAAGGAGGTCAACGGGTTCGCCACCCAGGACCTCGCCGACAAGGACGGCAAGCCGATGTACAGGAAGGGCCAGGCGATCAGCACGTTCGCCCACCTGCGGGACGACGGCTCGACCGCCTCCGGCTGCTGGATCTACACGGGCGTCGTCAACGAGACGCCCGACGGCAAGATCGTCAACAAGGCCGCGGGGCGCAAGCCCGCGGACGCGGCCGACCCGCTGGCGCACGGCTGGGCCTTCGCCTGGCCGGCCAACCGCCGCATCATCTACAACCGCGCCGCGGCCGACCTCGCGGGCAAGCCGTGGAGCGAGAAGAAGAAGCTGATCTGGTGGGACCCGGAGGCCCCGGGCGCGGCCCCGGACAAGAAGGGCAAGTGGGTCGGCCTCGACGTGCCCGACTTCAACCCCTTCCTGGCGCCGGACGCGAAGAACGGCGACAAGCCGTTCATCATGCGCACGGACCTCGTGGGAGCGTTCTTCGGGCCGCTCGCCGACGGGCCGTTCCCCGAGCACTACGAGCCGATCGAGTCGCCGGTGAGAAATCTCCTGTCCAAGCGGCAGAACAACCCGGTGGCGAAGATCTGGAAGGTGCCGGACGGCAAGAACGAGCTGGCGCCGGTGGGCTCGCCCGACTACCCGTACGTGATCACCACGTACCGGCTCACGGAGCACCACCTCTCCGGCGTCATGTCACGCTACCTGCCGATGCTCGCGGAGCTGCACTACGCGCACTTCACGGAGATCAGCCACGAGCTGGCCCGGGAGCTCGGCATCGCCAACGGCGACATGGTCACCGTGTCGTCGCCGCGCGGCAAGATCCACGTCAAGGCGATGGTGACGAACCGGCTCAAGCCGTTCATCGTGGACGGCAAGACGGTGCACCAGATCGGGGTGCCGTGGCACTGGGGCTTCAACGGCGTCCCGGGCCTGCCGGGCAGCAAGGGCGACATCACCAACGACCTGTCGGCGACGGTGGGTGACCCGACCGTCTTCATCCAGGAGACGAAAGCCTTCGTCTGCAACGTGAAGAAGGGGGTGGTGTAGCCATGGCCCGCACGCTCGCGATGTTCACGGACACCTCCCTGTGCATCGGCTGCCGCGCCTGCCAGGTGGCGTGCAAGCAGTGGAACGAGCTCGGCATGGAAGTGCCGGAGTGGACCGGCACCTACCAGAACCACGCCCACTTCACCGACCAGACGTACCGGCTCGTGCGGTTCGTCGAGGAGCCCAAGCCGACGGGCGACCTGGCCTGGCTGCTCATGTCCGACGTCTGCAAGCACTGCGCCGAGGCGGGCTGCCTGGAGGCGTGCCCGACGGGCGCGATCTACCGGACGGAGTTCGGCACGGTCAACATCAACCCGGACGTCTGCAACGGCTGCCGCTACTGCGTGGCCTCCTGCCCCTTCGGCGTGGTCGCGTTCAACGAGAGCACCGGCACGGCGAAGAAGTGCACGTTCTGCAACGACCGGATCCACAACGGCCTCGGGCCCGCGTGCGCCAAGGCCTGCCCCACGGACTCGATCCAGTTCGGGTTCCGCGACGACCTGGTCACGAAGGCGCAGAAGCGGGTGGAGACCCTCAAGGGTATGGGCTTCAAGGACGCGCAGCTCTACGGCGCCGACAGCAAGGGGTTCCTCGGCGGCCTGAACGCGTTCTTCCTGCTGCTCGCCAGGCCGTCCACCTACAACCTGCCGGACAGCCCGAAGCTGCCGCAGCGCAACGTGGTCGTCGACTCGCTGTTCTCGATCGGCTCGGCGCTCGTCGTCGGGCTCGGCGCGCTGCTCGCGTTCCGCGAGCGCGGGAAGGGGGCCGGCGATGCTTAAGAGCCCGGAGTGGGAGCTGATGATCGTCTGGTACTTCTTCCTCGGCGGCATCGCCGGGGGCGCGTACTTCACCGCCGCGATCGCCGACAGCTTCGGCGGCCCGCGGGACCGGGCGGTCGCCCGGGTGGGCTACCTCCTGTCGCTGCCGCTCACCGCGATCTGCGGGATCCTGCTCGTCGTCGACCTCGGCGTGCCCTTGCGGTTCCTGAACATGCTGGGCAAGTTCAGCTTCTGGAACCCCATGTCGATCGGCGCGTGGGGCATCGGCGTGTTCGGGCTGTTCACGCTCGTCTCCTCGGTGCTGAGCTTCTCGTCGAGCGCGCGCCGGGTCGTGCTGCGCCAGCGGATCGGCCTCGTCGGCTCGATCTTCGGCTTCTTCCTGGCGAGCTACACGGGGGTGCTCCTGGGCGGCACGGCGCAGCCGTTCTGGGGCGACGCCCGGCTGATGGGCGCCCTGTTCCTGGTCTCCGGCGCCTCGACCGGCATGGCGGCGATCTCGCTGATCCTCTTCCTCACCGGCGGCGCCGCGGGGGAGGGGTTCGGCAAGGTCAAGAAGGCCGACCGGTACTCGATGATCTTCGAGCTGGTCATCCTCGCGATCTTTCTCGCGCTGCTCGGCTCCGCGGCGCGGCCGCTCGTGGCGGGACAGTTCGCGCCGCTCTTCTGGGGCGGGCTCGTCGGCCTCGGCCTCGTGATCCCGCTCGTGCTGGACTTCGTGGGCCGGCGGGCCAAGGTCCTCCCGGCCGTCGCCGCGGTCCTGGTGCTGATCGGCGGCTTCGTCCTCCGCTACGTGGTGCTCATGTCGGTTCAGGCCTGAGCCGCGCCGCCTCGTGACCGTCGCCGCAAGGGGCCCGTTCGGGCCCCTTGCTTTGTCGGGCGGCGCGGGGGAGCCTCGTCCCATGTCGAGCCCGGACCTCAGGGAGGAGTGGGCGGACCTGCTGTCGCGGCGGCCCGAGTTCGCGGCGACGCTGGCGCCGTACGGCGACCTCGTCGAGCGCTGGGCCCGCTGGGAGCCGGGCCGGCCGCTCGCCCTCGGCTGGACCGCCGCCGAGTGCCGGGAGCGCTGGGCGCGCGGCGTCCCGCTCGTCGCCGCGGCCCCGCCCGCGATCCGCGCCGACCAGATCGAGGACCTCCTGGCCGCCGCGATGGATCATCTGGCGGCGCTCGGCGACGGCGTGCTCCCCGGTCTCCAGCGCCTCGCCCAGGCCTGGGACGCGGGGCGCCTCGGGCCGGCGGCGCTCCTGCCGGCGCCGGGACGCATCGGCTCGCCTGCGCTCGCCGAGCTGACCGGGCTGCCCGCCGGCGCCCTCGAGTTCCTCGCGTGCGGGAGCCTGCGCCCCGCGCTCGAGGCCTACTGCGCCCCGTGCCGCGCGCACCTGGACGACTTCGCCTGGGCGCTCGGCGTCTGCCCGTTCTGCGGCGCGCCGCCGGGCTTCGCGGACGTGATCGAGGACGGCCGCCGGCGCCTGGCCTGCCACCTCTGCGGCGGCGGCTGGCTCTTCTCGCGCACGCGCTGCCCCTTCTGCGGCACCGAGCGCACGCAGGACCTGGTCCGCCTGGAGCCGGAGGCACGCGACCAGGGCTACCTCGTCATCGGCTGCGACGCGTGCGGGAGCTATCTCAAGGAGCTCGACCGGCGCGTGCGCTGGAACGGGCGCTCCGCGCTCGTCGAGGACTGGGGCTCGCCCCACTTCGACCTGGTCGCCCGGCGCGCCGGCTACCACCGGCCGCTGCCGCTCCTGACGCAGCTCGCCGCCGGAGGGTAACTCGCATCGGAAATGTGGTAAACTCGCCCCAGTTCTGACATTTTGGCGCCATGCACGCGATCCTCATGAACCTGGCGATCCTGGCGTACGTCGTCGCGACGGGCCTGGCGTTCGCCTACCTGGTCGAGCGCCAGGAGTGGATCCATCGGCTCGCGCGGGTCGCCACGGGCGCGGGCTGGGCGCTGCAGACGACCGCGCTGGTCGCGCTCGGCCACGCGCTGGGCCGGCCGCCGCTCGGGAGCCTGCCCGAGGCGGTGTCGGTCGCCGTCTGGGTGCTCGTGCTGCTCGAGATGTGGCTGGAGCGGCGCTCGGGCCTGAAGGTCCTCGGCGCCTTCGTCCTGCCCATCGTGCTCGTGTTCAGCCTGAAGTCGGCGGCGGCCCACCAGCAGCTCCCCGAGATCGTGCCGACCCTGTCGGGCGCCTGGCTCTGGGTCCACATCGGGCTCGCGCTCATCGGCATCGCCGCCTTCGCGCTGAACTTCGCGGGCGCGCTGATGTACCTCCTGCAGGAGCGCCAGCTCAAGGCCCGGCGGCCCGGCGCGCTCTACTACCGGCTGCCGGACCTCGAGACGCTCGACCGGCTGACGTACCGCACGCTCGCGCTCGGGTTCCCGTTCCTCACGACCGGCCTCGTGCTCGGCGTGCTCTGGGCGGGCGCGGCGTGGGGCAGCGTCTTCGCCTTCGACCCGCTCGCGCTGCTCTCGGCGGTGGCGTGGGTGATCTACGCGGGCACGCTCGCGGGCCGGGCCGCCGGCTGGCACGGCCGGCGCGCCGCGTACTTCGCGGTCATCGGCTTCGCGGCGCTCGTGCTCACGCTCGGCGCGGGCCTGTTCCTGCCCGGCCGCCACGGCTAGCCGATGGCCCTGTTCGTCGCCGGGCTCAGCCACAAGAACGCGCCCGTGGAGCTGCGCGAGCAGCTCGCGCTCGAGGAGGACAAGCTCCGCGAGCTGCTGCGCGACGTCGCCGCGACGGGCGCCGCGCGCGAGGCGGTCGTGCTCTCGACGTGCAACCGCGTCGAGGTGTACGCCGTCGCCGAGGCGCCGGGCGAGGCGCGCGCGGCGATGTTCCGGCACCTCTGCCGCCACCGCGGCGTGGACCCGGCGGCGGTCGAGGCGGCGCTCTACACGCACCTCGAGGGCGACGCCGTCCGGCACGCCTTCCGCGTCACCGCGAGCCTCGACTCGATGATGATCGGCGAGCCGCAGATCCTCGGGCAGGTGAAGGACGCCTTCGCGCTCGCGCAGTCGTGCGAGACCGTGGGGCCGGCGCTCCACACGATGTTCACGCAGGCGTTCGCGGTCGCCAAGAAGGTGCGGACCGAGACCGAGATCGCGCGCCACGCGGTGTCGGTCTCCTTCGCCGCCGTCGAGCTGGCCAAGAAGATCTTCGGCGGGCTCGCGGGCAAGGCGATCCTGCTCGTGGGCGCCGGCAAGATGAGCGAGCTGGCCGCCAGGCATCTCGTCGAGCAGGGCGCGTTCCCGATCTACGTCGCCAACCGCACGTGGGCCCGCGCGCAGGACCTCGCGCGGGCGCTCGCGGGGACGCCGGTGCCGTTCGACGCGCTCGACGCGGCGCTCGCGGGCGCGGACATCGTCATCACCTCGACCGCGGCGAGCGAGCCCGTGGTGGCGCTCGACCGGGCGCGGGGCGCGATGCACGGGCGCGGCGCGCGGCCGCTCTTCTTCATCGACATCGCGGTGCCGCGGAACGTCGAGGCGAGCGTCAACACGCTGGACAACGTCTACTGCTACGACATCGACGACCTCCGCCAGGTGGTGGACGCCAACATCCGCGAGCGCCTGCGCGAGGCGCAGCGCGCGGAGGCGCTGGTGGAGCGCGAGGTGGCCAAGTACCTCGCGCGCCTCGGCGACGTCGAGGTGATCCCGACGATCGTCTCGCTCCGCGAGCGCCTCGAGGAGATCCGCGCGGGCGAGGTGCGGCGGACGCTGGCGCGGCTCGGGGGCGCGAGCCCGGAGACGCGCGAGGCGATCGAGGCTCTCTCGGCGGCGATCGTGAACAAGATCCTCCACGCGCCGATCACCAAGCTGCGCGAGTCCTCGCGCGCGGGCTCGAGCCGCTCCTGGCTCGACCTGGTGCACGAGCTCTTCGCGCTGGGGCGGAAGTGACGCCGCTCCGCGTCGGCACGCGCGGGAGCGCGCTGGCGCTCGCCCAGGCACGGGCGGTGGCGGCGCGGCTCGAGGCGCTCGGCACGGGCGTCGAGATCGTGCCGATCCGGACCGAGGGCGACCGCCTGCTCGAGGCGCGGCTGGCGGCGCTGGGCGGCAAGGGGCTGTTCGTGCGCGAGATCGAGGAGGCGCTCCTGGCCGGCGCCGTGGAGTGCGCGGTGCACAGCCTGAAGGACCTCCCGGCGGAGCGGCCCGCGGGCCTCGTCCTGGCGGCCTTCCCGCCGCGCGAGGACCCGGGTGACGTGCTCGTGACCCGCGGGGGCGGCGGCCTGGACGATCTGCCGGCCGGGGCGGTGGTCGGCACCTCGAGCCCGCGCCGCCGCGCGCTGGCCCTCGCGCTCCGTCCCGACCTGGTGGTCGAGCCGATCCGCGGCAACGTGGACACGCGCCTGCGGAAGCTCGAGGACGGGGGCTTCGACGCGGTCATCCTGGCGGCGGCGGGCCTCCGGCGCCTGGGCCTCGCCCCGGCGCACGCCCGGCCGCTCGACCCGGAGGTGTTCGTCCCGGCCGTCGGCCAGGGCATCGTCGCCGTCGAGACGCGCCAGGCCGACGGCCGCGTGCGCGCGCTCCTCGCGGCGCTCGATCACGCGCCCACGCGCGCGTGCGCGCGCGCCGAGCGGGCCTACCTGGGGCGCCTGGGCGCCTCGTGCAACTCGCCGATGGCGGGCCACGCGCGGGTCGTGGGCGCGCGGCTCGAGATGGCGGGGCTGGTGGCGAGCGAGGACGGCACGCACGTGCTCCGCGGCGGCGACGCGGCGCCGGCGGCGGAGGCGGAGGCGCTGGGCCGGCGGCTGGCCGACGCGCTGCTCGCGCGCGGCGCGGCATCGGTGGCGGCGCTCCGCGTATGAGCACGACGCGCGCGCGTCGCGCGGCCGACACGCGGCCGCTGGCCGGGCGGACGATCGTCGTCACCCGCGCCGCGGCCCAGGCGCAGCGCTTCGTCCAGCTCCTCGAGTCCGCCGGCGCGCGCGTCGTCCACGCCCCGACGATCGTGGTCGAGGCGCCGCCCTCCTGGGAGCCGCTCGACGCCGCCCTCGACGCGCTCGACACCTTCACCTGGGTGGTCTTCACGAGCGTCAACGGCGTCGCGATGCTGGACCGCCGCCTCGGCGCGCGCGGGCTCGCGTGGCCCGCCGTGGGGCGCAAGCGGGTCGCCGCGATCGGGCCGGCGACGGCCGATGCGCTCGCCGAGCACGGCGTCCGCGTCGAGGTGGTGCCCGACGAGTACCGGGCCGAGGGGCTCGTCGAGCGCCTCCGGCCGCGGCTCGGGCCCGGCGACCGGCTGCTGCTGCCGCGCGCGAAGGAGACGCGCGACGTGCTGGTCGTCGAGCTGCGACGCCTCGGTGTGGAGGTCGTCGAGGTGCCGGTCTACCAGACGCGGCGCGCGGAGGACGGCGCGACGCGCCTGCGGGACGTGCTCGCCTCGGGCGGGGTGGACGCGGTGACGTTCACCAGCTCCTCGACGGCGCGGAACTTCGCCGAGCAGTTCACCGAGGAGGAGCGCCGCGCGTGGCGCGGGCGCGTCGCGGTCGCGTCGATCGGGCCGATCACCGCGGCGACCGCCGCCGAGTACGGGCTCGAGACGAGCGTGATGCCGAGCGAGTACACGATCCCGGCGCTGGCGCGGGCGCTCGAGGACTACTTCTCCCGCGTGCCCCGGCCGCCGGGCCGCCGGACCAAAAGGAGCGAGTGATGGCGCATCCCGTGTTCCGCCCCAGGCGTCTGCGCGAGAAGCCGCTGCTCCGCAAGCTCGTGCGCGAGACCACGCTGGGCGTCGACGACCTCCTCTATCCGCTGTTCGCCGTCCACGGCCGCGGCGTGCGCGAGGCGATCCCGTCGATGCCCGGCCAGGCCCGCCTCTCGGTGGACGAGCTGGTCAAGGAGGTCAAGGACGTCGCGGGCATGGGGATCCCCGGCATCGTCCTCTTCGGGCTGCCCGCGGAGAAGGACCCGCGCGGCTCCGAGGCGTACGCGGAGGACGGCATCGTGCAGCAGGCGGTCCGCGCCGTGAAGGACGTGGTGCCGGACCTGCTCGTGATCACCGACGTGTGCCTCTGCCAGTACACGAGCCACGGCCACTGCGGCCTCGTCGAGGGCGGCACGGTGCGGAACGACCCGACCCTCGAGCTGATCGCGCGCGTCGCCGTGTCGCACGCCGAGGCCGGCGCGGACATGGTCGCGCCCTCGGACATGATGGACGGGCGCGTCGGCGCGATCCGCGAGGGGCTCGACGAGGCGGGGTACGCCGAGACGCCGATCATGGCGTACTCGGCCAAGTACGCCTCGGCCTTCTACGGCCCGTTCCGCGACGCGGCGGACTCGGCGCCGCAGTTCGGCGACCGGCGCTCGTACCAGATGGACCCGGCGAACGGCGTCGAGGCCATGCGCGAGATCGCGCTCGACCTCGACGAGGGCGCCGACATCGTGATGGTGAAGCCCGCGCTGCCGTACCTCGACGTCATCTCGCGGGCGAAGGCGGAGTTCGGCGTTCCGCTCGCCGCGTACTCGGTCTCCGGCGAGTACGCGATGATCCGGGCGGCCGGCCGCCTGGGCTGGCTCGACGAGGAGCGCGCGATGCTCGAGGCGCTGACCGGGATCCGCCGGGCGGGCGCCGACATCGTCATCACGTACTTCGCGCGCGACGTGGCCCGCCTGCTCGAGCGGGGCGGCCTCGGCGGCTGACGGATGCAGATCTCGGCCAAGGGGGAGTACGCGATCCGCGCGGTGCTCGACCTGGCGCTCCAGCGCGAGCGCGGGCTCACCCCGATCCAGGAGATCGCGGCGCGGCAGGGGATCCCGCAGCGCTACCTCGAGCAGGTGCTCCTCGCGCTCAAGCGCGCGGGGCTCCTCGGCTCCAAGCGCGGCTCGACCGGCGGCTACCACCTGACGCGGCCGGCGGACGCGATCACCGTCGGCGACGTCCTGCGCGCGGTCGAGGGGCGGAGCGCGCCGTTCTCGGCGCAGCGCCGCGGCGGGCGCGACGGCGGCGGGGGCGACCTCGTGGAGCTGTGGGAGGAGGTCTCGCAGGCGGTCTCCGGGGTCGTGGACCGGCTCACGTTCGGCGAGCTGGCCGCGCGCGCGCGGGAGCGCCGCAGCACCGCGCGCCCGATGTACCACATATGACCCCGGGGCCAAGGCTCGCCGGCTCGGTGCTGGAGGCGATCGGCGGCACCCCGCTGATCCGCCTGAACCGCCTGCCGAAGCCCGGCGGCGCGGCCGTCGCCGCGAAGCTGGAGTCGGTCAACCCGGGCGGCTCGGTGAAGGACCGCATCGCGGCGGCGATGATCGAGGACGCCGAGCAGCGCGGGGTGCTCCGGCCGGGCGCGACGATCGTCGAGCCCACGAGCGGCAACACCGGGATCGGCCTGGCGATGGTGGCCGCGGTCAAGGGCTACCGCCTGATCCTGACGATGCCGGACGACATGAGCGTCGAGCGCCAGCGGCTGCTCGCCCGCTACGGCGCCGAGCTCCAGCTGACGCCGGCCGTCGAGGGCATGAGCGGGGCGGTGTACGCGGCGGAGGAGCTGGCGCGCGAGCACCCCGAGTACTTCATGCCGCAGCAGTTCCAGAACCCGGCGAACCCCGACGTGCACCGGCGCACGACCGCGCTCGAGATCCTGGAGGCCGTCGGCGGCCGGCTCGACGCGTTCGTCGCGGGCGTCGGGACGGGCGGGACGCTCACGGGCGTCGGCGAGGTGCTCAAGCAGAAGGTGGCGGGCGTGCGCGTGATCGCGGTCGAGCCCGCGCGCTCGCCCGTGCTCTCCGGCGGCAAGGCGCACCCGCACGCCATCCAGGGGATCGGGGCGTCGTTCGTGCCGGGCGTGCTGAACCCCGACGTGATCGACCGGATCGTCCAGGTGCGCGACGAGGACGCCCAGGCGTGGGCGCGGCGCCTCGCCCGCGAGGAGGGGCTCCTCGTCGGCGTCTCGGCCGGCGCCGCGGCGTTCGCCGCGTGCGCGGTCGCCGCCGCGCTCGCGCCGGAGCAGCTCGTGGTGACCGTGCTGCCCGACACGGGCGAGCGCTACCTGAGCCAGGGCTGACACCCATCGAACGAACCAGGAGATCGTGATATGCCGGTGACCGTGTACATTCCGACGCCGTTCCGCCGGGCCACGAACAACCGCGACCGGGTGGAGCTCCGGGCGGCGAGCGTCGGCGCGCTGCTCGACGAGCTCGAGCGCGCGCACGCGGGCCTCAGGGGCCTCGTGCGCGCCGAGGGCGGTGACGTGCACCACCACGTCAACATCTACGTGAACAACGAGGCCATCGACGCCCTCCAGGGGCTCCGCACGCCGCTCAAGGACGGCGACGAGGTCGCGATCATCCCGGCGCTCGCCGGCGGCGCGTGCTGACGCCGCGGGAGGCCGAGGCGATCCGTCGCCACGCCGTCGAGGAGTATCCGCGCGAGTCGTGCGGCGTCCTGCTGGTCCGGGGCGGCACCCGGCAGCTCCTCCGGTGCCGGAACGTCCAGGACGAGCTGCACGCGCAGGACCCGGTGCGCCATCCGCGCGACGCGCGGGCCGCGTACTTCATCGACCCCCGCGACCTGCTGCGGATCGGCCGCCTGGAGGGCGAGGGCTTCGCCGTGGCGGTCATCTACCACTCGCACGTCGACGCCGGGGCGTACTTCTCGCCGACGGACCGGCAGCAGGCCCTGCTCGGCGGCGAGCCCATGTACCCGGACGCCACGTACGTCGTGACCTCGGTCGTGACCGGGCGCGCGGCGGCGATGGCGGCGTTCCGCTGGAGCCCGGAGACGCGCGAGTTCGTGCCGGTGGACCAGGCCGCCGCGTCCTCGGACCCGCGCGAGCGCGCGGGCTGCGCGCTCGGCCGGGCCTGGGGGCTCCTGAACCGATTGTTCGTCCCACGGGGGAGACGCGTCCCATGAGCGACTCGAAGCGCCTGTTCGCGGCGGCGACACGTGTGATTCCCGGCGGCGTCAACAGCCCGGTCCGCGCCTTTCGCGGTGTCGGCGGCGAGCCCTTCTTCGTCGCGCGCGGCGCCGGCGCGCGGATCTGGGACGTGGACGGGCACGAGTACCTCGACTTCCTCGGCTCGTGGGGGCCGCTGATCCTCGGCCACGCCGCGCCGGCGGTCGTGGACGCCGTCGTCCGGACGGCGGCGCGCGGGACGAGCTACGGCGCGCCGACGCCGATGGAGGTCGAGATGGCGGAGGCGATCACCGCCGCCTACCCGTCGATCGAGCTGGTGCGGCTGGTCAGCTCGGGCACCGAGGCCGCGATGAGCGCGATCCGGCTCGCGCGCGGCGTCACCGGCCGGTCCGTGCTCGTCAAGTTCGACGGCTGCTACCACGGCCACGCCGACAGCCTGCTCGTGAAGGCCGGCTCGGGCGGCGCGACGTTCTCGATCCCGGACAGCGGCGGCGTCCCCGAGCCGCTCGCCGCGCTGACGCTCACCGCGCCCTTCAACGACCTCGAGGCGGTGACGGCGATCTTCGCCGCGCGCGGGCGCGAGGTCGCTGCCGTGATCGTCGAGCCCGTCGCGGGCAACATGGGCGTCGTCCCGCCGCGGGCCGGCTTCCTCGAGGGCCTGCGCGAGCTCACGCGGGCCCACGGCGCACTCCTGATCTTCGACGAGGTGATCACGGGCTTTCGCGTCGCCTACGGCGGCGCGCAGGAGCGTTACGGGGTGCGCCCCGACCTCACCTGCCTCGGCAAGATCATCGGCGGGGGCCTGCCGGTCGGCGCCTACGGCGGCGCCCGCGAGCTCATGCGGCACGTCGCGCCGCTCGGCGCCGTGTACCAGGCGGGGACGCTCTCGGGCAACCCGCTCGCGGTCGCGGCGGGGCTCGCGACGCTCCGCGAGCTCGCCGACCGGAAGGCGTACCCGCGGCTCGAGGCGCTGGGCGCGGCGCTCGAGCAGGGCCTGCGGCAGGCGGCGGCGCAGGCCGGCGTCGAGCTCTGCGTGAACCGCGTGGGCTCGATGCTCACCGGCTTCTTCTGCGCGCCCCCGGTCGGGGACTACGCCTCGGCGCGGCGCGCGAGCACCAAGCGCTACGCGCGCTTCTTCCACGGCATGCTCGGGCGCGGCGTGTTCCTCGCGCCCTCGCAGTTCGAGGCGGCCTTCGTGTCGCTCGCCCACACCGACGCCGACGTCGCGCAGGCCGCGCGCGCCGCGGCCGAGGCGATGCGCGAAGCGGCCCGGGAGGATTGACTCCGTCGGTGACCGCGTGATAGGGTTCACAAGCATTTTCCAATCCCCCGGAGGGCGATCGATCGTCGATGGGCGCAAAAGCTGGCGTGGGAGCACTCGGCGTGGTGCTCCTGGCCGTTCTGATCTTCGTCGCGGTGTCCTCCTGGAGTCGCCAGCCCGCCGTGGCGCGGCCCTCGGTCCAGCCGATCGACTTCCCCCACGTCGTGCACGTGCAGACGTACAAGATCGACTGCCAGTACTGCCACAGCGACGCGCGGCGCTCGGAGTACGCCGGGCTGCCGTCGGTCGAGCGCTGCATGGGCTGCCACAAGATCACGGGCGCGCAGCTGCCGGAGATCAAGAAGCTCGCCGAGTACTTCGCCAGGAAGGAGCCGATCCCGTGGGTGCGGGTGAACAAGCTGCCGGAGTTCACCTACTTCCCGCACAAGGCCCACGTCCGCGCCAGCGTGAAGTGCCAGACCTGCCACGGGGAAGTCGAGAAGATGACGACGTTCGCGGCCGCGCCGGGGCCGCGCCTCGCGAACGATCTGCTGAACCTCGCGGGCTTCCGCCCCGCGCCGCCGCCGCTGACGATGGGCTGGTGCGTCGACTGTCACCGCGAGCAGAACGCGCGCGAGGACAAGAAGGCGCCGCTCGACTGCGTCGCGTGCCACCACTGAGCGCGCGGCGGCGGCGATGAACCGGCGCGACTTCTTCAAGATCGTCGGCGCGACCGGCGCGGCCGCCGCGACCGCGGGCTGCCAGGGCGCGGGCGAGCACATCCTGCCGCTCGTCGTGCCGAACGAGCAGCTCGTCCCGGGCGTCGCGTCGTGGTTCGCGACCGTGTGCCGCGAGTGTCCCGCGGGCTGCGGCGTGCTCGCGCGGAATCGCGACGGCCGCGTCGTGAAGCTCGAGGGCAACCCCGACCACCCCGTGAACGCCGGGGCGCTCTGCATCCGCGGCCAGGCGGCGCTGCAGGGGCTCTACCACCCCGACCGCTTCGCCGGCCCGCGGGTGCGCGCGGGCGGCGGCCTCACGCCCGCGACGTGGGAGAACGCGCAGAAGCTCGTCGTGGAGCGGCTCGCGGCCCTGCGCGGCGCCGGGAAGGGGCGGGCGGTCGCGCTCGTCACGCAGCTCGAGCAGGGGAGCCTCGGGGTGCTCGCCGACCGGTGGACGCAGGCGCTCGGCGCGCGCCCGCACGTGACGCTCGAGCCGTTCGCCTACGAGGCGATCCGCGCGGCGAGCCGGATCACCTTCGGCCGCGACGCGATCCCGTACTACGCCCTGGAGGAGGCGCAGGTCGTCGTCTCCTTCGGCGCCGACTTCGTCGAGACGTGGCTCTCGACGGTCGGCTACACGCGGGCGTTCGCGCGCATGCACGCGTTCCGCGACGGGCGCGCGGGCACGTTCATCCACGTCGAGCCGCGCCAGTCGCTGACCGCGTCGAACGCCGACGAGTGGGTGCGGAACGCGCCCGGCACGGAGGGGATGGTCGCGCTCGCGGTGCTCAGGCTGATGCTCGAGGAGGGGCTCGGGGACCGCCGGTTCGCCGACGCGGTGGCGCGGGTGGACGTGAAGCAGGTCGCCGAGCGGAGCGGCGTCGCCGAGGCAACCCTCCGGCACCTGGCCCGGGCCTTCGGCCACGCGCGGCCGGGTCTCGCGATCGGCGGCGGCGTCGCGGTGAGCGGGACCAACGCGACCGAGACGCAGGTCGCGATCAACCTGCTGAACGCCGCGGCCGGCAACGTGGGCCGCACCGTGCGGTTCGGGCCCGACTCCGCCTACGGCCGGGTGACGCCGTACGCGGAGGTCGCGCAGCTCGTCCAGGCCATGCAGCGGGGCGAGATCGAGGTGCTGCTGCTCGGCCAGGGCGTGAACCCCGTCCACGCGCTCCCCGCCGGCCTCGGATTCGCCGAGGCGGCGCGCAGGGTCGGGCTCGTGGTGAGCCTCGCCACGCAGCCGGACGAGACGACGGCCCTCGCGCACGTGATCCTGCCGGACACGCACTGGCTCGAGGCGTGGGGCGACTACGCGCCGCGCGAGGGCGTGACGGGGCTGCTCCAGCCGACGATGTCGCCCGTGCGCGACGCGCGGCCGCTGGGCGACGTGCTCCTCGCGGTCGGCCGGGCGGTCCTCGGCAGCGAGGAGGGCAAGGGGCCGCTGCCGTGGGCGTCGTTCGAGCAGTACCTCAAGGCCGCCTGGGAGCCGGTGGTGCGCGGCCAGTGGGCGGCCGCGCTCCGGCAGGGCGGCGTGTGGCGCGACGTCGCGCCGGCGGCCGTCCAGGCCACGGCGGGCCCGCTGGCGGCGGGCGCCGCCGCGCTCGAGGGCGACGCCGGCGGGTTCGCGCTGCTCGCGTACCCGTCGCTGCGCTTCTACGACGGCCGCGGCGCGAGCCGCGCGTGGCTCCAGGAAGCGCCCGACACGATGACCCAGGCGGTGTGGGACGCGTGGGTGGAGGTCCCGGCGGAGGCGGCGGCCCGGCTCGGCGTCGCCACGGGCGACGTCGTCCGCGTCAGCTCGCCGCACGGCGCGCTCGAGCTGCCCGCCTACGTGTCGGCGACGCTCCACCCGCAGGCGGTCGCGATCCCGCTCGGGCACCGCTACGCGCCGTACCACGTGCCGCGCTACGTCGCGGCGGCGCCGACCGCGATGAGCCCGGCGGCGCTCCTCGGGCCGGCGACGGACGCGGCGTCGGGCGGCGCGGCGTGGCTCGGGGTGCGCGTGACGCTCGCCCGGACCGGCGCGCGGCGCCCGCTCGCGATCCTCCAGGCGACGCACGACCAGGACCACCGCGAGCTCGCGCAGCACGTGGACCTGCGCGCCGCACGCGAGCAGGCGCTGCGCGGCCGCGCCGGGCGGCACGAGACGATCAGCATGTACGCGGATCAGGTCTACCCGGGCTACCACTGGGGCCTGGCGATCGACGTGGACGCGTGCGTCGGCTGCCAGGCGTGCGTCGTCGCGTGCCAGGCCGAGAACAACGTGGCGGTGACGGGCAAGGCGTCGGCCGCCTACGGACGCCAGCTCCACTGGATCCGCATCGAGCGCTGGGCCGAGGGGCCGGCGGCGCACCCGACCAACACGTTCCTGCCGATGCTCTGCCAGCACTGCGAGGTCGCGCCGTGCGAGCCCGTGTGCCCTGTCTTCGCCGCGTACCGGACCGAGGAGGGCCTGAACGGGCAGGTCTACAACCGCTGCGTCGGCACGCGCTACTGCGGCAACAACTGCCCGTACCACGTGCGGCGGTTCAACTGGTTCCAGTACGAGTTCCCCGCCCCGCTCGAGGTGCAGCTCAACCCGGACGTCACCGTGCGCCAGCTCGGCATCATGGAGAAGTGCACGATGTGCATCCAGCGCATCATCGCCGGCAAGGACCACGCCCGCGACGCGAAGCGGACCGTGCGGGACGGGGACATCCTCACGGCGTGCCAGCAGACGTGCCCGACGCGGGCGATCACGTTCGGCAACCTCAAGGACGACACGAGCGCGGTGACCGGTCTCCGGCACTCGCCGCGCGCGTACACGGTGCTCGAGGAGCTGGGGACGCGGCCCGGCGTGACCTACCTCAAGAAGGTCGTCCGGGAGCACGCCTGAGGCGATGAGCGACCAGCCGACCGGCACCCCGACCTTCGCCGACGTCAACCGCGACGTGCTGCGCACGCTCGAGCCGCCGGGCCACCGCTACTTCGCCTGGATGTCCGTTGTCGCCCTGATCCTGGCGGGCGGCATCCTGTTCTGGACGGGCCAGGTCTGGTGGGGCATCGGGATGGCGGGCAAGCGCGTCCCGCAGATGTGGGCGCTCTACATCACGACGTTCGTGTTCTGGATCGGCATCGGGCACGCCGGCACGCTGATCTCGGCCGTGCTCTACCTCTTCCGCGCGCGCTGGCGGACCTCCATCTACCGCGCGGCGGAGGCGATGACGATCTTCGCGGTCCTGACCGCCGGCCTCTTCCCGCTGATCCACGCCGGGCGCATGTGGTTCGCCTACTTCCTGCTGCCGTACCCGAACCAACGTTACCTCTGGCCGAACTTCCGCTCGCCGCTCGTCTGGGACGTGTTCGCGATCTCGACGTACCTCAGCATCAGCACGGTCTTCTTCATCGTCGGCCTCGTGCCCGACATCGCCGCGCTCCGCGACGCCTCCACGGGCTGGCGCCGGCGCATCTACGCGCTGCTCGCCCTCGGCTGGGAGGGCTCGGACAACCAGTGGCGGCACTACCGGCGCGCGTACGGCCTCTTCGCCGCCCTCGCGACCCCGCTGGTGCTGTCGGTGCACAGCGTCGTGTCCTGGGACTTCGCGATGGCGCTCGTCCCGGGCTGGCACTCGACGCTGTTCGCGCCGTTCTTCGTCGACGGCGCGATCTTCTCGGGCTTCGCGATGGTCGCCGTGCTCGTGCTCCCGATGCGCCACTTCTTCGGGCTCCACGCCTACATCCGGGACAAGCACCTGGACGCGATGTCCAAGCTCATCCTGGTGACGAGCCTGGTCCTGACCTACTTCTACCTCTCGGAGATCTTCACGGCGCTCTACAGCGGCGACCACTTCGAGAAGGCGTCCCTGTTCTGGAAGGTGACCAGGACCTACGCGTGGGCGCTCTGGCTCATGTACTTCTGCAACTGCATCGCCCCGCTGATCTTCTTCGTGAAGAAGGCGCGGACGCACCCGGTCGTCATCTACGTCGTCTCGATCCTCGTGCTGATCGGGATGTGGTTCGAGCGCTTCAACATCATCGTCCCCTCGCTGGCCCACGGCTTCTACCCCTACACCTGGGGCATCTTCGTGCCGTCGCCGACGGACACGGGGATCGTGATCGGCAGCTTCGCCTGGTTCTTCCTGCTGTTCCTCGGGTTCATCAAGCTGATGCCCTCGCTCTCGATCGTCGAGGTGAAGGAGACCCTCCCGCCGCCGATGAGGGACACGCGCCATGGCGCCCACCACTGAGACGATCGTGGGCGTGTTCGCCCACGTCGACACCACGGTGCGCGCCCTCGAGGAGCTGAAGGCGAAGGGCTATCACGACCTCACGGTGTACACGCCGGTCCCCGTGCACGAGATCGAGGACGTGGTGGAGCGTGACCGGCCGGTGAGCCGCGTGCGCCTGTTCACGCTGCTCGGCGGCCTCACCGGGGCGTTCTCGGGCTTCATGCTGACGATCTGGTCGGCGATGCAGTGGAACCTGGTCACCGGCGGCAAGCCGATCGCCTCGCTCCCGCCGTTCGTCGTCATCGCGTTCGAGCTGACGATCCTCTTCGGCGGCATCGCGACCCTGATCGGCATGGTGGTCCTCGGCCGCCTGCCGAAGTTTCGTCCCTCGCCGGGCTTCGACCCCCGCTTCACGCGGGACCGGTTCGGCGTGGCCGTCCACTGCGCGCCCGACCGCGGCGGGTCCGTGCGCGAGATCCTGGGGGCCGCCGGCGCGGAGGAAGTGAAGGCGGTATGAAGTACGTCTTCGTCCTCGCGCTGCTGATCGTCGTCGGCTCCGCCGGGCTGATGGGCGTCGCGCTGGTCGTGCGGTTCAACGACAACATGACGCAGACGCCGCGGGTCATGCCCGGCGAGCGCGTGTTCCCCATGCCGTCCGGCGTGGTGCCGCGGGGCGGCGAGCTCGTGATCCCGAAGGAGCAGCGCGAGCTGGCGGCGAAGGCGCCGAACCCGGTGAAGGGGACGGCCGACTCGATCGCGATCGGGCGCGACCGCTTCGCGACGTTCTGCGCGCCCTGCCACGGCCCCGAGGCCACGGGCGGCGTGACGGGGCCCGTCGCCACGAAGTTCATCCCGCCCCCGGACCTCACGAACGCCGAGCTCCAGAAGGCCCGGACGGACGGCTACTGGCACAGCTACATCGTCGTGGGCGGCGCGGTGATGCCGGCCTACGGCGAGGCGCTGTCATCCGAAGAGGCGTGGCACATCGTGAACTTCCTCCGCTCGCTGGCACGCAAGTGACCCTGGTCTGGACCCTCGTCGCGGCGATCGGCGCCGTCACCTTCGCCGTCGGCCTGGCCTCGGAGGACGCCGCGCACGTCTGGGCCATCTACCTCGTGAACGTCGTGTTCTGGTCCGGGCTGGCCGCGACGGGCCCCGCGATCGCCGCGATGATGCAGCTCACCGAGGCGCGGTGGTCGCCGGGCGTGCGGCGGATCGCGCTCACGACGTCCGGCTTCCTGCCCGTGTCGTTCGTCCTGCTCGCGGTGCTCTACGCGGGGCGCGCGGCGCTCTACCACTGGGAGACCGCGCCGGTGCCCGCGAAGGCGGCGTGGCTCAACACGCCGTTCTTCTGGCTGCGGACGCTCGGCGGCGCCGCGCTGCTGTTCGGCGTCTGCCTGGCCTTCGTGAGCGCGCTCCTGCGCGACACGGTGCCGCCGGACGACCCCGGCGTGCGGCGGAGGCGCAACCGCCTCGCGGTCGTCCTGCTCATGCTCTGGGTCGTCGTCGTGTCGCTCTGGGGCTTCGACCTGGTCATGTCGATCGACCCGACGTGGTACAGCGGACTCTTCGGCGGCTACTTCGTGGTGAGCACGCTCTACACGACGTTCTGCCTGCTGGCGATCCTGACGGTGCGCGCCAACGCGCGCGGCCAGGCGTCGATCCCGCCCGCGGCGATCCAGGACGTCGCGAAGCTGCAGTTCGCGCTGGCGGTGATGTGGATGTACTTCTTCTGGTCGCAGTACCTCGTGATCTGGTACGGCAACGTCCCGGTCGAGACCCGGTTCTTCGTCCAGCGCTTCTTCGTGCAGCCCTGGAACGCGGTCGCGTGGGTCGTGTTCACGGTCGGCTGGCTGATCCCGTTCGTGTACCTGCTCAAGCGGCTGACGGGCCGCCCGCCGCGGCGGCACACGCCGCTGGTCGTGGTGGCGCTGTTCGGCCTGTTCGCGATCTTCCTCGAGCGCGTCTTCGTCGTGTTCCCGGCGGTCAGCGGCGATCTCGGGCTGCCCGTCGGCGCGAGCGACGTGCTGATCACGGCGGGCTTCCTCGCGCTCTTCATCCTGAGCCGGCGCTGGTTCTTCAGCCGCTACCGTCCCGTCCTCAACCTCCCGCACACCGGGCAGCATTAATCGAGTGGGCGGCCCCGAGAGGGTCCCCGGGACCACGCGGCGGGGGTAGAGTAGCGGCATGCTGACCGTCGAGGAGGCGCTCACCGCGATCCTCTCGCGCGTCCGCCCGCTCGGGACCGAGCGGGTGGAGCTCCTGGCCGCGCTCGGCCGCGTCCTGGCCGAGCCGATCGTCTCGCGCCGGGTGATCCCGCCGTGGCCGAACTCCTCGATGGACGGCTACGCGCTGCGCGCGGAGGATACGCGCGCCGACGGCGCCGGGCTCCGCGTGGTGGGCCGCGTCACGGCCGGCTCGCTCCCCCCGCGCGCCCTCGGGGCGGGCGAGGCGATGCGCATCTTCACGGGCGCGCCGCTGCCCGACGGCGCCGACGCGGTGGTGCCGCAGGAGGACGTGACGCTGGAGGGCGAGTGCGTGCGGATCCCCGGACGCGTGGCGCGCGGCGCCTGCGTGCGCCCGATCGGCGAGGACGTGCGCGCCGGTGACCTCGTGCTCGAGCCCGGCCACGGCCTCGGTGCCGCCGAGATCGGCCTCCTGGGCACCCTCGGCTACGCGCGCGTGGCGGTGGGCCGGCGGCCGCGCGTCGCGATCCTGTCCACCGGCGACGAGCTCGCCGAGCTCGGCACCGAGCCGGGCCCGGGGCAGATCCCGAACACGAACAGCTACGCGCTGATGGCGCAGGTGCTGGAGGCGGGCGGGGAGCCCGTGAACCTCGGCGTGGCGCCCGATCGCCTGGAGGCGATCGAGGCACGCGTGCGCGCCGCCGGCGCCGCGGACGTGCTCGTCTCGTCGGCGGGCGTCTCGGTCGGCGAGCTCGACCTCGTGCGCGAGGCGCTCACGCGCGCCGGCGCCACGCTCCACCTCTGGCAGGTCTCGATGCGGCCGGGCAAGCCGGTCACGTTCGGCTCGCTCGGCGGGCGGCTGGTCTTTGGCCTGCCCGGCAACCCGGTGTCCGCGATGGTCACGTTCGAGCTGTTCGTCCGCCCCGCGATCATGCGGCTGGCGGGCGCGCGCTCGTTCGAGCGCCCGCGCGTCCGCGCCCACGCGCTCGCGCCGATCGCCAACCCGGGCACGCGCCGCGGCTACCTGCGCGTGACGCTGCACCCGGACGCCGGGGGCTGGGGCGCGCGCCTGACGGGCGGGCAGGGCTCGGCGATCCTGCGCTCGATGGTCGCGGCCGACGGTCTCGCCGTGGTCCCGGGCGACACGCGCGTGCCCGCCGGCGGCGAGCTCGAGGTGATCCTGCTGCGTCCGCTCCCGCCTGGGGCGCGCTGAGTCGGGGCCGCGGTTGACTTCGTTTTCGGGCGCGTGCTACGGTCGGCGCGGATGAATCGCGCCCTCGGTGTGGCGGCCGTGCTGGCTCTGCTCGCGAGCGGCTGCGCGAGCCGCGGCACGGTCAGTCGTCTCGCGGCCGATGTCGAGCGGCTTCGCACCGACCTGACCGCGCTTCGCGCCTCCCAGGAGACCACCGCGCGCGACGTGACGCGCGCGCGGAACGACCTCGCCGGGCTGGACGCCCGCCTGGCCGACACCCGGGCCGGCGTGCGGACCGCCGGCGAGGAGATCGTCACGCTGAGCCGGCGGCTCCAGGCCGCGGAGGCGGCGATCGGCGAGGCGCGCGCGCGCGTGCAGGCGCTCGCGACGCCCCCCGCGCCGGCCGCGCCGCGGCCCGCGCCGGCCCCCGAGCGCTCCCGCCGCGAGCCGCCCGCGGCGCGGCTGGCGGGGCCGGAGCAGGCGTACGCCGCCGCGCTGGCCGCGTTCCGGGCGCGGGAGCACGGCCAGGCCGTGCTGGACCTCCTCGATTTCCTCGCGAAGTATCCCAGGCACCCGCTCGCCGCGAACGCGCAGTACTGGATCGGCGAGGCGTACTACGTGCAGCACGACTACCGCCAGGCGCTCGTCGAGTTCGAGCGGGTGCTCGAGCACGGCGAGGGCAAGGCGGCCGACGCGCTCCTGAAGATCGGTCTCTGCTACCTGAACCTGCGCGACGCCCGGCGCGCCCACCAGGCCTGGATGCGCGTGCTCAGCGAGTACCCCCGCGCCGAGGCCGCCGGGAAGGCCCGCGTCTTCCTGCGCACCCACGCCGCCCGCCGCCGCTGAGGCGGCAGCACCGTATCCATTCGGATTCTTTGAGGGGGGCGCCCCCTCCGGTATACTGCAAGTCCCGCTGCACCCGTCGCAACGATGAACCGTCTCGAGCCAGGCGATCCCGGCTATCCGGCGCTCCTCGCCGCCGTGCCCGCACGGCCCGCGCTCGACGTGCGCGGCACGCTCACCGCGGACGACGCGCTCGCGGTCGCGATCGTGGGCGCGCGGCGGGCGACGCCGTACGGCGTGGCCGTCGCCGAGCGGCTCGCCGCGGATCTCGCGGCGCGCGGCGTGACGATCGTGAGCGGGCTCGCGCGCGGCATCGACACGGCGGCCCACCGCGGCGCGCTCGCGGCGGGCGGCCGGACGCTCGCCGTGCTCGGCTCGGGCATCGACGTGGTCTACCCGTCCGAGAACCGCGCGCTCGCGCGCGCGATCGAGCGGCAGGGCGCCCTGCTCTCGCAGTTCGCGGCCGGCGCGCCGGGGCTGCCCGGGCACTTCCCGGCGCGGAACCGGACGATCGCGGGGCTCGCCCTGGGCGTCGTCGTGGTCGAGGCGGCCGAGCGCAGCGGGGCCCTCATCACGGCCGGCTTCGCGGGCGATCTCGGCCGCGAAGTGTTCGCGGTTCCAGGCCGAATCACCTCCGCGGCGAGCGCCGGGGCGCACAGGCTGATTCAGGACGGTGCTAAACTGGTCACGTGTTGGCAGGACGTCGTGCAAGAATTGCCGGAACAATGGAGACGCGCGCTCCGCGCGGCGACGACGACGGACGGGCCCGCGGGGCCCGGCCCTCGGGGGGACGAGGCACGCATGCTGGACGTGCTGGCGCCGGACGAGCCGCAGCACATCGAGCGGCTGATCGCCCGCGGCGGGCTCGACGCGGGCCGCGCGGCGGCGGCCCTCGTGGCGCTGGAGCTCGCGGGGCTCGCGCGCCAGCTCGCGGGGCAGCGCTGGGTGCGGAGCGTCCCGCAGGCGGGGAGAGGGTAGTGGCGAAGCGCTCGCTGGTGGTGGTCGAGTCCCCGACGAAGGTGAAGACGATCCAGAAGTATCTGGACTCGGGCTTCATCGTGAAGGCGTCGATGGGACACGTGCGCGACCTGCCGAAGTCGCAGCTCGGCGTGGACCCGAAGAAGAACTTCAAGCCGAAGTACGTCGTCGCGCCGGCGAAGAAGAAGGTCCTGGACGAGCTGAAGAAGGCGGCCGCGAAGGCCGACGCGCTGTACGTCGCGACGGACCCGGACCGCGAGGGCGAGGCGATCGGCTGGCACCTCGCGCAGGAGCTCGCCGTCGACCGCAAGAAGGTCTACCGGGTCACGTTCAACGAGATCACCGAGCGGGCCGTCCGGGCCGCGTTCGTTCGCCCCGGCAAGATCGACCTCAAGAAGGTCGACGCGCAGCAGGCGCGGCGCGTCCTCGACCGGCTCGTCGGCTACAGCCTCTCGCCGCTCCTCTGGGAGAAGGTCCAGCGCGGGCTCTCCGCCGGCCGCGTCCAGTCGGTGGCCGTGCGCATCATCGTCGACCGCGAGCGCGAGATCCAGGCGTTCGTGCCGGTCGAGTACTGGTCGCTGCACGCCCGCCTGGCGGGCGCGCAGCCCCCGGAGTTCGTCGTGACGCTGAAGGAGGTCGCGGGCGCGAAGGCCTCGCTCGGCGACGAGGCGGCGACGCGCGCGCTGATGGCGTCGGTGGAGGGCGCGCGCTTCGTCGTCCGCTCCGTCACGCGCGGGGAGCGCAAGCGCAACCCGGCGCCGCCGTTCATCACCTCGACGCTGCAGCAGGAGGCGGGGCGCAAGCTCGGCTTCACGGCGAAGAAGACGATGACGGTCGCCCAGCAGCTCTACGAGGGCATCGACCTCGGGGCCGAGGGGGCCGAGGGCGTGATCACCTACATGCGCACGGACTCGGTCCGCGTCGCGCGCGAGGCCCAGGACGAGGCGCGCGGCTGGATCGTCGCGCGGCTCGGGCCCGAGTACGTGCCGGGGACGCCGCCGGCGTACCGCTCGCGCGGCAGCGCGCAGGAGGCGCACGAGGCGATCCGGCCCTCGGAGGTCCGCCACGACCCGCGGGCGGTCGCGCGCTTCCTCACGAAGGACCAGCTCGCGCTGTACCGGCTGATCTGGGAGCGCTTCGTGGCGAGCCAGATGATGCCCGCCGTGTACGACACGGTCGCCGCCGACGTCGAGGCCGGGCCGTGCCTGTTCCGCGCCCTGGGCTCGACGCTGCGCTTCAAGGGCTTCACGGCGGTCTACGAGGAGAGCCGCGAGGACGACGCGCCGCCGGCCGACGAGGAGCCGGAGGGCGCGATCCCTCCGCTGGCGCCGGGCGAGACGCTGCGCCTGCTCGGGCTCGACCCGAAGCAGCACTTCACCCAGCCGCCCCCGCGCTACACGGAGGCCTCGCTCATCAAGGTCCTCGAGGAGCTCGGCATCGGCCGCCCGTCCACCTACGCCTCGATCCTCGGCACGATCATCAACGACCGGGGCTACGTGCACCGGGAGCGCCGCACCCTCATCCCGACCGAGCTCGGGATGACCGTCACGGACCGGCTCCGCCCGTTCTTCCCCGAGATCATGGACGTCGAGTTCACCGCCCAGATGGAGAACTCGCTCGACGCGATCGAGGAGGGCAAGCGCGAGTGGGTGCAGACCGTGCGCGAGTTCTACGAGCCCTTCAAGGTGGATCTCGCGCGGGCCCGCAAGAACATGGTCAACGAGAAGGCCGGCGAGGAGATCGGCGAGGCGTGTCCGGAGTGCGGCGAGCCGCTGCGCGAGCGGCGCGGCCGCTTCGGCAAGTTCATCGCCTGCTCGGCGTACCCCGACTGCAAGTACAAGCGCAACCTGCCGGGGCAGGAGCGGGCCGAGGACCAGCCGACCGACGAGACGTGCCCGACGTGCGGCAAGCCGATGGTCATCAAGCACGGCCGCTTCGGCAAGTTCATCGCCTGCTCCGGGTACCCCGAGTGCCGGACGACCAAGCCGGTGACGCTCGGCATCGCGTGCCCCGAGCCCGGGTGCACGGGCCAGCTCGTCGAGCGGCGCTCCAGGCGCGGGCGGACGTTCTACGGCTGCTCCGCGTACCCGGACTGCACGTTCGTCCTGTGGCAGCGCCCCGTCGCGACGCCGTGCCCCACGTGCGGCGCGGCCTTCCTCACGGAGCGCGCGGCGCGGGGCCGCGTCACGCGGCGGTGCGCGCGCCAGGGCTGCGACTTCGAGCGGGAGGCCGAGCTCCCGGTGGCATGAGCGACCGGCTGGCCGCGTTCCTCAGGCACCTCTCGCTGGAGAAAGACGCCTCGCCGCATACCCTCCGGGGCTACCGGACCGACCTCGTCGAGTTCCAGGGGTTCGTCGGCCCCGCGCGGCGCCTCGAGGACGTGGACGCGCGCACGGTGCGCGCTTTCCTGGCGCACCTGC
>Ga0209751_10000378_pt1 | contig 47651 bp, 65 predicted proteins | sample RifCSP13_1_FD_184019 | JGI IMG/M metagenome (GOLD analysis project Ga0209751, IMG submission 184019) | Soil microbial communities from Rifle, Colorado - Rifle CSP2_sed 13_1 (SPAdes) (version 2) | ecosystem: Environmental > Terrestrial > Deep subsurface > Rock core/Sediment | place: Rifle...
GCATTACTCCTCTGTTAAGTGCCTGGGTCGGACTAATCGTTAGCCTCCAACTCAGGACTTTATTTACCCGTCGGACTCCATGCTAACGTCGAAGCGACCCGAACGGGGTGTTTGGTACTCCCCCTATTGTGCGAAGTCCCCGAGCGGGGCCAGGATGTCTACGACGTTGTCGGTTGCCTCGCCCTGGTAACGCCCACGACGGAGGACTGCACGACACTCGAGCCCAGACAAGAGGTCTCCAGCATCGTTGGGGCGGAACTGTGACAGGTCGAGGTCCGGCGCAACGCGCTTGATGGACCGCTTGGTTCGTCCAGCTCCGTCTCCTACCAGTACAGTGTAGTACCGGCGGTTCTTTTCCTTCCCTGTGCTGGGGTCAGACAGATGGAGCTGCCAGACCAGCATCGGATTGCCCTTGGCCTGAGAGACGTCAGGCTCAACGTTCTCAATGATGGCCGGGTACGTTCCGTTGGGCCAGATGTCGCGGACGGGCTCTTCGACGTTCTCGAGGTCAAGAACCATGCTGTCGAAGTCGAAGTCCCCGTTGTCACTGTTCCCGGCGTACGACTCGGTTTCCTGGTCCGCGAACGGGTCCTCTTCCTCGTACTGTTCCGGTTCGGGTTCCGCCTGAGGCGGGGGCTGAGGGGCGCGCTGCGCTGCGCTCTGGGCGGGACGTTGCGCCGTTCGGCGAGCTTGCGTTGGCTGCGGCACGTGATGCTACCTCCAGGTTCCACAAATCTTGCATTGTGGGGTTATCGATGTATCTTGGGGGGTTACCGTGGAAACGGTTCTTGGCGTTGAACGACTCGTTAAGTCGGCGAAGGTATAGTCGGCGTGCAGTCTCTCCGTCTACGACGGCTTCTGCTAAGTACCCAACGACATCCAGGAAACCCTGGACTTCTCCGGGAAGCCGTCTGCCCTGGAGATTGGGACGCTTCAGTAGGGTCTTATTGGTTCCTTTTGCCTGCTCCACCTCCATTTCACCTAGGACGATAATGATGTGGTAAGGTAAGTCACGGAACTGCCGAATGAGGAGACGGATGAGTTCGGTGGATTGGTTCCATTCAGCGAACTCTGGGGAGGCGGGAACTGCATCGAGTTGGTATGTCTCCGGGTCCATTCCGAGCAACATGTACATACACAGCTTCTGTACTTCCGACAAGCTGTCAATGATGACAGTTCGGAAGTGGTGAGGTGCAGCTACGTCCTCACCCGGCCGAAGCCACCGTTCCGTCTTGAGTAGGCGTTCCTCATTCCCCTCATCCCGGTACTTTGCGTGAAGGCGAAGGTACTCACGGACACGGGCAAACGTTCGGTAGTCCTTAACCCGAATGCGCGTGATGTCCTGTGACACGATGGCCTTGATTCCAGCCTCAACGTTGATGTACAAGACATCTCGCATCTCCGGAACCCAATGCGCTGTTGATGCAAGGTACGTTTTGCCTGCACCATATGCTCCGTAGAACAGAACGTTAAGATACCCTTCCTCTTCTGTCAGTGCTCCGACCGTAAGAGCGAAGGGTGAAGGCTTGTCGGTAATGTCGGGGACTTGCCTGGGAGCAGGTACTGACGCTGCTCCTGCCGTTCGGGCAGCCTTTACTATTCCTTGCGTTCCGGGGGTTGCTGTTGCTTCTTCGGCTGTCATGGGCTACTCCGTGCTACTGTCTCCGGGTAAACGATACGTTGCCTCCAGGAGTCGTTGTATCCGACCCAGGAAACGTATTCACCGGCCATGTACTCCTCCCACTCTGAACCGTCATCCTTCATGAGACACGGGACCCGGAATGAACAGTCCCAGGAACAGTCACGGGTAGGATTCGGATAAAGGGACAATTGCGGGTTCAGCATGTCGAGGACCTCGTCCGCAATCTTCCATTCTTCATTCTGGGTAAAGGCTACATTGCGCCGCATGATATCTCGCTTGATGAACTTATCCCCGTCAGCCCCTTCCTGCATAGCAAGGTGGTTCATGTACGGGACGTACGACGTAGGAATAGCACCGTACTTCGTAAGCAGGGCTCCAGCAAACGTGTCGTAGCTAACACTTGCCTGCCTGTTCTCACTGAATCCGCCGCGCACGAGCTCCTTTGGAACATCGGGGAAGGCCTTCTTGAACGTCATCCAGATGATGCCTTCAACCTCGTACCGGTCACCATAGAAGTACCGGCCAGCCCAGGTATAGGCCGTTACCTGAGAATCAGTCTCCAGCTTGGCTGAGTCGAACTTAGCAGCCGTCTTGTAGTCCATGATGTACAGACGGCCTTCACTATCGACGCATACCCGGTCGAATGTCACCCGGTAAACAATCTTGCCATCAGCGTCATCGAGTGGGTCTGTTACCCAGGCCATATCCCGTTGCCAAGCACGCTGAACAACAAGGTTGGTGATGTCCAAGTCGACTGATACTTCGACCTGCGGTTCACCATCTACCCAAAGAGTCTGGTACTCATCTCGGCGTCGAAGCCAGGACATTGTATAGTGAGCAAGCATTCCTTCTGCCAGGACCATTAGGTCCTCGGAATCAGCCGGGAGTTCGTGGGGACGAAATGCCTTACTGTATGCAGTGAAGGCATCGAACGCTGAAGGGTAACGCTTGTGCCCGTGGAAGTCTTCAAGGGCAAAATGGAAGCCCGAGCCATACCACAGGGGCGAAGAGGCAGCTTCAGCAACGGGGATTAGGTTCTGGCGTTGGGTACTTTGCCAGTCCCATTTCCGCCGGCACCTTTTGAACAGAAGTCGGTCTGACGTTGACAGGATTACCGTCGTCATCGGACAGGTTCAAAGACTGTAATGACACCGACGATGAACCCAGCCATAAGAAAAAGGAAGCCTGTGTACGTCAAGACGTATGCTACGTCCCGTTTGGTCACGTGCGGTTGTTTCTCCCCTATCTTGTAATTATAGAGCATTCCTCTGGGGAAGTCAAGCCCCCAATTTTGTGGCCTCACGCAGGTGCTTCTGACACTTACACGAAACCGGGGGTGGTGCCGATGGCCCTGCTCCTAACCCCATGAATGTACTACAGCGCGTAGTTTTCGGGTGCCGCATCGACAGCCGGTGTCCACAGTTCGGACAACGGTTCCGAAGCCGTGTGTAATCAGTCGGCGTTCTAGACATTCTGTGTGCCCTCCCCTTCGAACTCTACGTCACGCATAAGCCGAATGAACTTTGCCGTTTCAGGCTTTGCCTGCATGTAACTCTGGTTCAGCTGGCCTACCCTTTGCATGCGCCCCTCTAGGTTCCCCTTGAGCTGCCTGAACGAACTGGGGTCCTGTTCTAACAACCACCTAAGGTCTGCACGAACCCGCGCCCAGCTCCAGTTCGGGAACTTGTTTCCGTAGTCCTGAAGGACCTTGTACTTCCGTTCGAAAATGCGACGCGACCGGAGGAGAGTCCGACGGACCCTTTTGTTCTCCCCCAAGGGTACTGCCCTAAGGAGGTTAATGCATCGCCATAGACGGACGAGCTTGTCGGCTTCTCCGGTTGCCTTTCGGACGTACCGAACGAGGACGAGCACGTTCTGTTCCGGAGTTTCGTGCCAATTACCGAGCAGCCCGACCCTTAGGACTTGCCACTCGACATCGAACAGCGACTCACGTCGAGGGTCCAACTCTGTTACTGTCCGTCGACTGCAAGGTCGTAGCCTGTAACCTCAACCAGCTTATCGAGGAGCCGCGATACCTCGACGTGCTGTGGTGCCCACATCTCGTCAACAAGGTTGAGGTCCTTTGTGTCTGACGAAATGGTACGCAATTCCGGGTTCTGTGCATGCTCCGCATTCTTCTCTATGAAGCAGTGTAGCCCCATCATCACATACTCCATCTCGTCTGCACTGAGGGAGACGTCGTAGGTCTTCAATTGTTACTCCTGCGCTAGTGTTCTCCTATCTCTATTATAGTGCAATTGAGAGGTGAAGTCAAGCCCCTAATTATGTATCCTTCCATGCCGGTCGGAGTAACTGTTCGGGGTCAAGTATGAGCCTTGCCCATGATGTCTTTCGCTCGAGGACTTTTCGTAGATGGCTATCTACAGTCTTGGGGTGTACGAAGTACCGGTTGAGAACGAAGTTGGCTTTGCGGCGACCCGCACTCTCTCGATGCAACCGGTCCTCAGCTTGTACGTTGACATCAGGGCTCCAGTCAAACCCTAAGTGGTACGAGGTCGACGCTGCATTAGCCGTAAACGAAATGGCACTTCCCAGTGACACAAATAAGGCGCGCTCTGGTTCCTGCGCTAGCTGGAAAGAACGGACGTTAGCAGACATCTGCTGTGGCGACATTCCACCCTTTACTACCCAATGCTTCCAGTGCATTTTGTCGAACATGTCAACCAGGAGGGGGAAGACTGACGGGAAGGGTGTGTACACAACAATAGGCTCGCCGTTTGTAACTGCCTGGTCCCTAAGTGCATCAAAGGCAGCAGACGGAGCATCGATGCCAATGAGTGCAGGGTGTACCAGGAGCTGGCGGAGCCGGGTTAGTAAAGCCAACTTCGTTGGAACCGCTAGTAATCCGGTCGTAGTTTCGGTTACCCACTCTTGTGCAAGCTGGGTGTATGCCTGCTGCTGAGCCCTTGCCATTTCGAGCGGAATGAACTGCCTCTGCTTTGGGGGCAGACCAGGTAGTTCGTCTTCCTTCCTTCGCCGCAACATGATGCTCTGGAGTTTCGCACGAAGGGCCTCGTCATTGTGAACGCCCTCTACATGCCAGCCAAACTCGTCGTGCCAAACGGAACAGAACTCCTGGACGAAATCCCAGTATGAACCCCACTGCCCCGGGTTGATGATGTTCAGAAGGGGCCACAAGTCTCCGGCACTGTGACGAATGGGGGACCCGGTTAGGAAGAAATGGTTGCGAGCAGATACATACGTCTTGACGACCCTGAACAAGGTCTTTGCATGCCTGTCCTTGAGCTTGTGGGCCTCATCCCAGACAATGAGGGGCCAATAGGTCCCACTGAGGGTTTCACGGAGCAGGGAATAGTTCGTTACGAAGATACGAGAGTCCCGTAGGCTACTCTGCTTGTGTCGTCGAGCACCCTGGTAGATAACAATCTCAGGGCCATACGGGTCCCAAGTATCTCGTTCATCAGCCCAAACACCAGCTGCCGTCTTGGGAGCAACAACGAGCATCCGGTCGATTCCAAGGCGGTTGGCGGCAACTAGAGCTTGCGCCGTTTTCCCCAGGCCGGGTTCATCTGCCAAGATGGCCCGTCGGGTATGCACCAGGAAATCAACACCAGCTTGCTGGTAAGGCCGGAGGGTGCTCACCGGCGGACGACCCCGAACTCAATACGCTTCTTACTGGCATGCTGCTTGTGCGCACTGTCCCGGCCATCATGAGTAATGCGCTCGATGCAATCGGTACAGATGTCGATGGACCCAGCATACTGACGCCGCCGGTGCCTGGAATCGTCTTCGGCCTTGGGCATGTGGTGAACCAAAGAGTAGTGCATTACTGACTCTTTAGGTTGGCGGCACATGTCACAAATGAGCTGAATGGTCATAGGGGGGTGTCTTCCCTGAGTTCCTCGGCAATGACCTTTTCGGCTTCATTCCACAAGGCAACTTCGTCGCCGGGGCTATACCAGTCCCTGTCGAACTGTTCGGCATAGGCAGCAACGTGTCCCAGGGCTTCTACGATACGCTGGATGTCCGGAGCTAGAGTTAGGTCGACAGGCGTGTTGAAGTCGAACTCTTCAGGGCGTGTTACTCGGGGGTCTTGCACCTGGCACATGTTACGCTACTTTCTGTTCTGCTTGCCACCGACGAAGCCTGCGGATAATGTCGGCAAGGATGCGCCCGCGGTGCCAACAAACGCCACAAATCAGAACACCCTTGGACGGAATGTAAACCCGAGCAGGTGCTGCATCACATACGTGGCAGCCGAACCTCTTTACCACGGTTCCCTTACGACGTACCGTGTCTGTGCATCGTACCCGGGGCCTGGCATCTCTGCAGCAGTGTCCGCAAGCTTGACTTCGGCTGACCGTAAGGCCTGGGCGAAGAGTGCCGTGTGACACGGCCAATTCATTGAGTCGAATGTACAGAGGCGCCGACGGGACCTGATATTGTTCGGAACGTGGACGGAGGCAATGGTTTCGAGTTCCGGGGTCATGCACCCTCCTCCTGTGTTTCTGCAGCTACCTTTGGGACTAAGCGACGGACGTACCTGCGGTGGGCATAAATCTCCATACCCTTGTGAAGTTCTCTGGCGAATGGTTTGGTAATGCGAACCCTGACGTAGTCGTGGAGCCCAGGAACAAAACCCGGTCTCTCATCCGGGTCTACGACCTCACCCTTAGCAAGCTTGACCTTTGTGCGGTGGTGACGAACAATGACGCGGTCACCAGTTGCTAAGTCAGGCATCATGGCTTCGTCCCCAGGGCTGCGTCGATGGCGGCGAGGAGGGTGGGGCCACGACCATCGGTCACATCCTGATAGTGGATGTGCTGGACGTGCCACTCTCTCTGCTCATAGACCATCCTGGCTACCAGGTCGGGGGCGTAGTCGATGAGCCGCTCCACCGCGGCGCCGATGGCAGCCTGCCGGGCTAGGGTAGAGCCGGTGGGGTCGATGCGTCGGTAGGCGTCGGCAGCCTCGGTGAGAGGTGTGTTGAGGCCGTCCCTCCCGTACAGGCCGCGTCGCTCGCCATCTGCCCGTGCCAGCGCCACCTTGATGAGCGCCTTGTGCGCCGCCAGCAGCCCCTCGGTGGGCATGGCCGGGATGGTGCTCGCGTCCCAAGGTGGCACTTCTAGCGAGGCCAGATGCTCCTCCTCAGCGGTCCAGTCATCGGTCATCTCACCCATGTGTCGCTCCCTCCTTCTGGGCCTCGTGGGCGGCGAGGGCGTCAGAAAGCCCACGCATCGCGGCGTCCATGTCCTCGTCCGTCGTTGGCTTGCCTCCGGTCTGGTGGACATACCGAAAGTTCACGATGAGGAAGTTTCGCACTGCCTCGGCCAGCGTCGGCGTCGTCGGTTCATCAGGCGCCACGGAATTCCTCTTCGCGGAGTTGCTCAGCTGACTTCGGAACCGTAGGTTCGTGGTCCTCAATTTTGTCTATCTGCTCCTGTATGCGGAGTAATGCCTGGGTGAACGCCTCGATGCGGAACGCAGTAATCTCCACACCCCTAGCAACATCTGTGACTTCGCCTATCATCATGCGGTCCAGTTCCCTACCCAATCGGGATACGGCCTGTCTTAAACCTTCTTCGAGCGCATCTTCGATAGCCACTAGGTTTATTCCGGCCAGAACGACGGTGTAGTCTTTGTCCAGCGGGCAGTCATGTCCAGGCTCACCGTGGGCTGGGTCACCCATTCTGTTACTTCCCTTCCTTGGCTCCTACTATCTATTATAGTGAAGCGTTTTGGGAATTTCAAGCCCGGACTTTTGGTTATCTTTATGGAATACGTACCAGTATACGGCATGTCTGATAGCATCATTAGCATGTGGCTTGTTGACTTGGTACAAATCTAGGGCCTTAAGTCGGCGGTCTGTACCGAAGCCTTTAGCCTGAAATGCCCACTGCAGGGTTAACGGAATTTCACGTAATTCAGCCATGAGCTTGATAGCTCCAATGTACTGAATTGTGGGTACGGTAGAGTTGGTGTGTTGCTTTAGGCGGTGAGCATACACGCGGTAGTTCTCGGCTACGATGTAAGCAGGCTTCACCCAGTCAATCAACCGCGCGAAGTCGGCTAGGTGTTGGACCCTGAACTGAGCAGCTTTCCTTAGCTCAGCTTGGGCAAATACTGCATATCCGGTTGTGTCTCCGGGGTCAAGGCAGAGCAAAAGACCCGAAGGGGGGTTAGCCCTTCGGGTTCTTGCTACGAGTTCCGTGAGTCCGTTACGACTAGTTGTCGTCTGCGGCCTCAGCCTCGTCCTCGTCGAACTCCTCCTCCTCCTCTTCCTCGGTGGCGTCCTCATCCTCGGACTCGGTTTCGGTGGACTCGTCCTCGAGTTCCCCGTCCTCATCCTGACGAAGCGCCTTCGTGGCCTGGAATGCGACCTGATAGGACGTATCCAGGAGGCGGGAGATGGGTCCCAGCTTCCCTGCGAACCGCTCGTCGTCGCCGGTGTACAGCTGACGAATTGCGTCCGCGCGGGCCATGCCCACCAGTTCCTCGAGACCGGCCTCAGTCAGCTTCTCACTGGCTTCGACCATGACTCGGGCTCGACCGGTAGCGTTGGGAGGACCACCTTCGACACCCTTGGTCAGCGCGAAGACGCGCTGGTAGGGGATGTCAAAGTGCTTGGCGATTTCGCTGCGCGACTGGCCCTGCGTCCACATCTCGAGGACTTGGTCCTTGAGCGGAACCTCGGGCTGAGCGTCGACAGCGGCCTCCGTCTGAGGGCCCGTGAGGGCTTCCTTCTTCCGGTTCGGCACGTTGGCCTCCTTGCCTTTCGGCAGTGCGGTGCCTAGGCAGTTGCCTAGACTCTGATTATAGAGCGGGACTCGGGTGAATCCCACTCGGAATTCTCGGACAGCTCAAGGCCTTCGACCTGCACAAGGCAGCTCGAGGCTTCGTTGGACTGGCCTGCTATTCCCCGTTGTTAAGGTGCGGGTCAACCTACTGCGGTTTGTGTGGTTGCCTATACCCGTATTATGAGCTACGCCCACAGGTAAAGCCACGGTCAGATGTCCCAGAACTTCACGACGATTGTCCCGTGCTTTCGCTTGAGTCCTGTGTTATAATCGCAGGTTAGCGTAGCAGGGTACTTGAGGAAACTCACGACATTATAACACAGCCGTAACAGGAAGGCAAGGGCCAAACCGTCCCGAAGTTTTGGGACCTTTGCCCGGGTGCACGCACGCGCTACCTGCCTGAATATGAGGTCATCAAGCAACGCCACCCAGGCGAAGCGAACAACCAGCCAAGGAGGCTCAAGTGAATACCAGGACAGCGAACGGCCAGTTCCGCCGGCTGTCGCAGACGGAGAAGATTCTCCGCGACGCGAACAAGGGTCTGTCGGTTCTGCAGGTCGCGCGGAAGCGCAAGGTCCGCTACCAGACAGTGTGGCGCGCCTTCCACCGGTTCGGCCTCGCGACCAACAGCTAGCCGCCCAAACTGAAGGGCCCCCTTTGCGGGGGCCTTTCATTTTGCCTTCTTCGAGGTGCGCCCAAGCTTAACCAAGGCTCGCGCTACCTCTTGACGTGCCCTACGTCCGCGCTTCCCGGGCTTTGTGATGTCGCCCTGCGCTCTTCGTGCTGCACGGGTTCCTGGGATAGGCTTCGAAGCGTAGTGCAGGACTTCGCCGCCGGGCATCTGAACGGGTGTCGATGCCTTCCGGTCTTGGTCAGCGCTACACCGACCGCAGAGCTGTCCAGGCGCCCTCCTGTCCGCCAGTTCGGCGTTGCACCAGATGCACTTCCCGTGTTCGGCCTTAGGACTAGCGTCGTCATCCAAGCCAAGTGCCTTGCGAATATCAACGCTTGGGTCCTGGCGCTTGTGAACTGGAATCTCCATCCCGCTCCTCGGCTATGACTATCTGGTTCTGGAGAACGTCGTAGGGTGTCTTTCCACACCCCGTACACTCAATGCGTACAAAAAGACCCTTGTTTAGGTGCGTAGCTTCAGAACGGTTGCATTATGACGCTTGACTGGTGTCATCCCGGTGCTCTGTTCGATGTCGTATGCATGGCCCCAGATGTAGCGTCCCAGGAGAATGGAGTTGCTCAGGGTCTTGATAGCGTTGTATCGCTGCTCCGGGTCGGATGTTGCCCATTCTACAACGTCACTCGGGGTTGCTACTGGCGAAGTATGTTCTTCGGCGAAGGCATTAAGTGCCTCAATTACCGGGTCATACTCAGCTACTGTTTGCGCGGTCATTTGTGGCAATTCTGCGACGACGCCCTGAATCTCGTTACCATATCCGATGGCTTCGCCCATCAGTAGAAGTGCCTGTTCGAGGTGAACAAGGCGAAAACCAGACCTGTACTCCGGGTTCCAGCGCTCTTCAACGAGTGTCAGGAACTGTTGCAACGCTACCAGATGTCCAGCTACCCATTGTGTTCTATCCCTAATGCGACGTACGTACCAATTTGAGTCCCTCTCCCCCGATGGAATGGCACGCATGGAGTAGATGAGAGACCGTTGGAGCACATCAGGAGCTGTAAAGGGATTCTTTACTGCTGTTACAGCAAACGCTGCCTGAATCGGAATACGCGTTACCGTCGATGTTGTGTATAATTGTCGTAGCTCAATACTCGGCGCTGGGTCTGTTACTAGCCGCGCTAATTCGTCGTTAAACCGGTGCCAGTAATCTGACCTAACGTTACCCAGGTTGTCTGCAACCCACAATCCGGGCGCTGCAGATACGGCAGATACCCAGCCTCGGAAGTCATCGGGCATACCCTCTAGTTCGGGCTTACCAGTCAGAATTCCGAGGCGAAGGTTGTACAGGAACGTTTTACCACTGTTCGGTTCGGCTACTGCTACTTCCAAGGGAAGTTGGAGACCACGCCATCTGTTGAGCCAGGGTGAAAGATGGAAGACACAGGTTAGGAGTATCCTAGTCTGTTCGATGGTGAGGGATGGAAGTGCTTGCAAATTGAGGGTTGCTAATGCATCATACCAGAGTGAGCCAAGGACATGTGGAACCTTCTCGATAGCTGCCACGAGAGCATCTTCATTGAGCGGAACTACTTGGTCGGGAAGGAATAGAACGTTATCAGTTCCGTTATCCAGTAGTGCAATTTCGTCGGCGGTAATCTTTGCGAGGCGACCATCACCGATTTGCCAATATGCAGCTTCTTCGCTGGCATAGGTTACTCGACGTGGTTCCACCTTATCAATAGTCGGCTGTGTTGCAAACAGGTCAGCAAACCGACTGTTGACTTGGGTATCAGCAGTCTCCAAACCCAGCTTCTGAATGAGCACGGCTCCGAAGGATGTCGACCTTAACTGGCCTGTTTGCTCCAGACGAAACGGGTGAAGTACCTTCGTTCGGGCTTCGAAGAAGTAGTAGTTGTCCTGATTGTCTCGGTAGCGCCTACCCCAGTTGTCGACGACGCTTAGGAGTACTTCGGCGATGCGTCGTATCTGGACCCGGGTTATCTTGGCTTTGTTCAACTCATCCTGTAGCCAAGGCTTCGGATGTGGGGGAAGAGGAAAGTCAGTTAGTGCGTAGTGGAACTCGCTCCTGTTTTCTGCACTCGCACCCAGGTAGTCATCTAACCCTGTTTTCGTGCCTTCATTGAGAGCTGGCATAATGAACTGACCTACGGAAGCACCCTGCTCTGCAAGCCACCAGCCAAGCTCAAACGCCGCTGTCTGGACACCGGGGTTGGATGTAGAGTCGGAATCAAAGGCGATGGTGACTTCTCTTCCGGCCCACTGAATTTCGCGGAACTCAGGGACGACAATGAGCGACCATACCCCCTTGGCGAAGTCGACGAATGCAGTCTTGGGGTTCTCTGGGTCGGGTGTTACGTTGTCGCTCGAGACAGCGAGGCGATGCGTTCGCCAGGATGCTACACCACCTATCCCAACGGTTGGGAATCCCCACTGACACGCAGCGAGTGCCTTCTTTTCCCCTTCCGTAATGACCAGCGGGATATCTGTGTCCTTGGTCCAGTTCTTTGGAAGCAAGGGGCCAGGTGGGCAGTAAGCGTGGTTCGGTGTTCGAGGCTTCTGTAGGTACTTGGGCAAGGAAGTAGGGGCAAGAACCTTAATGCGGTAATGCCCATTGCGCTTCCCGTTTGTGTAGAAGTACGGCAGGAAGTAACCTACCTGCACCTTCTGCAGACGCAGTTTTTCGCTGAGAAGGGGGTTCGACTCTGGGTCCCCGATTTCGGCCTTGAGAATGGTGTCTTCAGTAAGGCCCGATTTAACCAGGTCGTCTAGAGTCGCCCTTGATAGGCGGGCCACCCCTTAGTTGTCAAGTGAAGGGATGGCGCCGTAATTACGGATGAACTCGTCGATGTCCTCCGGCTTCATTTCCATGAAATTGGGCCAGTTGTTAACGTCGGGTGCCAGGGTGTACTGGACGACAGATGAAACACGCCCACCTTCGCGGCGAAGGACCTCAGCAGCTTCGACTACGAACCCGCGCCTAATGAGGTCTTCGAGAGCGTCAGTCCAGTTCGGGTAAGCAGGTCGAACACGGACACTGAGCGCTGCACGCTGGACCTTTCCCTCCCGTTGTAGGGTGCGGAGGATAAGGCGGTGCGGGCCCGAGAACCCGTTATTCTCAGGAACAGTGTTGCTTTGGTCAGACATGTACCTACGGATTTCCTCCTGCGTGAATTGAACTCAATTATAGATGAGGACAGAGGTAGAAATCAAGCGCGGAATCGGTAGTCACCTTCGTCTTCGTCGTCGACATCTTCGTTGCCGGCCGGGGGATTCGCAGCTTCAGCAGCTTTGCCGGCTTCAATCTCGTCACGGAGCATCTGGTTAAACTCCTCTTCCGTCATTCCCCTCTGGTCTTCGTCTTCCTCTTCCTCTCCCTCTCCCTCCTTCGGGGCTTTGGCCTTGGCGTGTGTAGCCTGATATTCAGCGTACTTCCCTTTCTCCCGTTGGTAACGCTCGCGCGCATATTCAGCCATGCAGGGTTTGCAGTATGCTGCACTCGGGCCAGAGAAGTCTGCATAGCGGTGCTTTGTCTCCTTACACCGAGGACAAACTCTGGTTACGTCGTCAGGTGCTAGTGGCAGTCGGCCCACCCTTACTATACTACCTTCCCGCCGTGCATTTGGGGGCGTCTCAGATTGTATGTGTGCTTAAGTGTGATGATGTGCTCCAGGTCGAAGCCTAGGAAGGCTGCGAGGTCCATGCATCGGATGACGACGTCAGCTAGTTCGGATGGGAAGCCTTCAGGCTTGTCTTCTGCGGCGCCCCCGAACCTGAGCTGCATGTCGTTCTGACGGTAGCACTCCATTGCCTCGGCGACTTCTGTAACAATGAGCATGAGCTTGGTCGGGGTGTCTTGGGATGCCGTCCAGAAACCCTTCTCGACGGCGTTCTGGTGAATATCCTCCTGGGACGGAGCATTGGTGAGTCGGAGGAAGTCTGGTGCCTTGACTCGGACCCAATGTCCGGTCTTGGCCGTATAGCGGTAATCCGTCCCGTCAAGGTTGAAGCCCTGTCCGTCGGACGGAGCCCTGGGGAACTGTGCTCCGAAGAACTCCGGAAACGAGCCTGAGTCTTTGTGTACGTTGCCTGAAGACGGGGGACTTATTTCGGAGACTAAATTTGTGTCGGTAGGGTGGTGTTCATGGGGGTCTTCACTGGGGGGTTCCTGGGGGGTTTCCATAATACTCCTTCTGGTGGGGGGCGGAGATGAAAATTCTTTCCACTCACTGCCTTCTCTAGATTATATTAGAGGTATTACGGAGAAATCAAGTCAGCTGTTTTGGTGTGCGTCTGGTTTGGTACTTGTTTGGTTTTGTGACCCCCTAGGGATGGTGGGGGAAAACGCACTTGCAACTTATAATTAGAAAATCGTGTATGTGAAATTCAATTGATTATAACATTGGGTTATTGAATTTTATAAAGCTTTTTCTCTTATAAAGGATACAAGCTAAAAAAGTCCCCCATCTCCACCTTCCTGCTTAGTTGTTCATGAATTGTTCACCACTTGTGGAATTTAAGGTGGAGCGTCTATAATTCAAGTATGGTCAAGGGCGACAATGCACCAAGTCAGGCTTTTACAGCGAAGCCTGGGTCCAAGCAAATCCCTGGAATGCCTAAGCAGTGCACGGCAACCAATAAGCACACTGGGCGGCGTTGTCACAATGACACGGTCGTCGGGATGCGTGTGTGCCGTCTTCATGGTGGAGCCGCTTCGCAGTCCAAGCGGGCAGCCAAGGTGCGCATTAGCCAGCATGAGGCAGGGGTTGCGCTTCGGAAGCTCGGTGTCCCGGTTACGGCTGAGCCGCGTGAGGTTCTGCTCGACCAAGTGTACCTGGCGAACGGCATGCGCCTTGCTACCATGCAAATGGCCGAGCAGATTGACCCTACGCATTTGTCGCCTACGGCATTAGCCAAGGACCGACATCCGGCTCAAGCAACAGTTGACCTAATGGCGGAGTGGAGCGATAGGGCCGCTAGGGTTTCAAAGATGGCCCTAGATGCTGGTATCGAAGACCGTATGGTGAAGTTGGCTGAGAGGCAAAGCGAAGCCGTCGTCCTAGCCATTCGTACGGTTATCTTCGAACTCGGACTACCCGATGACCAGAAGCAGCTTGCGTTCCAGATTGCCGCGAGGGCGCTACGCGAACTGACTGACTCCACCCCCATCGAGGCAAAGGTGGTAGGGAACGGAAATGGACGAAATCCGTAAGGACGGATTTAACATAAAGCAGGTAGCACTCGTCCTGCTTATGGACAGATATTGTCCTGGTGGCGTATTCGTGGTGACCGAGAAGGACTGGGCTTCATACATGGAGAAGTACCCGAACTCGGGCATTGTGTATGACACGGACGCCGATAAGAGGCAAGTCGTCCTGATTAATGCGCATAATGTGATAACAATGTCGGATGAAGTCGGTCCGGTTCAGTAATGTCTGCTATCTCCCCGTTCTCGGATGGGGCAGCTTTGGCTCGTGCGGCTGATATCCTTGACCCGCCTCCTGACCCCTACTTCGAGCGCTTCGACTTGTGGGTTCTGGACTTCATTCGGTTTGACCCTGGTGAGGAACCGACGGAGTACCAGCTCTGGGAGCTTCGTGAACTCCCGGTTGTCAAGCGCATCTCAGTACGCGGGCCTCATGGCCTGGGTAAGACCACTACAGCTGCCTGGGCAGTCCTAGCATTCGCTCTCACTCGAGAGAAGGCTCACAAGGATTGGAAGGCGCCAACCACCGCATCCGTTTGGCGTCAGCTGACAAAGTTCCTTTGGCCTGAGATTCACAAGTGGGCTAGGAGGATACTGTGGGACAAGCTAGGTTGGCGGGGGCCGTTCAACGAACGGACCGAGTTGCTCAAGCTGAACCTCAACCTGGTTTGGGGCCAAGCATTTGCCTTGGCGTCCGATACACCCGAAGCCATCGAAGGCGTTCATGCCGACCAAGTGCTGTACATCTACGACGAGGCCAAGGCCATCGACGCTGAGGTCTACGATGCGACAGAGGGTGCCTTTGCCGGAGCCGGTGAGAGTACAGGTAAGGTTGCCTTTGCGATGGCGAACTCGACACCGGGGCCGACCTCGGGACGGTTCCACGATATCCACATGCGCAAGGCGGGCTATCGGGATTGGACCTGTCGGCATGTAACACTCGAGGAGGCTATTGCCTCGCGGCGTATTTCTCAGGAGTGGGCGGATGCACGCAAGTTGCAGTGGGGCGACAGGTCCGGTGTTTACCAGAACCGCGTTCTCGGCCACTTCGCGTCGGATGATGAGAATGCAGTTATCCCACTGTCGTGGGTTGAGGAAGCAGTACTTCGGTGGGAGGACCAGTCCGTTAGTCCCCCTGATTTCACTTGCCTCGGGGTGGACGTTGCGCGAAGCGGATTGGACAAAACAGTCTTGGCACATCGCCATGACCTTGTCATTACCGAGCTGAACAAGTACACTCGCATGGATACGATGGAGACGACAGGATGCGTAGCGGGAGTTCTTCGGAACAAGGGCGGCTATGCCATGGTCGACGTAATCGGTATCGGGGCAGGCGTCGTAGACAGGCTCCGCGAACTCGGGTTCGAAACGTACGCATTCAACGCGGGGCTACACACGGATGTAACGGATGTGTCTGGCGAATTGGAGTTCCTGAACACAAGGTCAGCTGCATGGTGGAATACCCGTGAGCTGCTTAACCCTGCGCACAAGTTGCCGACAGCAATTCCGGACGATGACGACTTGATAGGGGACCTAACAACCCCGCACTGGCGAACAACTAGCGCTGGCAAGATTCAGGTAGAGTCGAAGGACGATATCCGGAAGCGCATCGGTCGAAGCACAGATGCCGGAGACGCAGTTGTTCAGTCCTTCTGGCCCACTGACGTTGGCGGGGTTGAGGTTGTCATGAGCGACTTCGACGATGTTCACATCAGTCCGTACTGACGAGGGGACCAACAAATGACACTCGTGGCTGAGAGCGGAAACGGTCGGGGTCGTCTTGGCGGACTTCAGCGATTGACGCGTACTGAGCTACGCGAAGTGGTTGCCGGACAGTACATGAATGAGACTCTCCTGCTGGAACGGTTGGACGAGCTTGAGCTTGAGCTGGAGGATGCCAGCTGGATTCGCCAGATGTCCCAGGCCGAACAGGAGTTCTCAGCCAGCGGGCTTCAGCGCCTCATTCAACTGAGTCGGTTGATGACGCTCAAGAACCCCCTTATCGACCACGCTGTTCATATCCAGGCAAACTACGTTTGGGCCCGAGGGGCTACTTTCACCGCCCCCAATGAGCAGGTGAACGACATTGTTCAGGGCTTCCTGAATGACCGGAATAACCTGGCGGAGTTCACGTCACATGATGCCAGAGTGGGCAAGGAAGTCCAAGTTCAAATTGAGGGCAACCTGTTCTTCGTCCTTTGGACGGATACTGAGACTGCTCATGTGACAGTTCGTACTATTCCGGTAAACGAAATCTTGGCTGACGACGGTATCATCTACAATCCGGAGGATGACCGCGAAGTCTGGTTCTATAAGCGCCGGTACCACACCAAGGTGTTTGACTTCACAACCGGCCAGTACAAGAAGAAGCGGGTTACAACTTACTACCCCGACTGGCGTTACTTGCTCAAGGTCGAGGAAGAGGACCTTGATGTCGTCGATGTCATCGGGGCTTCTGGCTCAGAGCACTTCGGCAATGTCGAGTGGGCTGCACCTGTCTATCACCTGAAGACGGGCGGGCTCCCAAACTGGCGATTCGGGGCACCGGAAAAGTACAGCGCGTTTGCGTGGGCAAAGGCAGTCACCCGAGACCTTGAGGACTACGCAACCCTGCGGAGAGCTTTAGCTCGCTGGGCATGGTCACTTACTGTCCGCGGAACTAACTCTGTTAAGGATGCCAAGACGCGTCTCGGGACCACTCGGACATGGGATAGTCCGAGCGAGGGAAACCCTCCGCCAGTCGCAGGGTCGACGTTCATTAACAAGCGACTCCCGGATGGCACTAGGACAGCAGACCTAGAACCTATCCGAACAGCAGGAGCTGCTCCGAACCCCGAGGAGGGGCGTCGACTCTGGTTGCTGGTTAGTGCGGGGACAGGTATCCCAGAAACCATCCTTGCGGGCAATGCCGAAGCAGGTAATCTGGCGACAGCGAAGACACTGGACAGGCCCACCGAACTACAGATGCAGAACCGGCAGACATTGTGGGCAGATACGTTCCGTGATATCCTGGGGTACGTTATCTCCAGGACGAAGACGATGACCAACAAGATTCCGGACACCATCGACGTCCAAATCCGGAAGATTAACCCCGAGACCAGGGAGGAAACGGTCGAGTCTGAGACGCAGGAAATTGACCTCTCAGTCGCCGTGGAATTCCCGTCCATCTTGGAACGTGAGGTTGCACAGCAGGTCACCGCCATCATCGACGCAGCTACGCTGGGCGGAAAGAAGGCAGCCCAGACAATGCCGGACCGCATCCTCGTGGACCTGTTGCTCCGCGCCCTCGGGCTAAACGAGGAAGTAGGCAACATCCTCGAAGAGATGTTCCCTGACGGCTCAATGTGGTTTGCTACTGATACCGAACCCGAAGAGCAGGTCGTCGGCGAAGGAGCCGAAGGGACCCTAGAGGAAGAAACCGCTGAACTCGAACTCCCGGACCTCAGTGACCTAACCGAATCTGGTTTCCGCCAGGGCCTAAAGGCCTTCCGTGAAGCGCTCCTCGAGCCTGCCCCCATGAGGTCGCGAACGAAGAAGGTCCGGGTCCGAAAGGCTTAACCGGTGCCGTATAGCATTGCCCGGTCACGTACCTGTCCGGTCAGTAAGCCCTGGGCTGTAATGCGTACCGGGACAATGCGCCGTATGGGATGTCACCCGACCCGGCACGCAGCGATGAACCAGGTGAGTGCACTCCATGTAAACGAGGCACTCCAGCTTGTCCATGAGGTGGAAACCCATCTTCATGTCAAGGACCCAACGGTAGCTGAAGCCCAGTTGCTCCTGGAAGTCCTGGATAGACGCAGGAAAGTTAGGGCAACAGACCCGCTCGAACCCTCGCTTACCAAGACGGCCCAGGCATTCCTTGACACTGCTCGGAAGGGTATTGTCAAGGAGATGGAACGTATCCTGAAGCGGGATAAGAAGGTACTGGAACAGTACCATGCATACCTAATCCTCAAAATCAGGGTCGCCCAGCGGCTCTTCGCTGCGGCTAAAGACGAAGCCGAACTTCAGGAATCTACTATTGAGGTTGAGCATCAGCGTTTGTCCCAGGATTGGTTCCGAGACCCTGAGACCGGAGGCGGACTTGACGCCTTCGGACTTGATGCTCTCTCACGCCAGGACTTCGGGACCCTAACCTTCGACTACCAGTCGTCAGCCGAAGACGACATCGAAGATGAACTGGTAGATGAACAGGCTCGTCAGGCACGTCTTGAGAAGTGGGAACGCTATTGGGACGATAAGTCCTTTGAGGCCGTTAATGCGTGGATTGAAAACGTTATGGGTGTAGCGCCTGGGCAAGGTCCAATTTACGGGCTAGGTATGGGCCTTATCGACCAGGGCGGGAAAGCTTACGATAGTGCGAGTAAGTCGACGGCGAAGGACTTGGGTCTCTCCCCGACGCCGTTTGGCCTGCCTAACCCACGTGCAGTTGGATGGATGTCCCAATATGCTGCAGACACCGTAACCGGCCTGAACAATGCAACACGGGACCTCTTGCGTGAGGAACTAACTGCGGGGATATCAAACGGCTTTGCGTGGTCAACCATGCGCAATTCGCTCAAGGACACATTCGGGTTTTCCCGTGACCGGGCACAGATGATTGCGGTAACCGAACTGGCGTATGCCTATGAGCAGGGTAATGCACAGCCCATTGAGGCGATGGAAGCCTTGGGCCTCGTGATGGAGAAGTCCTGGTTAACAGTCAGCGATAACCGGGTTGACCCAATATGTGCAGCGAACCAGGCGCAGGGATGGATTCTGAACGCTCAGGCGTTTACGTCGACTCACGGGATGCCGCCTGCTCACCCGAACTGTCGGTGTACAACGCTATACCAGCGACAGAAGGCTCCGTGTTCAGAGGGCGTTCCTATTCAGGAGTCTTTCAGACTCCTCGAGGCAGTAACAGTCTGCAAGATTCCACTGGCCCAGGTAACGGCAAAAGCGGGCACCAAAAAGGCACAAGCGCAGGAGCTATTCCTGCAGGGTAAAGACACCAAGACGATTGCGGCCGAGATGGGAATGTCTTACCAGCAGGCTTACCAATACACCAAGGACTTGAAGGGTCAGGGTCCGCAAGTCCCGAGTCCCCTCAAAATTCTTACCGGGCCAGAGCCAGAGCCAACTGCTCCTACTCCTGCAACAACGGTTGCAGCGGTAACACCTCCGACGAAAGCAAGCCAACTAGCTTCTACCCTGGGTCCGAAGGCGTACACTACAAGCTACGGACAGACCATTACCACACCTGAGGAGGCATACCAGCTTTACCAGGCACACTTAATTGGCAGCGAAGAGCTGGTTGCTGCCAACAAGAAGCTCGGTGTTGCAACTCCTGTCCTCCCTGGACAAGTCCCAACTACAACCGGTGCAGTAATAGATGATGTTCCGAACTGGGGGAAGGTCCAGGTTGTATCGGTTAACCCGGATGGGTCTGTTGTCGTAAGCGCCCTGAATTACGGGGGGGCTGAGATAGTCTTACCACCGGGTGCCCTATTGCCGAAACCGAAACCGAAACCGAAACCGGTGTTCGTACCGGTGACTACGGGCCCCCGAACCGGCAGTGCTACACCTGCACCAATTCCGAATGTCGGGATTTCCTCAGGCCCACTCAAGTTGCCGCCAGTAACTGCAGGAACTGCGGCGCAGGACTTCGACCTCACGCGGAAGGTAATCAACGGTTCGGACGACTCAACGCAGGGCTGGGGGCGGGCAGACGCCAGTGCGTACAAAGCACAGGTTGCGAAGAACTTGGCAGAGGAAGTTATACGTCGGATACCCCTTGATACGTACAAGAAGTCGAGCTGGGCAACACGGACAACATGGTCCGTCGGTGCAGTTCCTTCCGGGAAAGACTGGGAACGCGGTTCGGCGAACTTTGTACAACAGGTAACGAGTGCAGTCGTTAAGACGTGGGCATCGACATCTTGGGATACTCACCCTCTTTCAATTCAGTTCCAGCGTGCTGTTCAGGAGGAATTCGGACTCCCTCCGTTGCCTTCTGGGCGCTTAACCGGTGAGACACAGGACCTATGGAACGGAAAGGTCACGGCGTTTACCCAGGCTGCATTCGGGGTCGGAGACTTTTCGGATGACGACCGAGCCGTTCTTCGGGTCATTGCAAGGGCTATGTATGACCAGACACAGGCTGAACTAAAGCGTTTAGGTATTAAGACCCTTCCCGTAAAGCGTGGAAGCAGCGGCAAACGCGGTGTTAAGAGCGGTAATACCATTCGTGTTACAAGCAACCCTGCCTCTTCTTGGTCGCTTAACCGGGAGATTGCTGCTATCTTTGCTAGTTCGAACAACGGTGTTGTACACCATTCCAATGTCCCGGCCGAACGAATCTTGTCCTTTCCCCGTACCGGGTCAGGATGTTTGGATGAAGAAGAGCTTGTTGTCTTGGGCGGCGGCGAGTTCAAGGCTTATGTAACATCACGATGACAGACAACGTCGAAGTAACAGTTGACATCGACGACAGTGTTGATAACCAAGACTGGACAAAACAGTCATGGGACCTCTCGACGGACTGGAGCGGGTTTCTGGCTGACATCCGGACCTTTGGGGCTACACCCAAAGATGCTTTCCTGAACTTCATGAAGCTTCCTGCTGGTCAGGCTATTCCGCGGAATCTGTTCGAGCGGGCAGTTAAGGAGTTCGGTATTGGCAATGAGTGAAAAAACGAAGGCGGAGGCCAGTCAAGAAGATGGTGTACTAGTTTGTAGTAAGTGGCGTAAGTGCTGCTGTCAACGAGCTGATGACGGACATTGTTGGGGATGCGGCCAGTCTGAAACTGTCCATGTGAACCCCCGGGACGAAGAGAAAGAGGTAGTCTTAGATGGAAGCCATTGACGTTACTCCGGAAAACATCACCTTCGCTGTAATGCTTACGGCAGCTGGAACAGGAATTGCGGCTGCTATCATTACCGGGCTGGTGACTCTTATTGGGCGGGTGTTCCCGCTACTGCTGGAGAGAATCACGGGTGCCGTTCTGGCATTTGCGTTATCCCTCGCCCTGTATATCGTCACTGGAATTGCCGTCGGTGTAGATTCTCTTGATGAGGGTCTTGTCATCTTTGTGGCCTGGCTTTCCTGTGCTAGTGCATCCGTAGGTGTACATCAGATAGTTGCCAAGGGTGCACTATTCACGGAACCACCCAAAGAGCCCTAAAGTGGGTCGGCCTTCACCGTTGGACGACACCTTAGTTGTGTCAAACCTGTGTTCTGCATGATAATCAAAGAGATGCAAGTATACGCGACGAACCAACTTGGTTCCTTCCCCCGAGGGAGGTGACGGATGGAGTTCTTCATTACTCTCCAGGAGGTAGGTCGCGTCCTCTCCTCACGCAACGAGAAGGCTCTGCGTTCGGCTGTCGATGTCATCAATACTATCCTTTCCCGGCTGGAGAAGGGTGAAGTTGAACAGGCAGTTGCCGAGAAGCGAGTGGCTGAGGCCCTCCGTGAAGCTGCAGAGATGTCCTTTGATGACACGCGCACGTTGGTCTCCGGTGCTGTCCGGACCAAGTACCCCTCGACGTCGCCTGACCTCGGGGGGCCTTATATCCAGGATATCTTCGACGACTTCGTGGTCTACCGAGACAGTGCGACCAACGACCTGTTTAAGGTTGGCTACGTCGTCACGGATGGTGCGGTTACACTGGGTGATACCCAGAAGGTCATTGAGCGGCGGGACTACGTTCCTGTCCAGGAGAGTTTCCGGGAGACGGAGATTCCTCTCGAGGAGGGAGTTATCCCTCTGGTTGAGAAGGCAGTCCGTCCTGACGGGACAATTCCGGTTCGGGTTGTAAAGCCCGGATGGGGTAATTCAGGCTACTACGACGCAGCCCTCCTGAAGCGAGAAGCTAACAAGGCATTCCCGCCAGGAACCAAGATGTACTGGGACCATCCGACAGAGCGTGAGGAGCGGGAACGCCCTGAGCGTTCACTTCGGGACTTGGCAGCTGAGACTATTGGGCCTCCTGTGTACCAGGAGAATGGGCCAGTCGGTCCTGGTGTCTACACCAATGCTAAGGTGTTCGGTGCATACCGGGATGCAATTGACGAACTCGCACCGCACATCGGTGTGAGCCTTCGTGCCTACGGCAAAGCTAAGCATGGAGAAAGGGAGGGACGAAAAGGACCGATTGTCGAAAGCTTCCTCGGGCCGGCAGCTTCCGTCGACTTCGTAACCACTGCAGGGGCAGGAGGCGAAGTCCTCAGTCTGTTCGAGGCCAAACGCGGACGGAATTTCAACCCTATCCAGGAGGAAGACGACGAAGTGAGTCAGGAGCAGTTGCAGGAAGCGCAGCGGCTCCAGCAGGAGGCCGAAGCGAAGGCGGAGGCTGAGTCCAAGAAGACTCGGCGACTGCAGGAGCACCTGGCTATCCGCGATGCAAGGGACCACGCGACGGAGCTGTTTGCCTCTGACAAGGCGAAGGGGCTTCCGGAGGTCACGCGCACTCGCCTGCTGGAGTCGGTTGCCGACCACGTTACGCTTACGGATGCAGGCGAGCTGGATGTCGCCAAGTTCGAGGAAGCGTTCGGCAAGGTTGTCCAAGACGAACTCACCTATATCAAGGCGCTGACCGGAAGTACCGGACGGCGCACAGGAACACCGCGCGGGATGGGAACATCACTCAGCGAGGGGTTCCGAACGACAGCTGCAGCCTCCGATGAGGGTGGCGACGATGGTGACATCGATGCCAAGCTTGAGGAAGGCTTCAAGCGTCTCGGCCTTTCCGAATCTGCAGCCAAGCATGCTGCGGTGGGGAGGAACTAACCGATGGCTGGTAACCAGATTTACGATGATGCGGTTTCGCTGAGCCTGCCCGTTCCAGTCGGCGCAGTTTCAGGCGACCCAGTTGTCGTGGGGAAGATGCCTGGTGTTCTGCTCACTGACCGTGATGCGGTAACACTTGAGGCGACGGTGTTCATGGGAGGAGCCTTCACCCTCTCAGTCATCGGTCAGAATGATGCCGGGAACTCTGCAGTTGCTATCGGCGACGCGTTGTTCTACGACGGAACGAACATCGACAAGAAGGAATCGGGCGAGTTCTTCGGCTGGGCTCTCGGAGCCGTCAATGCCGGTGCAACTACGGCGATTCCGGTCAAGATTGCTTCGGCAGGTGATGCACGCACAGCGGGTGTCATTCCAGCCGGGTCAATCGGCAAGGCTGAACTTGCCGGCGGATTCCTGAAGGTTGCTCTTGCTGCAGGTACTGCCGCTGCGACAGATGTCGCAGTTGCTGGCATTGCAGTCGGGGACGAACTCGTGTTCGTCGGGGCCTTCGCAACGGCGGCAGCCATCGCAACGCTTGCCGACCGTACTTCCGAGTACGCCATTATAGCCGGCAACCTGGATAAGGCTGCAGGCACAGATGAGACGAACAACCAGCTCGTCATCATCTACCTCGACCTGACGTAAGGGGTGATGAGAGATGCCGAACGGTAGCTGGGACCAGCTGGCGCTCGAGGAATCGCTCGACGCCGACAGCCGAAGGGTCCAGGAAATCTTCAATCGCGACGGCGGTGGTGACGGAATGCGCACCAACATCCTCCGGCGCGACCCGAACTACAAGCTCAAGCTCCTTGAGGCAATGACGCTCGTTGAGCGTGTTGCCCGAGGTGAGAGGCGTGGTATTCTCCTCTTTGAGGAGGCCATGACTTCTAGTGACTTCCCGCTCCTGTTTGGTGACATCCTGGAGCGTGAGACACTAGCCATCTACCGCCAGATTCCATCCAACTGGGACCGGCTCATTCAGACCCGGGAGGTTAACTCCTTCCGGCTCCAGCAGGTTCGGTACCCACTCTCCGGGACCCAGTCTCAGCTCGCTCGTGTTGAGGAGCGGGAAGAGTATCCGGAGGCCAGCCTCTCTGAGACCGCACCGTTCACGTACCGCGTGTACAAGTACGGACGGCGGTTTGCCATGAGCTGGGAAACCTTCATCAACGATGAGCAGGGTGAGTTCTTGGACCTCCCGGGACTGCTGGCCTTGGCGGCCCGCCGAACCGAGATGTACCAGGCACTGGCTCTCTTCCTGGATGCGAACGGGCCGCATGCCTCCGCATTCACAGCCGGAAACACCAACATCATCAACATTGCTAACGGGGCAATTGCGGACAATCCGCCGCTTGCCCTTGCCGGTCTCCAGGATGGACTCCTTGTCCTGGGGAACCAGGTCGACGAGTATGGCGAGCCGATTGCATTCGACATCGTCTACCTCGTGGTCCCGCCGGCGCTGGAAATCACGGCTCGGAACATCCTGAATGCTACCGAGCTGGAGATTGGCCTCGTTGGCCAGGGGTCCAACGCAGCAGCTCTCACCGAGAACCGCATTCGGACCCTGAACTGGATGAAGAACCGCGTCCAGCTGGAGGTCATGCCTCACATCCCGCTTGTCGCAACAGCGGCTAACGGGAACACTTCATGGTTCCTGTTCGGTTCGGTTCAGGCAGAAGCGCAGGGGACTGCACGACAGTTCGGTCGTCTGGCCTTCCTCCGTGGACGCCGTGAGCCGGAAATCTTCATGAAGGCCAGCAACGCTGTCCGCGTGGGCGGCGGTCCTGCTGGACCTGAGGAAGGTGACTTCGACACCGATTCCCGTCAATGGAAGGTTCGACATGTTCTCGGGGCAACTCGTATCGACCCCCGAGCTGCCGTTTCCTCCAACGGGTCCGGTTCCTAAGGAGGACAGCATGGCGCCGAAGAAGCGCGATACCTGGTGGGGACTTTTCACCCCAGGTAGCGAGAAGGCAATTGTCCTCATGGCCGATGGAGATGCTGCTCAGCAACTCCGAAAGACCAAGTATCCTGGTGGTGTAGTTCGACCCGTTCAGGTTAGCGTACCTACGGCACCGGACGACATCAGGGCCCAGTTGGGTCTCCCCGAAGCTGCACCTGAGGAGACCTAAAGGGGAAGGAAAGCCTGGGGCTGGACGAGTGCGGTCGTTACAGCCCCAGGGACCTTCCCCCCTAGGAACAGACCATGACGTGGTCCTACGACGTTGCACTTGACTCCGGCAAGGTTCGTGTCCTTGCTCGAGAATCTACGCAGGCAACTTCTGTCTTCCAGGATGAGGAAATCGATGCCTTCCTCGGCCTGGAAGCCAATGATGTCTTCAACGCAGCTGCGCTTGCGCTGGATACCATTGCTTCGAACGAAGTCCTGCTTCAGAAGAAGATTGAGCTGACCGGGATTACGACAGATGGTCCGGCAGTTGCAGCCTCACTTCGTGCCTCTGCCCAGGTCCTTCGACTGCGCAGTGCTGCATTGGCCGGTAGCGGAACAGATGATGATGCACTGTTCGGGTGGGATTGGGCTGAACAAGGCCTGACTGACTTTAACAGGTGGGAGCGCATGTATCACGAGTGGCTAAGGGACGTCAATGCCTAGTACCATTGAGCGTATCCGAGAGGCCCTTGCTCCGACAGTTGTTAGTCTAACTAATGACTTCTACCCCAACCTGGTGTCCTTTAAGCGCCGGGTAAACAACTCGCTTCCTTCAGGGGCTCCCACCTACTCATGGGATTACGATACCGCTTTGGGGCACCTTCGGGCGCTCATTCTTCCGGCAACACAATACCTCGAACAGACTGCCGCAGCTGGGTTCGGTGGCGGGACCAGAGGTCTGACCATTATAAGCGGAGACTTCATCGTCTCACTTGGGTCATACCATGGGACAATTGACACGTCCATGAAGATGGAAGACCATGCCGATGGCGTCGAGTACGATGTGGTCGGTACTCAGACTGACCCGCTTCGCCTGGCGATGCAGGTCCAGGTTCGTCGTACAGACCCGAATGCTGACCACTGATGACTACTTCAGGGGTTACCATCATCGGGCTCCCGGAGCTAAAGGGACAGCTCAACCAACTAACGGCTGATATGCAAGGTCCAGTTGTCGAAGCTGCTGTCATGGCTGGAGCCCTTCCAATCCAGAATCGTTGGAAGGAGCTTACTCCCTTCTTAACCGGAACGTATCGGCGGTCAATTCACACGGAAGCTGAGAGAGATGCCGAGGGTGCGTGGGCTGTTGTTGGAACAGATATCACCGACCCGCCTTACCCTGTCTACCTCGAGTTCGGAACCGCTCACATGGGGGCGCAGCCCTCTATGCGCCCAGCCTATGACGAGATGCAGGGTGCTGCAGTTCAGGAAGTAACTGATGTCCTGAACGAGTTGCTCGTTCGTTATGGGGGCAAATAATGTATCTGCTGGTACAGGGCATTCAGACCGAGTTTGCGAACTTGTTCCCTGGCGGGGTAATCCCCAAGAAGCTTGGGGAGAGTCCGACGCTTCCTGCAATGACATACCAACTTATCTCCTCCCCCAATGAGGATGTCACCATGAACGGGCCTTCCGGCCTAGTTCTAAACGAACGGTGGCAGTTCACTATCTGGGCGAAGACTTACGATGAAGTCGTCCAGCTTTCTGATGTCTTCCGCGTACGCGTTAACGGCATCAAGGGGTACTGGGGTTCAGTTGCCGTAGTGACTCGGAAGGATGATGAGCGCGACGACCGGGACGAAAAGACCGGACTAGAACGGCGCGACATCGACGTCTTCGTAACGTACAACAGATGAGCAACAGGAGGAGGCGGCGGATGACTGAACCAGACCAGAGTGTCTCGGAACCGGAGGTTGTAGCAGAGGCTTCTGCTGCACCCGAACCAGAAGCTGCAGTTACACCGGAGCCGCAGGTTGTACCGGAACCAGAGCCCGAGCCTGCGCCTGAGTACGGACAGTACCATGTGGGTTTCTGGAATGCACTTCCGAACTACGGATGCCCACATTGTGGATTCTTCACCATTGACGGTACTGCTGAGATGCAGAAGCACATCGACAAGGTGCATCCTGGAGCACCAGAAGCGACCAAGGTAGAACTCTTCCACCCAACGTTCCTTGGTCCTGATGGGAAACCCCTAAGAATGGAGGAATGAAAAGTTGGCACGAACTGTAGTAGCACCCCAGAGCATCCTTGGTCCGTATCCGACATTGCCGGTTACGGCCAATGCGCTCGACATTGCCTTTACGGCTCCAGCAGTTGCGGCAGATGGGATTTCGTTCCCGCTAACGGGACATGAGGTTCTTCTTGCACGCAACGTAGCAGTGGGGGCACAAACCATCACCATCCAGTCTGCACCTGATAGTCGGGGTCGGTCAGGCGACATCACAACATACTCCATTGGAGCCGGAGAGTTTATTGCATTCGATGCAAGGGCCCAGGAGGGTTGGCGCCAGTCAGACGGCAGCTTCTATGCCGTTATGTCAACAGTAGACGTCGAAGTCGCAATCCTTCGACTGTCGAACTAAGGGAGGAACGGAACCTTGGCAACTGCTGCCTTCGGGACACTTATGCAAATCGGCGATGGTGCAGGCCCGGAGAACTTCACGACCATCGCCGAAGTTAAGGACATCACTCCTCCACCGCTGACCCGAGACACGGTTGATGTGACCCACCACACGTCAGCGGGTGGCTGGGAGCAGGTTGTTGCAACCATCAAGCGCTCAGGAGTCCTGACGTTCGAAGCCAACTGGATTCCGAGCCACGCAACGCAGTCCTTTGCTGCGGGCTTGGGCCTCGACTTCAACAACGGAACCCTTCGCAACTTCAAGATAGTGTTCCCTACCGGAAACAGCTGGATTCTTCCGGGGCTCGTCGTGGGGTTTAACCCCGCAGCGACTGTTGGTGGTGTTCTTGGCCTAAGCATCTCCATCAAGGTTTCTGGCCAGCCGACCCTGGCATAAGGGTAGAAAGGAAAGCAGGTACCGCACATGTCTGCTACCAAGACGCCGCCTCCCGAGAAGAAGTCCGTGGTTCGGATTCTCAGCCGCGATGCTATCCTGGGTGCCCAGGACGTTGTTACGGAAGTCGTTGACATCCCTGAATGGGGAGGTCAGGTGTACGTCCGTGGGCTTACTGGCACTGAGCGCGACCGGTTCGAGTCATCCATTACGGACCAGTCTGACCCAAAGAGGGCGAAGGTAAACCTTCGGAACTTCCGTGCCAAGCTGGTTGTTCTCTCTACTTACGATGCTGACGGGAACCGCCTCTTTGCAGAGGCAGACCTCCTAGCACTCGGACAGAAGAGCGCAGCTGCCCTCCAACGAATCTTCAAGGTTGCCCAGCGCCTGTCAGGAATGTCAGATGAAGATGTTGAGGAACTGGCCGGAGGTTTAAAAGACGACCAGAGCGGCGGTTTTGGTTCCGACTAGCTCTGGCTCTCGGACACCCATCCGTCGCTGCTACACTAGAGGCAATAAACTCGCGGGAGTTCGCTGAATGGGTCGAGTTCGACAAGCTGGAACCAATTGATGGGCCAGCGCGCATCGAACGGATGCTTGCCGAACACATGGCTCTGACTGCCAACTTGAACAGGCGGCGTGAACTTGACCCGTTCTACACCGCCAAGGACTTTCTGCCCAGGTGGGACTGGGAGCCGATGTCCCCTGAGAACCAGTTCGAATTGGTTGTAGCCCTTAATGCTGCCTTCGGCGGACGTGACCTGCGTCCCAAGGATGAGGACCCGATAAACTAAGATGGGCTCCGGAGGTACCCTCAAGTCGCTGCTCATACGCATCGGAATGGATACTTCCGGTGTTGCTAAAGGTGTGCAGCAAACCCAGGGGATGCTTAGCGGCATAACAGGCACAGGACAGCAGGTCAACCAGGTCTTTGGTCCGCAGTTCCGTTCAGCCGTTACCGGGGCTATTAATTCCGCTGTACAGTTCGAAGACCAACTTCGGACCATTAACACCGTAGCAGGTCTTAGCGATGATGCCCTTGGCAAGGTCGGAGATGACATTCAGCAACTAGCCCGTGACACCGGGAAGAGTACTGACGACCTAACCCAGGGATTCTATGACCTCGTCTCTGCAGGTATTCCCGTCGAAAAGGCGATTAGCACACTCCGCGAGTCTGCCAAGTTTGCAACTGGCGGCTTGGGCTCCGTTGGTGAGTCAGTCGACCTGGTTACGTCAGTCCTCAATGCCTATGGCATGTCGGCTGATAATGCGGGTAAGGTTACAGACGTCTTTGCCAAGGCCGTTGCAGACGGCAAGGTAACCGTCTCTGAGCTTGGTGGCTCCATAGCCCAGATTGCTCCTATTGCTGCAAGTGCGGGCGTCTCTATGGAAGAGGTGTCTGCGGCCTTCGGTATCATGACAGCAAAGGGTGAACCGGCTCGTAGCGTTGCGACCAAGATGCGGGCTGCAATTTCGGCCCTCTTGGTTCCCAACGAAGCCCTGAACAAGATTCAGGAACAGACCGGGATTAACTTTGCGGCACTGATGAAGGCCGAAGGTGTGTCGGTTGCACTCGATACCTTGCTTCGGTCTGTCAATGGAGACACTGAAGCCTTCGGTAAGGCTGTCGGGTCAGTTGATGCATACCAGTTCGCCCTTGCGTCTACCGGGGAAAATGCTGCAGCGTTCGCTGCTCAGGTTGTGGAAACCCAGGGCGTCGTGGGGCTTGCAACGGCCCAGTACGAGGAGAAGTCCAAGTCTACTCTGGAACAGGGACGCCGGTTCCAGGCCTGGATTCAGACTATGCTCCAGGACGTTGGGTCCCTAGGTATGTCCTTCGGACCGCTCATTATGGGCATTCAGGCTCTCGGACCAGCGTTCGATGTAGCACTCGGGGCGGGCAAGGGTCTGTTCGGGTTATTCAGGCGCGGATTTGTTAGCCTTGCCGCAGCAGTTCCGGGGCTCATGAGTGGTGTTGTTACCAAGATAACAGCTACACTGGCAGGCTCCTCAGTTGCCCAAGGTCTGGTTTCCTCACTTACCGGAAGCCGTGCTGCCGGCGCAGTGCAGTCTGCTGGGTCAGTACTCGGCGGAAGGTTCGGACTGGCCTTTAAGGTTGCGGCTATTGCTGGGATTGCACTCTTGTGGGTAGAGGTCTGGAACCAGTGGAATAAATTCCAGACAACGGTCTCCGATGCACAGGCCAAGCTTCAGACGCAGGCAACGGGTGCGCTAACGCAGTCCGGGTCAGAAGCGATTGCTAACATGGAAAAGCTTACCGGGCACCTGCACGACATTGAGGGGTTCGACCGGATACTTGCCGATACCTTTGGTGGACAGCAGGAGGTTGAGGGTCTTCGTAACCTGGCCCTGGCCATCAAGAATGAGGCACAACTAACTGCGCCGCAGATTGCAAAGGCCTTGGACCTTCTGACCCTTGCTTCCCAGGAAGCTTTGGCTCGCGGTAATACTACCATTGCGGCAGAGATTGATGCCGTAGCGACTGACCTTAAGACCAGAACACCGGCTATCGCCGAAGCAGTAAACGCAGCTTACGGCTCGCTACCGTCCGAACCCCCGAAGATTCCGACTATCGAGGTTCCTGCCGGAGATATAATCAAGGTCAAGGAGGACAATACACTTCGGTCTACGCTGGGCCGAATGGCTACAGGTGCCGGCAGGTATATGGTAAACCGCCTGGCGAAGGAAGTCGGCGAAATCGGTCCCTCTCTTCGCGATGCAGTTAGGTCGGCTAGGGACGAAGTCCAGCAGGCTATGCAGGACCTTCGGTGGGCGATAGAGCACCCGATGAAGCGCGCTAAGCAGATTGCCTGGCTTGAGGGGAAGTTAACTGGGCAAAACCTGGCACGTGCCTTGGGCTCCCAAAAGCAGTCTGTTCACGAAGAAGGAATTCGGACTCAGGCACTCATCATCCAGGAGTGGGAAGCCCTTGCAGGGAAGTCCTGGGACTACGGACAATCCGTTGCAACGAACCTTGCACGTGGTATTAAGAACAAGAAGCGTGAGCCAATTAATGCAGCTCGCGACACGAAGAAGGCTGCTACAGACCAGCTTGCCAGCGCAGCAGATGCTGCTACAACGGCCGGCCAGAATACTGCTAGCGGATTCGCCGCAGGGATTCTCTCGAACATCGGAAGCGTCATCTCAGCAGCGCAGAGAATAGCCCAAGCGATTGCTGACAATACGAAGCCCGGAAGCCCAACGAAGTCAGGTCCTCTGTCGAAGGATGGGGGCATCGAGCGCTGGGCCCGCAAGCACGTTCAGCTGTTTAACAAGGGCCTCGGCGAAGAGCCCGTCGACCCGGGTGCAATCTTCCGACGAGTTGGACAAGGTCCAGGTGACCGACAGAGAACCTTTGCTCCTCCCCCAGGGGGAAACGGCCGAGGTGGGGGAGATGAGGTTCATATTCACGTTGGGACACTGATTGCAGACGACCGAGGCCTCGATGAACTTCAGCGTCGAATCGAGCGCCGCCGCAAGATGCGCAGCCGGGGTGCTATGCGCTACGGAGACACTAACTAATGTCCCTATGTACTGTCTGTAACTGGACGCGGCACGATGTGTCTGTGCACGGGCGTCTCTGCCCCAATGGCCATGCGCTCGAAGTGGTCGGGACATATACGCTCGGACAGCCGTACCCCGTGTGTCGTGCCTGTCAGCGTGCAGCATACAAGCGCTACCGCGACCGGAACCTAGAGCGCGAGCGAGAGCGAGTCCGACGCTATCAGATGAGGGTCCGACGAACGCATAGGGGCGGGAGGCGGACCCCGGCAGGGGTGAGGGGTGCTGGGGCATCCCTCACCGCTAAGGTAGCCTGATGCCCTACCCCAGCCGCGGTGAATGGGCCTTTCGCAATGTACACCGAGAGTTCATGTTCACGGCGACGTTGGACACCATCCAGATTACGCAGGAATGGCCTGATATGGTGGCTACGTTCTCGTGCGAGGTCGTCGACCAGGGCCAGGGCTGGGAGTTCGTTGAGGAGGACGAGGTCAGAGCTACCTTCCGAGATGAGCGCATCTTCGCCGGGCACCTGAGCATTGTTACTGAGGACCGCACCGATGAATCCGGTCCTCGTAAGTGGGTTCTGGAGGCACAGGACTATACTGCTAAGCTTGGTGATGCTATCATCCGGCAACGCGAACACCGAAAGAAGGAGCGGGCCATCCGGCGCATCCGCTGGATTGTGGGTTACCTCGGCCATGCATGGCACATCGACGACCACGAATACGACGTACCCGATGAGGACGTGGAGCGTCAGGATATGTACGGAATGACTGTGGCTGAAGCGCTCGACTCTGTTATCAACGAGGTAGGGCTGCGGCCGGCATGGATAGACCTCGACAACAAGCTCTGGGTCGTCAATGCTGCACATACGGTTGCGGCGCCCTTCGACCTTAACAACGAAGCTCCTGACTTCGTAGATTCATTCCCCTTCCGCGAGTTCACCTACCGGCGCGACGGTCTGTCACGTGCGAACGCAATCCTCGTGGAGCCGGAGAAGCGCTCCGAGTCCCGCTGGGCCGTGTCCGAGGCCAACATCGCCGACTACGAATGGGGCGATAGCACCGGGCGCAAAGAGCAGTTTGTCAGCGCCGAAGAGATACGTACTGCGCGAGCAGCCCAGCGTCATGCAAATGCGCAGCTACAGCGTACGAAGGCGGCTGAGGTCGAGGCGGGACTCGTGTGCTTCGAGCCGGGTATCTGGGTCGGAATGCGTCCGCAGCTAAACGAAGTCCTGTGGGAGCACGACCAGACCATGCGGGTTATCCGTGTCGTCATTACGGCAATGGACCCCCACGATACGAACAACACTGCGTATCTGCGCAGCGAGCTTACGCTTAACAACAAGCCCAAGCGGCGCAGCCCGAAGATGGGACGACCTGAGGACCAGTCAGCACCCGGCCCGCAAACACTCGACGAGTTTAACCGGACTGTGGCTCCTCCAACTATTGTGCCGGGTGACGCCATTACGCTGGGCAACGTCTTCGCCTTCAACGCCACCACTCAGTTCCGCCAGGGCTCAACCGGCATCCTAGGCGGCAATCAGGACTACACCTCAGGCCCGACGTTCGCGACCCACAACTGGCTCCATCCGCTCGGCTCGCGTGACATCTTCTCGCGGGTGGGGCAGACGGTCACGGGCCACGCATCGCGGCCCCCGGCCAGCCAATGCACGGGCTTCGACTTCTGGTTCGCGGGTTGGCTCGACACTGAAGAGTGGCGGCGCTTCGTCGTTCCGGCACACCCGGCCGATGCGGCTGGGATGTTCCTGAATATCACTGTGGGTGCTGCCTGGGGAGCAGGAGCGGCGGGTATCCAAGTCGTCGTCAAGAATGACGTACCGAGTGCTACGTGGCAGGGCTCACCGGTTGGCACCCTGCCTCCCGGAGCGTCGGGGACCGTGTTCGTGCCCATCGCGCTCGTCCCTGCCGAGGGCGCCTACATGTACGTCGGTTTCCAGGCTAACTGGCGCACCAACTACGGCTTCACCTATTGCGGCTTCGGGGCTGTGCCTGACGGGTCGAATAACGGGAACGTCGCGAAGACGCAGCTTGACTCTGCAACTTGGGCTACGTCCACCGATGCCGAGCCCACGGGCACTACGGACACTGGCCACACGTGGCAGGACGCGGGCGTGGACGGCTCCCCGACCTATGGGGTCGAGGACGGTGCGTACTACCTTGAGGGTCCGGGCGGGCGCGGCATGTACGTGTCAGGCGAGCGCGAGGACGATACACAGTCGCCCGGTGCGTGGTCGGGTGGCGGTTCGGACCTTAGCGTCGTATTCAGCGTAGATAACCTAACCGTCGATGGAACGCGGCGCATCGAGGTAACGACTACCGGTGAGGGCATGACCACCGTGGGTACGGTCCATCTTGGTGATGCCTCAGCAGCTGCGGGCATTAGTGTCAACGGTGGTGCATCGACTGAGTATCTTGCCAAAGCGCTCACGACTGACGACAAGTGGGTGGCGCGGTTCGACAGTCGGTCAGGGTCGATACGTGGCAAGCTGTGGAAGATAGCCGATGGCGAACCTACCGAGTGGGACTTGATTACTCCGCTCACCGACACGGAGGATGACGGCGACCGGCTAATGCTCTGGTTGCGGGCTGGTACGGGGCAGACCATCAGTATCCACCAGCTCAAGACGCAGGCACGGGCCGCTCCAGGACAGCATGTGGTAGGCGAATGGCTCGGGCTCGCTTCCGGTGACACTAACGCGTTCATGACGGACCAGCCGTTCGAGGCTGAGACGTTGAGAGCGGACATTGCGGGCGTGGGCGTGGCTCCGGTCATCGAGGATGGGACAGCGACGACGTTCAGCATCGACCACTTCCCCACGGCGACGATGGCCGTGCGGGCGACCTACATCGCAGACCAAGGAGAAGGAGGCTGACATGGCCGACGTCATTTACAAGGGCTTCTATACTGCGCTCAAGGCAGGCAGCCTCAATGGTACTCCAGACATCCGCGCCTTCCTATTCATGTCCGGTTTCTCGTTCAACGCAGACTCCATAAACCTTCTGGACGGGACTATGGCTGTCTTCGATGGAACTGGCTATGCCGAGCTGGACTGCGCTGCCGTAACCTTCGCCTATGTCGATGCAGACAACGAGATGCAGCTCGACTTCGATAACGGCCAGTTCGGTGGTGCCGAGGTTGCGGCAGGCAGCGAGGTCATCGCTGGCATGGCGGTGTACCTCTTCGTTGACGGGACTGAGGCCAATGACATCATCCTGGCCAGCACCACTACGGGTGGCTTCGGCGTGAACGCCAACAATGGCCTGCTCTCGCTCGTGCTTCCGGTGGCGGGCCTGCTCTTCGCACGGCAGGCGGCATAGCCGTGCTGTCAGGGAGCTAGAAGCCATGGCAGTCACCTTCGCAGGCGAAGGCGCGGCCATGCAGATAGTCGCGCGCGACGGTGGAACCATCACCCTGACAGTGCCCGGTGATGCCGTCGCGCTCGTGGTCGCCATCCAGTGCCACGGTGGCGGCCTGACCCTGACCTTTGGTGGGGTAGCAGTGGACCTGACGATGGAGACGGGAGCGCAGAGCCCACCCACCAACTATCACACCTATCTCGGCTTCCTCGCCGACATCAGCGGTCGAGCCAACGACGACCTCGTGTGGAATGGACCGTTTGGCAGCACCATCCCGATACAGGCTGCGTTCCTGACCGCTGACGGACCCATCGAGGTTATCGATTGGGGTTGGGCCGCGGTGGCCGGTAATCAGATACAGGTGAGTCTCGACCCTGGGAGCAAGACGGCGCTCGCGTATGTCTGGGGATGGGGCGGCAACAGCGACTGGACCCCGCTCGGGTCACAGGTGATGATTTCCGAGATAACGGGTGCGAACGCGAGTTATGAAGAGGGTGTGACCGACCCGGATACGTTCGGTCTTAGCATATCCTTCACGACGCTCGGATATGGCGTTGCGGCCCTGTTCGCGGACGCCGAGGTCGTGCTCAGCCCGTCGTCGTTCGGTATCGAGGTTGGCTTCCAGGCGGGCCTGGCGCTGGTGCTACCCGAGGACGTGACCCTGTATGCCACCCGGCTGGGCATCGAGGCAGGCTTCCAAGCTGGCCTTGAGTTCCGGGCTACCGGGCCGCGCCAGGTCATGCTCACGGGTAACGGCATCGAGACGCCCGAGATGACCGAGGGTGGCACCGAAGGCCAAGTGCTCACCAGGCACGTTGCCACCCCGCCGACATGGGAGGACCCGGCCGGGGGCGTCACCGACCATGGCGCGCTCACCGGCCTTGGCGACGATGACCACACCGCCTACCTCCGGGACAGCGACTTCTCCGCGAAGGGCGCAATCATGGCGGGCACAGGGGCGGGCACTTACGGAGCCAGGACGGTCGGCACCGATGGGCAGGTGCTCACTGCCGATGCCGCCGAGGCGACGGGCACCAAATGGACCACCCTGACGGGCGGTGTCGGCGAGATAACCGACCTTCCGACCGCCGAGACGGATGACGCGCTAGTGCTTGCACCAGACGGTGCGGGCGGGGTCGAGTGGCGAGCGGAGACGGGCGGCGCGGCAGCCTCCCCGGCGCTCCGCGTGTACCTATACGGCGCATTCAGATAGGAGGGCCACATGGTCGCGAACACTGAACCAATCTTCGGGCTGACGTCCAAGATGGCCGAGGTCACATTCGTCAACGCGGATGGGACGACGGCCAAGGACTTGGTAAGCGCAGGCGCTAATGGCTGCAAGATTACACGCATTGCGGTCCATAGCGATGACACTGCGGCTGTCAATCTAAAGCTCCTCATCCACGACGGCACGACGGCGTATGCTGTGGGCGTAGTCCGCGTGGCAATCGGCGCTGGCTCTGACGGCGCTATCCCGGCCGTCAACCTCCTCGACCCGGCGATGCTTCCCTGGCTGGACCGCGATGGCGAGCTCTTCATCCCCACGGGGTACAAGGTCCAGGTCGGCCCGCTGGTCGCGGTCACCGCGGCTAAGACCGTCAGCATCGTCTGCTTCGGCGTGGACTTCTGATGGATGCCCGTTCACGGTCGCTGCCCAAGCCTCAGCCGGACCTCTGGCTGGACACGTCCGAGGACGGGCTGGATGTCATCTTCCCGAGCGGAACGAGCTTCCCAGCTAGCCCGCGCATCGGGCAGGCGTTCTACCGCACCGACATCCGGGGCGGGATGCTGTTCAGATGGAACGGCACGCGCTGGCTCTCAGAGCAAGTCTTCCAGGTCTTTGGCGGTACACAGGCTGCACAAAGTAGCCCGCCGGCCATCTGGCACCCGCTCCCGCCCGACTTTGCTATCTGGGTGGAGCGGATGGACACGGTGGCCTACGTCTCCTCAGCAGCGACGTGGACGATTGTCGCGGATGTGCATCACTTCGACAATAACTTGATCGACACGCTTGTTTCTCGCTCGACAGCAGGGCAGACGGGTGCGAAGTTGTATCACTACACCGACCTTATCGGAGTGGAAGTGGACGGCACGGGCGGCAACGTGAGCAACGAGCCCATCATGTTTCGCGTCACCATCACAGAGGTCAGCGGCGCAGCAACCTTCTACGGTCAAGGCCTCATCAGCTACCGGCTTATCGCAACATGAGCGTCCTCAAGTTCTGGGACCCGACCACTGGTAGCTGGGCACCGGTGCTCGTCGCTCAGTCACCCGATGCTTCAGGCACGAGCTTCCCAGCCAACCCCGGAGTCGGGCAGCGCTACTTTCGCACGGACATCCGCAACGGGATGGGCTTCGTGTGGGACGGCACCCGTTGGCTCTCGGAACAACAGTTCCAGATAAGCGCCGACATCCCCGGTGTGACGGCTGACTATCAACCGGTCTGGACCGCCATTCCCACCGACTACCCCATCTGGCTAGAGGCGTGGGAGTCCATGATTTACCTCGCGCCCGCAGCCACGTGGGTCCTCAACGTGGACAAGATTCTGTGGGACGAGAGTGCCTACGCGAACATCGTCAACCGCTCATCGGCGGGCCTGACGGCTGCACGCTGGTACTCCTACCGCGACGCCATCGGCGTCGTCTGCGACGGCACGCTTGGCAACAGCAGCAGCAATCAGACTGGCATTCGAATTTGGGTCGATGAGCAGACAGGCACGTCGGGCTACTACGCCGGGGTGCGCGTCTACTACCGACTCATCGCCACATGACGGAAAGGAGGGGCTTGTTGCAAACGGTAGGAGGTAGTGGCTAGCGGCAATGGAGAGCAGCGCCTGTATGCTTGGGTCCGAGTCTTCGGAGCCGTCATGCTGCTGATTACTGTTGTCCTTACAGTCTTGGCCGTCATTATCTTTCCGGTGTTCGTAGAGGGGTACGCAATCTCAGAGGGAACTATAGTTGTTATCCTCGCTAGCCTCTCTACGTCAGCACTTGCATTGGTCAACGTGCAGGTTATCCTGCACCGTCGGAACGGGAACGGAAGTAAGGACGGATGACGCTCATTACAGATGCAGGCTTGGCCCTCATTAACAGTCTCCTCTCGGTGGCCATTCTCGGGCTAGTCCTTGGCCTGTCGTGGTCTCTGCGTCACTACATGCCCCTGCCCTTGCTCAGCAGGAAAGCAGAAGCACCCCGTCGGCTTCACTCCATTGCCGGCTCCATTGCCCTACTGCTCTGTGCTGTTCTAGGAGTTGTAACGTCGACCGGACCCTTGCTGCGAGTAATACAAGTCGACTGGACGGTGACGCTCCAAGTCGTAACTCTTTCTCTAAGGCTGGCTATCCTCATTGTTCTGCTTGCGTGGGTTGCAGCAGCAGTGCAGGGTAGCATTACTCGTCGCTGGCCAAAGCTGGGAGAGCGTCTCGACACTTGGCTCAGGATAACGGAGGATTGGAGGCACACGACATGAACACTGCCGAGTGGCACGCTAGAGTTGTTCGTATCTTGGAACAGCGGAATCGCTATCAGTTTGGACAGCCAGACGATAGCCTCGTAAAGGAGGGTGAAGTCGCATGCGCTGACACCTGCATTCAGCTTACTGTTCTTCTGGTCAAGGGAAAGCGCGTTAGCCTAGATAAGGTGAGGCAGCGAAGCGGCGCGCCTCAAGACATCCCGCTGACGAGAGACCAAGCTCTTCGAGCACTACACTCCTTTGGCCTGCCCTATGTGGCTCGGTCCGACCTTGGTGCAGCTGGCATCCTCCAGGTTGCACGAGAGCGCGGGCCAGTCATTATCTGCGAGAAGTACTGGGCCCATCCTCAGTGGAAGGGCTACTCATACGCAGGCAAGACGCTGAATGGCTTAGCCAAGAACGGCTCAGGGAGGACCGTCCGCCCTGGGTTTGCACGGCCAGCCAAGAAGTCAGGTCTAACGCAATGGACGTTCCGCGACGGGCACGCTGTTCTCGCAGCCGCCGATGGCTGGGAAGGACAGGAGCACGTCGGCTTCATCCGCGACCCCAACCACAACAGCCCTGCACGACCGGAGAGACCTGCCTATGACATCGTTAGCATGGCGCAACTCGACCGCATGTTGGAGAGCTGGCCGGGTCGGTTGGTACTGGCGCCAACACGTCGCCTCTTTGGCAACACCCCAGAGTAAAGGAAGGAGATTCCAGAAAAATGGACGTTCCTATGAGTGACCCGACACCCGAGGATGAGGAGGGTGCGGTCGGCGTACCTGATGAGCCGATAGACGACGACGTCGAGCCGGACGATGACGCCGGTGCAGACGACGACAGCACTGAGCTAGACACAGAGGTCTAGAAAAAAGAAAGCCCCTTCCCGTGAAAAACGGGAGGGGGACTTCTTTTCCTTTCTACTCGGTAGCTAGGGTCTGATACCGAGCCACCACCTTTGTGAAGTCCACCGGTTCCATATCAAGGGTTAGCCGGAGGAATTCGTCTAGTGCATTTGCCTCGTCCGTCTTACCCTGCTGGGCTAACTGCCAGATGAGCATTCCGAACACTGCTTCCGGGTCCTCGATGGTGGTTTGCTTCTTGGCTAATCGTTCACCAAGGGTTCCCGCTTCCCATGGAGTGATTTCACGGCGTCCAGTGTGCATGTACACATAGTCGTACCCGCCTGAGTCATCCGACTTATACGTACCGACAACAGACGCTACCTCCCTGCCCCCTTGGCCGCCACGCCTTCGGTCATAACTGACGATGGTTCCCCGTCGTAGCTGTGCCTTACGGCCTGACTTGACTTCCTTCGGTTCTCGGTGTCGAACGGTCTTGAGGACCATCTTGACTTCATCGACGTCGACCATCTGTGGCTTGTTGCCGAAAGCGTGAATACGCTTCTGGCGAATCAATCCGTAGATGGCCTGCGGTCGAACACCGAGTTCCTTGGCAAGGAGTACAGGGGTTAACCGTATGCCCATTGCTTACAGACCCTCCTATATGCAGTTGTTAAGGTTCAGCCCTAGTGCGGTTTCCCGGGCTGATTCTATTATAGTGTGGTTGGTCAACATGGGCAACGACGGTGAAGGTTTCTTCATCTTTGCAGAACAGGCTTGACTACCCCTAGCAGCCGCTCTATAATAGGAAAGACAACCGGGGAACAACCCCGGAGTAGTAGCAAAGGATAACTGAATATGAACGGTACCGCAGGAGACGTTCTCCGCGCCATCCGAAGTGGGCAGCTGGACAACAGCCTGGATGCTCTCACGGTTGCCATCCGAGAACGAAGGCAGCGGGCCGGGAAACACACGATTGCCGAACTCACGGTCGGACAGGACGTTCGCATCAAGGGTATCGGCACAGGCGCGAAGTACCTTAACGGTGCTCTCGCTCGTGTGGTTTCCGTCGGCCACTCGCGAGTTTTGGTCCAGATTACCAACATGGACCACGACCCAATGGCGGGGATGTCGTTCAGCAGGAATCCGGTTCGCCGGTTCCGGACTGGGACAAGGGTCTACCTTCATGGTGAGAACCTTGAGCCAGCATACGTCGACGCTTCGGCAGAAGAAGTCAACGAACGGCATCCGCTTCAGCTGCTCGGGGCCATCGACGTTACACCACCAGACGGAGAGGAGGTGGACTGACAACATGGACGAGACTCGTGCAATGCTGGTCGGTTGGACATTGTTCCTACTGGCCCTCGTCGTAGTCGCGCTTGTCATTAGTGGCAGTGTCGGCATCCGCTTCCCATAGCACAAGTCGAGGGGACCCCCTTTACGGGGGTCTTCCCGACTGTTCGGAGACCGGCATGAGAGACCTTCGCCGGCTGGATACACCGGTCCAACCACCGACCGGGGATTACTGCCTCGGATGTGGATACCTGTTCCAGCACAGACGCCAGGCACACCCGTACTGTGATGTCTGCCACTGTCATAAACCGCAAGCCGCTCCAAGGGAACGCAACCGCTGTCGAAACTGCACAAAGTACCTCGAGGACCTCCCACATTGCGGGTGGAACCTCCCCGACATCCTCCTCCCAAGTCAAGGGCACCCCTTTGTAGGAAAGTGCTGCGGAGACCCGGAGTGTACCTACGGTGAGCGACATCATGACCAGCCGTCTTAGGTGGAACCCCGAGACGAAACGCTTCGAAGGGTGGGGACAGGCAGACCTGGACTTTGGCCATGACGAACCCAGGTATGGACCCAAGCCTCCGTTGCCGAAGTCGCCCGGTAATGGCACAACGCATAGAGGCAGACGTAAGCAACGGGGTTCTTGTTCCGCCTAAACTCCGCTCGTTCACGTCGACCTTGAACCATTAACCCTCCTTAAGGGCACCCCATGCTGTCCCGGTTGTCATAGATACCTCAAACGGGATATCAGTATGAAGTAGCCGCTTGGGGGTCTCCGACATTACGTTCCTAACCTTCTGTCCAATTCGGCCTGTATCGTACCCCTCCGGGACTTCTACCAGGATGCTGTCATGAACCAGGTTAACCACCTTGCCTGAGAAGCTCTTCAGGTAAGGCTGAATACGCATTCCGGAGATAAGGGTCAGGTCGGATGCAGTAGACTGAATGGCGAAGTTAGCCGCCTCATTCTGCAGGGTATTCAATGTCTCTCGGGTTACTAGACCAAATCGCCTTCTCCGCCCAAATGGGGAGGCTAAGGTCCGTCCGTCGACTACTGCTTGGCGCTGCTCCATTAGGTACTTGTGTGCAACGGGGAACCGCTCAAACCAGCCCCGAATCATCGAGGCCCCTTCAGCCCTCGGAATCTTGAACTCGGCTGCAATGGAATCAGCGCCTCGTCCGTAAGCAATTCCGAAGTTCACGAATTTGGCTCTGACCCGTTCTTCCTTGTCAAAGCCCGGACCAAAGAGAGCCAGCGCGACTTCGTCGTGGAGGTCACGCCCTTCGGTGTACACACGGATGAGTTCAGGGTCCCCCGAAAGCAGGGCCAGGACGCGCAGTTCCACCTGAGAGTAGTCGAACTCAAGGAACAGTGCTCCGGGTGGAGCCTGGAAGATGTTGCGGATAGTTTGTCCCCACCTACCTGAGGTAGTCCTAGGGATGTTCTGCATGTTCGGGTTCCTTGACGACAGCCGGCCTGTTGTTGTTCCGTGAATCAGGTAGGTTGAGTGAACCCGACCGTCTGAGTTGTCGATAGCGTCCCTGATGCCGTAGGCATAGGTGCTTAAGGCCTTAGATGTATTCCGGTAGGATAGGAGTCCTGAGATGAACTTGTGCCGGGGTCTTACATCTCTTAGGACAGTTTGGTTAGTAGTTACCTTTCCCTTCCGGTCCTTAGGGTTATACCCTAGCTTCCGAAGTAGCCAAAGAACTTGCTTCGGAGACCCCGGATTGAAGTCACGGGGTGTCTTAACCGCACCAGTTTCCCGAGCAAAGGTCTGAGGGTTCCACCCAGCCTCTGTTGCAATCTCCGTTAGCTGCCTAAGTTTTGCCCCAAGCTCTTGCATAAGCTCGCGCTCTAATTGGTCAAGCTGCGGTCCTGCAACCCATACCCCTTGGGCCTCTACTTCCTCTAGGAATGCGGAAACGGGGATGAACAGATTGGAGTACAGCTTGTCCAGCCCTACATTCCGCGGTCTCGACACTTCCTTTTCCAGGATTCCGTATATCTGGAACGTCGAGTCTACATCCCTGGCTCCATATTCAAACAGCACAAGGGGAGGTATCTTTGCGAATGAGTCTGAACGCTTCGGAACGTAGGGCTTTAGTGCCTGCGAATAGTCGTCTGACCCAAGCAAATCTTGAGCGAGTTGCTTCAAATCATGCGTCCCTCTCTGCTCATTGAGGGCGTAATGCATGAGCATACAGTCATGGTCGACCCGGGCAGGAAGCCGATGGGCATGGAAGAAGGATGCGTCAAACTTTCCGTTATGCCAAACCCACTTCGGCCCAGGTGAACACAGGAGGCGTCGAAGCTGGGGGTTGTCCAGAAAGGCAGTCGGCCTCCACTTCCAGTAAGTAAGGTACTTGGCGTCGAGCGGGATAACAACGGCCTTGTTTTTGGCCCAGGAGACTGCCAGACAAAGTATTCGGTCGTTGCGCGGATTAAACCCGGTGGTCTCGATGTCAGCTGCTAGGAGGGGCTGCTGCACGAGGAAGTCAACAACACGTCGCAGTTCGGCACTACTTCGGATAACCCACTTCCGCACCTTCCCTGGGTCCTTTGGCTTTGTACCATTGAGCAGTGCTGCAACATACTGGACGTCGCTAAACCACCTTCCGTACTCACCGTTGTTCCGCAGGAGAGCTGCCGGGTGAAATGTTGGGACAACTAGTCCGTACGGAGTCTGGATTACCTTCCCCCGTACTTGACTAATCTTGAGGTTGGTATTCCCCGTCAGGCTTCGGACTGCCGAGTTGCCCAGTGCAAGGATAACCCTCCGCGGCGAATTCTGAACCTCCTCTAGGAGACGGGGACGACAAGCAGCGAGGGCACTGAGCTTTGGCGGTGCATCGGTTGGCCGACAAAGCATTGCATTGGTTACGAACGGCTCGACTTCTGCTCCCGCTCGCTTGAGCGTGGCTTCAAGAAGCTTCCCTGATGGCCCGATGAACGGGACGCCTTTGCGGATTTCGAGTGTACCTGGGGCTTCTCCGACGATGACGAACGGACTGGTGATGTCTCCGCGGGTTCCGCATGCACCTCCGGTGTAGGGACAGGCGTCACACCTCTCAACCATGTGCGGACCTTTCGGATGTTCTCAACCACGAGGTCATCAATAGGTCCGAGCCCCCAGTAGTTAAGGGGGCGCTTTCGATGTTCAGGGTTGATATCCGGGTCACCCCAGTATGCTTCGATGGGGTATCCATATAGCCCGAACCAGATTGGCATTGCCGAATCAATTCCGGTTACCCCTTCCATGCGTGCGCAGTTGAGGTCATCAAGGACGTCATCCGAGAACCCGAGCAGGTGAATCGGTTTTCCGGTTCCCTCGTACAGCTGGTGAATGATTTCACTCCGTGTTCCTACCCGTGCAACGGAATGACGGGGCACAGCAAGTACATCTGCTACTTTCGCAAGCTCCAATCCGCAGATAACAAACTCTTCCAGGCTCCGTCCCTGTGCAACCCCCATTAGGGTAACTTCGGCATGAACCTCTCCGTACAGTTTTGCTGCTTCCCGCGATGCTTCTAGCGTCGCCTTCTTGTTAGCAATGACATCCGGGAGCACAACTGTCTTCGCATGTAGGAGTTGGGCTGCTGCCATCATCACTCCAGGAGGGAGTGCGTACCCCTGTTCGATAAGCCCGTTATCCAGGGTAATGTCAACGCCTTGTCCGATTTCCCGGAGCCGGCGAAAGAATGCTTCGTACCGGAACGGGTCAGCCATTACGACGTTGGCAACTGTCAACAGGCCATCTGCTAGTTCACCATGCGCGTTAAGCTGGGCCAGAACGGGTAAGGGGGCGACTGGAAGAAAGTTCGGTAGTGGCAGTGGCATCGGCTCCGGCGTAGAATGCATAGAGGTGCTCAATGAGGGTAAGTCCGTAGGACCCTTTTCGGTCTCGGACAAACTTGGAGAGCTGGGATGCATCACAACCAATTTCCTCCGCTAGTTCCCTTAGACCAAGTGCTGGCCGACGACAGGTCGGGCAAACTGACAGGTCCTCTAGGACGAGTGTTCGAAGCTCATCAGCTAATTTGCCCACGTGCAAGCTCCATGAATTCAGACCGAACGATGGGGTTCAGGAGGAACTGTCCTTTAAGTGCACTAACCGTAGTCCATGTATTCGGTGCGTGAACCCCGCGGACCGCCATACACCCGTGGAGTGCACGCGTAACGACACCCGCACCGATAGGTCGGAGAACATCGCTAATCGTGTCAACGATACGGTTAGTAATATCCTCCTGAGTTGTAGGCTGAAGCTCACCCGCTGCTTGTACGAGACGTGTGAGTTTGGAGAGACCCACGATTCGTCCGTTCGGGACATACCCAACCACCGCACTTCCGAAAAACGGTAATAGGTGGTGTGCACAGAGTCCCTTGAACGGGATGTTACCCTGGACAACCATGACATTCTCGTCTACCTCCTCAAAGCCCGTTGCCAGGATTTGGGCTAGATTATGGTTCTGCCGAAAGCTCCAGAGCATAGCAGCTACGCGCGATGGGGTTTGGTCAAAGTGTTCCCCTGACAAGTCGAGTTCGGACAGAATGGCGCGGACAAATTCCTCGAGGCCAACTTCTTCCATCCGAATAGGTTCACCCTGAATCATATCCCGGATAGCTTCGGCGTCCTGTTCCCACTGTTCGAGAGACCGGTACTTTCCCTTCTCAACTGACCCGTACCGGCGAAACAACTCCGTAGCAAGTCGGTCTTCCCTAGAACCCACGGCCGTGTCCCCAGATGAGTGCATGGAGTTGGGGAAGGACGCGGACTCCGCTTCCGGCGAAGACGGAATCTCGGCCGGCTTTTTCTGCCAACCACTGAAGCCGTCCGAGAAGAGTATCCCGAGAGTCAATAGTTCCTCCCGCGAAAGTTCCCCTAAGTCCTCCCATGAACGTTCCGACTGAGAGGAAGAACGGGACTTCTGTGAATACCTCCCGGAGCTTCCTGGCATACTCGTAGTCCTTCGTGTTGAATACAACGACCTTCAGGCACCAGGAATCCTCGGCAAAGAACACCTGTACCTTTTCAACGAATGCCTGAGTAACCTCAAGGGGCGTTTCATTTCCTGAACTGGGCCCCTTTGGCGAGACAGTCAGGAAATCCAGGTACTGTAACCAGTCCTTCCAAAGGGTCCCCTGCGTTTCCGCCGCAAACCTGAACCCGAGAGGAAGGGCTAGGAGGATAAAGTCGTTCAGCTCCAGAAGAGCCGGGTTGCCCCCTGAAAGTGTTACCCATTGGGCGTAAGGAAGTTCCTCGAGCCGGTGTACAATGTCGAGGGATGTTAGCCTCTCAGCCAGGCGAACCTGTTCCGGCAAAACCGCATGAGCTGAATCGCACCACGCACAACGGTAGTCACACCCCCCAAAACGGACGAAGTGTGTTACCGTTCCAATCATGGCTCCTTCCCCCTGAATTGTCGGACCAAAGATTTCGGTTACGGGGAAGGTTTCAGTCATGGGTGTCCCCTCGGCTTCCCAATGGCAGTAGGGTCGTCATTTAGCAGTGGCATCCGTTCTTCCCGGAGGATGGAGATGATGATGAGGTCGTAGGCTGCATCGTCAAGCAGCGTTGCTTCGAGCGGCTCGTCAGGTAGCTGGGAATTGGCTGGGTTGCTGACTAGGGACTTGATGCGACTCCACTTATCGTTCTTCCGAACCATAATGCCCCTGACAGTGTCAACGCCGAACTCCTGTGTCCCTCGAAAGTTTCCCCACACATCCTCTAGATGTCCGGAATATCCGGCAGCCTTTGCTAGGTGCATTTCCCACATTTCCTTCAACAGAAGGAGGTAGGTATACGACTGGGGACGTAGGTCTTCTGGAATGTCGAAGCAAACCCGTTCAGCCGTCATTCGTAGTACCGCACGACGTTTCCGGCTGCTTCTTCGACCTCGACGAAGGTCGGAGCAATTCGGAATGCAGTGAGCAAGCGGTTGTAAAGTGTCTGAGCAAACACTTCGGCCGAGGGTGGGGAGACTATGTCGTTCAGGTTCTGATGGTCGTACTCACGGATGAGGGCTTTGACTTCGCCAAAGCCGGGACCCCAGCCGTATTCGTCCAAGCGGGCGAACCCGAACTGTACAGTGACTTTCCAATCGTGTCCGTGCATGTTGTAACATTTCTGGCCAGGAGGTCCGTTCGAATGGGCAGCTGCAACTTCAACGGGACCGATGGTTGCAATCCAGGTCATGCCGTATGAACCTCCTCATACGTTGTGGGGTCGGGAACCTTGGCCAGCCGAAAGGCTTCGATGCGCTCAGTACATGTGCCGCATGTCCCACAATGACGCAAGCGTCCCTTGTAACAGGACCATGTCTTGTGGAGTGGGACACTTAAGTCGAACCCCAACCTGACGATGTCGGCTTTGGTTGATGCTTCGAAGGGTGAATACAGCAAAACCTTGTTGTCGTTCCCGAGCAGCATTGCATGCTGGAAGGCCAGGATGAACTCAGGACGGCAGTCGGGATAGATGTAGTGGTCGCCGGCATGCGCACCAAAGGCAACTTCTGGAGCTTGGTCCGAGATGGCAACACCGAAGGCAACTGACAACATGATAGCATTCCGGTTGGGGACGATAGTCGCCTTCATCGTCTCTTCGGCGTAATGGCCATCCGGAACTTCTACCTCAGGATTGGTAAGCGACGTTGCCCCCGGTCCCCGAAGGAAGTCGTGTGTCTCGTTGTCGATGTAGATGATGTCGTGCTTCTGCTCCAGGTCCTGTGCAATGAATCGGGCGGCTTGGAGTTCGCGGGCGTGTCTTTGACCATAGTAGAAGGATAGGAAGTGAACAGTCTTGTTCTGCCCTTTGACCAGATGGTATGCAAGGGTCGAGGAGTCAAGGCCACCACTAAGGAGGGCAACCGAGTCAACCATATTGCCGTGGTTTCCTTTCACGTAGCAAGTATAGCCAGAGGCTCCCAGTTCCCACTACTGGCCAGGTAGTACCGAAGTACGTTTCTGCTTGCAGTTCCGAGTTTCCTCATTAACTGCATTACTCCTCTGTTAAGTGCCTGGGTCGGACTAATCGTTAGCCTCCAACTCAGGACTTTATTTACCCGTCGGACTCCATGCTAACGTCGAAGCGACCCGAACGGGGTGTTTGGTACTCCCCCTACTGTGTGAAGTCCCC
>Ga0209751_10000381_pt1 | contig 47567 bp, 42 predicted proteins | sample RifCSP13_1_FD_184019 | JGI IMG/M metagenome (GOLD analysis project Ga0209751, IMG submission 184019) | Soil microbial communities from Rifle, Colorado - Rifle CSP2_sed 13_1 (SPAdes) (version 2) | ecosystem: Environmental > Terrestrial > Deep subsurface > Rock core/Sediment | place: Rifle...
TTTGCCCGGAGAGATTGAACCCGAACGCCCCAGGAGCTGAGTAACGATGATCCCCCAGCGAGTACTCGGCACGACCACAGTCAGATTCAGGGTCGCTGCTTGTCGGAAACGATTGCGTGTTATTCGTGCTATCCATAAAGCACAATTTCAAACTGAAATAGAGGAGCGGCAGGAGGTGTTTCTGCTTCAGCACGAACAAAGGTACGATCCGACGGAGGCGGAAATATCCTCGACGCCCCCGGATCTCGAGAAGGCAGAAGTCACGTGAAGGTTAGAGAAGCATCGGTCTTAATGGGCGCAGACGCCGAAGGCGCAAGCGCCGAGTTGTTTGACAAAGAAATAAAGGATTTCTCAATCGATTCGCGGTCAGTCGACGCGGGCCAACTCTTCTTTGCACTATCGCAAAAGGACTACGCCCGCGCCGGGTTTAATGGGACATTTGTCGACGCTCATCAGTTCATCCCCGAGGCGTTGGCGAAAGGCGCCGTAGCCGCTGTCGCACGACGCGATCACTTTGCGGCCGACAAACAGTTGCCGCATCTGCGTAACCGTCTCCTACTTGTTGACGATGCGATTGAAGCACTACAGACGCTGGCAAGGCGCGTTTACCAAGCCTGGAACAGACCTGTGGTTGGAATCACCGGCAGTGCGGGGAAGACCACAGCTAAGGAGCTGACCGCACATTTACTAGCCGCTAGCGGTCGCCGAGTGTTGAAGAGTGAACGCAACTATAACAACGGACTGGGATTGCCCTTATCGGTTTTGAGAATGGTTAGTAAAGGACATTCGCCTGAGTCGTTTGACCTCGCTGTATTGGAGATGGGTATGTCCTCGCCAACGCACGAGATTCGACGGCTGTGTCAGATAACTCCACCCGACGTAGGCGTTGAGTTGATGATTGCACCGGTTCACCTCGAGCACCTGGGCTCAATCGAGAACATCGCAGCGGCGAAGGCGGAACTAATTGAAGGGCTAAAACCTGGGGGAACAGCAGTGCTCAATACTGACGATGAATGGGTGATGTGGATGGGCGAGAAGCATCAGGGTCCGACCATCACCTTCGGGATCGAACACGCCGCTGACGTTACTGCGACCGACATCGACACGTCGCGTTTGGGAAGAGTCGGCTTTTCGCTGACCACGCCGTTGGGGACTGAAAATACAGAACTACAGATGAGTGGTCGGCACAATCTGATGAACGCCTTAGCCGCAGCTGCCGTCGCCACATACTTTGAAATGTCCCCGGGGGCAATAGCTGAAGCTCTCAGAACAATTCAACCTCCTCACATGCGGGGAGAAGTACTGGAATTCGCAGCAGGCTTTACAGTGGTTGATGACTCGTACAACTCAAACCCACGCTCGCTGATAAACATGGTTCGGACGGTTGCTGAAGGAGGTCGAGGGTCGCAGCGTAGGATAGTAATTGCGGGTGAGATGCTTGAACTTGGAGCTGACGAAGCCACCTTGCACTATGAGGCGGGTAAGCAGATCGCAGCCTTAGGAATTGAAGTTCTGTGGGGCGTTCGCGGGTTAGCCGAACAGATTGTTGCCGGTGCAAGGGGAGCTGGTTTAGGCGAAACACGGTTCTTCGACAACTCGATGGCCGCTGCCGCCGCCGCCGTACAGGAAGTGAGACCCGGTGATTTGATTCTGGTTAAGGGGTCCAGGGGAGTTGCCACCGACAAGGTTGTCAGTGAGTTGCGCCGCTGTTTTCCTTTAGTCGGTCAAGATCAGAATTGAGCTGGTTGGGGTTTGTTCGAGCGAGCAAGAGGTCGTAATCTTTGGTGCAGCAACTAGCGGTAATGCAACCCGGTTGAAATGATTTACTACCTTTTCTACGAACTTATTTACCAGAACTTCAAGGATAAAGAATGGTATCTTGTTAAGGCGCTCAACGTTTTCCAGTACGTGACCTTCCGCACAGCGTACGCCACTATCACCGCACTCCTGCTATCGCTTCTCTTTGGTCGCAAGCTGATCACAGCGCTTAGAAAGTGGAACATCGGACAGCAGATCCGCGAAGAGGGCCCACAGGCTCACATGGCGAAGCGCGGCACCCCAACAATGGGCGGGGTTCTGATTGTCGGTTCGGTAATCATCTCCACGCTGCTCTGGGGCCGGCTATCGAGCGTTTACGTCGGCATCATCATAATAGCGACACTCGGTTTTGCGGCGATCGGATTCGTAGATGACTACGCCAAGATGGCGAAGCAACGCAGTCTGGGCTTAACAGGCCGGCAGAAGTTGCTAGCGCAATTGCTAATCGCCGTGTTCGTCTGGGGTGTTCTCTATATCTCCACTAAATACTGGACGACAGATTACTCGTGGAACGTCAGTATCCCGTTCTTGAAATTTACGGCTGAACCTTTCGGCCGTAGTTACATTGGACCATATCTCTATCTCGTATTCATTGTGATCGTGCTGCTCGGTTTTTCAAACGGTGTGAACCTGACAGATGGACTCGATGGACTAGCAATCAGCGTCACGTTTATCGCTATGGCAGCGTTAACTGCGCTGACTTATCTGAGCAGTGATGCTCGCTGGGCGAACTACTTGGAGCTGACCCATAGACCCGAAGCAGCTGAGTTAACGGTCTTCTGCGGTGCGATGGCCGGTGCAAGTCTGGGATTTCTCTGGTACAACGCCCCACCTGCCGAAGTGTTTATGGGCGACGTGGGCAGTCTCGCAATCGGTGGGGCTATCGGGACAGTGGCAGTCCTCACCAAACAGGAGTTCATGCTGGTGATGGTTGGTGGCGTGTTTGTGATGGAAGCGCTGTCGGTAATGTTACAAGTGAGCGTATTCAAGATGACAAAGCGAACCACGGGGACGGGCCGCCGGCTCTTCAAGATGACACCGCTGCATCACCACTTTGAAATGCAGGATTGGAAAGAGTCCAAGATCGTTTTTCGCTTTCTGATCTTGGCCATCCTGTTTGCGCTATTGAGTTTGTCAACTTTGAAGCTGCGCTAAAGCAGCAATGAAGAGCGGGTGTTTTGGACATAAATGGCAGGAAAGTGTTGGTCATTGGCGCAGCCCGAAGCGGTATCGGCTCTGCCAGATTTCTTGCCCGGCTCGGCGCCACGGTGGCGATATACGACCGCAAGCCGATGGAACAATGGAGTTCTGAAGCGGTTGCCCTCAAAAGCGAAGGAATCGGCTGTTTACCTGGCGACGTGCCTGGTTGGCTGTTGGATCAAATTGACTTGATTGTCATTAGCCCCGGCGTCCCTTTGACAACCATTCCCGTTCGTTACGCCGAGCGTCGTGGCGTAGAAGTGATCGGTGAAGTCGAACTGGCCAGCCGTTTTTTGAAAGGTCGGATTGCTGCGATTACTGGTAGTAATGGCAAAACAACGACCACATCGTTGGTGGGCCGACTGCTTACTGATGCGGGTGTGGCGGTCCAAGTCGGTGGAAATATTGGGAGATCGCTGATTTCGATGGTGGAGAGTTCTGTTGAACATGGCTGGACTGTGGCTGAGCTTTCGAGCTTTCAACTTGAGACGATCAGACATTTTCATCCCGCCGTTGCCGTGGTCTTAAACGTGACTCCGAACCACATGGATCGTTACGAATCGTTCAATGATTACGCTGCCGCAAAGCACCGGATTTTTATGAACCAAGGCCCCGAGGATGTTGCGGTGCTAAATGCTGACGATGAAGTAGTCTCCAGTTGGGCCAGCGGACTCCGTGCACACGTTGTGCAGTTTAGCGTCCGGAAGGAACTTCCAGAGGGGTTGTTTCTGCGCGGGAATGAGATCGTCTCAAGGGCGGCGGGGGTAGAGAGAGTGCTTGCTTTGCGAAGTGAGATGCAGCTCCGCGGTCTGCACAATGTAGAGAACGTGTTGGCTTCATTGGCCGTAGGACTTGCGTGTGGTGCTGACCCGAGCTCGATGCGCGAAACCCTTCGACACTTTCAGCCCGTCGAGCACCGCCTGGAGTTTGTCGAAGAGGTTGAGAACGTCAGGTTCTTTAACGATTCAAAGGCCACCAGCGTTGATGCAACGTTAAAGGCTTTGGAAGCATTTCGCGATGAGCCCGGAAAGATTGTTCTGATTCTTGGCGGACGTGGGAAGAAGGCTCCTTACGCCCCCTTGATTGATCTGATCAAGGAGAAGGTGCGGCGATTGGTTCTGGTAGGCGAGGATGCTGACACAATTGCTACTGAGCTTGGCCAGTACGCAGAGATGGACCGGGCAAGTGATATGAACGACGCGGTGCAGGTTTCATTCCGTAAGGCGCAGGCCAGAGATGTGGTCTTGCTGGCGCCCGCTTGCGCGAGTTTCGACATGTTTGAGAGTTTCGAACATCGGGGAACGGTCTTCAAAGAAGCTGTACGAGCGCTGAAGTACAAGGCTGCAAGCGCGGAAAAACAACAGTAGATGGCGAAAAAACTGCAACCAGACAAATGGCTTTTTGCGGCAACCATTGGGTTGGCGCTATTTGGCGTAGCCATGGTTTACAGCGCTTCGGCGATGGTCGCTCAGGCAGAAAATCGCAGCCAGTTCTATTACGTTATCAAACAGGCCATCTGGACCACGGTCGGTCTTGTCGTGATGTTTGTGATGATGCAGGTCGATTATCGCCACTTGAAGCGCCGTCTGGTGGTCTATGGACTCCTGGCTATCACAATCGTGATGTTGTTTGCGGTCTTTGGCTTTGGAACCGTGAACGGAGCCCATCGTTGGATTCGACTATGGGGGTTCTCGATACAGCCTTCTGAGATCGCGAAACTCTCGTTGGCAATTTTCCTGGCGTACTTTCTGGAGAAACGAGCTGGCGAAGAAAGGGACTTTGGTCGCACGTTCTTGCCTTGCACGCTTGTGACTGTGGGCTTGGCTATTTTGATTGTGCTTGAACCGGATCTCGGCACGGCCTTGATGCTGGCATTCTTGTTTGTGGTGATGACCTATACGGCCGGCGTCCGGCTCCTGCACTTGGGAATAACAGCGGCGCCAGCATTCGTTGGTTTGGCGGCGCTATTGATTTTTGTGCCGTGGCGCATGCGGCGTTTGGTAACGTTCCTCGATCCGTGGGCCGATCCGCTGAACAGCGGATTTCAGGTGGTCCAATCCTTAATTGCAGTAGGTTCTGGTGGTCCCGATGGGCTGGGGTTTGCGCAAGGCAAGCAGAAGATGCTGTTTCTGCCCTTCGCGCATTCGGATTTCATCTTTGCCGTAATTGGTGAAGAGCTCGGCCTGGTTGGCACGCTAACGGTGGTTCTGGTGTTTGGCTTGTTTCTATGGCGTGGAATTCGTACCTGTTTATTGGCGCCGGAACGTTTCGGAATGCTGTTGTCACTCGGATTGGTGAGCGTAATCGTTGCGCAAGCCCTTTTTAATATCAGCGTTGTGCTTTCGCTTGTACCAACTAAGGGAATTCCGCTGCCGTTTATCTCGTATGGCGGATCGTCTTTGGTCCCCACCCTGGCGGCGGTTGGAATCCTTTTGAATATTTCACAACATGCAACCGGATCAGTGGATTTTGGTACCTGGCAGTCTTTCGCTAAGGAAGAAGCAACCCGGGTGATGGGCCAGGAACGGCAGATAGCTTCTTCCCGGTTTGGATAGAAAGAGATGCGGGTGTTGATTGCTGCGGGCGGGACAGGCGGTCACATCTATCCGGGCATAGCGGTGGCTCAGGAGCTGATGCGCAGGCTGCCCAATTCGATAGTCAGATTTGTTGGGACAGTACGAGGACTGGAGAGCAAGCTGGTTCCAAAGGCGGGATTTGAACTTTCATTGATTGAAAGCTCTGGTTTGAAAAACGTCGGGATTGTGGCGTGCACGCGGGGCGTTCTCTTACTACCTCGCAGTTTTCGTTCTGCTCGTTCGCTGATCCGGGAGTTTAAGCCCGATGTGGTCGTGGGTGCAGGTGGATATGTTTCAGGGCCAGTGGTCTTAACGGCAGCGCTGATGAGAGTGCCAACGATGGTTATGGAGTCGAATGCATTACCGGGTTGGACGAACCGAGTCCTGGCCAGGTTCGTTGATAAAGCCGCCGTCTCTTTTGAGGAGGCTCTGCCATACTTTCGCGGCCGAGGGGTCCTGACCGGGAATCCGGTGCGCCACGATTTCTCTGAGATTGAACCAAAAGACCATAGCGGCGTTCTATCAGTGCTCGTTTTTGGTGGCTCTCAAGGGGCACGCGCTATCAATAATGCGGTGATTGAAACCATTCCCCTACTAAACAGTCTGCCAGAGCAAATTCGCATCGTTCATCAAACCGGTGAGGCTGATTATGAGAATGTCCTGGCCGCCTACCTCGCCGCTGGATGGCAAGACCGAGCGCATGTGCGCCGATACATCGATGACATGGTCTCAGAATTTTCACGGGCGGATGTTGTGGTTTGCCGCGCGGGTGCCACTACCACCGCCGAGCTAATAGCCGCCGGAAAGGCATCAATAATGGTGCCGTTTCCTTTTGCTGCCGATGATCACCAGAGGAAGAATGCGGAGGCACTATCTGCTGCGGGAGCCGCGAAGATGATTCTGCAGCAGGAATTGTCACCCGAAAGACTTGCAAGAGAAATAGGGGACTTGGTTCGCAGCCCAGAACAATTGAAAGTGATGGAAGCATCAGCGCGAAAGCTTGCGCACGGCGATGCTGCAGCTACTGCAGTTGACATGATGATCGAACTAGCTGGCGCAGGAATTCGCGCACGCTGAACTCGACCAACAAAGGTCAGAGACCAAAGGCCAAGAGAAATGTTTCGAAGAATTCAGCACGTACATTTTGTCGGTATTGGCGGCATCGGCATGTCCGGAATCGCCGAGGTGCTGATAAATCTTGGCTTTAGAGTCTCGGGCTCTGACATCAAACGATCCGGCGTCACAGATCGCCTCCAGGAAATGGGCGTTGAGTTCACTGAAGGACACGCCGCTGAAAACGTTGGAGATGCCGATGTGGTAGTTCGCTCAACCGCGGTCCGGGATGACAATCCCGAGATCATTGAGGCGCATCGACGTTCCGTCCCCGTCATTCCGCGCGCCGAGATGCTAGCGGAACTGATGCGATTGAAGCCTCACTCAGTCGCCGTGGCAGGTTCGCATGGCAAGACGACAACCACCTCGATGGTGGCTACGGTTCTCGGGCATGCAGGCCTCGACCCGACGATTGTTGTTGGTGGCGTTGTTGGAGCATTTGGTTCAAACGCCCATCTGGGCACGAGCGACTTGATGGTTGTAGAGGCCGATGAGAGCGATCGCTCATTCCTGATGCTGACGCCGACAATTGCAGTGGTTACCAACATCGATCGCGAACACATGGACTACTACAACGACATGGATGACGTGCGAACTTGCTTCACGAACTTCGTGAATAAAGTGCCTTTTTACGGCGCGTCGGTTCTCTGTCTCGACGATCCAAATGTTCAAGCGATCATACCCAGCGTAGAACGACGCCGGTTGACCTACGGGTTGAGCGCGCAGGCAGACGTCTCGGCGCATGGCATTCGATACGATCAGAACTTTGGCTCGAAGTTCACTGTGCAGCGTGGTTCTGAAGTGGTGGGAGAGATCAATTTGCACGTGCCAGGCCTGCACAACGTTTACAACGCGCTTGCTGCAATTACGGTGGGATTTGAACTGGAGGTCTCCTTCCGCCAGATTGCTGACGCGCTTGCGAGTTTCTCAGGCGCTGGCAGGAGGTTTCAGTTCCGCGGAGAAGAGGAAGGGATTCTTGTGGTCGACGACTATGGACACCATCCCACGGAGATCAAGGCGACGTTGGCGGCCGCCAAAATCGGGTCCGGTGGTCGACACATCGTCGTTCTTTTTCAGCCGCACCGCTACAGCAGAACGCATGACTTAATGGAAGAGTTCGCCCGCTCCTTCAACAATGCAGACACCTTATTGGTTACCGACATCTATCCCGCCAGTGAGGAACCCATAGAGGGCGTCAATGCTGAAGCGTTGACCAACGCGGTCAAGCGATTCGGCCACAAGGATGCTCGATACATTGGGGCACTTGATCAGGCTGCCTCGACCCTGCGAGAAATAGTTAAGCCTGGCGACCTGGTAATCACTTTGGGAGCGGGCACTGTGAATCGGGTCAGCGAACAACTGCTGACGTTATTGCGGGAACAGAAGAACGCGGCCACGAGCTAGTCGTTATGGCAGCATTGCAGGACAAGAGCGAAAAACTAAGGGATGAAGGGATACAGGAGATCGCTTCAAGGCTCAAGGTGCACGCCGAACGTGGCAAGAGGTTTGCCGACCTGACCAGTCTCAAGGTTGGTGGGGCGATTGACTGGGTTCTAACGCCCTCCTCCGAAGTCCAGGCGGCAGCGTTAGTTCATGAACTCGACTCCGCAAATATTCCCTGGCGACCGCTTGGTTCAGGCAGCAACATACTGGCAGACGATGGTGAACATCACTACGTGGTTGTGAGTTTGAAAGGCTTGAAAGAAGAGGTGCGCTTCGACGGTGAACGGGTCTCTGTTTCGGCCGGTTATTCACTGCCGCGACTTTGCATTGACGTAGCGCGCCGGGGGCTATCGGGAATTGAAGGCCTTGGCGGTATTCCGGGAACTGTGGGCGGAGCGCTGTGGATGAACGCGGGGGCCTACGACCATGAAATAGGGACTGTTACCGAGACGGTTCGCGTAGCTCGCGATGGAGTTGTGTTGGAGATTCCGGGCAGCAGTGTTCAATGGAACTATCGGCACACTTCATTTAAGGAAGGCGAACTTTTACTTGGAGCGACGTTGCGACTGAGTCCTGACGATCCCGAGCAAATACGAATGCGAATGGAGGAAGCGAAATCCAAACGGCTGGCGTCACAACCTCATGGAGCGAGATCAGCCGGTTGTTTCTTCAAAAACCCACCCTCGGCAAACCAGGGTACAGGAAAGATGATCGACGACCTGGGAATGAAAGGAACGCGGCGTGGCAGTGCACTTGTATCGCCCGTGCACGCGAACTTCATTGTCACGGAGGGAGAGGACGCCCGCGCAGAAGACGCACTTAGTTTGGCCGAGGAGATTCGTGAACGTGTGAAACGTGAGCATGGGATCGAGTTGGAGTATGAAGTTGAGGTCTGGCGCGCGAACGAGCCAGCTACATCGGACCAGAAAGACGCAGGCGATGCTACGAGAGAGGAGCGACAATGAGGGAGGTAGTGGCCCAGAAAGTCGGTAATCGCAGCGGTATTTCTCAGGGTGGGCGCTCCCGCGGAGTGGGCCAACGCCCCTCCAAACGTGACCGAGCGCACGATGGCGAGAGTTTTGGCGTTCGCCTGAAGAGCCTCGCTACATACGCGCCTACGATTATCAAGGTGGCGATCGCCGTGGTCGCCTTGTTGGGGTTATTTATTGGTTATCGAGCCGCCGCCTCCGCCAGCTTCTTTGAGATCAACCAGGTGGAAGTCCAGGGCGCCAGCCGAGCTTCGGTTGAGGATGTTCAGGTGTTGGTCCGCCGCGAAGTTGTGACTACCGGGGTGTGGAAAGCTGATTTGAAAAAAATACGTGCAAGGATAGAGGGTCTTCCTTGGATCAAACAAGCAGTTGTTTCGCGGGTTCTGCCTGATGTTATCCGCGTGCGCATTGTTGAACGTGAGCCTCGCGCCGTAGTGCGTACCTCCTCAGGTCGGTTTCACTGGATTGACGAGGATGCTGTTCTGCTCGGCGAGATGGTCCCTTCGGATCCTTTGCCTGCATTCTTTTTAAGGGGATTGAGTGATGAGGATTCTGAAAGCGCGCGCCGGGAGAATGTCGAGCGAGTGCGGAAGTTTTTAGAGTTGCAGCGCGAGTATGAGGCAGCGGGCATTGCAGAACGAATTAGCGAGATCAATCTGACGGATCGACGCGACGTTCGAGTGCAACTTGCTGGAGATGATGCGCGGATAGAGGTGCGGCTTGGCGCCCAGGACTCGGGTCGGCGGTTGACCGACGGACTAGCGGTTCTGGATGCCCATCGCAGTGGCCCACGTGGACACTTGATTAGTTATGTGGACCTAAGCCAGAGAAAAGGAGCGGCAATTGGCTTTGTTTCAGGTGCACATCTTCCGGCGGCTGTAGAAAACAGATCAGGAGTAACGGGAACGGAGCGTCAGTCATCCGTTGAGCAGTCACGACTGAAACAGAGTCAGGAACGAAAACAGCAGGAGCTAGCCCCGGTGGAACGACGCAAGCGAGAAGCGCGATAACTGCTCTCGTTTTGGAGGAGCGAAGCTAAATGGCTAAGCGCACGCAACACACAATCGGTCTCGACATCGGCACGAGCCGCGTGACGTGTATAGCTGGCGAGCCGGGTGAAGGTGGGTTGTTGAACGTTGTAGGCATCGGAGACGCCGAAGCACGTGGACTGCGCAAAGGTGTGATCGTTAACCCGGATGCCGCGGTCGATGCGATACGAAAGGCAGTCGAGGAAGCGGAACGCATGAGTGGTCTTGAGGCAGAAGAGGTGACGATTAACCTTGCTGGCTCACATATCCTCGGCTTCAACGGACAAGCCATTGTTGCTGTCTCTGGACGCGACCGAGAGATTACCACTGAGGATGTGAGGCGAGCTATCGATTCAGCATGCGCCATTCAGCTGCCCGCCGGTCGGGAAATCGTGGACCGCTTGCCCCAAGAGTTCATTGTTGACGATCAAGATGGCATCAATGATCCAGTTGGCATGATAGGGGCACGGCTCGCCGTGAAGGTTCATATCGTTACAAGCCCAGTGACCGCGCGTCAAAATGCAATAAATGCGGTTAACCGCGCCGGTCTGATTGTCGCTGATATGGTTCTTGAACAACTTGCCGCCGCCGAAGCCTCTTTAACTGAAGATGATAAGGAATTCGGCGCCGCATTGGTCGATATCGGCGCCGAGACCACGGGGCTCGTGATTTACCAGCGTGGCGCCGTGCAGCACACGGCTGTCTTTCCCTTGGGCGGCTCACACTTTACGAACGATATAGCTTTTGGATTACGAACGCCGATCCCCGAAGCTGAGAAGATCAAGCGAACGGTGGGTTGCGCTTGCAGTACTTCGCTAAGCGAAATGGAACGGGGCGAGTTAGTGGATGTCCCATCGGTCGGGGGGCGTGCCCCTCGTCAACTATCGCGACAGATTCTCTGTGACATCCTCCAACCGCGAGCCGAAGAGGTCTTAATGCACGTTGCTGACGAGATCAAGGATGCCGGTTGGGAGAGACAGCTTTCGAGTGGTGTTGTACTTACTGGTGGTGGTGCCCTTTTGAGCGGTATGACAGAGATCGCCGAGCAGGTTTTTGACGCGCCCGTCCGCGTCGGATTTCCCGAGCGCGATCGATTTGGAGGTCTGGTTGAAGACATTCAAAGTCCAGCATGGGCAGCTGCTGCAGGATTGGCATTGGTGGCACAACGTGCGCAGGCGATCGAGGTTCGCTCTGGTGTTGGACGGAGAGGCTCGTCGGGAAAACTGACGCATTTTGTTTCTCGTTTTAGAAATCGTTTCAGTAGTATTTTTTGACAATGTGTTGTATGCTCTCGGCCCGGCTGCACAAGATATTGTCCGCAACATATCGATGCCGATGGCTCGAGAGACCCAATATAGAAGAAAGAGGCCTTGGACGCCTTCACGCTTCGGGAGAGAGGACTTAACTATGGCACCGGACCCTCGTCACGGGACAGGCATTAATATATTCATTGATGATGATCCGCCAATCACCGGCGCTCGCATAAAGGTGATCGGCATCGGCGGCGGCGGCGGCAACGCCGTGAATCGGATGATTGAGGCAGGCATCGAAGGAATCGAATTCCTGGTTGCCAATACCGACCTGCAGGCGCTGAAACGTTCCAAGGCGCCAATCAAAATCCAGCTTGGGAGTCGTTTGACCAAAGGTCTCGGGGCAGGCGCCGATCCAGGTGTCGGTCGCGAAGCAGCTTTGGAAGATACTGACAAGATCATTGAAGTACTCGAAGGTGCTGATATGGTCTTTGTTACGACCGGTTTGGGTGGTGGGACCGGGACTGGTGGAGCTCCAATCATCGCTTCTCTCGCCACTGAGTTAAACGCCCTTACAGTAGCCGTGGTTACCAAGCCGTTTCAGTTCGAAGGCCGCCGGCGAATGCATCAGGCCGAGCAGGGTTTGCGCGAACTTAGGGAGTGCGTAGACACTGTAATCACGATACCCAACGAGAGGCTTTTGCACACTGTCGAAAAGGGCGCATCGCTTTCCGACTCATTCCGAGTCGCGGATGACGTCCTCAAACAGGCCGTGCAAGGAATCAGCGACCTAATCACCGTCCCTGGTTTGATCAATCTTGATTTTGCTGATGTGAAATCGATCATGGCGGGAATGGGAATGGCCTTGATGGGCGCCGGCCATGCGCGTGGCGAGAATCGCGCGATCGAAGCCACCCAGCAAGCCATCTCCTCACCGCTGCTGGAGGAGGCAACGATCCAAGGAGCCCGAGGGGTCTTGATCAATATCACGGGTGGCAACGATTTGACGTTGTTTGAAGTGAATGAAGCCTCGTCGATCATTAGGGAATCGGCGGATGAAGATGCAAACATAATCTTCGGCGCCGTAATAGACGAGAACATGCACGACGAGATGAAGATCACAGTTATTGCAACGGGTTTTGAGAGAGAAGCGATTGCTGTTGCCTCAGCGACCATGCCTGTAACCTTGCCGACCACGGCGCCGCGTTATGCTCCACGTCCAGCCGACGATTTGCCTCGACCGATGATGACCTCATCGCGAGCAGACGATCTGGATGTACCTACCTTCATCCGCAAAAAGGCTGATTAGGCAATTCATTTAGCGAGTGATTGTTTTTGGGAAGGCGACGTCAATCGCCTTCCTTTTCTGTTCTTATGTCCCTACCCTGGATATGTATCACTGCAAGATATCGGACGTAGACTGCGGAGTTGCACTCTGGTTTTTCGGCTTTGCTTTTTCCTTTGTGGTTGTGTAGCATGTCACTCATTCCTTGCAGGATTTTCCATTACGGGTAAAGTTTAATTTCTCTCCTCGGATGGCCGCAGCCTGCGAGAGTATGGTGGATCTACGTCAGCTCTTCCCTCCCGTAACGTGCCTGACGAAGATTTAGCTGGAAGAATCCCGTCTATAGTTCATTGGAGGAAGAATCACGTGAATCGGAAACTTATTCGAACTACGCTTGCGGAAGTGAAGGGGAAGTCGCGCGAAGCACCACTCAGAGAGAGAGCCAACGGTGGCGCCCAGCGGAGCCAGAGTGGCGAGAGCGCGAGAGAGTCCGCGCGACCGGCGCCCGCTGCTTCGGTGCAGGTGCGAAAGCGCACTCCACCCCCGCCCGAAACCAATGCTGAGATCTTTTACTATAAGAAGCAGATTGATGCCCACACGCTCATGGTGATTGTGTTGCTGGATGGAGAGGAGATCGAGGGCACGATCGAGTGGTACGACCGCGGTGCATTAAAGGTAAATCGCAAGAACGGACCTAACCTGCTTATTCTGAAGCGAAATATTAAATACATGTACAAAGCCGAGGAACGCGTCGTTGAGCAAACGGCACAGTGACCCGTTTCTCACCCTCCGACCACGCCTTACGCGTCGTCTCAACTAATGAGACAGTTCGCCAACAGTTCATCGCACAATAGTCCTCGAGCAAAGCGATCTCTGCCTCGCGTGGGGATCACTATGGGAGACCCGGCAGGCATTGGTCCTGAAGTGGTACTTAAGGCTGTTGCTGAAGAAGAGGTGCGCCGCGCCTGTCTGCCAGTGATTATTGGGGACGCGCAATTGCTTGCCCACACCGCCCGGACGCTTGATCTTCAATCAGGCTACGATATTACCCGCCGCGGCGAAGCGATGCCGGATCAGTTTACCGACGCACTCATTTATCACCTTGACAATGTCAGCGGGACTATTGAGCCAGGCATCGAATCGGGGGCGGCGGGGAAAGCGGCAGCAGAATACATCGAGGCCGCGGTTGAACTCTGCGCAGCGGGCAGTATCGATGCTATAGCAACGGCCCCGATCAATAAAAGGGCACTCTTTCTGGGAGGCTATAGCTTTCCAGGCCATACCGAGTTCCTGGCGCACCTTACCGGTTCCGAGGAATACGCGATGGCTTTTGTGGCAGCGAATCTTCGCATCGTGCTTCTGTCTACGCACGTGCCGCTCGCCGAAGCCATCAGAATGGTCGAGCGTGACCGGTTGGTGCGCACCATCAACTTAACTCACCGCGAGTTGTTGCGCTGGGGCATTGAACGACCACGCCTCGCGGTCGCGGCCTTGAACCCGCATGGCGCCGAGGGAGGATTGTTCGGTGTGGAAGAAGCCTCCGAGATGTTGCCGGCAATTGAGGCTTGCCGTCGAGAGGATGAGGTAAATGTCCGGGGACCTTTTTCTGCAGACACGGTCTTTCTCCGCGCTTCACGCGGTGAGTTTGACGCAGTGATCGCCTGCTATCATGATCAGGCCATGATTCCGGTTAAGTGCTTGTCCTTTGGCGAAGCGGTGAATGTAACCTTAGGATTACCGTTCATTCGTACGTCGGTCGATCACGGCACAGCTTTTGACATTGCCGGAAAGGGGTTGGCCGAACACTCCAGCATGGTTGCAGCAATAAAATTGGCCGCTGAATTGTCGGCCATCGCAGGGGAAAGTAATCGAGCGGTAGAAGCCTGAGTAGAAACTATTATGAGCACCTCATCTAACGAAGATAAACAGCGTCGTATCCTTGTCGCCGACGACGACCCCGGAATTCTCCGTCTGGTGACGACTATTCTTGAAAAGGAAAACTACTCGGTGTTATCTGCTCGCGATGGTCGCGAAGCCTATAAGATTCTGCAGAGCGACGCGGATTTCACTGCAGCAATCTTTGATGTGGTTATGCCTCACGTTTCCGGTCCTGAGTTAGTGCGTTACATGAAAACTGATAAGCGTCTGATGAGTATTCCGGTTATGATGATGACCGCTGAGCAGGATCCAAAGCTTTCATCAGACAGTTTTTCCGCCGGTGCGGTTGTGTTTCTCCCTAAGCCTTTTACGACTGCGCAGCTTCAAATCATGTTACAGATGCTGATCGGTAAACGTGCATAGGGATCGCCGACCTACAATGTCCGTTCTGAAACAGCTTGGCTTCACCGTTAGTATCTTCCTGCTTACGGCCCACAGTGTTGCCGCCCAGTTGAATGCAAGTCAGTCGCGTCGACTAATTGCACGAGTCGCTGGCGCCGAACTGCCCACAAAAGCCATTCGCGTTAAACGGATCTCCAACGGTAGCTCACCCGAAGTCACGGCTGAAATTCAGACGGCTTTCCGGTTTGAGCAGAATGCCGATGGCGACTGGACAGTCAGGGAGGTCCGGGTCGCTCCTGACCGCTGGGAAGACGTTGGCCTGATTTCCGAAGCCACTGGTGCCCAATCGACGACTGACGCGTGCACGGTTGCCGAGCCCGCCGAGGGTGGGACACTTAGCGTCAGGCGTGCGCGCTGTTTGCTTGCTGCTCTGTTTCGCGTCACTCTTCCCTCAGACAATGTGCGTATCAGCAGCCTCTCGGCGATGAACATTCCGTTCGCGACCAGCCCCTCTGCGATAGTAGGTGCAAGTGTCACTCTCGACTTCCGCTTTGCGGCCCTGGCGCGTGACGGTATGCAGATTGTAGCGATTCGAGGCGGTAATTCAGGTTGGATCGAGATTGCCCGGGTGCGCTCCAACATTGATCAGATAAAGGGCAGACGGGCCCTGTCCGAGCTGCAAACCGTTGCTGACGCGCTGGGCCAGTTCCGGCTCAGTCGCGGATATTACGTGCAGGCGGACAAACACACCGTACTAGTTGATTTCTTGTCGCCAATGTACCTCTCCCGAGTTATTAGGGTCGATCCCTGGCACACGCCCTATGAATACCTGGGTGAGCGGGATTGCTTCACTTTACGGTCAGCCGGACCTGACCGGAAGACAAACACTCCTGACGATCTCCTGGTTTCGAATCCTTAGGAACCTTCTCTAAATTGTCAGTAGCAGGGAGCAATTGGCCATTAATATCTTGACGGCCCGTCAAGGCGGGTGTTAGGTTTCAATTGTGGCTCGGCTGGGGGCCGCAACCACAAACCATCGCGGCGTCGACTGTCCACGTTCTTGTCCCCGCCAGTGGCGCCCATCAGCTAAGGGATTGAGCTTTGCTAGCCGGACGCAAACTCTTACTTGCCGACGACTCAATAACAATTCAAAAGGTTGTGGACCTCACATTTACCGACGAGAACGTAAAAGTCTTTGCCGTCGGAGATGGGCGTGAAGCTATTGAAAAGCTGAACGAGTTCTTACCCGACATCGTGCTGGCCGATGTTTTTATGCCGCACGTAAATGGCTATGAGCTCTGTGAATACATCAAGAAGAATGACAGATTCAAGCACATCCCTGTTATGCTTCTGGTGGGTTCTTTTGAGCCTTTCGACGAAGCGGAGGCGCGCAGAGTTGGCGCGGACGATACTTTGACTAAACCGTTCCAATCAATCAGACGACTTATTGAGAAGGTCGGCGGACTGGTTACCTCGCGCAGGTCCGAAGAGGAAGAAGTACCAACAGCCGAATTGCCTAAGGCCGAACCTGAGCCTGAACCTGAGCAATTAACGACCGACGAAATTGAAGTTACGACCGCCGACACTCGACCCCTGCCGGAGGAGTTGCTTGCCTTCGGCATGCAACCCTCGCATTCGCCAACGTCGAAACCGGCGGGCGAATCAGCTTTGGAAAAACAGGACATGGATCTTTCAACCCAATCCCGACCACTGAGCAGTCGAGATGCCGCCGATGAACTACTCGATCTGGGCGACTACGGCATGGTCGACCAGGCGCTCAGCGATGATTTCGAGCTCGATCTTGAAATGAATGAACCTATTGAGTACGAGCCCGCACCAGTCGGTGTCGCTTCCACTGCACGCGCATTTGTCGAACCGGAGTTGATCACAACTAACGGCTCAGGCGAAGTTGCTCCCTCGCAGCACATGGGGCAGGAACAAGTTTACGAACCTGCGTCCGAACCCTTTGCCGCAACGCAGGAATTCGAACGGCCAGGATTGCAGAGTGAAGCGGAGGAACAGCCATTAGTTCGCGTGACCGACGAGGCTATGGAGCCGATAACTCAATTCCATGAAGCGCCTCCTGCCCTTGGTGCAGGGCACAAGATCACTTTGGACCAGTTGGATCCGGCAGTTATTGACGAAATTGCTCGCCGTGCAGTGGCACAACTTTCTGAAAAGGTTGTACAGGAGATTGCCTGGGAGGTCGTGCCCGAACTTGCCGAATTGCTAATCAAGCGCCAGCTCGAAGAGAAGAATTCGTAACTTAGTCACTCACGTTCTGAACGCCTAACTGAAATCCTCCACTTGGTAGTGTTGAGAGGTTTTCAGATCCCACCCACAACAGACAAGCGCGTCGTTCCAAACGTAACTTACTCATTAGCTCTCTGGAATTCATCAGGCGTTTGTGTTCCCAGCCTGCATGCCCAAGGGGACCACTCAACGCTCAGAATCCAACTTCGCCCTGTGAGTCTGTTTACCGTTGAAAAGGAAGCAGGAACACGTGTGTTTTGAGGTGAGACGTGAAAGCATACTCACGCTGCCCATGTGGATAGTGTTGGAACCAACTTTTTGATTGGTTGCCCTTTGGTCAAGCACCTCTGGTTCCAATCAACAGCTATCGTAAGGATGAAAACCTCTGGCTGTTACCTTACAATGCAGAACTCCCGCTCGACGGTGGGTTTCCTGAATTTGGAAACGGGCAAAGTATGGAGATACCCAAACAATACGATCCAAAAGAGGCCGAGCAGCGTCACTACGCTCGTTGGGAAAGCTCGGGCTGTTTTGCTCCCGAAATCAATCGAAACCCCGCAGCCCCGGTGTTCTCCATCGTTATTCCTCCGCCAAACGTGACCGGTTCCCTTCATATGGGCCATGCGTTACAACACACAATGATGGATGTGTTAACGCGATATAAGCGGATGTGCGGATTTCGGACCTTATGGCTGCCAGGTACGGACCACGCCGGCATCTCGACACAACTCGTGGTCACCCGTGAACTCAAGAAGGAGGGCCTTAACCGGCTCGACCTGGGTCGCGAAAAGTTTGTCGAACGCGTGTGGAAGTGGAAGAACGAGTCAGGTGGACAGATCACGAACCAGATGCGTCGTGAGGGAGCCTCAGTCGACTGGTCACGTGAGAAGTTCACGATGGATGCAGATCTTACCCGTGCCGTCCGCGAGGTATTCGTTCGCCTCTACGAAGAGGGGATGATCTATCGCGGGAACAGGCTCGTTAACTGGTGTCCCAACGATCAGACAGTTCTTTCGGACCTCGAAGTCGAAAAGATTCCACAAGCCGGCAAGCTTTATTACCTGCGCTACCCTATTAAAGGGGAAGACGGGCACGTCACTGTGGCCACTACTCGGCCGGAAACAATGTTAGGCGATACCGCAGTCGCAGTGAATCCGAATGACAGCCGCTTCGAGAAGTTGGTTGGGGCTACGATTCTCCTGCCGTTGACGAACCGCGAAATACCACTCGTGGCAGACGAATTCGTCGATCCTGAGTTTGGAACGGGCGCCGTGAAGATTACCCCGGCGCACGACCCTAATGATTATGAGATGGGTCTTCGTCACGATTTGGCCCAGGTCGTTGTCATAGACGCTTACGCCAGGATGACGGAAGCTGCCGGGGCCGATTTTGTGGGGCTGGACCGTTACAAAGCGCGTGAGAAGGTTGTGGCGCGCTTCACCGAAATGGAATTACTCGAAAAGGTGGTCGATTACGAATTTTCGATATCAAAGTGCGAACGCTGTAAGACAGTCGTCGAGCCTCTCATTTCATTGCAGTGGTTTATGAGGATGGATCGACTGCGTGACTTAGCGCTCGAACATCTGGCAAGAGAAGGCCAACCACGTTTCGTTCCGCGACAGTACGAGCGGGTTTACTCCAATTGGCTCGAAAACCTGCGAGACTGGACCATCTCTCGTCAACTTTGGTGGGGACACCAAATCCCAGCCTGGTATACGAGCTCAGGTGAAACGATAGTTGCGAGGTCCTATGAAGAGGCTTGCGAGAGTGCAGGGACCACTGAGTTAACGCAGGACCCCGATGTTCTCGACACCTGGTTTTCGTCTGCGCTCTGGCCCTTTTCCACCATGGGTTGGCCTGAGCAAACAGAGGATCTCAGAGTTTTTTATCCGACTTCGGTGCTTATCACCGCGCGTGACATCATCTTTTTGTGGGTGTCGCGAATGGTAATGATGGGGCTGAAGTTCATCGGTCAAGGACCTTTTGCTGATGTGTACATCACTGGAACTATTCTGGATAGCCATGGTCAGCGAATGTCCAAAACGAAGATGAATGGCATTGATCCACTGGATGTCTTCGATAAGTACGGCGTGGATGCAACGAGACTTACGCTCGCTTCAGTCGGTACAACTGATGTTCGTTGGAATGAAAAGCAGGTCGAGTCTTACCGGAACTTTGCCAACAAGATATGGAACGCGGCGCGGTTTGCGCTGATGAATGCCGAAGGTGCTGCCGTCAACCCGTCGAGCCTGAATCCAGCTGACGAAGACTTCCCTTTGCAGGATCGCTGGATCGTGTCGCGATTCCATCGAACCACGCGCGATCTGCGTGTCGCCCTCGAGAATTATGAATTTCATGAAGCGGTCCAGACGCTCTATCATTTCTTTTGGGATGACTTCTGTGATTGGTACATCGAGTTAGCTAAGATAGACGTGACCAGCGAGGAGGATTCCCTTCGTCGCACTACAGCACGAACGCGTTTGCTGACAATACTGGAACAAGCTTTGCGACTTTTGCATCCATTTATGCCTTACATCACCGAAGAATTGTGGCAACGGTTACCGGGCGCCGAGAGCAACTTGTTGCATCAGGCTTATGCTGGGGCTGACGCTACCATCATGTTGGCAGCGTTTCCAGAAGCTCGTGAAGAACTCATTGATGAGAAGGCTGAGTGGCAGATGAAGACGATCATCGATCTGGTTTCGCGAGTTAGAAATATTCGCTCTGAGATGAACATTAAACCTGCCGAACGCGTGCGCGTTTTGGTTGGCGCCGCAGACCCACAACTGCGTGACGTATTCAGTGCCAGTGCGGAGCAGATAACGCGACTAGTGCGGGCCTCAGAGCTGAGTGTTGGAGGCGAGTTGAATGCCCCAAAGGCCTCAGCGAGAGCAGTCCTCACCGGAGGCGCCGAAGTCGCGGTGCCGTTGGAAGGACTAATTGACTTTGCGCAAGAACTTCAGCGTCTTGATAAAGAAATGGAGAAACTGCGAACCGAGGCCGCCAAGATTGAAACTCAGCTGTCAAATCCCAATTTTGTTCAGCGGGCTCCAGCCGAAAAGGTTGACGAGCTTCGCTCACGCATAGCCGATATAGCCCAGCGCTCGACGCAGTTACAACAGACTATAGAGAACCTGCAATGAACTGGTTTGACGAGGGAGCACTCTACTCGCAAATTGCGCTCTTCCTGCGCGAAGACCTTGGTCGCGGTGACATAACAAGCCAGGCCATCATCGCCCGCAACACACGCGCTCGCGGCCGGTTTGTCTCAGCTGAACGAATGATTGTCGCCGGCCTTGAGGCTGCCGAAGAGGTCTTTCTGACACTCGACTCTCAACAACAGTTGGAGGCTTTTGCCTCGGACGGGGAGGAGGTTCAGGAGGGGAAGGTCATCGCACGCATAACGGGCTTTGCCGATATTTTACTAGCTGGTGAACAGGTCGCGCTCAACCTAATCCAACGTCTCTCAGGGATCGCAACCGCAACTAACAGGTTCGTACACGCGATCGAAGGTACTAAGGCCACCATTGTCGATAGTCGTGAAATTACCCCCGGTCTGCGAATGTTGGAGAAGTACGCTGTGCTTTTGGGCGGCGGACGGAATCTCCGTACGGGTCTGGATGACGGAATTAGTATCACCCTTAACCATATCGCAATGGTTGGAGACGTCACGAAGGCTATCGTCGACGCTAAAAATAGGCTTGGCAATTTGTATAAGATTGAGATGCAGATTGAAAGTGAGAATCAGCTGCGGCAAGCTATTGCAGCCGGCGCTGACACTGTACTGATCGAGAATCTGACAATTGATCAGGTATCTCATCTAACAGACCTAGCCCACCAGTTATCCCCAGCGGTCCGCGTCCGGTACTCCGGGAACATCAATCTCGAGAATGTCAGAGGTTTTGCGGAGGCGGGAGTAGACATGATCTCACTTGGCACACTTACAACGTGCATGAAGCTAGCTGCGATCGATTTTAAGCTTCAACCGTTTTAATCTTCTGATGGTTAGTACTTCACAACGCGTGATCACCGACACAAGTCGGAGAGCACAGCGCGCACTCGCACGTCAGCTTCTCTATCAGCGGCGGAAGGCGACTAAGCTGCGCGGTCATGAGGCCGAGGTCATTCAGGCAATGCAGTTAGCCTCACAGAGAGTGCGGAGGAAGCTGGAACAATTTCGGACCTTCACCAGCGAAACTCGTGTGGCGGAGATAGGGAGTGGCGCCCATGGGTTGATCTTCTTCTTTGGTTCAACACTCGGAGTGGGAGTGGATCCGCTTGTAGTTGAGTACTCAAAACTGTTTCCAAAATGGCAAAGGCGGGTTGCTACCGTGGCCGCCGTGGGTGAGACCCTTCCGTTCCCCGATAAAAGCTTCGACGTCGTGTTATGCGATAACGTAGTGGATCATGCGAAGTCTCCGAAGACAATCGTGGCTGAATTGGGCCGAATTTTAAAACCGGCCGGTCTACTTTACTTCACGGTTAACGTGCATCACCCGATTTATTCTGTAGTATCGGAGCTGCATAGCTACTGGAATCGTCTCGGAATCAAATACGAGATCCGCCCATTCGCGGATCATACAGTGCACCTCACCCTGCAGCAGGCCAGGGACTTGTTCCAGGCGGTTCCCATTCGCATCCTCCTCGAACACGCTTATATATCGGAAGCAAAGGCGAGAGCAGCGAGAACGCAGGCCAGACACATGGGAGACATTATGAAGCGGCTCTTTTTCAAGAACGCTGTATATGAACTCATTGCCACCCGTTGTTAGGGCTTTGCACAAAAAGTACGAAATAAGATTTTTCCTCTGTGCGACCTCTGTGTCCCTCTGTGACTTCATGGTGAAGGAACTCGCCGAAAACACAACCACAGAGTCACAAAGAACACAGAGGTCGCACAGAGAAGACATTTGAGCAGACACTTTTTGTGCAAAGCTCGTTGTTAGACTGCTCCATTGTTCAGGAACCGCTGTCGGCTTCGGACGTGTATGGCATGTCTGTGACTGCTTGAACGCATCTCATCTGAAGGGTATCTTTGTCGTGTTCTTAGGAGTCTAAAAATGAAAAACCCACTGTTTCGCCTGACTTCGTTTGTATTTGCAGTACTGATCATGATCAGTTCGTGCTTGATTGAGGCTGACGCTCAGAACCGCCGCCGTCGCCCGCGCCGGACAACCCGACCCGTGATTGTCAATCCGGAAATTGCACCGGCTGCCCAGGATCAGAATCCAAACGATGAGGCGAAAATAATCAGCACCGCGGATGAATCCGCGACTGACCCCCAGCAATTGGGGGAAGAGACTCAGACAAACAAGACCACGCCGAAGAAGGCCCCCTCCGAGCAGGAACAGATGCAGCGCACCATTAATTCGCTATCCCAGCAGGTGGAACGACTGAGCGATAAGTTGAGTCAGATGCAGGAGAACGATAAGACTCTCCTTGAGATGGAGCGCTTAACGAGAGCAGAACAGCGAGCCGAATCGGTCCGCAGTCAATTGCTTGATACTGAGACTAAGCTTGCCGACTTACAGACGAAGCTCGAGCAGATTGACTACTCGTCGAAGCCGGAGAACATAGAACGTGCTACTGCCGGCTACGGGAGTGTGCGTCCCGAGGAAACACGCGACGCTCGCCGGCGTCAGCTCGAAAGTGAGAAGACCAGAACGTTGGCGCAGATCAGGATCTTGGAGACGAGTCGCATCCGACTTGAAGCCTCGCTGGTAACCGCTGACGGCGAGGTTGACCGTCTACGAAGACGATTAGAGTTGCGCGATCAGCAGGAGGCTGATTCATCCTCGGCCGAAGATCGCGGAACCAAAAACCCAGAGCGACCCCAGTAGCCATGTCCACGATTTCTGTGGGTCAGCTGTATCAACTGCTTCGAGATGCACGTAACCGAGGGGAGCGCATCGTTGTAGCCACTGTAGCGGAGACGCGCGGCTCAACTCCCCAGCAACGCGGCGCCAAGATGCTTTTCTTTCAGGATGGGAAGGTCGCAGGTACGGTCGGTGGCGGGTGTATTGAAGCAGAAGTTTGGGCTGAAGCACGTGAGGCTTTGCGGTCCGGGGTCTCCGCTCTCCATCACTTTTCGCTTACAGCAGAGGACGCGAGCGAGGAAGGGATGGTATGCGGCGGTACAATGGAAATCCTTATTGACGTGATTAAGTAGGTAGCTATGGCCGAATCCTTCATCGAGAATTACAAAGCTAAACATCGCCATCCGCTCAATAAGCTCACACACAGCATCGGCATTCCGCTGATTGTTATTTCACTGCCGCTCTTTTTTTTCAACTGGCGCTGGGCCTTGGCGTTATTCGTCGGCGGTTGGATTCTTCAGTTCGTGGGCCACGCCATCGAGGGTAATCAACCAGCGTTTTTTCGTAACCCAGTGTATCTTTTGATTGGCCCGTTGTGGTTGCTGCGAAGGCTGATCGCGGCGCTGGGAATTCGCCGCTCCACAATCGAGTAAATCCCGCCCTCTCATGTTGAGTTCCGATGAAAGAGATCCCGTAGGGGAGCTGCTTGAAGCTGTTGCCCGTGTGCTTGAAGCCGGGCAGACGGCGGCTCTAGCAACGTTTATCTCAGGCGAAATACCAGTAGGCACTAAGGTTTTTATAGAGACAACGGGGGATACCACCGGAACACTGATCGATTCGGACATCAACAGAGTCCTGGTTGACCTCGCTTTTAAGTTTCTTGACTCGCGCAAGGACGTGAAGGTCTTCAGCTTGCGCGAAGCAGCGTCCAGTGTTGAAGGCAGTGTGCTTTTTGAGCGAATTGAACCTGAACGACGAATTGTGATTTGTGGCGCCGGTCATGTTGGCGCGGCACTGGCCCGCTTGGGTTCGGCGCTGGGCTTTAAGATAACTCTGATTGATGATCGTTATGAGTTCGTGGCCGCCGAAAGGTTTCCCGAGGAACACATTGCTTTGTGTGTCGCTGAGAACTGGGCCCAGTCAGTTCGAGACGCTTTGGGCAATGGGCACGGTATCTCAGTAGCGATTGTGACGCGTGGACACAATCAGGATGAAGAGTGCCTCCGCGCGGCTCTGACTGCGCAACCCGATTACGTGGGGATGATCGGGAGCAAGCGACGAACGAACATCGTGCTTGAGCGCCTGCGGCAGTCAGGTATAGAAGAGGAGAAGTTGAAGGCAGTCCGCGCACCAATCGGTTTGCATATTGGTGCGGTGACGCCTGAGGAAGTGGCATTGTCCATATTGGCAGAGATTGTTGCCGAGCGGCGTTCCGGTGGAGGCGGCTCGCTTTCCGCCTGGCGTCGCCCTGTTCGATAAGCTTCAGCTTGTCGTTTGGGTGACTCGTGCTTCGGTCGAAGCGCGTGCTTCTCAAAGATCGTGCTTCTCAAAGAGACTCGTTCTCATCAGAAGCACGAGTCAGGCAAACGACAAGCTGAAGCTTATCGAACTTTGTCCTTGTACAACAATTCGGTCGTGCGTTCTGTAACAGTCGGGATGGGTTCCAAATATTCAACATTGATTCACGACGCCAAGTGCCGGTTTTGTGCTCGCAATGGTATGTGGTGGCGTCAGCGGACTCTGGTGCTTTTTGTGAGCCAGTGGTAAGAGATCCATCAATGTCACCCGACCCGGCACAGGTGAAGTCGACCAGCAGACCGCGACTGCGCCCTTCAGGAATGTTTCGATCGCTCTCGCATCGAAACTACAGGTTGTTTTTCACGGGCGCATTCATCTCCAACAGTGGCACCTGGATGCAGGCAGTCGCGCAAGGGTGGCTGGTGCTGCAAATTACCGATTCTCCTTTTTGGCTGGGAGTGGATGGTTTTATGGCAACGGCCCCCGGGTTCTTCCTTACACTCGCAGGAGGTGTCTTTGCCGATCTGGTTGATAGACGTCGCCTCCTTCTCTACACGCAGATTGTTGCGGGATTTGCCGCTCTGTTACTGGCATTACTCGTATGGACAAACGTCGTTACGCTTTCAATGATACTTGCGTTCTCGTTTGTCACAGGTTGCTGTATGGCGATCGCGGGACCTTCTTACCAGGCCATCACGTTCGATCTAGTGGGCCGAGAGGATCTGGCCAACGCCGTTGCGCTCAATTCCTCGCAGTTTCAACTTTCACGTGTATTTGGCCCAGTATTGGCCGGAGTGGGATTCAAATTGTTTGACCTCGCCGGTTGTTTTTTCGCTAATGGCCTGTCTTTTGCGGCGGTTGTGATTGCGCTGCGAAAGGTCCGCTTGGATCCGAGCAGGAAAACGATCGCTGCTCATTCGGTAAAAGACCGGCGCGCACTATGGCAGGATCTGATCGCGGGTTTTCGCTATGTTCGCAACCGTCCACGCGTATCTTCGCTACTGATGATCTCAGCCGTGAGCAGTCTTTTTGGCGCCCCTTACCTGACATTAATTCCTATCTTTGCTCGGGATATATTTCATCTTGGTACCACCGGACTCGCCTGGATGATGGGAGTAGCAGGCGCTGGGGCCTTTGTTGGGGCACTCCTGCTGGCCTACGTCGGGGACTTCAAACGCAAAGGCTGGTCTGTCATCGGGGGCGCCTTTGCATTCGGAGTGTGTCTGATAGCTTTTGCACGGTCGACCAACCTCATTGCCTCGATGATCTCATTGTTCGGAGTAGGATTCGCAATCGTCACTTCGGTCGCGGTTACAAACACTCTGCTTCAAAAGTTGGTCACTGATGAGATGCGGGGTCGTGTGATGAGCATGTTCATACTTACCTTCATCGGCACAATGCCCATTGGGAATCTGCTAGGCGGCGCTGTGTCCGAACGTTTTGGTGCTCCGGTAGCGCTGACAGCAGGCGGGGCGGCCATCGTCGTGTATGTTTCGCTGGTAGCGCTCAAGAACCCACGCCTGAGGGAACTTCACTAAGCCAACCCCAGGCGTACCGCAAGAATGCCTTCGGGCCTTCGTTCTAGTTACGTGCAAACGCGATTAACCTACCATTCAAGGAGACTTGCATGTTAACCCGGAGATTCTTCTGCTCGCTTATATTTGCCTATGTTTTGCTTGCTGCTCTGAACGTCATGGCGCAAGGCATCATTGTTCCAGGGCCGTGCCAGCGGTGTCCTGAGCGCCGCCCGGTAGCGGTTCCCTTACCGCCCACATTGCCGGTCAAATCGATAAAGATTGACGTTAAGGTAGCCTCACAGGTAGCAACCACACATCTGGAGCAGGTTTTTCGAAACGATACAGATGCAACTCTTGAGGGCACATACCTTTTTCCGATTCCTGAATCCGCATCGATAAGCGAGTTTGCCATTTGGGAAGGTAACCAACGTCTGGTGGGTGAGGTTAGGTCTCGTGAAGAAGCCCGTCGAATCTACGACGAGATCGTCCGCAGACAGCGGGATCCGGGCCTGCTGGAGTACGCTGGAAAGGATCTTTTCCAAGCAAGCGTCTTTCCAATACCTCCGCGTTCTGACAAAAAACTGGAGCTGACATATACACAAGTGCTTCGTGGCGAGGCGGGCACAGTTGCCTACCGCTACCCACTGGGGACCGGCCGACAACTTGCGCGAATCGGAACTGTTTCAGGACGAGTCGAGTTACAGAGCCAAACTCCTTTTCGCAACGTCTATTCGCCGTCACATGCAATAGATATTAAAGCCGCTGGTGAGCGTCGATCGGTGATCACCTTTGAAACCGCCGGTGATAAAGAGCCACAGGATTTTCAACTCTTCTATACGACGACGCGTGACGATTTCGGCCTCACCCTGATTACTCATCGCGAGACAGGTAAAGATGGTTATTTTCTGCTGATGATCTCGCCGAAGGACGAATGGTCTGAACAAGAGTATGCCGCTAAGGACATCATCTTTGTGCTGGATACGTCCGGATCGATGTCCGATACAGGAAAGATGGATAAGGCGCGGTCAGCACTACTTTATGGGATTCGCATCCTGCGTCCGCAGGATCGTTTTAACGTTGTCGCGTTTGCCGGCGAAGAGCGGCTCATGGAAAGAGGGCTAATCACAGCAGACCCTCAGGGTCGAAAACGCGGAGAAGAGTTTGTCAATTCATTAAGACCGGTGGGTGGTACCAATATCAACCAGGCATTGCTCACCGCAATGCCGCAGTTTCAAGCGACGGATCGTCCGAAAATTATTGTCTTCCTGACTGACGGTCTTCCGACAGTCGGCGAAACAAATGTTGGCCGAATAATTGAGAACGTCCGAGCAGCCAGACCGCAGGGAGTCAGATTGTTTACGTTCGGCGTCGGGTATGACGTAAACACGACGCTACTCGATAAATTGGCCGCAGAGCACGGCGGTGTGGCCGATTACATCGAGCCCAAGGAGGATCTGGAAGTAAAGATTTCCAACTTCTTCGCGAAGATAAACCACCCGGTGCTTACGGACTTGCGCTTGGACATGGCTGGAGTTGAAACAGACCTGGTCTATCCGCGGTCTTTGCCGGATCTGTTTCGTGGTTCGCAAGTTACGCTGATCGGTAGGTACAGAAATGCCATCGACATGGAGTACGTGCGTTTGGGCCTGCACGGTAATGCTGGTCGTTCTGCCAAGACATTCTTCTACGACAATCTTCGCTTTCCATTGAGGAGCGAACAGAACGATTTCCTGCCGCGCCTTTGGGCTACTCGTCGAGTAGGTTGGCTGATGGAGCAGATTCGCACTAATGGTGAGCAGCGAGAGCTGAGAGATGAGATTGTCGATCTCGGGACGCGTTTCGGTATTGTTACTCCCTATACTTCTTACCTGGCCCTCGAGCCGGGAGCGGAACGACAATCCGTCACCTCATTGCCAGTCACGGGCAGATCCTCTACTGGTGGGCTTCGAAATCAACAGATGGCGGCGCCAGCACCAAGGCCCGCCGATGCGGCTGCCACAACAGGGATAACGGCCGTGCAGCAAAGCAAGAAGGCACGTGAGCAGCAAGAGATCTTGCGCGACGAAAACGAGACGTCCTCTTCTTTTGTTAAGACTGCACGCGGCAAGACCTTCTATCTGCGCGAAAAAGTATGGGTTGACGCGGAGTACAAAGATGACGCAAAGCTTCCGGAAACGAGGGTACAGTTTGCCAGTCGCGAATACTATGAGCTCCTCAAGGCAAAACCTCAGTTGGCTGCCTTCTTCGCCCTGGGCGAACAGGTTACCGTTGTAATCGACGGTCATGTCTATCGGGTCGAAGCTGCGTCGCCTTAGGATGCCAGCCATTTCCTGAAACTGAATGCCGGAACGCCGGGCGTTAATTGAGCCTCATTATGTGTTGCCTGAGAGTTCTTGTCTGACGAGTGTGATATGGTAAATTCAAGCTGAATCCCATATGCACTACAACTGATGCTGGAACTCTGGCTGTCACATTTCAGCGGATTTGGACTACAGGTCTACAAAATGAGGCGCACGATTAATCACTTACTTGCCGTTACGTTATTCATGATTGGTGCTGCAAACGTCGCGACGGCACAGTGGGTTGCAACGCGTCTCGCGGGAGCGGACCAGGATCTGAACACGGTGTTCTTCCTCGATAGTAAGCGGGGTTGGATCGGAGGAGACAACGGGTTTCTGAGTCGGACAGATGATGGAGGCCAAACCTGGATTCGCCAGGCCGTGGGTTTTACCGACGGAATCAACGACATCTATTTCCGCGACAAAGAAGACGGCTTTCTTCTCGCGGGTAACGCCATTTTTGTTTCTCGGGATAGCGGTAGTCGGTGGACTGAGTCGCGAAGGTTTCAGCCGACTGAATTCGATGGTGCGCTAGTGGAACTCTACAGCGTCCGCTTCCCCAGCAAGAAGAAGGGTTGGGTGGTAGGGTCCGTAAGCAAGAGAGATCGGGTCATTGACAGCATCCTAATCAGCACGACAGATGGTGGAGATACGTGGCAAAGACAGCGCGCTCCTAGTCGGCTCGAACTCATTCACCTGGATTTTGATAACGACCGTCGAGGTTGGATTGTAGGAGCAGGTGGAACGATCCTGAAAACGACAGACGGAGGATTGACTTGGACGAAGCAGAATTCACAGACGACGGCTACGATTTATCACGTCAATTTTCGGAATGATAAACGAGGTTGGGCAGTGGGTGAGCGAGGCACGATTCTGCGTACAACCGACGGCGGAGACCAATGGGAAACAGTAAACGCTGGTGTACGCTCCACTCTGCTCAGCATTCAATTTCTTGGGGACGATGATGGCTGGGCGGTAGGTCGTGGCGGTACAGTTTTACGGACAGGCGATGGTGGAAGAAGTTGGGTGCAACAAGAAGCAGCAACAAAAGAAAACCTCTATGCTTTGTATTTCAACAAGAAGATTGGTTGGGCGGTGGGTGGTGAGGGAACGATTCTTCGCTATGAGAAGTAGGAACATTTGGCAACCCCGCTCACTACGTGCGACATCTGAAAGGTGAGGTTAAAGAACGTCGCAGTTATAGCGGCGGACATAACACTCGGTTCCTCCTGTGATTCGCCCGGCATGTTGGCCATGCCGGGCGGTTTTTTATTTTTGAGAGTGTTGTTACTGCTTACGGCCAGTGAAGGGCAGCGGTGGTGTGCTCTCCAGCGTTATTGTTCCACTTATTTGCTCGCCGGAAATTTCGCCTTCGATCTGCGCCTCCAGCACAGTGCCGTCCATATCAAACGCCAGAACTGCCGAGAACTCTGTTCCATTAAATTCGGCCGAGTTGATAACTGCAGTCCCCATCTCGGATTCGACTCTACCTGAGATGCCGGCTGCATCGCTCGCTAAGGTGAGATTTGCGGGGATGCCCTGACCGAGCGGCGTTTCAATCGACAACGTCCAATTGCCGGCGACGTCGTTCGGGAGAACCGCAGTGGCGGCAGATGCTGATGGTCGTTCCTTTCGCTTTCCGGCAGTGTTGTAGAACTCCAGGTCTGAGGTGAATGGCGAAACCTGCTCCAAAATCTGCTTGCCGTCTCCGACGATCACAATCGCGGCCTGATCAGGCCTGATGTAGCGCTCAGCGACCTCCTGAATCTGCTCGATGGTTACAGCCTGAACGCAGTCGCGGTAGGTTTCGAGGTAGTCTCGCGGCAGACCAAACATCTCGATCTGAACTAACTGGTCAATGAGCCCCTCCTGCGTTTCAAGACGGATTGGGAACACACCTGTCAGGTAGGACTTTGCATCACTTATCTCTTTTTCGGAGACGGGTTCAGTGCGAATTCTGTTCAACTCGTAGATAAATTCCTTAAGCGAGTCACCGGTAACCGGTGTTCTTACTTCTGCAGTAGCCCGTACCGTCCCTGCTGTTCGCCGAGCGTCAAGACTGGAATACGCCCCGTACGTGTAGCCCTTCTCCTCCCGCAGATTCATAAACAGGCGAGACGAAGCATTCGCACCAAGCACGGTGTGCATCAGCAGCATTGGAAAGTAGTCTGGACTGGTGCGTGTGATACCGGCATTCGCGATAACGATGTTCGATTGCGCTGATCCCGGACGGTCCACGATATGGCCGGTTCGCCGCACACGGTCCGGAGGTGGCGGAAATTCCTCGCTCGGGGCGGAGCCAGCCTCCCATTCAGAAAACAGACTCTCGACCTTGGCAATGACCTGGGCGGACTTGAGGTCGCCGCCAATCGTCAAAACCGCATTGTTGGGAACGAAACGATTGCGATGGAAATCGACCAGGCTCCCGCGAGTTGTGGCTTTGATTGATTCTGGAGTCGGCGAAACAACGGAATACGGGTGTTCGCCATACATCACGCGCGACACCATTTCTGTTGCCAAAAACGATGGCTGGGCGCGCTGCTGTTTTAGGCTTTCAATCGTATTCTGTTTCGCAAGCTCAACTTCATTCTCGGGAAACGATGGCCGAAGCGTAACGTCAGCAAGAATGTCGAGAACTTGATCCGTAAAGCGGGCCAGCGATGAAGCAGCTACATTCGTATAATCAGAATTTGCTCCTGCGCTGAGAGAAGCGCCCATTCGAGCAACTTCATCCGCGATTTGCCGGCTGGTCCGTGACTCCGTGCCCTCGGTTAAAAGCCCCGTGAGGGTGTCGGTGAGTCCCGGCAGTTCCCTTGGGTCATGTGCGTCGCCACAGCGAAGCGCAAGACGATAACTGACCAGCGGCAGGCGCCGGTCCTCAACGAGAATCACCTTTAGTCCATTCGGTAGGAAGGTTTCCTCGCCCCGTGGAATACGAATCGGCCGCGGAGGCAATGGTGGTGGTTGCGTTGTTACTCGCGGTGCTGAGCTCATTTATGGATGTAACGGTCCTGATCCAGGTATGGTCTGTTGGGGAGTATCCGCAGGCTGTTCGGGCTGTTCGGAATGCGTCGCCGTGCGATCCTTCAGTGTAACCTCTGCCTCAGTTGGAGTCGGCGGGTGCGGAGATGGTTTTTCCGGCACTTGCGGCGCCGGAGCCGCGGGTTGTTGTGGTTCACCTGAAGCCTGTCTCGACGCCCCAACTGTCTGTTCTGCCTCAGCGTGTTGAGGAACGATGTCCAGCACCACCCTATCGTCCACATCCAGAAACCGCGCTACCGCAGCTTTGATCTCTCCAGGCGTGACGCGCAGATAATGTTCCAGTTCTGAATCAAACAGTGTCGGGTTTCCATCGTACAGGGCATACTCAGCCAGTCTCTGAGCGCGATACATAGTCGACTGCCTTCCACGGACGGCATCGTTAGAGAGCGAGTTGCGCAGCTTCTCCATCTCTGCGGCTGAAGGGCCTTCAGCGGCGAGCTGACGAATCTGATAGACAATCTGTTCGCGTATGGTCGCAACCTCCTGACCTGGCTTTGGCAATGCAAAGATGTATAAAGCTGAAGGCCCGCGTCGTTCATCCAGTCCGCCCTGGATTGACACGACTGACTCATCACCTTTTACCAGTTTCTGGTACAGACGAGAGCTGTCTCCCTCAAACAACAATTCACCGGCGAGTGAAAGAGCGTAAAAGTCTGGCGTACGCCGGGCCGGGATTTTCCACCCCAGAACAAATGCCGGTGCGGGTGCCAACTGGTCGAAAAAGGTCTCTTCCCTAACTGACACTTCTTCAGGCTCGCTAACATCAACCGGGGGCGGGTCTGGCTGGCTGGGAATGTCGTTGAAATACTTCTCTACGAGGGACCGCGCTTCGCTTTTTTCAAAATCGCCCGCAATGCTAAGCACTGCGTTATTCGGTGCATAATAAATGCGAAAAAACTCACGTATATCGTCGATAGTGGCGTCGTCGAGATCTTCCATTGAACCTATGGTTGAGTGAGCGTTTGCCGGGTTCTTGAAGATCAGCTCGTTTATCCGCAGGAAAGCATTAACGTAAGGCTGATTGTCATACCGGAGTCTCTTCTCTTCCTGAACTGCGTGCCGCTGGTTGTCCAGATTCTCCTGTGTAACTTTTAGCGATCGCATCCGATCACTTTCCAACCAAAGTGCCAATGGCAGGTGGTTCGCAGGCAACGTTTCAAAGTAGTTGGTTCGCTCAGTGGACGTGGTGCCATTCATGGTGCCACCAGCATTGAAGATGTACTGGAAATGAGCGGCCTTTGGGACGTTCTCAGAACCCTGAAACATCATGTGTTCGAACAAGTGCGCAAAGCCGGTTCGGCCATGTCTCTCATTACGAGAACCCACATCGTAGTAGACGGCCACTGAAACAACTGGCACGGCCTGATCTTGGTTAAGGATGACGCGAAGTCCGTTTGAAAGAGTAAATTGTTCGATTGGTGTTTGTGGGAGTTGAAAGGTTTCTGCCACGTTGTTCTGGTTCGCTTTCGTTTTTTGGCCGTGCTGTTCCCGTGTGGGGAGTAATGAAACAGATGGGGGAGAAAGGTAAGGGAAGAAAACGAAGGGGCCCTTAGGATGGCCCTTCGTTAATCAACCCGCGCAGTTCAGCGCGCAACCGTTCTATTTCAGCTAGTTTCTGTTGCACTCGCTCAAACAGCGCAGACTGTGTCTTGATTCCTTCGTCAATTAGGAAACCTGCGGCCTCAGCACGGCTGCGGAATACGCCGGCCTGAACGAGTTGTTCCAACTTGTCTTGTGCTTCTGGCGAGATCTTGACCGCAACCACGTAATCGTCCTTGGCTGACATCGCCCTTTCAATGGTGCGGCTGATGTCGCGGCCAATTGCACTTAACGATTCCGGAATGCGGGAAGCGATATCTCGGACGGAGTTCGCTGTTCGCGTCGGTTCGTCGGCTGCATCAATATCGTCGTCTCGGACCATGAGGTCGTCTACCGTCTCAGACGCTTGTTGTTCTTCCCTTTGGAAAGGACTACTCATTTTACAGTTACTCCTTTAACTGATCTCACCGATCAACTCAACTGGAATACGTTTTCGGCTAAATGGAAGTTCATTCTACGGAGGTGGTTAAAGGCGCGTCAAGCACGCGTTAAACAGTACCAAAACAGACGGTCCGAATTGGAGTTGCTCCTTATTTAGAACTTTTCTCTTTTGAGTCGCATAAATAGAAATCTTGGTTGCACCGGGACGTCGCCTTGCTCGGGACGCGAGCATCCGATATATTGGCGACCACCCCGGATTTTCGTTCCCAACAAGTATACCTTGCCGTCAGAGGCTTGTAGTGAAGAAGACACTTTCGCACCTGGCAGTTGCCCTCGCGATCTTCGCATTTGGAATATGCGCTCCAGCGTCTGCTCAACAGCAGCGTTCTCAAAAGCAATCCCCGGTAGGCAGTACTTCCGGAACCAAAACGTCTACGCCGTCGGCGCCTAATCGCCGAGCCGGTCGAGCAAATGCGAGTCCCGCGATTCCCTTAATCCAGACCGACTTCGAAGAGGCTCTCGGGGTTATCGAGTCGAATTACGTTAATGCGCGTAAATTGGACTACAACGCCGTCTTCAAGTCGACGATGATAGGCATGCTGAGGTCGTTGGATCCTCACTCGAACTATTACGACCGCGAGGAATTTGACGAACTGCAGACGGACCAGCGTTCGGAGTACTTTGGCATTGGGGCGTCAATCCAAAACTACACAACCGAAAGCGAACCAGACACCTTTGTTACCTCAACGTTCCAGAATTCGCCCGCGCTCCGCAGCGGACTCAGGTTCGGGGACCGCATTCTCGAAGTGGATGGCATGAAGATGTCGGGTAAACCTTCGATTGAGGTGCGCGACAAGATTCGTGGGCCTCAGGGCTCCGTGGTACGACTCACAGTCGAGCGCGCAGCGGACAAGCGGATTCAAACAATACTGCTAACAAGAGACGCAGTAGCCCAGCCGTCGATTCCGGACGTATATATGGTGGGACCAGGGGTAGGTTATATCGACATGACGCGTGGCTTTAATTACACAACGACCAAAGAATTGCACGAAACGCTCACACGCCTTCACCAAAAAGGACTGAATTCTTTGGTGCTGGACCTGCGCAATAATCCGGGAGGATTCCTCGATCAGGCTATCAATGTTGCGGAGGTTTTTCTGCCGAATGGACAGCTGATTCTTACCCAGAAGGGCCGGAGCGGCTACCGAGATAACACCTACGAATCAAAGAACGTGGCCCCAGACGTCACGCCATTAGTAATATTGGTCAACGGAAACACGGCCTCAGCCTCGGAAATTGTCGCGGGCGCGATGCAGGACCACGATCGTGCGTTGATAGTCGGCACCACCAGCTTTGGCAAAGGTCTGGTGCAGAGCATTATCCGGTTGGAGTATGGTGCAGGACTGACTCTGACATCGGCGAAGTACTACACCCCTGCGGGGCGACTCATCCAGCGTAATTACTCAAGTGGCGGTTATTACGACTACTACACAAACGGTGGCTTTGGTCAGCTGGAAGGCGAAGTCGAGACGAAGCCCGGCAGCCCGGCCAAAAAGACCGATACGGGTCGTGCCGTTTATGAAGGCGGCGGGATAGCCCCGGATGAAGTTGTTCGGCCCAAAACGATCAGCCAAACGCAGAGAAGACTCTTGAACCCGATATTCGGATTCAGTCGCGAATTGATTAACGGACGCGTTCAGGGTTTGGAGAATTTCAAGTTAAGTGGCCCAATAGATCTGAATCACGAACTGGATCCGAGTGAATTTCAGATCGGGGAACCAGTCTTCCTCGCATTCAAGCAGTATGTGCGTGAACATGCGCACTTCGCTCCATTCTCCTCGGTTCTGGATCAGAACCGCTCCTTCATTGACGTGCAGCTAAGATTTAATGTGGTCACAGCGGCTTACGGTCGGATAAAGGCGGATCGAGTGTTGGTGATGACTGACGATCCACAGGTAATGGCGGCGGTAGGCGCGCTTCCGCGTGCTCGTAATCTTGCTTTGTCGGCTCGTCAGCAGCGAAATAAACGCTAAGTGTCAGTTAGTTGTTGGGCTTTGGTCACTGCCAAGACCCGTATCACAGTGATCCTCCTTCGGCTTCGGTCTGAATTGCTCACCGGTCATTTTTTTCAAGACACCATGGTTTTAGAGATTGTGTGAAACCATGGAGTCATCCATCGCCATGGACCAACGAAATACTACACGTGTGGTGGTCCCCTTAAAAATTCTGGTGTTTCACGCGTAGGACAGAATCTTGTAACTAAAACGAACGCATGTTATTCTCCATCTCACATGGAGGATCTATCATGAGCCGAATGGCCAAACCGCTGGTTAACACCGAAGAGTTAGGCCGCGCGATCCGTCGCCGGCGCGAAGAACTAAAGCTTAGCCTGCGCGACGTCGCAGACGAAACCGGTGTCTCGGCATCCACGCTATCGCGAATAGAAAATGGAACTGGTAAGCCTGACGCCGACAACATCGCCAGATTGGCTTCATGGCTCGATATGCCAATGGAACGAATCCTTGCCGGGCGTAGCTCCGACAGCCAATCAGCAAAGCCGGTCGTATATTTCCCCCACGAGTCCACACCAGAGATCGTCGAAGCCCACCTCCGCGCGGATCGCAATCTCACCCCGGAAACGGCGTCCGCCCTTTCAGAACTTTTTCGCGTTGCGTATTCTCAGTTCAGCCACGCTGGCCATGATAAGAGCTCACGCAAACGCAGGTAGTGGTCGTTGGATCATGTCGTTCGAGGAACTTCCGCAAGGCCGAAAATGGCGACAAATTGAATTAAGTGCCATCGGACTGCGAGAGTTTGCGCGCGTCAAATCTGATCAACCACTCGACCCATTTCGACTAGCACGTTTCGCTAACCTGCTAGTGTTGGATTTTCACGCTGTTCAAGGGCTGAGCGAAGAGTCACGTGAACATCTGCTTGGTGATGCCGCGTCATCTTGGTCTGGGGGCGCATGCTCGGTTCCATTGCCCAATGGGGAACGATTAGTCATCTTGAATCCTACGCACGGTCGTATGCGAACTAACGCAACGCTGATGGAAGAGATAGCCCACGTGTTCCTGGGCCACCAGCCTAGCCGCCTGAAAATCGTCGCCCAGGATGAATGGGGCCGGACACTGGCCCGGGACTATCGTAAGACCGATGAGGAGGCTGCTTATGGTGTCGGCGCCGCTGCCCTGGTGCCATTTTCGTCGCTGAGGAAATTTGTATTGGCGGGGAAAACGTCAGTAGAGGTTGCCAAACACCTTCGAGTTAGCCGCGAACTGGTTGAATATCGGCTGAAGGTTACCCACCTGTGGCAGCTTTACCGGAAAGCCCACCCGCAGACCAACTGAGCGTGGCTAAGTTTTCTGCGCTAGTCCATTGCATCAACAGCGCAATAACGATAACGTAAGCTCATGTCCGAACAGCTAAAAGAGGCACCGCTACCTGGTCTCACAACGACCGACAAGCTGCGGATGCTCCTCGATATTACCAAGAAGATCAGTCGTTCTCTCGACCTTCAGGAAGTCCTCAATCTGGTGCTTGATACGCTCGACTCACTGATACCATACGATGCAGCGGGTATTTTCGTGCTGAAGTGCGCGGACAGACGAACTGGGGCGAAGGGCGCTGATACTTGTGAGTTTCAAGCCGAAGCAGTTCGTGGTTACGACATCGATGAACTCTCAGAACTTCACCTGAAGTTAGGCGAAGGTTTCATCGGACAAGTGGCGCTGACCGGGGAACCGATTATCTGTCATGACGTCCGAAACGATCCCATATACATAAACGCCCGGGAAAAAACACGCTCTGAGATGGTCGCTCCTATCATCTCCAATGACGAAGTGATTGGTGTCTTTGATCTGGAGAGCGATGAACTTAATGCCTATTCCGAAGACGACTTACAGGTTCTCGGCATGCTCGCTTCGCAGGTAGCGATTATCATCGAAAAGGTGATGCTGCATGATCAGTTGATAGAAAAGCAGCGTTTGGAGGCACAGCTGGAGGTGGCCCGCCAGGTTCAGCTTGAACTTTTGCCGCCGAGTGACCCACAGCTTGAGGGCTACGATATTAGCGCCTATAACTTTCCCACCGAAGAAGTCTCGGGTGATTACTATGATTGGGTTCGGATTTACGATGACCAGATTGGCTTAGTAATTGCCGACGTTTCCGGCAAGGGTGTGCCGGCCGCGTTGCTCATGGCCTTTCTGCGCGCAAGCTTGCGTGCCGCCACTCACATTGGCTATGCACCGCACATTTCGCTGGCTAAAGTGAACTACCTGCTATGGGAATCAATCGAGCGCAATCAATTTGTGACGGCGTTCTACGGAATTCTCGATGCAACCAACCATTCACTCTCCTATGCGAATGCTGGTCACAACCCCGCGCTCTTGCTCGACACCAACGGTGACATTCGCTTCCTGGAACGCGGGGGACTGCCACTGGGAATGTTTCGGGAGACTCGCTACCACGAGTACTATTTAAGCCTCGAACCCGGTGAGATCCTGGTTCTTTATACTGATGGCGTTACTGAAGCAATGAACCCAAAAGGCGAAGAGTTTGGCCGCGATCGTCTCGCGCGTGCGGTTAAATCTGTAGCTCATCTGAGTGCACGGGAGCTAATTGCTGCGGTGCATGAAGAGGTAAATCATTGGACAGATGGTGTTGGCGCAGGCGACGATGCGACGTTCTTTGTAATCAAAGCCCTACGCTAAAGGCAAAAAGAGACCGCAAGAAAGCTGCGATCTCCTTTGCTGCAGGGACCTGAAAAGTTCTCAGGTGTCAATGTGCGGTTGGCGAACTGTGTGCAACATCTCCACCCGGCGCCAGCGGTGCCCGGTAATCGCCGAAGTGAAACTCAGCTTCGGCCTCAGAAAACGCATACACGTCGAAACCATATGCATCGAGGTAGTCCGCCAAATCATCGGGTGATAGGAGATAGACGGCGGGGGTATAGCCCGCTTCAACTCGAATTTCCAGCAGGCGCTCGATCACTTCCAGTGGAGCAAAGCATCGAACAGGATCTCTGTAAGTTGCCATGTCTTAGCGCCTCCGTTCCATGTAATAGGGACCATAAATTCGAAATGTCCCACGAACTGACACTTTGATGTACGTAACTTTGATTTCGTTTGTTCGCCTCAAACCTTTCTTTTTGGTTACGTTCTGTGCCTAACATTTGACGCCTGCGTGGGAGAAAAGTTCCAAATGAGCAGCCAACAACCTCCAGTTCAAAATTCCTCAGCCGCTGGACCAGCGGTGCCAAACTTTTTGGTAGTCCTGCGGCAGATGCTAAGCGCCTCAGATAAAGTGAGCGATCTGATTTTCTCACCGGGTCGACCGCCGCAAATCGAATTGAGCGGGAAACTGCAGCCGGTGAATGTGGCGGGACTTGAGAAGCTCACGCCCGCCCACACTGCGGGAATAGCAAAGCTGATCATCGGCAGCCATCAGAACGCAATCGAAAGTCTGGAAAAATCAGGTTCCGCAGACCTTTCATTCAGCGCTCCCGGAGAAGCGCGCTTTCGCGTGAACATCTTTAAGCAGCGTGGCACGCACGCGATTGTCATGCGCGTCATCCCTGTGCATCCGCCAAAGTTCAGCGACTTTAATCTACCGGAACAGCTCAAAGAGATTGCGGATCTGAAGAACGGGATCGTACTGGTGACCGGACCGACGGGTAGCGGTAAGAGTTCAACACTTGCCGCCATTATCGATTTGATCAACGAACAGAAGTACTACCACATTGTGACCATTGAGGATCCGATCGAATTTCTACACGCGCACAAGAACTCAACAATTCACCAACGCGAGCTCCACTCTGATACCCCAAATTTTGCCATCGCGCTCCGCGCAGCATTACGTCAGGCCCCCAAAGTAATTCTCGTCGGAGAGATGCGTGACCGTGAGACGATCGAAGTCGCACTCGAGGCCGCTGAAACCGGTCACTTGGTCCTCTCCACATTGCATACCATCGACGCTTCCAAAACAGTTGACCGAATCATCGGAGTCTTTCCCAAAAACGAGGAGCGCGCCATTCGAACGCGAGTTGCACAGTCTTTCCGTTACATCGCTTCCCAACGCCTGATCCCTCGGGCAGATGGTAAGGGGCGGGTTGCGGCCATAGAAATTCTGAAGTCCACAATGAGAACCCGCGAGTACCTCGAGAAAGGCGAATCCGAAGGCAAATCGCTGGTCGATGCGATGGAGCAGGGTGACCAGGAGGGCATGCAGACTTTCGATCGCGTCATCGAACAGATGGTGCGGGATCGCATCCTAACAAAAGACGGCGCTCTGCCTTACGCGACAAACGCCAACAACTTGCTGCTGCGATTGGCCGATTTATCTGATGGCGAGGTTGCTGCGCCACCCGCACCCGAACCGGCATCGTCCGGTGAAGGTTCAATGCTTGATATGATTGAGCGATAATCATACTTTCAGATTACAAGTCTGAAGAGATTCTCTCCCCGACAGGATCACCAAACCGTATTTGGCATGTCACGAGACTCTGGAATCCATCTGCGTCTGCTATTGATGCTCTTTATTGCAGCGCCGTGTGCGCCCGTCCTTGCGTCGCAGGATTCAGAAGCTGGCATTCGCATCGATGTACCGGATACCGGCCGCATCAATATTGAGAACTACTATGGCGCAGTCACGACTGAAGTGTGGGACCAAAAACATGTTGTGGTTTACGCCTCGATCCCTGGAGCGCCTTTTCGACGATCTCCAATTGTAATTGAGAAAAAAGAGGACGTGTTGTTGATCTCTGTGTTACGCACACCAATCGATCCGCAAGTTGAAATCGGACTGGCCATTAAAGTCCCCGCCACAGCCCAAGTTGGTATCAACACGCGAGGCGGCGCAATCTCCTTTAAAGGAGCGGCGGCAGGCGTATCCCTGAAGTCGAGTTCCGGAGAGGTTCGCGTTGAACTTTCTCCGGCTGACAATCTGAACCTTTTGGTGCGAACCACCACGGGATCCATCACTTCAGAACTCAGTTCTCTAAAATCGGACGGCGGTCGTGTGTTGAGTGGGCGATTGGGCTCTGGTGAACGGCCGTTTCGAGTTGAGAGTGAGAGCGGCGCCATCAGCATATTGGCGAAGGCTTCGCCGAGTACTGATCGGGTCGCACCACCTGTGTTAATCAAACCAGGGGTGAGTTCAACCATTGCGGCGGGAGTTCCAGCAGGTACAAACGATGTCGAAGAGGTCGATGAGGGAGATATTATTCGAGTTGATTCGCAGCTCGTCACCTTGAATGTGAGTGTGATCGACCGTACGACCAACCGTGGCGTGATGGGATTAGTTGAGAGTGATTTTCGCTTGTTTGAAGATGGAACGCAGCAGAAAATTTTGCGGTTCGATTCGACTTCGGCGCCGTTTGATCTCTGGTTGTTGATCGATCTCTCTGGATCGACCCGGGATGTGGTGAAACTGATCCGCCAGGCAGCGCTGCGATTTGTACAGGCTGCACGTCCATCGGATCGAATCGGCATCATCACGTTTGCCGGGCAGCCGACTGTAGTGTCGCCGGTGACTCTGGATCGTGGGCGTCTCAAACGCGATATAGACAATATCGACACGGCCTCTGGTGATACGAAGCTGTATGACGCTACAGATTTCGCGATTGACCGTTTGCAAAGCAGGAGCGCCACTAATCGTCGGACCGCCATTGTTCTGATGAGCGACGGTCTCGATGGAACTGTGCCGGGTGTGTCGGGCCAGGAGGGTTCAAAGCTTCCCTACCGAGAACTAATCAGCAAGATTCATGAGTTTGATGGAGTTCTTTATACAATCTGGCTAAATACATATTACGAAGCGTTACACCCCCAGGACACACAGCCCGAAGCCTTCGATATGGGACAGGATCGAATGCGAGAATTATCCGAAGCGGGTGGCGGGGCCTTCTATGAGGTTGAACGTCTCGAAGATCTGGCGGGCGCATATGAGCGTGTAGTGGCGGATTTGGGAACCATGTACAGCCTGGCATATCGACCTTCGAACAAGGCGCGAGATGGACAATGGCGCTCGATTAGGGTGAGTTTGAGTAAGCCAACTGCGGTTGCTCGAGGTAAGCATGGGTATTATGCGAACTAGGTTCAGTCCAACAGCATTGTTGTTGTCGCTGCTTTTCATGCAAATCTCGATTCTTGCGCAATCGCCTGAGAGAGTCGCGGAGGGGATCGATCGGATTCGTGTTGATTCTGACCTTGTGGATCTAAAGGTCAGTGTCATTGGCCGAAGCAAGGAGGCTCATCAGCAGCCGTTGCAACAACAGGACTTCATCGTGTTGGAAGATGGGGATCCTCAAGAGATTGCGTTCTTTGAATCTGCTGATGCTCCTTTCGATCTGGTTCTGTTGCTGGATCTGTCCGGATCCGCAGAAGGGAAGCTCAACCTCATTCGGCGCTCTGCCAAACGTTTCGTAGACGCGTCTCGTCCCGTAGATCGAATCGGAGTTGTAACCTTCACAAACATTCCCCGGGTGGTGTCGCCTTTGACGACCGACCGTCAGCAGCTAAAGCGCTCAATCGAACGGATTGAAAAACCTGAGGGCGGCACAAACGTTTGGGACTCGCTGCAATTCGTGCTCGATACCATGCTGACCGGTTCCTCAGGATCCGGCCGTCGGGCTGTGATATTGATGAGTGACGGAGTAGACAACGCTTTGCCCGATGTTTACGGAGAGGGTTCAAAGACCAGTTTTGCAGAGTTGCTGAACCAGGTAAGGCGGTCCGACGCGCTGGTGTTTCCAGTTTACCTGGATACTGAGCCCGAGGAAGTGAGGCGACGCCGGACGCCAAGATCTGCTTATGAAATTGCCCGGCAGCAGTTGAACGAGTTGGCGGAGGCTAGTGGAACACTGAAGTACTCAGCCGCAAAGCTAAAGGATCTTGATCGAGTATACGTGCAGGTGATTCAAGATCTCAGTAGGATTTACAGCATAGGGTATCGACCTTCGAACTCCGCCAAAGATGGCAAGTGGCGCTCAGTCACAGTGGCCATTCCAGATCGACGTGACCTCTGGCCTCGCGCAAAGTCGGGCTATTTTGCGGGAACCAGCCCGCAATCTATCAATCAGTAGAAGATTACTTGTAAATGGATCCCGGCGCGCTATAATACGCAGCACGCCCCAGACTTTCACTCTGACCCTGCAGGTTCATTAGGAGAAATACCATGCGAAAAAGCTCGTACTCACTTCCCCTGACCATGTCGGCTGTCGCGTTGGTACTATGTCTTCCTTTAATTGTCTTGTCCCAAACTCGGGACAAGTTTGTCATTTCCGCGAAGGCGGGCGGTATTAACGCCGTCACCGGCAACGCGAGCGTGCATGGGAGAGGCACTTCTGAATGGGAACAATTGACGATTAAGGAAGATCTGGAGGCTGGTGACGTCGTCAAAACAGATTTTGACGGTCGGGTCGAGATGCTTTTGAACCCAGGTTCGTATTTGCGGGTAGGAGAGAATTCCGAATTTGAGCTGATCAGTAATTCGCTTGAGAACCTTGAGGTGCGGTTGGCGCGTGGCACCGCAATTGTAGAGGCGACCGGCTTCGACGGAATGGAGTTGTCTATCAATATCAGCACACCCGATACAAAACTCGCGATAGTTCGAGGCGGCCTCTATCGAGTGAGTGTGGTCCCGGGAGCTAGCACTGAGCTCATTGTGAGAAAAGGGCGAGTTTTGCTGAGCGATTCGGGAACCAAGATCAAGGGCGGAAACAAAGTAGTCTTTACAAGCGGCTCGGTGGCAATCGCTAAACTGCAGAAGGCGGAAAAGAAGCGGGTTGATGGTCTTGATACGTGGAGTAAGGAGCGTGCTCAGACAGTTGCGAAAGCGAACAACAAGGTTCGTCGTCGCGACGTCAATCTGCTCCTCGCGAGCGTAGACAATCGATGGCTCCAGGGCCGGACTGCTGGATTCTGGTATTACAACTCAGCTTTTCGCTGCTATACATTCTTGCCCTTCTACTACCGTTGGGGTTGGAGTTCACCGTATGGAGCGTCTTACTCGAATGCGATCTTCGGAAATGTGTGGGGTACTGGTGGCTACGGGTATAACGCGGACGGGCGAAACAATTCAACGCCCAGCGGCTCAGTACCAGGCGGCGGATCGCGATCGGGCGGATACGGTGGTAATACCCGTCCATCCCCTCAAGCTCCTAGGCCCATGCCAGGCCCAGGTCTCGTAGGCCCAAGTCCCGGACCGCGGGAGTCACCTCAGGCCGCACCGGGAAGGGTCGAGCGGAGGTCGTACGTACGGATACCGGAAAACTGAAAGACATTGCCGATTGCCAAATGCCAATTGCCGATTGCCAATTGGTCGTTTCGTTCAGCTGAGATTGGCCCACTCGGTAATTTTGCTCTGGAGTCAGAAATCTGGCACTAAAGTAACGAAACGGGTAATCCACAAATCTGCAATCGCTACGCTCTCGCCAACCGAGTCAGCGCCTCATTCACAAGCGTCAGAACTTCCGACCGTGTCCGACCAGATAAAACAAGATCAGCCAAGACCGCACGCAGCCTCTCCTCCGCGCGCTCGTCGTCTTTGTTCGCCAAGACCTGCGAAACAACCTTCGCCCCGGAGCCGTGTCTGACCCGGATGAGGCCCTCCTTCTGAAGTTCACGATAAGCGGCAGCTACTGTGTTCTGGTTCACGCCAAGGTCCGCCGCAACCTGACGAACAGGAGGCAAAGTCGAGCCCTTCCTCAACTCCCCAGCGGCGATCAGTGTCTTGATACCATCAGCCACCTGGTGGTAAATCGGCCGATTGTCGCGTTCATCGATCGTTATGTACATTTGAAGCCCTTCTGAAGTGTCTAGCATTCCTATACACTAATCCACCGTACAAGGGAAATTTTGCTTGACGAGAGGGGCCGTTTTGGGCTGAAGGCGGTTTCTTCAAACGACGCTTGTTGCGGTTTTCATCGCTACGATCCGACTAATTCACCTCCTCTTTGAGCTACAAAACATTGGTTCAGGATACCTCTGCCATTCCAAAGCCCATTGAATTTCTGGCTCCGAAACCCGCCTCATAACCCAGTCGGATTAGCTCAACGCTCCCAGTCACGGTGAATGGCGCAAGCCATCCCCTGATCTTTATGCCATGAACGTCTCGCAGCACTGAAAGTCTTTTTCCTCGTCGCTCAGCCTTAGCAATATACTTTTCGTCCCACTGCCAGTTGAATTCAGTCTCTTGTGGTTCGCGTCCGTAAAGACTTGAGTACTTTCGGATTAGGTTTCGGCGGGTGATCTCGGACCAGTTATCGGTAAGCGACAAGAAAGCCGGATGCTCGCCACCATTCTTTTGCGTTTCCGTAACGGGAGATAACGCGTGGAAACTCATTTGTTGTCGAAACTCGGGCTGGGGCACAAACAGAGCACTGCCCAGTTCAAAGCTGGCACCGGCGATCATCAGGTTGCTCTGTTTCGAGAATCCATTGAGGAGGTGCTCGATGAACGGAATAACAGGCGAGCTGATTTGCAGTTCTACCTCCGGATGCTCAAGCACCAGAGTCTCTCCCGCCAATCGTGCCTGCTTTGTTTGAATTCTTGAAAAGGTAAAGAGTTTGAAACTGCGTCCATCCGCTTGAAACCCCTGGTCATGTAGTGTCAAGGCGAACTGCTGAGAACCTTTACGTAGAGTTGAGTAAATCAGAGAAGATACTGCGTGGTTGTAGTCGAGAGGCAAAACTGCGTTGGATTCTATCGCACGCAATGTGAGCTTTACGCGCATGTCAGCTTCCTACATAACTCCAAAAGTACCGAAATATATGGCAAACGACGGATGGCATATTGCATGACCCTCCGCTGGTCTCAATTCCATAGTGGTTCGATTAACTCACTGCACATGAAAAACCTCCAACAAAAAATCCGGTCAGCGCTGATAGTTTCAATTCCAAGGTGGTCCGACTAAGCCATATTAATCAAATCGACTATTTTCAATTGGTGTGCACTGATCGTCGATTATCGGTTCACTCCGCGTGAGACGCTCTAACCCCAATCGTCAATCGGCAATCGTCAATTTGCAATGACATGCGTCCGACTCTCACCGCACAAATGGACCCTGTTTCGAAACAACCCTTGAGTTCCACTTCCAAGATGGTCCGACTCACTCACTGCACGGGGGATCCATGACTGACGAACAGATAGCAGAGATAGAAGCGTTTCAATTTCAAGATGGTCCGACTAACTCACTGCATAAGATTTGTTCGTTGAGTCCGTAGAGCTAGGAGACGCATGACTTTCAATTCCAAAGTGGTCCGACTAACTCAGTGCACAAATTACCGGGAGTAAACACGCAGAGACGAAAGGAGTTTCAATTCCAAGGTGGTCCGACTCATCGATTGCAAATTGAAGATTGACGATTATTGAATCAGGTCTGAAGGATTGAGTTTACCTTAAGGCACGCGTCACGTAATACTCATCAGTTCTCAGAAAAACACAATCGGCAATTTTCAATCGTCACTTTGCAAGCGCAATAGCCCAAGGAAAACCCGTGCACCAGCATAAGCCTTTGCGTCCCCCGCCAACTTGCCTGCCAGTTTGCGCGCTGCTTCTTCCGACGCAAGCTCACGAGCCGTGACGAAATTCAGCTCAGAAGTATCGTGCAATAGATCGCTCAGGATGATCAGAGCAAATCTCTCCCGCTCGTCCTTGATGTTTCGCTCTTCTGCTGCCATGCGGACCGTGCCCAGCAGATCGGTATGTTTGTAGGGTCTGGCGACGGCGTCGTCGCGCAGTTTGGAGAGCATATCGTTTAGTTTTGCCCTAGCCTGTTTGAGATCCGCATCGTAGGCCTTCCGGTCGTTACTAATCTTCAAGCGAAGAACTCTGCCGGCTGCTTCAGTTGGAGCATCGCTGGTAAGGGGGGCCAGAATGAATTCGTCGCCGCGCTTTAACTGGCCCACGCTGTTTTCCACGGCCGCATGAGTTTCACCGCGAACGTCGTCGGTCACGCTACTCGTGGCCTCCAAAATGAGCATGTTCCTGTTATGCCTGTTGGGTTTGTCGATCAATAGAAACCAGGCCGCCGCGCCAAGCGCGAGACTGGCAATAAATATGATTATGATCTTCATGCCTCGTAACTAACTCCTTCACGTTTTTCGCTCTCCCTGAAATTCAGGGCGGGCAGCGATAGCTGGCCGCTGTTTGCGTAGTCCTTGATTGCCCCTGACGCTATACGCTCTAAGTTTCGCGGTTCTGCGTCCACGTTGCGCCAATGAGTTACGCGATCCTCGTAAAGCTGTTCTGCCGTCGGCCGGTCCCAACGCCGCAACTGCCGCGCGGCGTCCCACCCGGCGAATCCAAAGGACGCGACGATGTAAAGTGCGAGACGGGCGGCATCGCTGAAGATGTGCTGGGCCATCCTGCCGTCGATGAAGACGTAACTGAGCACGAGCACAAGCGCGACGATCAACATGCCGATGACAACGATCTTGAACAGCACTCTGCTGAGCGGCTTACGATGTGCGCCGACCTGCCGTCCTTCTGCGTGCGCCTGTTTTGCAGCGTTAAGCCATTCCTCGCGTGTTTGAGCCAGCCGCTCGCGTTTGTGATCGCGCTTAGCTTCCGCGGCTTCAAGTCTCTTTTGGCTGCGATCGAGGAGCTTCGAGTATCTCTGAAAATCACCTCGCGCTTTGCGCCACTCGTTTGCCAGGCGCAGTTTTTCCAGACCATATTCCAGGGCCAGAGCAGCGCCGACAGGCAGAGCGATAGTGGCGAGTGTGACAAACAGGTTTGTTAGTGTCGGGTTGTCTGCGGCGAACGTGTAAGCTGGCAAAGACGACTTCAGTTCCTCGCCACCAACCGAAAATTGCCAGCGTCGTGATGCTGAACGATGCGGGCGTGACGACCAGCCAAAGCTTTCGATCCGACTGCCGGTAGTTATGAACGGCGATTTTCAGCAGGACACTAAACGCCAGCACCAGAACGGTAGCGACGACCAACTGCGTAATCGGCTCAGTTATGTTGAGGCCATCCATTACCGGAGCGAGTAGCTGTCCATCGGCGAATATGAGCGCGAACGCTACCAGCACCGCGAGAAATGGTTTGAAAAACTCAGGCTCTCGACCTCCGGTAAGCGTTGTTAGGCGCTGCCAACGATTGCCAGCGTCGGCCCTGCGT